>Ga0335072_10009926_pt1 | contig 13721 bp, 16 predicted proteins | sample Lox_Sample_21_FD_206725 | JGI IMG/M metagenome (GOLD analysis project Ga0335072, IMG submission 206725) | Soil microbial communities from Loxahatchee National Wildlife Refuge, Florida, United States - Lox_Sample_2.1 | ecosystem: Environmental > Terrestrial > Soil > Wetlands | place: USA...
TCGCTGCTGTCCGACTCGCCCGCGCGCCCTGCCCGTTCGCCGGGTTAGCGCGCGGGCACCCCTACCGGTGAGGCCGGGCCCGACCCCCCGCCGGGCCCGGCCTCATTGCATGCCCAGGCGGATTCTGCGAGCCCGCACCGCCCCTGGCCGCGAGCGTTGCCCGGCCTAGCCACAGCAATAGGCCTACTGCAGTCGCTCTAGCAACAGCACTAGTACTAAGGCTGTGGTACGCGGGCCTATGGTGAGGCATGCAGATGCCCCAGATACGGCTTTCCTCCCCGGGAGATTACGACGCGATCGCCTCAGTCATCGATCAATGGTGGGGCCGGCCTGTCCTAGGATCGCTCCCCCGGTTGTTCCTCGACCTCTTCTACGGCAGCAGCCTGGTCATCGACGGCGCCCATGGCCCGGACGCCTTCCTGATCGGGATCTTCTCGCCGTCGGACGCTGACCGCGCGTACATCCACTTCGTCGGCGTTGCGCCGCACGTCCGCCGCAGTGGCTACGCGCGGCTGCTTTACGAGGAGTTCTTCCGGCTGGCCAGGGCCGACGGCCGGCGCACGGTGTCGGCCATCACCGCGCCGGTCAATCTGCGCTCCGCCGACTTCCACCGCGCGCTGGGCTTCAGGGTCAGCGGCCCGGTCGACGGATATAACGGTCCTGACCACCCGATGCTTGTCTTCGACCGGACGCTGTAGCCCACCCCTCAGCCCGCGCTCTCAGAACCGGTGCCTGGTGTGGCTGAAGCTGCCCTTCGCGAACGCAAGAACCTTGGCGGGCTTGACCGCGTACACCAGCGGCCGATGACCGTCTTGATCACAAAAGCAGTCGTCAGCGGCCTCAAACTGCCAGCGGCCGTCCCACTTGGCTTTCCACGCAGCGGCCAGCCGGCGCAGCCGGGCGCTGTCAGTAACCCTGACAGCGTCTCCTTCGACTACGACGTCAAGTCCCTCATCCCAGCTGTTGCAGCCGGTCGTGAGGGTGACATGCGGGTTCGCGCCGAGATTAACGTTCTTCTGCTCGTCCGCTCCGGTGCAGAAGTGCAGCGCGTCATCGAGCCAGACGGCGACGAGCGGAGTCACGTGCGGACGGCCGTCGGCGCGGACGGTACAGATCCAGAACAGCTCCGCTGCCTGAATGGCTCTCAGCGTCTCGCTCCACTCAGTGACTGCCGCGTCCGGGTCGCTGAAGCGCGGGTCGATTTCGCTCACCGGCGTGCTCATCGCCGCTCTCCCGCTGCCTGTCCCGGTTCCTGCCGGGCGGCCTGTCTGATGAGGTCCAGCACTTCACCTCTGGCCATCGGGGCATTGCGCGGCAGCGAGCCGGTCAGCTGGCCTCCGTCGACGGCGATGGCCTGCCCGGTGACGAATCCTGATGCATCGCTGGCGAGCCACAGGACGGTCTCGGCGATGTCGGAAGGCTGCCCGACCCGGCGGATCGGCGCCGCGTCGCTGAGCACGCCGGCCATGAAATCCACGGTGCGCTGCGCTTCCTCGCTGTCGAGCCCGGCTGCGCGGCCGAAGATGGAGGTGGCGATCGCGCCCGGACAGACAGCGTTCACGCGCACGCCGTGCTCGCCGAGCTCGTTGGCCGTCGTCTCGGTGAGATGGGTGATCGCGGCCTTGGCGGCGCTGTAGTCGTGGCCTGCCATGTTGGCTCTGCTGGCCGCCGCGCCCTCGGCGACGAACAACCTGGCTGTCGCCTCGCCGATACCGCTCGCCGCTCCGGTGATGACCGCACGCTTGCCGTCCAGCCTGCCCATTATGCTTGCCGTCCGTCCTGAACTAAGCCCCAGCCTGTCAGCAGAGAACCTGCCATCCGGCCCGGAACCGGTCAAGCACGCACAGGCAGTTCGGCCTCCTCGCCGTCGCCCGGGACGCGCAGCCGCAGCTGCCTACATCTCAGTGATGGTTCGCCTGAGGGTCTTGTCGATCTCCTTCGGATCGACGCCGAGTTCTTCAGCGGTCTCCTTCTCAGCCCTGGTCACGGCCTGCTGGATGGCCTGCTCGACTTTGGCGTCGCCGACGACGACAAGACCGGCCTGGCCTGGGTCGATGAAATCGCCCAGCTCCTTCGCGCGGGACCGCGACATGCCCTTGGCCAGATGGCCACTAACGGCACCGATCGCGCCGCCCGCTGCGGCTGCGCCGAGCACGGAAGGCGGGAACAGCAGCCCTACCGCTGCGCCGGCCGCTACACCCCACCAAGCGCCGTGACGCGTGGCCGTCTCGTCCTTATTCGCATGTACATGTCCGTGCGCGTCCTTTGTCACGACTGCCGCGTCGTAGGCTCCGACTAGGCCACTGGCGTGCAACTCCTTGACCGCCTGGTAGTCAGCTCGCGCCGACATCTCGTCCGGATAAGTCGCGAGATAAACAAACGTGTCATCGGTCTTGGCCACTGCAGCTCCCTCGGTCATTGCGGCAGGCAGAACCCTCACAGGCTGCAGGCCAGGCACCGACTCCGGCATCACCCGCCGGAGGTGATTCGGGCCTTCAGCCAGGCGAGGGCAATCTCGCCTTGCGCGCGCCGGAACTCGCGAACTGGGTGCAGGCCCGGCGGGTCGGGCTGGCGGCCGAGGTATGTCCACATCCCGGCCAGTGCGGCAACGACGGAGGTAATGCTGTCCGGGTCGGCATCCCGCGCGACCTGGTGAGCCGCGAGCACTGACTCGGGCGGCGGGCCCCCGTTCAGTGTCACGCTGGGCATCATCGTGACCAGGTCGAACCATGGCTGGGCAACACAGGCCCAGGGCCAGTCGACGAATACGACCCGGTCAGGCGCTAGCAGGATGTTGTCGGCTCTTACGTCACCGTGCGCGAGGGTGGTGCCTTCGGCTGCCGCGGCCCAGCCGGCCTCGAGCCCGGCCAGGTCGTGCAGAGCGGCGCGCGCCCATGGATCCAGGTCGGCCAGGTCGTCGCCCGCGTGACTGGCCGCAGCAAGCTGCTGCCAGCCACCGCCTAGGTATCTGCCGAAGCGCGCGGTCACCGGCGGGGCCTCAATGGGCGATGGGGTCAGCGTAAGGGCCAGGCCGGCCATGGCGTCGAGCACCCGGCTAAGCTCTGCGGGCTGCCACGGCTGGACCGGCATCCGGCCTTCGACATCCTCGAAAACAAGGATCACCCAGCCGTCGCCGTCGAGCGAGGCACGCAGTCGCGCGGCTGGCACGGACGCCGGCAGCGCTGCCGCGACACGGGCCTCAGCCCGATGCATGTCCAGCGAGCCTGGGCCGGTTTCGCCGACGGCCTTGACGAAAGCGTTGCGGCCGTTGCTGAGTGCCAGGCGGGCCGTTACGCCCGGCGAAGACCCGCCGGGCTGGGTGACGGCCCGAAGGACGCGCCCGCCGAGCAGTCGCTCGGCCTCGGCCCTGAGCGTCGCTGGCACCGCCGACCATGACAGCCGCATGCCATCTGCGGCGGCCGGGGGGAGCAATGTCAGAGCGCAGTCAGGATGCGCGGTCCGTCAGCGGTGATCGCGACGGTGTGCTCGACGTGGGCCGCCCGGCTTCCGTCGCCGCTGCGCAGCGTCCAGCCATCCGGATCGACAAAGTAGCTGTCCTCGCCGCCTGCCATGAACCACGGCTCGATCGCAATCACCAGCCCCGGCTCAAGCTTGATGCCCCGCCCGGCCTTGCCGTCGTTAGGCACCGACGGCGACTCGTGCATGGTGTGGCCGACGCCATGCCCGCCGAAGTCGGTATGCAGTCCGTAGCCTGCCTTCCGCGCGACTGCACCGATGGCGGCGGAAACGTCGCCGAGCCGGCCGCCCGGCACGGCCTTTGCGATCCCGGCTGCCAGCGCCCGTTCCGCTGTGTCGATCAGCCGCAGGTCGTCTGGTCGGGGCGTGCCGACGCTGAGCGAGATCGCCGCATCCCCGGTCCAGCCGTTAAGCGTCGCGCCGAAATCGATGCTCAGCAGGTCGCCGTCAGTCAGCCGGTACCGGCTCGGGATGCCGTGCAGCGCCGCGTCGTTGACCGAGGCGCAGATCACTGCAGGAAACGGGGTATGCGCGAAGCTCGGCTGGTAATTCAGGAACGGCGAGGTGGCGCCATGCTCGGCGAGCACCGCCCTCGCCACCTCGTCAAGCTCGAGAAGGCTCACGCCCACCGCCGCCTGCTTGCGCATCTGGAGCAGTGCGGTCGCTACGACGCGGCCGGCCGGCCGCATCGCCTCGATCTCTGCTGGTGACTTCAGCTCTACCACGGGTCTATGGTGTCAGCCCTCACGTGCGCGCCGCAGGCCGGCTCTGACGTGCTGTTACCGGCCGCCTTGCCCGGTCGGCGTGAAAACGTACGGCGTCGTGCGGGCGACCGGCTCGAAGCCCAGGCGCTGCAGAATCGGCCGGCTGGTCGGCAGCGCGTCGACCTGCAGGTACCGGTATCCGCGCGCGGCAGCCAGCCCGGCCCGGTAGGCGACCAGGGCTCTGAAGATGCCCTTGCCCCGCCAGGCAGGGACGGTGCCGCCGCCCCACAGGCCCGCGAAATCTGTTCCGGAGACGAACTCGATCCTTGCCGCGCTGACCGGCTCGTCGCCCGCCATCGCTACCACCATCTCGACATGGTCCGATCTGAGCTGGCCGCGGAGGCGGTCTTCGAGCTCAGGCGAGGGGTGGTCGGTAAACGCCAGGTCGTGGACCCTGATCATGGCCGCGAGACCGGCCTCGTCGGCGACCGGAACGAGCCGGACCCCGTCTGGCAGCACAACCTGCGAGTCGATCGCGCTGGTCTCCGCCACCAGCATCATCTCGTCGTCGTCGGGCTCGAAGCCGGCGGCGACGAGCCGGGCCGGCAGGTCCGCAGGCTGGTCGTAGCTGTAGTACTTCCACTCCACCGCCGTGCCGCGCGTCACGAAGTACTTTTTCTGCGCGGCGATCACAGCATCAGCGGTGTCATCGGTCAGCTCAGACCAGATGATGCATGAAGTCTCGCTGCCGGGCGCTACCCAGCGCAGCACCCCGTCGTCGGCCTCGACGATCGCGCCTGGTTCGTCTGGCTCGGCCTTGCGCCGGATCTGAGCATCGAAGGCCGTCCGCACTGCGTCAATATCCACAGCGTGCAGCCCACCACGGCGGGCCGGGCGCGGGCAACCTGAATATCCCGGCTCCGGGCGAAAGCGAGTGCCGTCCGCTGGCGGTCAGCTAGCTGCCAACTTAACCTGGAACGGTAAACACCGTTAGTGCCATCGACGCCGACAGGAGGCGCCATGCCCGCTGCTAGCCCGCCCGAGCAGGTCAAGCAGGCTGAGCAGGTTACGTTCCTCATCATCGGCGCTGGCTTCTCAGGCCTGGGCGCGGCCATCAGGCTTCAGCAGGCTGGCCACACCGACATGGTCATTCTTGAGCGCGCAGGCGATGTCGGCGGGACCTGGCTGGCCAATACCTACCCCGGCTGCCGCTGCGACGTTCAGTCGAACCTGTATTCGTACTCCTTCGAGCCCAAGCCAGACTGGAGCGAATCCTTTCCATCGCAGCCCGAACTGTGGGAGTACCTGCGCTCAGTGTCCAGCAAGTACAGGCTCGGGCGTTACCTCAGGTTCGGCCACGAGGTCACAGCCGCGCGCTGGGATTCCGGCTGCGGCAGGTGGCGCGTCCGCACGACGGCCGGGGACTTCACCGCCCGGTACCTCATCGCCGCCGTCGGAGCGCTGGTCGAGCCGTCGCTGCCAGACATACCCGGCATCGAGTCCTTCGCCGGAATGATCATGCACTCAGCCCGGTGGGACAATAGCTGGCAGGCAGCCGGACGGCGAGTTGCTGTCGTCGGAACTGGCGCCTCGGCCATCCAGATCGTGCCGTCGATCCAGCCAGAGGTCGAGCACCTGACCGTGCTCCAGCGCACTGCCCCGTTCGTCGTGCCGCACACTAATCATCCAGTGAAGCCGCACGTCAAAGCGCTGTACCGGATACTGCCGGCGAGTCAGCGCGGGTCCAGGATCGCGATCTACTGGATGCGCGAACTGCTCGTGCTCGGCTTCGTGAAGTATCCGAAGATCCTCAAGCGGGCTGAGGTCGCCTGGCGCAAGCACATGGAGAGCGCGATCACCGATCCGGCCACGCGGGCGCAGCTGACTCCGCCCTACAGTCTCGGCTGCAAGCGGGTTCTGCCGTCCAACGACTACTACCCTGCGATCGCGAAGGACAACGTCAGTCTCGTTACCGAGAAGATCATCGAGTTCCGCCCGGATGCGGTCGTCACGGCCGACGGTGCCGAGCACCCCGTTGACACGGTGATCCTGGCGACCGGTTTCCACGTCACCGACAACCCGATGCTGGGCAAGATCAGCGGCAAGGACGGACAGACCCTTGCCGCGGCGTTCGGATCGAGTTATCTCGGCACCGTGGTGCCCGGCTTCCCCAATTACTTCCAGCTCACCGGGGCGAACACGGGGCTCGGTCACTCCTCGATGCTCTTGATGATCGAGAGCCAGCTGACCTACATCGCCGACGGCATCGCCAAGACACTGGCCGGCGACGCGTCATTCGACGTGCGCCCCGAGGTGGCCGCCGCCTACAACGCCGAACTCCAGCGCAAGCTGCCGGCAACGGTCTGGGGATCTGGCTGTTCCAGCTGGTACCTGGACAGCGAGGGTCGCAACCTCACGCTGTGGCCGGGCTTCACCTTCGACTTCCGCCGACGCACTCGTGAGTTCCGGACCAGCGACTTCACCATCGGCTAGAGCGGAGCGAGGTCCGGGCGCTTGGGCAGCATCCCGTCGCCGCTGGACGTGCCACGCAGCCTGCGCTGCAGCCACGGCGCCGCGTAGGTCCTGGCCCAGTGAATGTCCTGCTGCCGCGCCGTGAGCCAGCGCGGCGGGCCTGCCGGATCCCACGGCAGCGGCTCGCGCCAATCGGCCGCCACCGGAACGCCGGCGACCTCGCATGCGCGCAGCGCGACCCTGCGATGCCCGTCGGCTGCCAGGTGCAGGCGGTCCTCGCACCATTCCCGCCGGTCAGCGAGTACCCGCATCGACCAGAGGTCGACGTGCAGGCAGTGGTACTTACTCGCGGTCTCGCGCAGCTGGGCGTTGTACGCGGCCGCCTTCCCACGGATCAGCCGGATCAACGGGAAGCCGCCAGGATCGAACCCGGTGAACAGCATCACCTGGCTGCCGGCTTGCCTCAGGGCGGCGACCGCTTGCTCGAAAGTGGCCGCAAGGGCGTCCGGATCAGCCTTCGGCCGGAGCAAATCGTTGCCGCCCGCAGCGATGCTTACCAGGTCGGGCGCGAGCGCAACGGCAGCTGGTATCTGCTCATCGATCACCTGACCGAGCACTTTGCCGCGGATTGCGAGGTTCGCGTAGCGTAGCCCAGGCGAGGCCGCCGCCAGGTGCCCGGCGAACCGGTCGGCCCAGCCACGAGAGGTACCGTCCGGATACGGATCACCAACGCCCTCGGTGAAGCTGTCACCCAGGGCGACGAACGACTCCACCGGCTGCTGTACCGACCCAGCAGACTGCACCGCTCCGTCCGACAGCACCTGATCCCGCGCCTCCCTGCCTGCCCTCGCACCTCTGCCCCCGTGCCGGTTTTCTCCGTGCACCGGCCGCAGGTCAGGCTAGCAGCGGCCCGATCGCGCCGATCGGCTACCGTGACGCCAACCCCAGGAGGACTTCTGTTATGCGCGACGTGCGAGTACGGCCGGCGACCGAGGGTGACTTGGCCGCGATTGCCGCTGTGACCATCGCAACCGGCCAGCATGACGAATGGGGCGGCGGCAACCCTGCATACCTCCGGCATCTGCTCCGCCATGGCCGGGTCGTCGTCGCTGAGCTGGCCGGGAAGGTCGCCGCATTCGGCGCTGTCCGCCAGATCGGCACCGGCGACGATGCGGTCAGCATGCTGTGCGACCTGTTCGTCGACCCGGCTGCCCAAGGTCGCGGTTGCGGCCGGGCAATGCTGACAGACCTGTGGGCGCAGGCCCGGCGCAAGATGACCTTCAGCAGCTTGCACCAGAACGCGCTCCCGCTCTACACCAGCTTCGGGCTCGATGCCTGGTGGCCGCTGCTGTACCTGCACGGTGACACGGCCCGGCTTCCGGTCATCAACGAGTGGAATACGGAGCCTGCCACCGCCGGGCGGGTAGCCGGATACGAGCTCAGCTGGACGGGCGCGGACCGGCTAGCCGACCACGAGGCCTGGGCTGCCCGGCCCGGCGGCGAATCGGTACTAGTCAGCCGTGAGGCCGAAGTAGTCGGGGCCGGCACGGTCATCAATAGCGGTCCTGACCGCGGAATCGTGCACTTTGTCGTTGCTCCGGCTGCTGACAATCAGGTCGCGGCTGCCGCAGTGCTGCTGACGCTGGCCCAGTTGGAGGGCCCGGAGAGCGGGGAGGCGCACGTCTGCTTGCCCGCACCGCACCCGGCAGTGCGGGCGCTGCTGGCGGCTGACTGGCGCTTCGATGAGTTCGACCTGTTCATGACGACCGAGCCAGGCTTGCTCGACCCGCGGCGCACGGTGCCGTCGCCCGCGCTAGCGTGACTGCCGCTTAAGCGAAGTACCGCCTACGCCTCTGCAGCTTTAGTGCGCGAGCCGGCGGCAGCACCCCGGCCGGGATGCAGAATGCACGTCGGCGAGCGCCGCCACGGTGCTCCTGGCACTGGAAGACGGCGCGATCGGTCTTCATTACAGCCGGGCCTGAGCGGGCATCTGACGAGTGCATCACCACCTGGCATTATGTCCGGGTGGGCGAGTCGAAGATCGCGGATCGATGCCGTAGGCGCTGTTGACAGGAGTTCCAGCGTGCACGGTCAGAAATCAGTGGCGGATTAGCGGCAACCTTCCCGCGCCCCCAGATGCTGGATATGTGCATGACAATTGCTGAAGCCAGTAGACGCGGGGACGTCGCGGAGAAACCTCCGGACTTCGCAGAGTTCGTCCGGCGGAGATCCAGGCCCATGCTGCGCTCGGCATGGCTGCTGACCGGCGGCGACTGGGCGCTCGCGGAGGACCTTGCCCAGACCGCGCTCGGCGAGGTCTGGCGCCACTGGGACCGGGTCGCCCGGATGGATGTCCCGGACGCCTACGCGCACAGAGTGCTGTTCAACACTTTTCTCCGGTGGCGTGGCCGGCGGTGGACAGCAGAGATTTCCACCGAACATCTACCCGTGACTGCCGCCGTTCCCGCTGAATTTGCCCTGGTAGAGATACGCGAGTCGGTGCGACTCGCGCTCGGCGAGCTCACGCCCAGGCAGCGCGCGGTTATCACGCTGCGCTATTTCGAGGACCGGACCGAGGCCGAGACGGCAGAGATCATGGGCTGCTCCGTCGGCACGGTGAAGAGCCAGGCGTCGAAGGCCATCGCGCGGCTGCGCAAGCACCCGGGCCTCGCTGACGCCATGACAGAAGGGGTGGAACGATGACTTTGGAAGAAGACCAGCTATCCACCCTGCTCGAGCGGGTCGTGCCGGAGCCGCCTCTGGAACTGTCCGCCGCCCAGGTGATGGCCGGGAACGTGATTGCCACGCGTGCCAGCACCGCCCGCCGACGCTGGGTCATGCCCACGGTCGCCGGGCTGGCGGCCGCCGCGGCGGTGACCGCCGTGGTGATCGTCGTTCCCTCGGCCGTCTCTCGCCCGGCACCGCAGCACCCCCTGGCCGGCTCGTCCGCCAAGCCGGTACGGGCGAAGCCCGGCACGACCGCCGCTGTGCCAGCGCTCCCGGCCTCGGTCCCAACGTCGGCCCCCGCGGTCACGTACTCGATCAAGCGCGCCGCCGCCCATGTCACGGTTACCGACGTCCTCACGAAGGCCGCGGCAGCGGTCGGCTCGCAGGCCAACCCCGGCGCCGGCTGGCCGGCTGGCGCCTACTGGCACACCGAGCAGGAGGTGATTATCGGAGGCAAGCTGGCCTCCACGGACAACATCTGGACGGATGCCTCCGGCAACGGGGTAGGCGAGGGTACCGACTCCCCGCCGTACGCGATTGGCGCACCGTCAGGCGCTACTGCGAGCACCGGCGGACAGCTACCCGCGGCCATTGGCGACAAGAGCTACACGTGGGCGCAGCTGGACGCGCTCCCGGCCGACCCGGCAAAGCTCTGGCCCATCGTGAAGGCCGACGAGCTGCTCCCGTTCTCCTCGGATCCGGCACGCCCCAAGTCCGGCCAGGCCGATCTTTTCGAGTCGATCTGGAACTTGCTCACCAGCGAGCCGGTTCCCGCCGCGCTGCAGAAGGCGCTGTACGAGGTAGCTGCGAAGATTCCCGGCGTCACCGTTGCGGGCCAGTACACCGACTCGCTCGGCCGGACCGGTACGGCCCTGCACCTCGGCATGTGGACGATGGTCGTTGACCCCGACACCGGCCGGATCCTGGCGATGTTGCAGGCCGCGGGCCCTCCGGTCACGGTGTGCGGTGCGACGGGATGCTTCCAGCAGCAGACGGCCGGCGCCTCCACGAGTGTTTACATCACGGCGGGCTGGGCCTCGGCCGCGAGCGTGCCGAGGGTTCCGCGCAGCAGCGGAGCCGCGCCGTCTGCCTCGCCTGTTAGCAATCCGTAACGGTCAGCAGCGAAACGATCCCGGGGAGGCGTCCTGCGCGGCGGGTCCCCGGGATCGGCTGTGTCCGGAAGAGTGCCGGTGATGGTGAACCGGCGGGCGGACCTGAGACCTGGATAGGCTGGCTTGGTGGGCAACTCGAAGCGGGTGGCGCCGATATTCCCAGTCCGTGATGGCGCCGAGATTCATCTCGGGCTTGTGCAAGAGACCGATGGGCACGCCTCCGGCTATCTCTTCGTCGAGGACGCCGACGAACTCGCCAGAGAGTGGCAGTCCGCAGGCGCTACGGTCAGCCTGCCCCAGGACACTGACTGGGGGCAGCACGAAGGTGCGCGCGTTGACCCCGACGGCAACGTCATCCGGTTCGGCTCCCCGATGCGGCACCACCCGGCACGCTGAGCGCCGCGTCTGGAGCGTTGTCTCCGGCTCGCGGATCATCCGAAGGGCTTAACCCCAGTGGTGCCGTCCGCAACGAAGATTCCCATCGCGCCAAGTGCTGCACCGAGCCCGTCGGTCAGCACCAGCAAGCGGCCGACGAACTCGCTTACCTGCGTGTCCGCGCACAGTACCGGTATGTCAGCGGCCAGATCCTTCACCTGGGGTGCCATCATCGCCCGCTTAAACCCGACCCAGTGGCGCGCTCGGAGTGCTTCCGGCACGATGAGGTCCAGGCTCTGGCCAAGGGCGGCCGCCGCGCTATGCCCGAACAGCACCTCGGCACCGGGGCTCCACCACGTAATGATCCCGTCCGCATTGGCGACGACGATGGCATAGTCCGTCACGGCACCTATCCTGCACCTCGGCAGAACGAAGGGCCACTGCCGGGAAACGATGTGTGGCTCGCATTTATTAAGCCACTCCATTTCTTCTTTTTTTCGCCTTGACTTTGCCGACGCCTGCCGCCGCCCTTTGAAATTGCCTGGCCGGCCCGGACACCGGCACCTGTGTATAGCTGGGCCGGCTTAACTGAGCCGGTGACCGGAGGCAGACCCGCAACAATGGTAACTCTAATGCTCTGCTGCACGTGATTGCACACGCACCCCACATTCGATTTTTGGATGCGGGTTTATAGGCGTTCACGTCATATTTGCTTGAGGGTTAGCAAGGGTTTATTACGCGTCACTATTTTCCGGACATGCGACGAAGTAACGCAGGTTCGTGGCGCGAGGCCGTCAGGCAATAGCCGGCGATCCGACCGCCGCAAGCACCGCGCTAATCACAGCAGTTACCTCCTTGCAAAACTGATCAAGGAAGAGGCTCAAGTGACGACAACACCAACATCAACCAGGACTGAAGTTGATCTCGCGGCCTCGGCCGAGGGCGAGTCCGGCGTCTCACGCAGGGGCTTCCTAGGCGGAACTGTTGCCGTCGGCGCTGCACTCTCCGTCGGAGGCCTCGCCGGAGCCCAAGGACCGCAAGGAGGCGGCCAGCGCTGCAGCCGTCACTAGCTGACGGGGAGTCGGCAGGAGAAGCGCTCGGTTATGAATCGTTGGCCCGCTTCCCCTGCCGCTTCGGCGCATGGAGACCAGCAGCAGCCCATCAACCACTCCCGTGGACGGCTAAAGCGCGGTTTCAAGGTGCTCCACTGAGTCGTCGTCTGTAGGCGGAGGGGGTCTCCCCGCAGTGCCTGGCGAAGGATCGAGCGAACGCCCCGACGTCGTCGAAACCCACGGCGAGTGAGACCTCGAGGACGGAACGGTCCGCCTGGGTCAGCAGGGCCATTGATCGAAGCACACGAGCACGGATCAGGTAACTTCGCCACGACATTCCCAATCTGGCGCTGAAGATACGGCGCAGTGTTCGGTCCGAAACTCCGATGGCGCGGGTCACGTCACTGAACTTGACGTAGTCGAGGTGAGCAAGCGTGAAATCGGTGGCCGCCGCGACGATGGGATCGTTCGAGACTGGCAGATGCAATGGCCTCTCGTCATCCAGTGCTTCCGCGACCACATATCCGAGGGCCTGAAAGAACGAGTCGGCCTCCACCGCTGACTCGCTACGCGAGATCGGCCATCGTGCCGAGTAGCGCATCATCTCGCGAAGCAGTGCGGAGACCGCAATAATTCGAACCCGGTCTCCGGCCACCGGAACGAGTCTTGGCTCAAAGAGCACCGCGAGGGTCTGTGCATCAGCATTCAACGTCGTCTGATGATGCAGGCCAGCCGGAATCCATGCCGCTTGGTGTGGTGGCAGCAAGTAGTGGCCGACTGCTGTCCTGACCTCCACCATCCCGCGGCAGGCGTACTCGATCTCGTGCACGTCGTGAAAGTGCCAGCCAGTGACTAGCTGCTCGCCACCGTCATACACATGGCTGCCTCCAGCCCAGCGACCGTTCTCCCGCAGGTTCACCAAGCCGGTGGTGGCCGTTTGGACCTGATCTTTGACCGAATCAGCAGGGACGGTCATACCTCGGGAAGCCTACAGTCTCTTGCGGTAGCCGACCGGGCCTCGCTAGAGATCGTGGAAACGCCGAGAAAGGATCCTGATGCCTACGTTGATCTACTCCATGTCCGTGTCGCTGGACGGTCACATCGCCGGACCGGACGGCGCCATCGACTGGGCCGCGCCTGACGAGGAGTTGATGCAGTTTCACAATGAGCAGACCCGAGAACTCACCGGGCACCTATCCGGCCGAGCGCTCTACGAGAACATGCTGGTCTGGGAGACGGCCGAACAGACCGGTGCCGGGCCACGGGAACTCGAATTCGCCCGCATGTGGAAGGCCGTCCCTAAAGTGGTGTTCTCGACCAGTCTGACGACGGTAGAAGGTAACGCCCGCCTGGCGCGAAGGGATGTCGCTGACGAGGTCGCCGAGCTGAAGACTCAACCCGGTGCCGGCATCGTGTCCGTCGGCGGTGCCAGGTTCGCGGCCTCCCTGGCCGAGAGAGACCTCATCGATGAGTACAGGCTGTTCGTAAACCCCGTCCTGTTGGGCGGCGGGACCCCGTACTTCCCGCCACTGCCGAAGAGGCTCGACCTCGAACTCGTTGAGACGCGGACCTTCTCGCAGGTCGTCTACCTCAGGTACCGGCGGAGCTCATCCTGATCAGCGGGTGTTCGCACTCGCGTCGCCAGGCAATATCGCCGGGCTTGTGCGGGGTGCAAGCAAAGTGTTGCCCGGCCCCGAAGGAGTACACATCAGGCCGGGCAACACTCGCCTGCCGGCTCTGTAGCAGCCGGGTCTTGACGGCGTCGCAGATCGCGGGCTCCCGGTCCGGTCGCCGCGCTGACG
>Ga0335072_10009927_pt1 | contig 13719 bp, 17 predicted proteins | sample Lox_Sample_21_FD_206725 | JGI IMG/M metagenome (GOLD analysis project Ga0335072, IMG submission 206725) | Soil microbial communities from Loxahatchee National Wildlife Refuge, Florida, United States - Lox_Sample_2.1 | ecosystem: Environmental > Terrestrial > Soil > Wetlands | place: USA...
CACCGCCTCCGCCGCCGGCAAACCGCACCGCAACCGCCCGCGCACCGCACCGCAACCGCCCGCGCACCGCACCGCAACCGCCGGCGCGCCCCACCGCAACCGCCGGCGCACCGCGCAACCGCCGGCAAACCGCACCGCAACCGCCCGCGCACCGCACCGCAACCGCCCGCGCACCGCACCGCAACCGCCGGCGCACGCCACCCGGACACGCGGCATCCCCCCGACCCCAACCCGCCATCAAAACCGAACCGCCCGGGCAACCCCGGACCGCGCAGCCCTAGACGGCGGAGACTTCTTCCTCTTCGGCGACCCGGAACGAGGAACCGCAGCCGCAGGCCGCGATCACGTTGGGGTTGTCCACCTTGAAGCCGGCGCCCTGGAGGCCGTCGACGAAGTCGATCACCGAGCCCTTGACGTACGGGAGGCTGGGCCGGTCGACCAGCAGCCGGATTCCCTTGTCCTCGAACACGGTGTCGTCGTCACGCTGCTCGTCGAACGCGAGCGCGTACTGGAAGCCCGAGCAGCCGCCGCCCCGAACGCCGACCCGCAGGCCGGCGGTGTTGGCGACCGCGCTCTGCGTGGCGAGGAACTCGCGGACCTTCTCGGCGCCCTTGTCGGTCAGTGTGATCATGAGATCTGTATCGGCTCCTTGCTTCATTCAGTATAGCGATGGCATCTCGCTACGCTACGGACATGGCAGCCATCGACGCACCGGCCACCCCTGAGGAGCTGAAGACCAGGATAGAGGCCGGTATCCCGGGAGCGACCGCGGCCGTGACCGGGGATGGCCACCACTTCAACGCGGTTGTGTCGGCACCTGCTTTCCAGGGCCTGTCCCGGATCGCCCAGCACCGTCTCGTCTACGACGTGTTCGGCGCGGAGGTCGGGGACCGCATCCACGCCCTGTCAATCCAAACTAAGGCAAACGCCCCGGAAACGGAGAGCAGCGCATGAGCGACGATCAGACCACCCAGATCCGCGAGGCGATTCAGAGCGCGATCGCTGAGAACCCAGTGATCCTGTTCATGAAGGGCACTCCCGACCAGCCGATGTGCGGATTCTCCGCCCGAACGGTGGCGATCCTGCAGTCCGTCGGCAAGCCGTTCGCGGCGGTCAACATCCTCCCCGACCACCGCATCCGCGAGGAGCTCTCGGGCCTGTCGGACTGGCCGACGATCCCGCAGCTGTTCATCGACGGCGAGTTCGTCGGCGGCTGTGACATCGTCACGGAGATGTACGAGTCGGGTGAGCTGCAGACAGCCCTCGGGGTCGAAGACGACGCCGCCAACGGGCAGGCCGCGCCGGAGGCACAGGCGCAGGAGCCCGCCCCGCTCACGATCGAGAACCGCCTCTAGGGCGTCACACACGAGGCCCGGCGCTAGGGCCTCACCAGCAGCAGCAGCGTGGCCCGGCCCGTGAGCAGCAGCGACGGGTCGCGGAACACGCGGCGCTTGCCGTGACCGGGCACGTTGGCGTACAGCCCGTCGTAGGTCGGGATCGACGCGATCGCGTCGCGCAGCTCGTCGAGCGATGAGATCGGCGTGGTTCCGCTTCCGGGCCCAGACGGCGCGCCGCCCGCCGACAGCGACACCACCAGCTCGGAGGACAGGCTGTTGGCGGTCGCCGGCGTCGGCGCGGCGGGGCCGTGGATCGTCACCGCGAGCGAGCCGCTAGCGCCGCGGGGGATCCGGAGCCGGAAGGTCACCCTCCGGAGTGGACCCCGGTAGATGCGCACGAGCAGCCGGACCTTGACGGACCGGCCCGCCCTGACCGCGCCGACGGCGCGCGCGGACAGGATCGAACCCATCGCCAGGCCACGCGAGGCCGTCAGGTTCGCGACGACGTGCGTGACGTGGAGGGCGGCGTAGTCGACCCGCTCGAAGTCCGAGAACGCGGTGGTCACGTCTGCCGATGCCGCGCTGGCGAGCTCGGGCGGCGTCTCGCCCTCGTCGCCGGCGGTCCCGGTGCCGACGTAGCGGTTGCAGAAGCCGAGCGGCCGGCGGCTCTCGCGCAGGTAGATGCGCAGGCACATCGTCCCCGACTCGTCGGCGGGCGGGCCGTCGTAGATCTGGGTCGCCGCCTGCGCGACCTCGAGCGGCGCGATCGTGTCGACCAGCGAGCTCCCGAGCGGCAGGCCGATGGCGGTCTCGTCGGCGACCTGCGTGTCGAGCGATTGCGACTGACCGGTGTCGAGGTCGTTCACGGTCACGTCGACCGGCACCGTCGGCGGCGGCGCCCCGACGTCGCCGATCACCGCGTTCGGCGTGTCGCTGGTGAGCGTGCCCTCGGTGTGGCCCGGCGAGGCCAGCTTGTAACTCGGCTGGGTCAGCGGGTCGGGGTTGTTGACGACGTAGTACACGTAGGCGTCCTGGAGGAGCAGCGCGCGCCGGCCGGCGCCGTCGAGCTCGTGCCCGAACGCGTACACGGTCGGCCCGTCGACGTACGTGACGGTCCCGACGGCGCCCATCGGCACGGCCCCCGACGAGTAGCTGGCGCTCACCGACGCGCCCGGAATCAGCGGCTGCACCGGGAAGTTCGTCATCTGGCCGCCGCCATCAGTCGGCGCCGCGATGATCGTCCGGCCGACCCGTTCGCCGGCGCGCTGGACGAGGCCGAACACCGACGGCGAGAGCCCGCCGACGGTCAGCGGGGCCAGCAGCGGCCGCGGCTTGACGGCCAGCCGCGGCGTGTCCGGCGGTGGCGTCACGGGCTCGCCGAGCATCTGCTCGATCGGCGTCACCAGCACCACGTTGTTGCCGTACTGCCCGATCCCCTCGGAGATGGCCCCGGCGTTCTCGAGCGTCCCGAACGAGCCCGGGCAGTAGACCGGAGAGCCCGAGAACCCCTCGGCGACCCCGCTCGGGTCGACCGCCGGCCCGGACACCTGGACGAGGATCATCGGCCCCTCCCCGGGCGCCTGCACGATGTCGATCACCTGGACGTTGAACGACGAGATCGCCGTTCCCTGGATCACGGTCTCGCCGGTGCACTGCATGCCGGGCTGGACCTGGGACAGGGGCATGATCGGCCCACCACCCTGGGCGAGGGCGGCGTTCGCGGGCAGGCAGAGCCCAGCGAGCACGACACAGATGAGAAGTCGGAGGTGCAAGTTGGCCCGTTTCCGGCCGTCCGCGGCCCCGCGCGGCGCGCACAGCATACCCCCGGATAGCATCGGGTCATGGCCACGACTCGGGCCGCCCCCACGAGCGTCGTCGCGCTCCGTTTCGACGGTGCGGCGCTGTGGGCGATCGACCAGACCGAGCTCCCGTGGCGCGAGCGCGAACTCGAGTTGAAAACAGCCGAGGACGTGGCCGAAGCCATCAGGCGCCTGCAGATCCGGGGCGCGCCGCTGATCGGAGTCGCCGGCGCCTACGGCGTCGTCCTCGAACTCGCCAACGACCCCTCGCCGGACACCCTCGAGCGCGCGTGCGCGTTGTTACGGAGCGCCCGCCCGACCGCGGTCAACCTCGCCCGGGCGGTCGACCGGGTCGGCGACGCGGTCCGCCACCGCGACCCGTCGAGCACGGATCCACAAGCCACCGCTCTCGACGAGGCCCGCCGGATCCACGCCGAGGAGGAGGCCGCCTCGGACGCGATCGCGTCCCACGGCGCCGACCTCCTCGCCGGCGCCCGGCGCATTCTCACCCACTGCAACACGGGCGCGCTCGCCGCTCCGGGTCGCGGGACGGCGCTGGCCGTGGTCGCTGAGATGGCGCAGCGCGGCACGCTCGAGAGCGTGATCGCCACCGAGTCGCGACCGCTGCTCCAGGGCGCGCGACTGACCGCCTACGAGCTCAGCCGCCTGAACATCCCGCACGAGCTGATCGTCGACAGCGCCGCCGCTGGTCTGATCGCGGGCGGCGCGGTCGACGCCGTGATCGTCGGCTGCGACCGAGTGGCGGCCAACGGGGACGTCGCCAACAAGGTCGGCACGTACGCGCTCGCGCTCGCGGCGCACGCCGCCGGCATCCCGTTCGTGGTCGCCGGTCCGACGTCGACGATCGATCCGAACACGCCCGGCGGCGCCCACATCGCGATCGAGGAACGCGACCCGGACGAGGTCGGATCGCTCGCCGGGCGGCGCATCACGCCCCAACAAACCCGCTGCCGAAATCCCGCGTTCGACGTGACGCCCGCCAAGCTGGTCACCGCGCTCGTCACTGAACGGGGGGTCGTCAGGTCCCCCGACGCCGCGGCCCTCGCCGCGCACCAAGCCATCCCAGCGAGATGAAGGTCGCGCGGTCGTTCGCGCCCGGCGACGTCCGGATCGAGGACGCGCCCGAGCCCGAGGCCGGCCCGGGCGAGGTCGTGTGCGACGTGCTCGCGTGCGGCGTGTGCGGGTCGGACGTGACCGACTGGTACATCGCGGCGCGGCTGCCCGCGGTCCTCGGGCACGAGGTGATCGGAACCGTCCGCAAGGTCGGCCCCGGGACCACCGCGCCGCCGATCGGGACCCGCGTCGCGATCCATCATCACACGCCGTGCGGCGAGTGCCGCCGTTGCCGGCGCGGCCACGAGACCCTGTGCGAGCGATTCCGCGCGACGCGCCTCGACCCCGGCGGGTTCGCCGAGCGCGTGCGGGTGATGCCGGAACTGGTCGACGAGCTGCTCGAGCTCCCCGACGAACTCGATCCCATCACCGCGACGTTCATCGAGCCGCTCGCGTGCGTGCTGCGTGCCCACGACCGGGCGGCGCTGCGCGCCGGCGATTCGCTGCTCGTCGTCGGCGCCGGCGCGAACGGCCTGCTCCAGATCGCGGCCGCGCACGCCCGGGGAGTCGAGGCGGTGTGGGTGCGGGAGCCGCAGCCCGAGCGCCTGGAGCGAGCCGAGGCATGGGGCGCCGAGCACCACGGCAACGAGCCCGTCGACGTCGCGATCGTGTGCACGCCCAAACCCGAGGCGATCGAGTCGGCGGCCGACACGGTCGCGCCCGGGGGCACGCTCTGCCTGTACGCGCCGCCCTCGCCGAAAGCGCCTCCGAACCTCGACGCCACCGCGCTCTACCTGCGCGAGATCACCGTCGTCGCGAGCTACTCGGCCGGCCCCGGTGACATGCGGGCGGCGCTCGAGCTGATCGCGGCTGGACGGATCGATCCAAAGCCGCTCGTCTCGCACCGCCTCCCGCTCACCCGGACCGGCGAGGCACTCGACCTCCAGCGCCGGCAGACAGGGCTGAAGATCGTGGTGGAGCCGTGAGGGCGGCGGTCTTGCACGGGCCACGCGATCTCCGCGTCGAACACATCCCCGAACCCGAGGGGGAGGTGATCGTCGAGATCGAGGCGGCGACGACGTGCGGGACCGACACCAAGATGTGGCGCCACGGGCACCGGATCCTGCCCCCGTATCCGTGCCGCTTCGGCCACGAGACCGCGGGCATCCGGGCCGACACGGGCGAGCGGGTGCTCGTGTCGGACTCCGTGGCCTGCGGCAGGTGCCGACAATGCGCAAGCGGACGCGCACAGATCTGCCGAAACCCCACGTGGGTGCTCGGCGGCTTCGCCGAGCGGATCGCCGCGCCGGCCGCCGCGCTCCACGCGATCCCCGACAATCTCCCCGCCGAGGCCGCCACGATGGCCGAGCCGCTCGCGGCCGCGGTGCACGCGCTCCGGCGCGGCACCGGCGCGACCGACGTCGGCGTGGTCGGAGGGGGACCAATGGGCCTGATGCTGGCCTGGCTCCTGATCGCGGAAGGACGCCGCGTCACCGTCGCCGACCCGCACGCCGAACGGCGCGCTCAAGCGGAGCAACTGCAAGCGACGGCAACGGAGCACCTGACCGCCCGCCACGAGCTCGTGTTCGAGGCCGTCGGCCGCCCCGAGGCCTGGCGCGCCGCCGCCGCGGCCGCCGCGCCCGGCGGCGTCGTGGTGCTCGTCGGCGGATGCCCGTCGGGGACCGAGGTCAGCTTCCAGACGGGGCCCCTGCACTATGAGGAGCTGGAGCTGCGCGGCTCGTTCCACCACTCCCGCGAGGAGGTCGACGGGGCGCTGACGGCGCTCACAGCAGATGACTCCCTGTGGCGGACGCTGAAAGGCCCGACGATCTCGCTCGAGCAACTCCCGGGCGCGCTCGGCGCACCCAGCGGCGGCCCGGCTACGAAGACGGTGGTGGATCCGCGCGCGTGAACGCGAGGTGCTCGACGATCCGGTGCGAGTCGCAGATCGCCTCGCCGTCGATCACCAGCACCGGCACCCGCCGCTGACCGGTCAGTGCCTCGACCTCCGGCCGTCGCGAGCGGCGCTGTGGGACCCTGACCTGCTCGAACGCGATCCCGTCGCTGCGCAAGGCACGTGCGACGCGTCCGCACGGGCACAGCCAGTCCGTCGGCGTCGTACAGCGGTAGAGCGTCGCCACTAGCGCGACCCCGTCGCCATCAGCGCCACCCGAGCGGCGAGCGCCGCGCAAACGAGCCGGCCATCCGCAGCGCGATCGGCTGGCGCGTCCCCGGCGGCGACAGCCGGTCGCCGTCGCGCTTGCGATACCACGCGATCGTCTCCTCGAGGCAGTCTTCGTGCGGCGAGGTCCGCCACCCGAGCTCCCGCTTTGCCTTGGCGCTCGAGAACGCCCAGTTCAGCGAAGCGGCCCGGATCTCGGAGGACGGGGGCACCCTCCCACCCAAAACGGGCCGCGCCGCGCGCGCCGAGAGCAGCGCCGCGTGCACCGGCACCTTCAGCGGCGGCGGCTCGACCCCGGACAGCCGCGCCAGATCCGTGAACAGGCGGTCGAGCGTGAAATTGCGGTTGCCGAGGATGTAGCGCTCGCCGGGCACCCCCCGCTCGTCGGCGAGCAGGTGACCGCGGGCGACGTCGTCCACCCCGACGATGTTCAGGGTCCCGTCCACGTACGCGGGGATCTCGCGGCGCAGGAAACGGCGCACGAGCACCGTCGAGGACCGGGCCGGATCGCCGGCGCCGAGGATGTGGGCCGGGTTGACGATCACCAGCGGAAGCCCGCGCTCGAACAGAGCCCGGGCCGTGACCTCCGCCTCGTGCTTAGAATCGACGTACGGGATCGCGTAGCGGGCCGCATCCCACACGTTGCGCTCGTCCGCGGTGGAGCGCTTGCGCGCCGGCCCGATCGCCGCCACCGAGGACGTGTACACGACCCGCTCGACGCCGGCTCGGAGCGCCTCTTCGAGCACGATCCGAGTCCCCTCGACGTTGAGCGCGAACGCGCGCTCCCGCGACAGCCGGAGGTTCGTCGTGCCGGCGATGTGGAACACGCGGTCGACGTCGCGCAGCGCACCCCGGATCGCCCGCCGGTCGCACACGTCGGCGCGCACGGTGCTCACATCGAGACCCTCGAGCACGTCGAGCTGGGAGCGGGCGCGGACGGTGGCGCGGACCTCGTCGCCGCGCTCGACGAGGAGCCGGGTGACGTGCGAGCCGAGGAACCCGGTCGCGCCGGTTACAAGCGTGCGGGGCAGATCGCGTTCCTTCTCTGGTGCCGTACGGTACCGGCGCGCGGCTCAGCGTGCGGCGGTCAGCGACCGAGCTGGCGCCGCCGGCCGCGCCCGAACGTGAGCGCGCCGAGCGCCGCGATCCCGCCGCCGAGCACGAACCCGGCGATCCCCGCCCCGATCAGGACCTCGCGCTGGTGGGTGCGGATCTGGCCGCGCCAGTCGGTGAGCACGGTCACCTCGGCGCGGAGCTTGTCGAGCGATTGGCCGAGCTCCTGGCGATTCTGCTCGATCGAGGCGCGGATCTGGTCCGGTGTGCGCGCCGCGGCCATCAGTTGCCGATCTCCGTCCTGGATGCGACGGTCTCGCGAATCCGCTTGGCCTCGTCGATCGCCATCGTCGGGGCCGGCGGCGACCCGGCCTTCAGCTTGGTCCAGGCGAATCCGAACGAGGCGATCGCCAGCACCGCGAGCAGGCCGAACACGATCAGGAACCCCTCCCAGATACTCCCGGCCCCGGGGACAAGCACCGCGTTGAGCGCCCACGCCAGCGCCTCGAGCCCCATGAACACGGCAAACACGCCGAATACGGCCCCGGCGAGGACCGCCACCGTCCCCCTGAGGAGGCTCCTCGCCTTGATCGCGACCTCGGCCTTGGCGAGCTCGATCTCCTCGCGGACCAGGTTGCTGACCCGGTCGGAGACCTCGGTCACCGCGGTTACGAGAGTCTCGGACTTGCCGTTCTCAGCGGCCAAGGCGCTTGAGGATCATGGCGGCCAGGAGGCCGCCGGCGAAAGCAGCACCCACCGCCACTTCCGGGCGCTCGTCCGTGAGCGCTGCGATGCGCGCCTGCAGGGGAATGCTGTCGGCCGCGCTTGGCGCGGCGTCCGCGAGGGGCTGCGTGGAAGAGCTCTCGATGTCTTCGGTCACTCGGGCGGGTCCTCGCCGAACACGCGTGTCCAGATCATGGCGGACAGGCGCGTCGACAGGAGCGTTGCGAGCGCGCCGGTTCCGGCGAGCAGGCCCGACCAAAGCAGTCGTTTGACCAGTGGACTCTCAGTCATCGGAGAGGATTCAATCAGACAGCGAGGCGCAAGCCTTCGGAACCTCAGTCCGATATCGAGGCGCGGCCCGCCGAACCTTCCGAGGCGACGCCGACCGGTCCCTCCGTCGAGTCCGGCTCGACCCCCGCCGCGCCGTCCCGCTCGAGGCCTCGGCAGATGGTCTCGACGATCATCGTCTTGGCGCCCTCGAGTTCGTCGTCGTCGACGGCATCGCGATCGAAGATCCAGCGCGTCAGCACCTGCTCGATCGATCCGTAGAACGCCAGCGCTCCGAAGTCCGGCGTGATCTCCGGCCGGAACACGCCCTCGGCCTGGGCGCGCTCGACGATTCCGGCGATCAGCGCGTACGCCTCGCGGATCTTGGCCAGGTGAGTCCGGCCGAATGTGTTGGCGGCGCGCGTGACCTCGACGACGATCACCTTCATCAACTCGGGCTCGTAGCGATAGGAGTCGACGATGAACCCGGCGATCGCCCGCAGCTTGTCCCGCGGCGAGCGCTCCGACTGGTCGGCCTGGGCGATCGCGGCGAGCATCAGGTCCCAGCGCTCGAGAAACAGCGTGTCGAGGATCTGGTCCTTGGAGGAGAAGTAGTGGTACACGAGCCCGTACGCGACCCCGGCCTCGTCGGCGATGTCGGACACACGGCAGGTGTGGAAGCCCCGACGCGCGAACACGCGCATGGCGGCGTCGAGGATCACCCGGCGCTTGTCGGCGGCTGCGGTGCCTGAGGCGGCCATCAGACCGTCCAGCCGTAGACGTCGGTCCGGCGATGGGTCAGCGCCGGGATCCGCTTGCGGACGCTCTCGAGCGTGTCGAAGTCGAGATCCGCGACGATCGCGGTCTCCAAATCCGGGGCGCTGGCCAGGACCAGCCCCCACGGGTCGACGATCAGCGACCGCCCGCCGGCGCGGTGTCCCGGCGGATGGGCGCCGATCTGGTTGGGCGCGATCACGAAGCACTGGTTCTCGATCGCCCGGGCGCGCAGCAGCACCTCCCAGTGGTCCCGCGTCGTCGTCAGCGTGAACGCCGCCGGGACGGTCACCACGGTCGCGCCGCCCACGGCGAGCATCCGGTAGAGCTCCGGGAAGCGGACGTCGTAGCAGATGGTCAGCCCGAGCTTCGCGCCGCCGGGCAACTCCGACAGCACGACCTCGTCGCCGGCGTCCTCGTGGGCGGACTCGGCATACAGGTCCCCGTCGACCTCGACGTCGAACATGTGAAGCTTGCGGTACACCGCGCGCACCTCGCCGTCGGCGCCGACGTGGACGCTGGTGTTGGCCGCCTTCTCGCGTCCCTCGACACGTTCGACGATCGACCCCGCGACGATGTCGATCCCGAGCTCGCCGGCGGTCGAGCGAGCCCACGAGATGCAGCGTCCGTCGAGCGGCTCTGCGCCCGCGGTCATGTGCTCGTCGGTACCGAGCACGCTCCACTTCTCGGGAAGCACGACGACCTCGGCGCCCTTGGCCGCGGCCTCGCGCACGAGCCGGTCCGCGGTCTCAAGGTTCCGGTCGGTGTCCTCTGTGGCGTTAAGCTGAACGGCGCCTGCGCGCACGGCGCCTCCTAGGCTCGATTGACCAGTCAGTCAGCCTAGTCAGTGTAACCCACCAAACCACGCTGTCGACGCAGTGCCGCGAGCAGCAGTTTCGAGTGCATCGCGCCGATCAGCTCGCGCAGCGGCTCGGCGCCGGACGAGATGATCTGGACCGCGCGGTCGACGTCGACCTTGCCGGCCAGGCGGTCGAGCAGCACCCTCACCTCCTCCTCCACCAGCGGCTCGAGCGCCTCGCGGTAGCGCAGCGTGTCGTACACCGTGAACCCGACCGCCTCCTCGTAGCCGCCGGCGCGGAACCGCGAGATCGCCTCGATGATCGCGACGTCGTCCTGGTCGTAGCCGCGCGCGCTCGGGGCCAGCACGCCGAGTTGCTCGAGCCGGTCGAGCACGTTCTGCGGGAGGTCGTACGTGTCGCGCACCCTGGCCCGCGAGATGCGGCCCGTCTCGCGCGCCTCGATCGCGCGCTCGAGGATCCGGTCCTCGAGCTCGATCAGCCGCGCCGCCCGCTCGGGGTCGGAGCCGATCAGCTCGCGAATCACCCGCAGCGGCATGAACCGCTCCTCCTGCAGCCGCTTGATCAGCTGGATCCGCTCGACGAACTTCGGCGGGTAGTAGGCCATGTTCCGCGAGGTCCGAACGACCTCGTCCTCGGAGCCCAGCAGGCCCTCGCGCAGGTAGTGCTTGATCGTGCCGGCGCTGACGCCGGAGCGCTCGGCCAGCTCCGAGATCCTCAGCAACCCACTGCCGCCGGCCATCGCGCTCACGCCATGAACGAGCCCGTGACGGTATCCGTGGCCGGGCCGGCGACGGCTCCGGACTCGAGCAGCGCTTCGATCTCTGCCTGCGGGTAGCCGGCCTCCGCCAGGACCTCGCGCGTGTGCTCGCCGAGACCCGGACCGGGCGCGCGCACCGGGTCGGCGGGCGTGCGGCTGAGCTTGACCGGCACGCCAAGCAGCCGCACCGGTTGCTGCGCGCCCGGCTGGTCGAGCTCGACCACCATCTCGCGGGCCGCGACCAGACCTCCGCCGAGCGCCTCGTCGAGCCCGAGCACCGGCTCGAGGCAGCAGTCGTGCTCGGAGGCGAACGCCTCCCACTCCGCGCGGGTGCGCGCGGCGAACACGTCACAGACCGCCCGGTGGGCGTCCGAGCCGGGCGGATCGAACGCGTGCTCGAGCAGGTCCTCGCGACCCACCCCCCGGCAGAACTCGACCCAGAACTTGGGCTCGAGTGCTCCGAGCGTGACGTAGCCGTCCGCGCACCGGTACGGCCGGTAGCAGACCAGTCCGCCGGCGAGCCGGAGTTCGCCCCGGCGCGGGATGCTGCCGTCGGCCAGCGTCTCGCCGGCGAGCATCGCCAGGAGCGACAGCGACCCGTCGAACATCGAGCAGTCGACCAGCTGGCCGAGGCCCGAGCGGGCGCGTTCCTGGAGCGCGATCAGGATCCCCGCGACGGCCATCAGCGCGCCTCCGCCCAGATCCGCGATCTGCGCCGACGCCGACACCGGCGGGCCGCCGGCCTCGCCGGTCAGCCCGAGGATCCCGTTCAGGCCGAGGTAGTTGATGTCGTGCCCGGGCCGGTCCCGGTTCGGACCGTCCTGACCGTAGCCGGTGATCGCGCAGTAGACGAGGCGCGGGTTCTCCTCGCGCAGGCGCTCGTAGCCGACCCCGAGGCGGTCCATCACCCCGGGGCGGAACGACTCGAGCAGGACGTCGGCCGAGCGGACCAGCGCCAGCAACACGTTCTTGCCGGCGGCCGACTTGAGGTCGATCCGGATCGAGCGCTTGCCGCGGTTCAGCGACAGGAACAGCGCGCTGCCGGCGCTCGGCTCGGCGCCGTCGTAATGCGGCGGTGCCCAGCGAACGTAGTCCCCCGCGCCGGTGTCCTCGAGCTTGATCACGTCGGCGCCGAAGTCCGCGAGCATCAGCGAGCAGAAGCCGCCGGGCAGCAGCCGGGTCAGATCGAGGACCTTCAGTCCCTCCAGCGGCAGATCGCTCACGCCGGCGGCCCGATCCCGATCCCGATCAGCTCGCGCGCCTCTTCAACCGTCGCCGGCCGGCGCCCGGCGTCCTCGGTCATCTGCCGGGCCTTGGCGATCAGGTCTCCGTTCGAGCGCGCCATCTCCCCGCCCGGCAGGTAGAAGTTGTCCTCGAGCCCGACGCGCACGGATCCGCCGAGCGTGAGCGCGGCGGCGATCAGCATCCACTGATCGCGCCCGATCCCGATCACCCCCCAGTGGTGCTTTCCCGGCGGCAGGTTGTCCGCCATCGCCGCGACGTTGCGCGCGCTTGCCGGGATCCCGCCGACTACTCCCATGACGAAATCCGCGTGCAGTGGCGCTTCCAGCAACCCCATGTCGACCAGCGGCGCGAGCGAGCCGACGTGGCCGACGTCGAAGCACTCGTGCTCGGGCTTGATGTGCAGGCGGCGCATCGCCTCGAGCAGTTCGATGATCTCGTCGAACGGATTCGCGAACACGAACTTGAACACGAAGTCCTTGCGGCTGCGCGAGTACTTGGCGTAGTTCATCGAGCCCATGTTGAGCGCGGCCACCGCCGGGCGGCCGGCCTCGAGGTACGCGATCCGCTTCGCCACCGGGACGCCGACGGTCCCGGTCGAGAAGTTGATGATCACCGCGTCGCCGACGGCGGCGCGGATCGCGTCCCGGATGGCCAGGAAGTCCTCGACCTCGTAGCTCGGGGTTCCGTCGGGCGCACGCGCGTGGATGTGAATGTGCACGCCGCCCTCGTCGACGATCCGGCGCGCCTCGGCCGCGTACTCCTCGGGCGTGTAGGGGATCGCCGGACACTGGTCGCGGTTGGCGATCGCGCCCGAGATCGCGCAGGTGATGATGACGGGATCCTCGACGCTCATCGGGCTCTCCTCATGACGGGGTCTGGGTGGTCAGCGTGGCGAGCATCTCCCGGCACGCGGCCTTGATCTGGGTCAGCCCCGCCGGGGTGGCCTGGCACTGGAGCTCGTATTCGTCCTTGCCGACGAACACGTTGACGATCATCACCGTGGCCTTCACGGGGAGCCCGGCGACCGGCTCGCGCGGCCAGTAGATGGCCGGGAGGCCGCCGGCCCTGCCGACCGCGCCCCTCATCCTCCGTCCGAGCACCTGGCTGATCACCTTGTCGAACTGCGGCTTGAGCCTGGCGATGTTGGCGGCGGTCACCGGGAGCTTGAGCCCGGGGTAGCGGGAGACGATCAGCAGGTCGTAGTCCCCGATCGCGATCGCCGAGTGCGTGGCGCGCACGGTGCTGCCCGCGATGCGCCGGCTCGGCGCCAGCGCCACGGCGCGAAACCCCTCGGGGTACTTGAAGTGGACCGCCATGCCCGGCGCGCTGAACGTTCGCTCGCCGTTGACGGGGCTCGACGGCTTCTCGTTCACGTTGCCCGGTCCGGTCGAGGTCGTCTTCGTCGTCGTGCCGCCTCCGCAGGCCGCGATCGCCAGCGGCAGCGCCACCGCGGGACCGATCCGCGTCGCCAGCTTCACACCGGCACCACACCGCTCCGCTTCCACGGCCGCTCGACGCGCTTGCCCGCGGACAGCTCGAGCGCGCGGCAGATCGTGGCGCGCGTCTCCCGCGGATCGATCACGTCGTCGATCATGTCGTTGCCCGCCGCGACGTACACGTCGATGATCTGGCGGAAGTTCGCGATCAGCTCGGCGCGCTTGGCCGCCGGGTCCTCGGCCTCCTGGAC
>Ga0335072_10009928_pt1 | contig 13718 bp, 10 predicted proteins | sample Lox_Sample_21_FD_206725 | JGI IMG/M metagenome (GOLD analysis project Ga0335072, IMG submission 206725) | Soil microbial communities from Loxahatchee National Wildlife Refuge, Florida, United States - Lox_Sample_2.1 | ecosystem: Environmental > Terrestrial > Soil > Wetlands | place: USA...
GCGACGCGTGGAACTACCTGCCGTTCGACCACGCCAGGTCACGGGCCTACCGCTGGGGCGAGGACGGGCTGGCCGGGTTCAGCGACATCCACCAGCAGCTCTGCCTCTCACTTGCGCTGTGGAACGGACGCGACGCCTTCCTCAAGGAGCGGCCGTTCGGGCTGACCGGCCCAGAGGGCAATCACGGCGAGGACGTCAAGGAGCACTGGTGGTACCTGGACGCGCTGCCGAGCCACGCCTGGAACCGCTGGCGTTACCACTACCCGCAGGCCGCGTTCCCTTACGAGCAGCTCAGGACCGAGAACGCGCGCCGCGACCGGCGCAGCCCGGAGTTCGAGATCCTCGACACCGGCGTCTTCGACCAGGATCGGTACTGGATCACCGAGGTCGCGTACGCCAAGAGCGACGACGCGCGGGAACTGCTGATCGAGATCACCGCCACCAACGCCGGCGAGGACGCGGACACGCTGCACGTGCTGCCGACCGCCTGGTTCCGCAACACCTGGTCGTGGGAGAACGGCGCGCCCACGCCGGTCATGAAGCTGGGCGAAAACGGCGCGGTCGACATCGAGCACCCCTTCCTCGGCCCGCTCGAGCTGCTGGCGGACACCGCCGACGACGGCGCGGTCGCCAACAGCGTCAGCCCGACGCCGCTGTTCTGCGAGAACGAGACCAACGCGGAGCGCCTGTTCGGCGCCAAGTCGGACACGCCCTATCCCAAGGACGGCATCAACGACCACGTGGTCAGCGGGGCCGCGACCGTGAACCCGGACCAGCTCGGCACCAAGTGCTCCTTCTGGTACCGGCTGACGGTCCAGCCCGGCGCGACCGCCACCGTCCGGCTGAGGCTCAGGCCGAGGCGGGAGGCGGGAACCAACGGTCCGTTCGATAAAACCGATTTTGATCTTGTCGTGCGGAGGCGGCGGGCCGAGGCGGACGAGTTCTACCAGGCGCTGACGCCGGCCCAGGCCAGCGCGGACGAGGCGCTGGTGATGCGGCAGGCGTTCGCGGGGATGCTCTGGTCCAAGCAGTTCTATAACTACGACGTGGCGACCTGGCTGGACGGCGACCCGGCCCAGCCGGCCCCGCCGCCGGAGCGCGAGCTGAACCGGAACGCGCGCTGGCGGAACTTCAACTCGTTCGACATCTTGTCGATGCCGGACAAGTGGGAGTACCCCTGGTTCGCGGCCTGGGACCTGGCGTTCCACTGCGTCTCGCTGGCCCACGTCGACCCCGGGTTCGCCAAGTACCAGCTGGTGCTGCTGTGCCGGGAGTGGTTCCAGCACCCGAACGGGGCGCTGCCGGCCTACGAGTGGGACTTCTCCGACGTGAACCCGCCGGTCCAGGCGTGGGCCGCGCTCGAGGTGTTCGCGCTGGACGGGGCGAAGGACCTCGACTTCCTCGCCCGGGTCTTCGACAAGCTGCTGGTCAACTTCACCTGGTGGGTGAACAGGGAAGACGTGTGGGGCAACAACCTGTTCGAGGGCGGCTTCCTCGGCCTCGACAACATCGGGCCGATCGACCGGTCGCACCTGCCCCCCGGCACCGTCCTCGAGCAGTCGGACGCCACCGGCTGGATGGCCTTCTACGCGCTGTCGATGGCCACGATCGCGCTCATCCTCTGGCGCAACGGCCGCCAGGCCGGCGCCGACCTGGTGCTCAAGTTCCTCGAGCACTACGCCGGCATCAGCGGCGCGCTGGAGACCCAGGGAATGTGGGACGACGCCGACGGGATGTTCTACGACCACCTCTGCCTGGCCAGCGGCGCGGTCATCCCGGTCAAGGCCAGGTCGATGGTCGGCATGATCCCGCTGCTGGCGGTCGGCGTGGTCGACCACCAGATGGTGCTGACCGCGCTCCGGTTCAGGAAGGCGTTCGCGGACTTCCTGCACCGGCAGGGGATGACCGACGAGGAGAAGGCGCGCGAGATGGGCCTGCTCCGCAACGGCGGCGACCACCCGGAGAAGCTGCTGCTGTCCGTCGTCGGGGTGGACCGGCTCCGGCCGGTGTTCCGGTCGCTGTTCGACGAGTCGAAGTTCCTGTCGCCGTACGGGCTGCGGTCGCTGTCGGCCGAGCTCAAGGACCAGCCGTACGTGCTGCACCTGGAGGGGACGACGGCGACCATCGACTACGAGCCGGCCGAGTCCACCACCGCGATGTTCGGGGGGAACTCCAACTGGCGGGGGCCGATCTGGTTCCCGCTGAACTACCTGCTGTGCAACTCGCTGCACACGTACCACGCGTTCTTCGGCGACGACTTCACCGTGGAGTACCCGACCGGTTCCGGCCAGCAGAAGAACCTCAGCGAGGTCGCCCAGGACCTGCGGGGCCGGCTGGTCTCGATCTTCCTGCGGGGCGAGGACGGGCGGCGGCCCTGCTACGGCTGGGCCGACAAGCTGCAGCACGACCCGAACTGGCGGAACAACGTCGCCTTCAACGAGTACTTCCACGGTGACAACGGCGCGGGCCTCGGCGCGAGTCATCAGACCGGCTGGACCGGGCTGATCGCGGACGTCATCCGCCGCCGGCACGGCGCGGTGCCCGAGTCGATCGACTTCATCGGCGGCCTGGTCTACCCGGCCAAGGACGACGGGCAGTGACCTCGGGCGCGGTCAAGGCCACGGTCAGGGCGCTGCCCGGCGACGGCGCCCGGCTTGGCGCGACGCCCGTCGATGGCGGCGTCAACTTCGCGGTCGCCTCGAGCGTGGCCGAGGAGGTCACGGTCTGCCTGTTCGACGCCGCGACCGGCGAGGAGTCGCAGGCCAGGCTCGAGCACTACGATGACGGGGTATGGCACGCCCTGGTGCCGGGGGTCGGGCCCGGGCAGGCCTACGGGTACCGGGTCAGCGGGCCGTTCGACCCCGCCCGCGGCCTGCGCTGCAATCCGGCCAAGCTGCTGATCGACCCCTACGCGCGGGCCGTGTCCGGGACCGTGACCTACGGCGACGCGGTGCTCGGGCACGACCCGGCCGACCCGGCCAGGCCCTCGGGGGCCGACTCGGCCCCGTACGTTCCCCGGTCCCTGGTGGTCTCCGAGCAGGGCCACGACCGGGCGGGCGACGTCAAGCCGCGCCGCTCGTACGCGGACACCGTCGTCTACGAGCTGCACGTGAAGGGGTTCACCGAGCGCCACCCGGACGTGCCGCCGGAGCTGCGCGGTACCTACGCCGGGCTCGGGCACGAGGCCGTGACCGGCTACCTGCGCGACCTCGGCGTCACCGCGGTCGAGCTCCTGCCGGTGCACGAGTACGTCCCCGAGGGGTTTCTGATCGGCCGCGGCCTGACCAACTACTGGGGCTACAACTCGATCGGGTACTTCGCGCCGCACCAGGCCTACTCGGCCGCGGTCCGGGCGGGCCGGCGCGGTGGCCAGGTGACCGAGTTCAGGGACATGGTCAAGGCGCTGCACTCGGCCGGCCTCGAGGTCATCCTCGACGTCGTCTACAACCACACCGCCGAGGGCAGCGAGAACGGCCCCACGCTCTGCTTCCGCGGCCTCGACAACGGCGTCTACTACCGGCTCGACCCGGGCGACGCGAGCCGGTACTACGACACCACCGGCACCGGTAACTCGCTCAACGCGGACGACCCGGGCACGCTCCGGATGATCATGGACTCGCTGCGCTACTGGCTGACCGAGATGCACGTGGACGGCTTCCGGTTCGACCTGGCCGCCACCCTCGGCCGCGACGAGCAGACCGGCAGCTTCGACCAGATGTCGGCCTTCTTCGAGATCGTCGCCCAGGACCCGGTGCTGTCGGCGGCCAAGCTGATCGCCGAGCCGTGGGATGTCGGCCAGGCCGACAGCTACGACCTGGGCCGGTTCCCCGCGCGCTGGCGGGAGTGGAACGGACGCTACCGCGACTCGATGCGGGACTTCTGGCGCGGCCGGGACGTCGGCGTGGCCGAGTTCGCGACCCGGTTCAGCGGGTCGTCCGACCTGTACGGCGCGGCCCGCCGGCGGCCGACCGCGTCGGTCAACCTGATCACCGTGCACGACGGGTTCACCTTGCGCGACCTCGTCAGCTACGACGACAAGCACAACGAGGCCAATGGCGAGCGGAACCGCGACGGGACCGGCGACAACCGGTCCTGGAACTGCGGAGCGGAAGGTCCGACCGCCGATCCCGAGGTCAACGCGCTGCGGGCGCGTCAGTCGCGGGCGATGCTGTCCACCCTGCTGCTCTCGTTCGGCCTGCCACTGCTGCTCGGCGGTGACGAGCTCGGCCGCACCCAGGGCGGCAACAACAACGCCTACTGCCAGGACAACGAGACCTCCTGGGTCGACTGGGCGGCGGCCGACGACGAGCTCCGCGGCTACGTGCGGCGGCTGCTCGCGCTGCGCCGGGCGCACCCGGTCTTCCGCCGCCAGCGGTTCCTGACCGGCGCCGAGGCGGCCGACCTCGGCTGGTACAGCTCGGCGGGCAGGAAGCTGACCGACGGGCAGTGGGCCGATCCGACGATGCACGCGATCGCGGTCTACCTGGACGGGTGCGACGCCCCGGACGAGGCCGAGGACGGCACGCCGCTGTTCGACGACGACTTCCTCATCCTCGTCAACGCCTGGCGGGAGCCGGTCACGTTCACCATCCCGCCCGTCCGCGAGGCCGCCCAGACCTGGTTCATCGAGCTCGACAGCTACGACCCGGCCGTCTCGGCCGCCCGCGAGTTCCCCCGGCACACCGGCGACCAGGTGGTCGCCCGGCCCCGCTCGCTGACCGTCCTGCGCGCCCCGGAAGCAGAAAAAGACGAAACCGATTAGCCCGAACGGTCCCGTGCTTCGCCTGGTAGGCAAGGCGACCGGGGGCCACCACAGCTCATGCGTCTAGTTCGGGCACCGGCGCTGGTCCGGCCCGACAAGGTTGACTACACGTGTGGCCCGCCCTCGGTCGCACTAACTACTGTAGAAGATCGGGCTGACGGCCGCGAAGCGTGACCGCGGCGAGCAGCCCGGCCACGATGACGAGGCCGGCCGACAGGTAGAGCGCGTCGTGCAGGCCGTCGCCGAACGACTCGTAGGCCGCGCCGATCACCTTGCCGACGATCGGGCCGTAGGCGGAGTAGTTGGTGGGGGCCTGGCCGGTCTCGATGAACGAGATGATCGTCGACTTGAAGCCGAGGATCGCCACCTTCTCGCCGACCGGGACGTTGAGCGCCTGCAGGTTCGCGGTCAGGGACGAGTTGAGCTGCGAGAACACCAGCGCGCCGAGGACCGCGACCCCGGTCACGGCGCCGATCTCGCGGCTGGTGTTGGTGGCGGAGGCGGCCATCCCCGAGCGCTCTGGCACCACCGCGTTGAGCACGGTCGCGGTGACCGGCACCACCGTGATGCCGATGCCGATCCCGGCCAGCGCGAGCGCCAGGCTGAGCAGCAGGTAGTTCGGGTGCGTGGTGATCAGCGGGTTGGCCAGCAGCAGGCCGGCCGCGAAGGCGGCGCAGCCGATCACGATCGGCAGCCGGGCCCCGGCCCGGGCGGTCCAGTAGCCGGCCGCCACCGACGCGATGATCATGAGCACGGTCATCGGGGCGAACGCGAGCGCGATCCGGTAGCCGGAGGCGTGCACGACCTCGTCCAGGTAGAGCGCGGTGAAGAAGAAGATCGCGAACGTCGCGAAGTAGGTGCAGAACGCGACCGCGTTCGGCACCGTGAACCAGACCGAGCGGAAGAGCCGCATGTCGAGCAGCGGGCTGGGCGCGCGCCGCTCCCACAGCACGAACGCGACCGCGAGCACGAAGGACACGCACAGCAGCGCGATCACCAGCGGCCGGGCGAAGCTCGAGGTCTCCGAGTCGATGATCGCGAACAGCAGCGTGGCCAGCGCGCCCGCGCCGAGCACGGTGCCGGCCGTGTCGACCCGCAGCTGCCGGCGGTCGGAGCTCTCGGGCACGACGATCGCCGCGACGATCAGCGCCGCCAGGCCGAAGAAGAGGTTGAACCAGAAGATCGCGCGCCAGCTCCACAGGCCGATGAGCGCGCCGCCGATCACCGGGCCCATCGCCAGCGCGAGTCCGGAGACCGCGGCCCAGACGCCGACCGCGCGGGCGCGGGCGCGCTCGTCGGTGTAGACCTGCCGCAGGATCGAGAGCGTGCCGGGCTCGCTCGCGGCCGCGCCGAGGCCCATGATGACGCGCCCGGCGATCAGCGTCTGCGCGTTCGGCGCGAGCGCGCACAGCACCGAGCCGGCGCAGAAGACGCCGGCCCCGCTCAGCATGACCTTCTTGCGGCCGAGCTCGTCGCCGATCATGCCGCAGGCGAGCATGATCGAGGCGAACGCGAGGGCGTAGCCGCCGACCACCCACTGCAGGTCGGCGATCGAGGCGTGCAGGTCGGTCTGCATGTTGCCGAGCCCGACCGACACGACGGTGTTGTCGAGGAACGTGAGGAACAGCAGCGTGCACAGGGCGGCCAGCGCAACCCGCGGCGCGTGGACGCGCCCGCCGCTCTCCCGGCCGGCCCGGGGCCGGCTTAGCTTGCTGAGTTGCATGCCGCAGGCACCGCAGTGCTCGCCGCCGTCAGGAATGGCATGGGGGTGACGCCTCCCTCGGTCTCGGTCGGATGTGGGCCGGTTTGCCCCAGCTTCATCACCGCAGGTGTTCCCAGCCGGCCGCGGCCTACCCAGCGGCCGGCCGCGATCGCCGACACGAGCGTCAGTTCCCGGGTATCGGCTGTGCCCATTATGCACACCTGATTCACGTGAAACCTCAGTTATTTCGAGGCGCCGAGCGCCCGCGCAATTACCGTCCGGTAATCTCCTGCCATGCCACGAGACCAGCCGGCTAGCGGCGGCAGCCCACGGCCGAGCCCATGGCGGGAGCGGGCCACGTGGCTGCCGTACGTGCTCCTCACGGTTGTCCTGTGGTCGGTCCGGGTATTCGCCGGGCGCTGGCCCTGGCCCTGGCCCGACCAGATCATCGTCTACCTGGCCGTGGCCGGCCTTATCGCCTTGATGCAGGTCCACCGGATCCGCCGCGGGCAGACCGTCGCGGAGGCGATGGACTCAGCGCACCTTGTTGCCGTACAGCCGGACCGCCAGCGGGGCGAAGATCACCAGCAGCCCCAGTGACCAGCAGACCACGGCCAGCTCGGGGTGCTGGGCCGGCCAGGCGTGCACCAGGGCGGCCGGGTTCGGGTTGCCGAACAGCGAGCGGCACGCGGTCGCAAGCGACGACATCGGGTTCCACTCGGCCACCGGCTGGAGCCAGCCGGGCATGCTCTGGGTGGGGACGAAGGCGCTGGAGATGAACGTGAGCGGCAGGAAGATGATGAACCCGGTCTGCTGGGCCGCCTCCGGGCTGCGCAGCACCATCCCGAGGCAGACGCCGAGCCAGGTGAACGCGTAGCCGAACAGCAGCGCGAGCGCGAACGCCTCGATCGCGTCTCCCGCCCCGTTGTGGATGCGCCAGCCGATCGCCAGCCCGACCAGGGCCACCACGACGCCGCCGATCACCTGGGTCAGCAGGTCGGCGATCGTCCGCGCGGTGAGCACGGCGGCGCGGGACATCGGCAGCGACCTGAACCGGTCGATGAGCCCGGTCTCCATGTCGCTGACGATCGCCACCGCGGTGCCGGGCGCGGTCTGCGCCAGCGACATGCCGAGCATCCCGCCGATCAGGTACGGGTGGTACTGGTCGCCGCCGCCGATGCCGCCGATCGCGCCGCCGAAGACGTAGGCGAACATCAGCACGAACAGGACCGGCTGGATGGTCACGTCGGACAGCGTCTCCGGCTCGCGCCTGATCCGGGCGATGGACCGCTTGGTCAGCACCCAGACGTCGGTCAGGAACAAGGTGAACGGGTTGCGGCCGATCGTCGTGCCCGGGGACTGGGCCGGGTCCATGGCGAGCGCGGTCATTGGACTGCCTCCTTCGCGGTCTGCTTGCTGTCGGGGGTCTTGTCCTCGGCGACGTGCCCGGTCAGCGTCAGGAACACGTCGTCGAGCGAGGCGCTGCGCACGGATATCTCGCTGGCCTTGACGCCGGCCGCGTCGAGGGCCCGGACCACCTCGGTTGCCAGCCCGTCGGAGGCGATGACGGGCGCCTCGATGAGACGGCCGGCCTCGGCCGGGGTGACCGGCGCGGTCGCGAACGGGGCGAGCGCCCGCACGGCGGCCTCCGCGTCGGACTCGTCGGCCAGCGTGATCAGCAGCCGCTGGCCGCCGACGGACGCCTTGAGCTCGGCCGGCGGGCCCTCGGCGATGACCTTGCCCCCGTCGATGACGGCGACCCGGCTGGCCAGCACGTCCGCCTCGTCCAGGTACTGGGTGGTGAGCAGCAGCGTGGTGCCGTCCGCGACCAGCTGCCGGACGATGTCCCACATGAGCGCGCGGGCGCTCGGGTCGAGGCCGGTCGTCGGCTCGTCGAGGAACAGCACCGCCGGATGGCCGATCAGCGAGGCCGCCAGGTCGAGCCGCCGGCGCATGCCGCCCGAGTAGGTCTTGACCGCCCGGGTGGCGGCGGCGGTCAGGTCGAACTGCTCGAGCAGCTCGTCCGCCCGGGCCCTGGCCGCCCGCGCGGTCAGCCGGCTGAGCTGGCCGATCATGATCAGGTTGGCCCGCCCGCTGAGGTACTCGTCAAGCGCCGCGTACTGGCCGGTGAGGCCGATCGTCCGGCGCACGGCGGGGGCGTCGGCGACCACGTCGCGGCCGAGCACGCGCGCCTGCCCGCCGTCCGGGCGCAGCAGCGTCGCCAGGATGCGGACTGCGGTGGTCTTGCCCGCGCCGTTCGGGCCGAGCAGGCCGTAGACCGTGCCGGCCGGCACGGTGAGGTCGAGCCCGTCCAGGGCCTTCGTCTTGCCGTAATGCTTGACAAGCCCGTCCGCCTTGATGGCGGGCACGTCGCTCATGGCGTTCTCCCCGAGGTGATCGTACGCTGTACTATTGGCGTACGCCGTACGATAGCAGTACGGTGTACGAGAGGCAACCGAATAACCGGCGGGGCCGGGCGGACGAGGAGTTCTTGTGAGCGACGACCAGGGAGACGAGGAGCTCTTCCTGCCGCTGCGCCTCTTCTACGCCGGCCGGTCGTTCAGCCCGCGCGACCGGCGCGAGTGGCACCACGAGCGGGTGATCGCCGAGCGGATCAACAAGCACCGGGACCAGTGGGAGGGGCGCGGCCGGGGGCCGGGCCGGACCCCGGGCCGGATGCGCGGCCTCAGCCGGGCGGACATCGTCGACGTGGCGGTCGCCATCGCCGACGCCGAGGGGACCGAGGCCGTCAGCATGCGGCGGATCGCCCGCGACCTGCGGGTCGGCGCGATGTCGCTCTACTGGCACGTCGAGTCCAAGGAAGAGCTGCACCAGCTGATGCTGGACACGGTGCAGGCGGAAATCGAGGCGTCGGCCCCGTCGGGAGACTGGCGGACGGACCTGGCGGCCTACGCGAGCAACACCAGGGCGGCGCTGCTGCGGCACCCGTGGGCGATCGATTTCCTCAACACCGGCCCGCCGTCCGGCCCCAACGACGCGCGCAACGCCGAGCGGCTGATCGGGTCGCTCGGCGGGCTGGGCCTCGACGTCAAGACCACCATGTGGATGCTGTCGACGCTCGGCACCTACGTCATGGGGGCCGCGCTCCGCGAGATCCAGGAGCTCCGCTGGCACCGCGGCCTCGAGGAGACCACCGAGGACCTGAGCGAGGCCGAGGTCGAGGCGCTGCGGGACGAGTTCGAGCAGCGGATCCGCCGATCCGGGCGCTACCCGAACCTGACCAGGATCATGGACGCCAACTTCGACCCGGACGCGCCCGAGACCAGTCACGACCGGTTCTGGTTCGGCCTCGGCTGCCTGCTCGACGGCTTCGCCGCCGCGATCGCCGCCGCCCGGCAGGCGCCCTAGGCGGTGGTCACCGCGGCTGGCCGGGCATCCGGTGCTATTTCCAGTGAAAGTGGACGAAGATGCGTCCCCAGTTCTTCGAGTCCTTCTCGATCCGGTAGGACTTGAGGTTCGTCGCAGCTGGGCGGTTCTTCTCGAGGAACCTGAGCACGTGCTTCTTCAGCTGGCCGGAGCCCTTGCCGGGGATGATCTCGACGAGCGGCGCCTTCTTCGCCACGGCCTCGTCGAAGACTCGGTTCAGCGCCTTCTCGATCTCGGCGCCCGAGTTGTAGATGTCGTGCAGATCCAGCGTGAGCTTCACCGGTACAGGCTACGCGCGAGCCGCCCGGAGCCGCCATCGGCCGGGTTCACGACGGGCAGGGGTCACAGCACGCCGGGGACGGGCGCGCCGCCCTGGTCGGACTCGCCGTAGGGCCACAGGGTGGCGATGGTCTTGGCGGCGGTCTGCGGGGCATCCCCGTCCGCCAGCACCGGCAGCACTCGCTCCTCGTCCGGGGTCGGCGGCTCGAGGGCCGTGAGCTGGCTCTCGAGCAGCTTCTCGGGGAAGAAGTGGCCCGGCCGGGTCGTCAGCCGCCGGTCGAGCGCCTCCCGGCTCACCATCAGGAAGACCATGGTCGCGGTCGGCCGCCCGTCGAGCAGCTCGTGCCGGTACGCGCGCTTGAGGGCGGAGCAGGTGATCACCCCGGACTGCCCCTCCGCGATCCTCTCGTCGATCCACCCCGTGACCGCGTGCAGCCACGGCTGCCGGTCCTCGTCGGTCAGCGGGATGCCCGCCCTCATCTTGGCGATGTTGGCTTCGGAGTGGAACGTGTCGGCGTCGGCGAACCGCCAGCGCAGCCGCCCGGCCAGCAGCGCCCCGACGGTTGTCTTGCCGCTCCCGGCCACGCCCGCGACGATCAGGATCACGGCCGGAGTCTAGCCCGCCGGCCGGGCCCGTAAACGATGCGGCGTGACTGGCGGCTGCGCGGCCTAGCGGATGAAGGCGCCGACCGCGACGGCGGCGAAGACCACCGTCAGGTACACCAGCGACAGGTGGAACAGGCGCATCGTCACCAGACCGTCGGCGCCGCCGACGCTGCCGGCGACGGCGGCGTCCGTCTGCCTCGACTGGTGAAAGAGCCGGTGCACCTCGTACAGGAACGCCGCCCCGGCCGCGATCGCGACCCCGCCGTAGACCGGTCCGGCCCAGGGCCAGACCGCCAGCGAGACGGCCACCATCAGCCAGCTGTAGACCACGGACTCGGCCAGCACCCGGCGGACCGAGGCGACCACGGGGAGCATCGGGATGCCCGCGCTGCGGTAGTCATCGCGGTACTTGATGGCCAGCGCCCAGAAGTGCGGCGGCTGCCAGAAGAACACCACGCCGAACAGCAGCCAGGCCGGCGCGGGAACCGTCCCGGTGGCGGCCGCCCACGCGATCAGCACCGGGGCCGCGCCGCAGGCCCCGCCCCAGAGCGTCGACTGCGAGGTGTGCCGCTTGAGCAGGATGGTGTAGATCACAACGTAGTAGAAGATCGCCGCCAGCGTCAGGCCGGCCGCCAGCAGGTTGGTGGTGACGGCGAACAGCGCGACCGAGACCACCCCGAGCACGAGGCCGAAGACCAGGGCCGACCGGGGCGCGACCGTGTGCCTGACCAGCGGCCGGGTGGACGTCCTGCGCATGATCTCGTCGATGTCGCGGTCGATGTAGCAGTTCAGCGCGTTGGCGCTGCCGGCCGCGAGCGCGCCGCCGAGGACCACCACCACGGTCACGGACAGCGACGGCAGTCCGCGGTAGGCCAGGAAGAGCGTGGGCACGGCGGTGATCAGCAGCAGCTCCACGATCCGCGGCTTGCACAGCGCCACGTACGCGCTGACGGTAGCGCGAAGACTGGCCTGCTGCCCTGGGACGTCGGCGGCAGTGCGAACTGGCCGACGGACGTTGACCGCGCTCACCTGGGATAAGACCACCTTCCGGCCCTGCGGAGGCCGGGCACCCCATCGAGACTACACGGCGTCGTAATGTGCCGGCGCGGCAGGCCTGGGGGGCGCACGTTCGGAAGGGCGATTGCAGGGAAGGTTTCTGGCAGGTAGCAACCTTACGGGGGGAATGTGGCAGCTCGTCGCGCGCCGGGATCGATGTACCGCCTGCAGCTCACCCCGGATTTCGGGTTCGCTGAGGCGGCCGAGATCGGCGAGTACCTGGCCGATCTCGGCGTCACCCACGCCTACCTGTCGCCGGTGCTCGAGGCGGTCCCCGGCTCCCTGCACGGGTACGACGTCACCGACCACTCGCGGATCAGGAGCGAGCTCGGCGGCGAGGAGGGCTTCCGGGCGATGGCCAAGCGGCTGCGCGGCCTCGGCCTCGGCCTAGTCCTCGACGTCGTGCCGAACCACATGGCGGTGCCCGCCAACCTGGCCCTGAACCGGCAGCTGTGGTCGGTCCTGCGGGACGGGCCGGGGTCGCCCGACGCCCGCTGGTTCGATATCGACTGGGCGGCCCAGGACGACCGGATGCTGCTGCCGATCCTCGGCCGCCCGCTGGAGTCGTGCCTCGGCGACCTGCGGGTGGAGCCCGGCGGCGGGCCGGACGGCGAGCCCGCGCTCAGGTACTTCGATCACGTGCTGCCGCTGCGCCCGGGGACGGCGGGACTGCCGATGCCCCGCCTGGTCGAGTCGCAGCACTACCGGCCCGCCTGGTGGCGCGACGCCTCGACCGAGCTCAACTGGCGGCGGTTCTTCAACGTCACCTCGCTGATCGGAGTGCGGGTCGAGGAGCCGGCCGTGTTCGACGCGACCCACGAGGTCATCGTCCGGCTGGCGGCCGAGGGGCTGGTGGACGGCCTGCGGATCGATCATCCGGACGGGCTGGCCGATCCGCGCGGCTACCTGGCCAGGCTCGCGTCCGCCACCGACGGCGCCTGGGTGGTGGTCGAGAAGATCCTCGAAGCGGACGAGACGCTGCCGGTCGACTGGGCCTGCGCGGGCACGACCGGGTACGACGGGCTCAAGCTGATCGGCGGGCTCTTCGTCGACCCCGGCGGGGACGGCCCGCTCACCGCCGAGTACGCGCGGTTCACCCGGCGGACGGGCGGGGACCCGGCTGCCCCGCGGTTCGCCGACGTCGCCGAGGCGGCCAAGCGGGAGGTGGCCACCGGGACGCTGGCGGCCGAGGTGACGCGGCTGGCCCGGCTGCTCGGCGGCGTCCGCCCCGGCGTCACCGAGGACGAGATCCGGACGGTGCTGGTCGAGGCGCTGGCCGCGTTCCCCGTCTACCGGGCCTACGTGCACCCGGGCGAACTCCCGTCGACGGCGGCCGAGGCGGCCGTCACGGCGGCGGTCGAGTCGGCCCGGGAGCGGCTGCCGCGTGAGCTCCGCGACCTGGCCGGCGATCTCGGCCAGGCCGTGCTCGGACGAGGCAGCCGGACCCCCGCCGAGACGGCCGGGCAGGCGGGCGAGCTCGTCGTCCGGTTCCAGCAGACGACCGGCCCGGTGCTGGCCAAGGGGGTCGAGGACACCGCCTTCTACCGGTGGTCGCGACTGCTCGCGCTCAACGAGGTCGGCGGCGACCCCGACCGGTGCGGGCTGGCGCCGCAGGCCTTCCACCGGAAGGCGGGGCGGCTGGCAGCCGACTGGCCGTTCACCATGACCACCCTCTCCACCCACGACACCAAGCGCCAGGAGGACGTCAGGGCGAGGCTGGCCGTGCTGGCCGAGATCCCCGCGGTCTGGGGCCGGCAGGCCGGCCAGTGGCACGAGCTGGCGGCGCGCGCGGCCGGCGAGACGGCCGCCGCCGTCGACCCGGACACCGAGTACCTGATCTGGCAGACCCTCGTCGGCGCGTGGCCGATCAGCGGCGAGCGGCTGGCCGGGTACCTGACGAAGGCGGTCCGCGAGGCGGATCGCCGC
>Ga0335072_10009929_pt1 | contig 13717 bp, 17 predicted proteins | sample Lox_Sample_21_FD_206725 | JGI IMG/M metagenome (GOLD analysis project Ga0335072, IMG submission 206725) | Soil microbial communities from Loxahatchee National Wildlife Refuge, Florida, United States - Lox_Sample_2.1 | ecosystem: Environmental > Terrestrial > Soil > Wetlands | place: USA...
TCATACACGTTGGGAACGAATCCGCCATTTCTGTACCGGCCCTCGGCCGTTACGGTCGCGCCAGTCAGCTGGCACGAGGTCGGCCTCAGTATTGACGAGGACGGGCCGTTGTTGCCCTCGGCCTTCATCTGGCTGTCGGATTCAACCGCAATCGGGAGTTGCTCGCCGGGCGAAGCCGTCGGCATCGGGGTCGAGGTCGATGGAGTTGGTGCCGGAGCGAATTGACCGTCGTGAGTCGGCTGTGCCGCTACGACGCATCGGGCGGGTTCGCCCGCGGACGGGGAGATGGAAAGGCTGACATGCCACGGAGTACGGCTTCCGACCACGGGCGACTCCCGGACATCGGACACCCCGAGCTGCATCCCCTCCGGATACCCAGGTGAAGGCGCAGCGAGTGCGTACAGCACGATGACATCGCCGTAGCGGTCATACACGTTGGGAACGAATCCGCCATTTCTGTACCGGCCCTCGGCCGTTACGGTCGCGCCAGTCAGCTGGCACGAGGTCGGCCTCAGTATTGACGAGGACGGGCCGTTGTTGCCCTCAGCCTTCATCTGGCTGTCGGATTCAACCGAAATCGGGAGTTGCGGAGTTGACGCCACGGCAACAGCCCGTGTCGTTTCCGTTGCTGGACCGGTTCTGGCGGTGGCCGGAACTGGCGTAGTGGTCGCAGGCAGCGATGCCTGACGGCTAGCAGGGCCGCAACCAGCGACCAGCAGGGTACCAATGGCGGCGGCCGCGGCGGCCGCAGCGAAATTAATCGAGCGCATGCTCGCAATATTCGGCAAGCGCAGCGAGATTGTCATGGGGAGGCCTTCCCGAATGGGGAAGGCCTCCCCTATAATTCGCGTCCCCGCCAGCAACTGTCGCTAGGGGCCAATATCCTCCAGACGAAGTCCGCCGAGGAACCGGCCGGTGTCCTTCTGGAGTCAGCCCGATCGTCGTAGTTGCGACAGGTCAGCCAGCGGACAGACCGAAACCTAAGGAGGTACCGGACATGACCGAAGCCGCAGCTCAAGACCGCGTGACGGTTTGCCACCCTGCCGAGGATCAGATGCTGCTGGACTTTCTGGTGGCGCAGCGCGCGACGGCCCTAGATGTCGTGGCGGGCCTGGATGAAGGCGCATGGCACCAGTCGGTCGTGCCGTCGGGCTGGACGCCGGCCGGGCTTATCGAGCACCTGAGCGGCGCGCAGTTTCACTGGTTCATCGGAGTTGTGGCTGGCGAAGACACCTCACCACCCGCTGACGCAGACGTCGAGCCCTATGACCCGATGGCGCCGTTTGTCACGGACTGGTCGTCCGCGGACATCATCGCGGAGTTCCTTGAGATCTCCGCTCGCTCGGACGCGATCCTGGCGGTAACGCCGCTGTCGGCGGCCCCGCGCGGCAAGCACGGCGACCCGGCGGTTGCGGAGCCGCCGAACGTGCGATGGATCGTCTTGCACGTGATCGAGGAGATCGCGCGGCATTGCGGCCACCTGGACATCGGCAGGGAACTGCTCGACGGGACGACACGGCTCGGGCAGAAGCGCAGCGAACGGCCAAACGCGGAGCCGCAGGCCGCGCAGTGAAGCAAACAGCCAGGCCGCTGCCGCTGACCGCATCCCCGCCCGCCTACTACCGCACAGGAGCATCGCACGTATGACGTCGCCGACATCGACTACCGATCATCGACACGCTGCCCTCACCTGGTCGCTGATCCATGCCGAGCGCGCCGCCTTGGCCGCCGATCTTGCGGAACTGACCGAGCAGCGGTGGGCTACCCAGTCGCTGTGTGACCGGTTCACCGTTCGCGAGGTGCTCGCGCACTTGACCGCGGGGGCCGGCCTCAACCCAGTGCGGTGGATGGCGGGCGTGATCCGCTGCCGCTTCGACTTCGACCGGCAGGTCGCCATGCGGCTGGCCGAGCACATAGGCGCCACCCCGGCCGATACGCTCGCACGATTCCGCCAAGTGACCACCAGCACCACCAAGCCGCCACTTCCAATCGTGGCAATGCTCGGCGAAACCATCGTGCATGGAGAGGACATCCGCAGGCCGCTCGGCATCGAGCGCGACTACCCTGTCACCACCCTGACCGCCGTAGCCGACTACTACCAGGCTCTGATCTGCCCGTCCTCGCCAAAAGACGCGTCCGCGGCCTGCTCCTGACGGCCACCGACGGCCCCTTCACCGCTGGTGCCGGCCCACAGGTGTCCGGCACCAGCTTGGCACTGGTCATGGCCATGGCCGGCCGCGCGCGCTATCTCGATGAACTCGACGGCGACGGAGTCGTGATCCTGCGCGAGCGCCACGCACCGGCTTGGCATCGTATTATCCCGGCGTGAGCGGGTCGAAATCTTCGTCGAAGGGCCACGGGTCAGTGACGGCGGAGACGGCACCTGAGCCGCGGGCCTGGCGGCGGTTCGTTCCGACGCCGCGGTCCATGGGCTGGCTGCCGTTCATCACGTTCGCACTGTCGGTCATCGGCCTCGCCGATGCCGGCTACCAGGTCTACACACATTTCACTGGCACGGGCCTGCTCGGCTGCTCGGCCAAGGCCGACGCTTGCGTGCTCGTCCAGAACAGCCAGTATGCCTGGATCTTCCACATTCCGGTGGCAGTGTACGGCGTCGTCTTCTTCGTATTCATGGTCGCGATCTGCTCGCCCTGGGGCTGGCGCCTGCAGCAACCCCTGGTCCGGTACGCGCGGCTCGGCGCCGTGGTCGTCGGAATGATCTTCGTGCTTTACCTCATCTACCGGGAGATCGTCAGCCTCGGGCACATCTGTCCGTACTGCACCAGCGTGCACATCATCACGTTCGGAATCTTCGCGCTGATCGTGTACGAGGCGTCCGCGCCAAGGACAGTCATCCCGGCGCGTGCCCACCGTTAGCTACCCGTGCTGATGAGCCCTGCTCGAGTTCCCAGGGCGCTGACGCTGGTACAGAAGAGTTAGTTTTTGCCCCCGGCGAGCGCTCGAAGGGCCGAGGCCGCCTCGGCGATGTGCTCGCTAAGCGAGAGGTCACCGGAGGCGTCGGCGATCCAGCGGGCGAAGGCAACCCGGAATGCCGCCACGCCGGTCTCGGCGGCCAGCTGAGCATCGAAGTCCGCAACGCCACGTTTGCCAAGGGTCAAAGTGATGGCCTCGGCAAGCTTGGTCATCTTGAGCAGCTCGCGCTCCTGTAGTGACGGGGTCGCTGCAAGCACGGTTGCCCGGCGGAGGGCGAAAGCGCGGCGCTCGTCGAGCAGAGAGGCGCCGGCGATCAGGCCCGCGACCACCACGTCGAGCGGTGCCAGCGTTAGACCGGCGTCCTCGATGCCAGCGATGATCTGGTCCTCCCACACGTGACCTGCAGCGAAGAGCACCTCCCGCTTGTCAGTGAAGTAGCGGAAGAAGGTCCGCTCGGTCACCCCGGCCCGCTCGGCGACATCGGCCACCGTCGTCTGGTCATATCCGCGCTCGGCGAAGAGCTCCAGCGCGGCTACGACGAGCCTTCCTTGAGCATCGGGTTCCCAGCGTGCCACGCACTGATCTTACGTGATGACAGAAGCTGACATCATGTTGTAGAGTGATGTCAGAAGCTGACATGAAAGGAAATGAGCACATGCGCATCTTCGTCACCGGAGCCTCTGGTCACATCGGCTCCGCCCTCCTCCCCGAGCTGCTGGGTGCCGGTCACGAGGTCCTCGGCCTGGCCCGCTCGGAGGCCTCGGCCGACAAGCTCACGGTCGCCGGCGCGGAGGTCGTCCGCGGCAGTCTGGACGACCTCGACGTCCTCGCCAAGGCAGGCCGTGAGTCGGACGGCGTCATCCACCTGGCTTTCAAGCACGACCTGGTCTATGCCGGCGACATGGAAGGCGCTGCGGTCGCGGACAGCAAGGCCATCGCGGCCATGGGCGCCGCACTAGCGGGCAGCAACAAGCCGTTCGTCGGCATCGGCGGGACGCTGATGCTGGCCATGATGGGCATCAACGACCGCCCGGGCACCGAAACCGACTTCGCCCCCGAAGGCATCCCTGTCGCGAGCCGAGAGAACGACGTGATCGCCTTCGCCGACAAGGGTGTGCGGGCCAGCGTCGTCCGGTTCGCGCCGGTCGTTCACTCTGAACTGGACAGGGAAGGCTTCGTCCCCGCTCTGATCGGGTTCGCCAAGCAGAAAGGCTCGGCCGCTTACGTCGGAGACGGCTCCAACCGCTGGCCAGCCGTCAACACCCACGACGGCGCCACCCTGCTGCGGCTCGCAGTCGAGTCGGCCCCGTCGGGAATGCGGCTGCACGGCGTCGCGGAGAGCGGCATCGCGTTCAAGGAGATCGCCGAAGCCATTGGCAAGAACCTCGGGCTGCCGGTCACGAGCGTGACGGCGGAGGAGGCGCCTGAGTACCTCAACTTCCTGGCCATGTTCGCTGCCGCCGACAACCCCGTGTCGAACGACCTGACCCGCGAGCGATTCGGCTGGCAGCCCAAGGGCATCGGCCTGATCGAGGATCTCAATGAAGGGCACTACTTCTCATGAGCACCCGCGACACGATCGGTCGAGCTTGGGCATTACCGCCCGGCCGCCGGCGTTGCTCGCGACGACGCGCTGCACGTGCCTGGAGCGCTGAGCGCGGCGCTGTGGCCGATGGACATTCGTCGCCATGCAGCGCTTAGTTATACGACTATAATAGGTATATGACTACCACGATCTCTGGCAGTGAACTCAAGGGTGTGCGCGTGCTGGTGACCGGGGGCTCGAGCGGCCTTGGGCGTGCGATGGCGCACGCGCTGGCCGAAGCGGGCGCTCGCGTGGCGGTGTCCAGCCGGAATGAGCGGCGGGCACACGCCGCCGCGGCGGAGTTCGGCTTCGGGGCGCTGGGCGTGACGCTGGACGTGCGGGATGTCGGATCGGTGTCCGCGGCAGTCGATGCCGTCTACGAGACATTCGGCGGCCTCGATGTCCTGGTGAACAATGCTGGCATCGGGATGCGGACGGTCAATCAGCGATTCATGACCGATCCGCAGCCGTTCTGGGAGGTTTCCGATGCCGGCTTTCGCGATGTCTTGACGACGAAGGCGACCGGCACCTTCTTGGTCAGCCGGGCAGTGGTGCCGCGCATGCTCAACGACGGCAGGGGGCGCGTCATCACTATCTCGATGAGCGAGACCACGATGACCCGCCGGGGCTTTGTCCCGTACGGACCGTCCGGAGCGGCTGTCGAGGCGTTGGCGAGAGTGATGGCCGCAGACCTTGCGGGCACCCCGGTTGCGGCCAACATCCTGCTGCCAGGGGGTCCGACGGCCACCGGGATGGTTCCGGACGACGTCGGCGAGGAGGTGCGCGCGCGATTGCTGGACCCGTCGGTGATGGGACCTCCGATCGTCTGGCTGGCCTCCCCGGAGGCGGCGGGGGTCCACGACGAGCGCATTGTGGCGCGCGACTTCGCCGGCTGGTTGAGCGCTCGCGGGCGGAGGAGCTGATGGCTGGCGGCGATCCTGCGCTGGCGCGTCGCGCGTGGCGCGCGCTGTCGGAGCTTGCGCTGGACCGCGACCGAAAGGTCGCGGTGGCTGACGTGCTGGGTCTCAGCTGGACGCGCGTGCTCGCGGTTCGACGGCTTGCCGTCGAACCGCAGACCCAGCGCGAGCTCGCTGAACGCCTGAGCGCCGATCCGCCATATGTCACGCTGATGGTCGACGACCTGGAGAAGCGCGGACTGGTGCGACGCAGGCCTCACCCAACCGACCGTCGAGCGAAGCTCGTGGAGTTGACCGCATCTGGCCGCGCAGCCGCTGCGCGCGCCGATGCCATTCTCGATGAGCCGCCCGCAGAACTGCACGGCGTACCGGACGCCGACCTGGAGGCAGTGCTGCGCGTGCTCGAGCGCCTCTCACGCACATGAGAACGCGCGTTGCCAGTCGCCGTCAGGGAGCGAGCACGATGCGGCCGAACACTTCGCCCGCATCCATGCGACGATGGGCGTGCGCGGCGTCGTCGAGCGGCATGATGTCATGCACGACTGCGTGGATGTCTCCCGTGACTGCGGCGGCGAACTGCTGGGCCCGGACACGTGCCAGTTCGGCTCGGGGAACGGTGTCGAGGCTCAGCGTGCCGAAGGAGATCGAGCGCTGGAACGCGCCGAGGATCGCCACGCCGAAGTCCGCAGGCGGGTACCCGCCCACGACGCCGACCGCGACCAGCCGGCCGTTCGGCGCGAGCCGCTGAATGAACGACGGCAGGTCAGGCCCGCCGACGATATCGATGATCACGTCGAACCCGTCCGGAGCCTGCTCGTCGCCAGCGCCCGCGCGGTCCAGCACGTGCGTCGCCCCAAGTGAGCGAAGCCGCTTCCCGCGTTCGGGGGACGACGTCGTGACGCCCACTGCTCCGGCCTCGGCGCGTGCCGCGAGTTCGACGGCCGCGATGCCGATGCTCCCCGCCGCGCCGCGCACCAGCACGGTCTCGCCCGCGCGCAGGCGTGCGTGCTCGTACGCGAAGTGCGCGACCGGTGCCGCGCTGCCGAGTGTGACGGCGTCGGCTGTGGACAGTCCCCCAGGAAGCTCGATGACGTTGTCGAACCGGGCGACTGCTTCCTCGACGTACCCGCCGCCGGTGCCCGTGAACGCCCAGACCCGGCGGCCGATCCAGACGCCGTCCACGCCGTCGCCGGTCGCGGTGACGATGCCGGCGACCTCGCTGCCCAGGATCATCCCTTCCGGGAATCCGTATCCGCCGAGTGTGCCGCGTCGGATCACCGCGTCGACGCCACCGACCCCGATCGCCTCCGTACGGATCACCACCTCGCCGGGTGCCGGGGCGGGCGAGGGCCGGTCGACGACCTCCATGCCGTCGGGGTCGCCGAAGACGCGGATGGTCACTGCGCGCATGTCTTTGCTCCTGGTCGTCAGCCGCGGTCCGTTGCCCCGGGTCTGACGCTAGTGGACGCTCCCGTCCACTTGGCTAATGTGGGAGGAATGACCGGGACATTGACTCACGTGCTCCGCACCGATGCGCAGGACAACCGTGATCGCATACTCGAAGCAGCCAGGGAGCTATTCGCCGAATCAGGACTCAGCGTCACGATGCGCCAGGTCGCGCGACGCGCCGGAGTCGGGCCTGCGACGCTCTACCGGCGCTTCCCGACGAAGCAGGACCTCGTGCTGGAAGCGTTCATGGACGAGCTTGGTGCCTGCAGCGCGATCGTCCGCGAGGCCGCCGCGGATCCCGACCCATGGCGCGGGTTCTGCAGCGTCGTCGAGCGAGTCACCGTGCTCAACGCCCGGAACCAGGGCTTCACCGACGCATTCCTGGCGGAGTACCCGAGCGCGATCGACTTCGCCGCTCACCGTGCCGGGCTGACCCGGGAGATCGCCGCGATCAGCCGCAGGGCCATCGCAGCGGGGGAGCTACGGGCTGACTTCGTGCTTGATGACTTCATGCTCGTGCTGCTTGCCGGGCGGGGGCTTACGTCCGTTCCCGCCCGGTACCGGGTCACGGCAGCGCGCCGGTTCGCGGCCCTCGCAATCGAGGGGCTCCGCGCCGGGGACGCGAACTACCCGCTGCCGAGATCGCCTCGCATCGCATCGAGGATCATCAGCGCGGGCCCGCTCAGCTCAACTGCCGACGGCGGAAAGACTCCGCCTCAGTGCCCTCGATCACACCCCGCATGAGGTCTCCTCATCGTTTTGTCCCGGCGCTGGCGGCGGGACAAGCAGAGAACCGGGTGGTCGCCGGCGGCCGGTTACGTCACACTAATCGGATGCCTGAGACCCCAGTGGTGAACTGCGTCCTACTCTGGGCCAAACCGGGAATGGAAGCCGCGCTCAGCGCCTACGAGGACAAAGTGCTGCGGCTGGTCGGCGAACACGGCGGTCGTGTCCTGGAACGCGGGACCGTCGTGCCCGGCCCGGTGTACGACGGCGAGCCGCCTGCGGAGGTGCAGTTCCTTGAGATGCCCTCTGAGGCAAACCTGGATGCCTACGTCAACGACCCCCGGCGTCTGGCCATGGCGGGCGAGCGAGACGCAGCCATCGCGCGGACAGACGTGTTCCGCATCCGGCGGTCACATGCTTGATGGTGACAACTAGTAGTTCTCTTCCGGCGAGCTTGGCGCTACGCGAGCACTGTGCCAGTCACGCTGGTGCGGGTGTCGGCTCGCGGGTCGGCCGGGAGCTTGTGGATGACGAGGGGGTGTTCGCGGGCGCGCTGGGCCATCACAGGTGTGGTGAGTCCTCCGATGATGAACAGTGCGGCGAGGGCGAGCCATCCGGGTATGCCGAGGGCCAGGACGGCGACGGTGATGAGGATGGGCCCGGCGACCTGGGAGCCTGCCCGGCCGAGGCCGTAGGTGGCGAAGAACTCGGCGGAGCGGCCGTCCGGGGCGAGCCGGAAGCTGACTTCCCAGGCGGAGGACACGGTGAGCAGCTCGCCGGCGCTGAGGCACAGAACCCCGGTGATGAGCAGGACGGTAGCCGTGACGACGGTGCCGGCCAGGGCGGAGCCGGCGAGGCAGCCGCAGCACAGCGCGAGCGCCGCCCCGGCTAGCCGCTGAGCCTCGGCGGCCCGCAGGTAGCTGCTGACCCAGCGGGCCACCCGGGCCTGGGCGAAGATCGCGACGACGGTGTTGGTGCCGTAGAGGATCGCGACGAGGGCGCGGGGCGCGGCGGTGGAGTCCACGATCCACAGCGGCAGGCCGACGTTGAGGATCACCACCCACAGCGACATGAGCCCGTTGATGCTGATCATCGCGGCCGTGGCCGCAGACGGGATGAGCAGGCGGCGGCGCGAGGCGGAGTGCCCGACGGGCGCGGCGGCGGGCAGGGTGGCCACCATCACGCCGGCGATCAGGTAGCTGGCGGCGTTGCCCAGCAGGAGCGGGGCGAAGGAGTTCCCGTGCGTGGCGAGCGCTATCCCGGCCGGAACGGTCCCGAGGGTTATCCCGATGTTGGTGACGACGCGCATGCGGGCCATCAGCCCGACGCGCTCGTCCTTCGTGGCCATTACGTTGGCCAGGGCCTGGTACATGCTCGAGGCGGCCTGGTCGCTCAGGGCGATGACGCTGAGCATGACCAGCGTGACTGCGAGGTCGTGCACGAGGGCCAGCGCAACGAACGCGACCGCGCGCACCAGGTACAGGCCCAGCAGCACCTGACGCGGGCCGATACGGTCGCCCATCCGGCCGACATGCACGCTGCCGAAGAACGCGACCATTCCGGCGACTGCCAGGACCAGGCCCACCTCGCTGGCCGGCAGGCCAGCCGACCGCGTCAGGAAGATCGCCGACAGCGCCAGGTAAAAGCCCGTCCCGGTCCAGTCAATCAGCGTGGCCGCCAGCAGGCGGTTCGGAGACGACAGCACAGCCCTCATCGGGCGATCGTATCGACGCCTCCTGCAGCTCTTCGGCCCTAACAGGCCACAGCGAGGTCGGCACAGCGCACCGATGTCGAGATCACGGGCCAAGGTCGGCTGCCCGTCCGAGCCGCTGGAAACGGCGGGCCGACCTGCCAGCAATCGCGGCCTAGCCGGCCGGCCCCCAGTTAAGCGGCGGGATACTTGCTCACGAGCGGAAGATCCACATCCGCATACCACCAGTCGAGCCGGAGCGAGCAGCCCCGGTTCCCGTAGGCACGCCAGCGGCCGTCTTCTCGACGGGGAACACGGTCCAGGGCGTCCCGCGTCACTCTGAGGTGCTGTCAGGCTGGGCGCGAAGGCCGTCGAGAGTGAACCGGAGGGTGCGGCGCCAGCCGTCGTCTCCTGCCGGGCGGTCGCGTACGAGGTAGGCGTTGACCGAGAAGATGCGCGCGAGGTCGCCGGCGGAGAAGCCGGGCCGGAGCGTGCCGCAGGACTGGGCGTCGCGGATGAGCTCGGCGCCGAAGGCCAGTGACTGGTCGCAGACCGCCCGCAGGTCGGGCGCGTCCGGGTAGCGGCGGGAAAAGACGTCGTTGAATACGGGGTCCGCGGCCTGCTCCTCGCACATCCCCTCCACGAAGGCGGTGAACCGGTCCCATGCCGTGCCCTGCCCCGTGGCGCGGTCGATGACCGCTCGCAGCCAGCCGGCCGCGACGTCCGCGACCACCGCGTCGAGCAGCCCCTCCCTGCCGCCGAAGCGGTTGTAGATGGTGCCCGCGCGCACGCCCGCGCTGCGGGCGATGTCCTCCAGGGGAACGTCGAGCCCGTCCCGGGCGAAGGCCTCCGCCGCAGCCTCCATCACTTTCTCTACGTTACGGCGCGCGTCCGCGCGCAGGGGCCGTTCCCGGGCCAGTCCCTCTCCGCTGCTCATGCAGGCAACCCCATTATCTTGACATGCCATCAACTTAAGGTAGGCTCGCCACCGTCCCGATAACTTGATGTTATCTCAAATTAGGAGTTCCCACGTGAGCGTCATTGTCACCGGCGCCAGCGGCCAGCTCGGCCGCCTGGTCATCGACCATCTGCTCGCCACCGTCCCGGCCCGCGAGGTCACCGCGGTGGCCCGCGATCCCGCCAAGGCCGGCGACCTCGCCGCCCGCGGAGTCACCGTCGCCGTCGCGGACTACAACTCCCCGGAGTCGTTCGACGGGCTGCTGAGGGCCAGCGACCGGGTGCTGCTGATCTCGGGCAGCGAGATGCACCTGGACCGGGTCGCCCAGCACAAGGCGGTCCTCGGCGCCGCCGTCAAGGCAGGCGTCGCGCTGTTCGCCTACACCAGCGTGCTCGGCCTCCAGGGCGGCCCGGTCAACGACGACCACCGCGCCACCGAGGACGCCATCCGCGCCTCCGGGATCCCGTACAGCCTCCTGCGCAACGGCCTGTACCACGAGATGGCCACGATGAACATCCCGGCCGCGCTGGAGCGCGGCGCGCTGGTCCGCGCCGCAGGCGACGGCCGGCTCGCCTCGGCATCACGCGCCGACTACGCCGCAGCGGCCGCCGCTGTCCTGGCCGGGGACGGCCACGAGGACACCGTCTACGAGCTGTCCGGCGACACCGCGTGGAGCTTCGCCGAGTTCGCCGCTGAGGTCAGCAAGCAGTCCGGGCGGCACGTTCCCTACCATGCCGTCACCGGCGAGGAGTATGCGGCGATGTTGTCCGGCGCCGGGCTGCCCGACCCGCTCCCGCACGTCATGGCCGGCATCGACGCCTCCATCGCCGCCGGGGAGCTCGCCCTCACCACCGGCGACCTATCCCGCCTGGCCGGCCGGCCCGCCACCCCGGTAGCGGACGCGATCGCCGCCGCCCTGGCCGGGTAAGACGACCCGGCGATGCTGCACATCGACATCTGGGCGGACTTCGGCTGCCCTGCCTGCTACCTGGCCAAGCCCCGCATCGACCAGGCGATCGCCGCCTCCGGGCACGCGCACGCGATCACCGTCACCCATCGCTCCTTCGAGCTGTTCCCCGACGCCGGTCTCGAGCCCTTCGACTCCTTCGAGCACGTCCTGCACAAGTTCGGCGGCGACCAGACCCAGGCCGCCCGTCTCGAGGAGCACATGGCCGCGCTCGCCCGCGCACAGGGACAGCCCTACGCCATCCACCACCCGGTCGCCAGCTCCTTCGACGCCCACCGGATGCTTCACCTTGCCGCCGAGCACGGCGCGGCCAGCGAGTTCATGGACGCCGTCCAGCGCGACCTGCTCGGCGAGGGCGTCAACGTGTACACGGCCGCCTACCTCGCGAACGCGGCCACCAGGGCGGGGGTGCCGGCCACGCGGGCCAAGGCCCTCCTGGCGGGTGACGAGTACGCCAACGCCGTCCGCGCGGACAAGAAGCTCGCCCGGGAGGCAGGCGTCACCGCCGTCCCCTTCACCATCCTCGGCGGACGCCTGGCGATCCCGGGCGCCGCGACAGCCGATGCCTACGCCGACGCGATCACCCAAGCCCTCACCACAGGAGACCTGCAGTGAACCCGCCCAAGCTCACCATCCTGACCGCCGAGACCGACGCGGCCTGCGACCCCGAGACCGGCACCTGCACCATCCCGCAGACGCCAGTCCCGTCACCCGGCCCGGCGCCGGCAACCGGCGCGGTCCTTCCAGGCATGGAGGAGACCCCAAGCGCCCAGACAAAGGACCGACTCGTATCGGCGAGTCAGCGGCAGGCCCGGGTCGAATTGCTCTCGTGGCTCACCTGCGCCGGCCAGCTCGGCGCTGGCTGACCGGTAACCAGTCAGGACCTCCCTGATGTGAGCGGTGCGTTCGCTGCGGTCAGAGTCGTCGTCTCCTGAACATTCCGATGCGGTGCTCGATGCCGTCGACGAAGACGCAAGCTGGCCCCGGTTACGTCTGAACCAGGCCCAAGCGGATGGCCACCGCGACGGCCTCGCTGCGGGTCCGCACGTTCAGCTTCGCTAGTACCGCAGACACGTGATGCTCGACCGTTCGCGGCGACACGACGAGGCTCGCAGCGATCTCGGCGTTGCGCATCCCCGCGGTCAGCAGCTCGAGCACCTCGAACTCGCGCTGCGTCAGGCCTACCGGACGAGTGGCCGTCCGCCGCTGCCCTGGCACGCCGCGCTCGCCGAGCCCGCGGAGTTCCCTGGCGAGCACCGCCACTGCTGCTCGCGCACCGAGACCGCGCAGCACCTCGGTCGCGGTGCGCAGCGCGGCCGCGTCGCCTGACCCTGACACCGCCAGTGCAGCTTCGTACGGGCTGCCCTTCTGCTGCCACCACCGCGCCGCCCCTTGCCGGTCACCGCTCAGCAGCATGCGGTAGGGCTCAGGCAGGTCGTCCGCGGCGCCGTTAGCGCCGGCCCGCCACCACCAGCTGCGCAGCTCCAACGCACCAAGGGGATCGCGCTCGGCCGCCGTGCCCTCCGCCCCGCCCGGCGGAAGCGCCTCGGCCAGCACGTCGGCAAGTCGTCCTTCCAGCCACGCGGCCTCGGCGGTCGCCGCGGCCGCGGACGCGGCCAGGTGCCCGGCCATCGGCAGCTTCGCCAGGCCGCGCGCCTCTTCCAGCAGTGACGCATAGTCCGGCTCGCCGCGCCGCGCCCGGATGCGTGCCAGCACCAGCAGCGCACCGCAGCGGCTCACCACTGGCGACGGCCGCGGCCGGCCGACGACGGCAGCCGCAGCCTCGGCCGCCTCATCCCAGCGGCCTGCCGCCAGGTCGGCCTGGATCTGGAATGTGCGCAGCTGGTCCAGCCACAGCTCCTGCCCGTGCTCGTGGCAGTAGTCCAGCGCCGGCGGCAGGTACCGCGCGACCAGGCCCCACTCCCGGCGAAGGGTGAGCATCCAGCACAGGTGCAGGTATGCCCTGGCCACCCCGGTGCTGTCGCCGGCCTGCTCCGCTAGGCCGCGGCTGCGCTCAAGCTTGTGCACGCCTGCGAGCTCACCGCGCATGATCTCGATAGTCCCGATGTTGTTCAGCCCGACGTAGACCGCTTCCAGGCAGCCGACCTTCTCGCCGAGCCTGATCGCCCTTTCGCCCCAGCTGATCGCGTCCGGATGGCGGGCCACGGCATACGCGCCCGACAAGTGCACGTAGGCCAGCGCTAGGTCCGGAGTCGTCGCCAGCTGCTCCAGCACCGCGACCGCCTGCTGGGCAGCAGCCATTCCGTCGGTGTACTTCCCGTCGCGAAAGAGGTGGCGGGAGAGCTGCCGGAGTGCCCGGCCCTCGGCGAGCGCGTCGCCGCGCGAGCGATAGATGCCGAGCGCCTCGGTGAGTCTCGCGACGGCCTCGTTGCTCAGCGTTGTCAGATACGCCTCCTCGGCAAAGGCTTCGAGCAGCCCCGCTCGCTCCTCGGATGGCAGCCGGCCAGCACACCGGAGTGCTTTCGCATAA
>Ga0335072_10009930_pt1 | contig 13717 bp, 15 predicted proteins | sample Lox_Sample_21_FD_206725 | JGI IMG/M metagenome (GOLD analysis project Ga0335072, IMG submission 206725) | Soil microbial communities from Loxahatchee National Wildlife Refuge, Florida, United States - Lox_Sample_2.1 | ecosystem: Environmental > Terrestrial > Soil > Wetlands | place: USA...
CGCCGTCCAGGCCGCCGCCACAGGCCCGCCCTGACGGCATCGCGCACACCCGCAAAGCCTGACCAACGGGGCCAGCCACCGGCCGGCCCCGCCATACCGATTCGTCCCGCCGCTTCACGCCGCCGCCAGAACAAGCAGGAGAAACCGCAGATGCACGCAAATGAACGCGGATGCGACACGGACCGTCGATCCATCACGGCTCACCAGGATCAGACACTCCGCTGGAGTTGTTCGGAAACACCATGCCGGCCGCAGGCCCATCCGGGCCCTAATCGGCTCGTCGCATCTCCAGCATGAGCCACTCGTCCTCCGCCGCCGCGAGTTCGCCCTGCGCTGCGGCAAGCCGGCCGGTCGCCGCCGCGAATGCTTTGGGGTCGCTGGCATAGAGATCAGGGTCAGCAAGTCTCTCCCTCAGACGGGCAATCTCCGCTTCCAGCGCCGCGATGCGCTCCGGCAAATGCTGCAGCGCGTATTGCTCTTTAAAACTCAGGCGCGGCCTGGAGGGCGGCGGCGATGATGCAATCGCCACCGATCGACCCTTCGCCGCCACCGTGCGTTCGGCTGCCGCAGCAGCCGACCCCGCAACGGCTGCTCCCGCCGGATTCGGTCCCCCTTGTGCCAGCATGTCAGAAAAGCCACCGGCGTAGTCGAGCCACCGCCCATCGCCGGCTGCCACCAGCACGCTGGTCACAACCCGGTCGAGGAAGTCGCGATCATGGCTGACCAGCAGCACCGTCCCCGGATAATCCGCCAATTGCTCCTGCAACAGATCGAGCGTCTCCAGGTCCAGGTCGTTGGTCGGCTCATCCAGCACCATCAGGTTGGATGGCTGGGCAAAGGTGCGTGCCAGCATCAGCCGCCCGCGCTCGCCGCCCGACAGGACGCCGACCGGCGTCCCGGCCTGATTCGGGGAAAACAGAAAATCCTTCATATAGCTGACCACATGGCGGCGCTGGCCATTGACCAGCACGGTGTCCCCCGACCCGCCGGTCAGCGTGTCCGCGAGCGTTTGCGCCGGATCGAGCGCTTCCCGCCGCTGATCCAGCGTCAGCCGGGCCAGGTTGGTCCCCAGCCGCACCTCGCCCTGGTCGGGCGCCAGCTCCCCGGTCAGCAGCTTCAGCAGGGTCGTTTTTCCGGCCCCATTCGCACCGATGATACCGATCCGATCGCCGCGCATCACGCGCGTGGACAGGTCGCGCACGACCGCGTGGCCGTCAAACGACTTGCTGATACCATCGGCGACGATCACCAGCCGCCCGGACAGGTCCGCCTCCGCGGCGCTCAGCCGCAGCTTCCCCTGGGTTTGCCGCGCCTCGCGCCGCTGCGCCCGCAACCGATGCAGGTCAGCCAGCCGCTTGACGTTGCGCTTGCGGCGGGCGGTGACGCCGTAGCGCAGCCAGTCTTCCTCAGCGACGATCTTGCGGGCGAGCTTATGATGCTCTGTCGCCTCTTGCTCCAGCACGCTGTCGCGCCAGGCCTCGAACCCGGCAAACCCCTGGTCCAGCGTGCGCACGAGGCCGCGGTCCAGCCAGACGGTGGTGCGGCTGATCGCCTGGAGCAAGCGCCGGTCGTGGCTGATCGTGACGATGCCAGAGCGCAGGCCGGACAGCTCGGCCTCAAGCCAGGCGATACCGGGCAGATCCAGGTGGTTGGTCGGCTCGTCCAGCAGCAGGATGTCCGGCTCCGGCGCCAGCACCGCCGCCAGCGCCACCCGGCGCGCTTCGCCACCCGAGAGGACGCCGGGTTCCTCGTCCCCCGTCAGCCCCAGGCGCTGCAGCAGATAGAGCGCGCGATGCTTGTCCATGGCGGCATCCGTGCCGAGGCCTGCCTCGACAACGGCCAGCGTGGAGGGATAGCCGGACAGATCGGGTTCTTGCTCCAGGTAGCGGACGGTCGCGCCGGGTTGCACGAAGCGGCGCCCGGCATCCGGCGGCAGCAGCCCGGCGGCGATCCGCAACAGAGTCGATTTGCCGGCACCATTGCGGCCCACCAGGCAGATCCGATCGCCCGCGCCCACCACCAGCCCCGCATCCTCCAGCAAGGAGTGCGATCCGATCTGCAGCGAAATGTCCTGGAGCGTCAAAAGCGGCGGCGGCATGCAGCATGTTCCGTTCAGCGGCGGCCTTCGATCAGGGTTCGCATCGGCCAGCCCGCGGTTTGCACCGGCGCGACGGGGGCTGCCGCTCCTGCCGCGGGCGACCAGCCTCACGCATCATGCATGCGATTGCCCGCGGATGGGACGGGGGAGGCGATCTGGCCAAGCCTCCGGGCCGGAGAGGTAGCAGGCGGCCAAGGATGGTCAAGCTCGTGACAGGTATCGCGTGCTCTATGGGGCGTGGCGGCGGCGCTGTCGCCGATCCGATCGACGGCGATGCATCCGATGGCGAATGGCACTATACAGTTGCGATTAAGCAATGGTCGCCATGAAGCAGTTATGTGCCGGCCGACTCTTGCTCCGCTATCTGCTTCCTCCACACCGCGGGTTCCACCGCTCCCACCTGCTGCGTGATGCGCGCATAAGCTTCCGGGCGCCGGTGCTTGTCGAATGCGAAGATTGTGGTTCGGCCCAGCGTGCACATGTCCAGATTGCAGTCGGCCGTGATCAGCTCGTCGTCCCAGCTTGTCGCCATGGCGATGATTTCGCCTTGCGGGTTGACGATGATGGAATGGCCGAACAATTCGCAGCCGTCCTCGGTGCCGGCCTTGGCGGTGGCGACGGCGAAGCAGGCGTTCTGGTAACAGCCCGACTGGATCGAGAGATGGGAGTGGAACACGCGCAGATGATGCGCCTCGAACCCGCCCGCCTCCATGTTCAGGCTGGGCGTGTTGTAGCCCAGCATCACCAGCTCCACGCTTTGCAGCCCCAGCACGCGCCAGGCTTCCGGCCAGCGGCGGTCGTTGCAGATCATCATCCCCATGTTGATGCCCGCCACGCCGCCCATCGGCGCACGGATCACCGGAAAACCGAGATTGCCGACTTCGAAATAGCGCTTTTCCAGGTGCTGCACCTTGCGGCGAGGTTCGAATTCGGCGTGACCAGGCAGATGCACCTTGCGGTATTTCAGCACAACGTCGCCGTCGGGATTGACCAGGATCGACGTATTGAACCGGCGGGTACGGACGCGGCCGGTTTCGTCAGGCTCGGTGGCATGCTCTGCAAAGCCGAGATGAAAGCCGATCCCGTATTTGCGGGCCGCCGCAAACAAGGGCGCGGTTTCGTTCGACGGCATGGCGGTTTCGAACCAGTGGTCGGCTTCCGCGATGTCGGCGTGGTAGTGGCGCGGGAAGAAGGTGGTCAGCGCCAGTTCCGGGAACACCACCAGTTCCACGCCGCGTTTGCGCGCATGGTCCATCAGCCGGATCATGCGTTCCACGGCGACGCTGCGTGGTTCCGCCTCCTGGATGGGGCCAAGCTGTGCGGCGGCGACGGTGATGATGCGTTGACTCACTGGACCGGCATCCATTTCAATAGCGGTTCGAGATGGACGGTGACTTCATGGCGCCTGCGGTCCGGCGTCAACTGCGAGGTGTAGTGCACGGCGCCGGGTACCGGCATGCCGGGCGGCAGCGCATCACGATCGACCCCGCCGACGAAGGCCTCGCAGACGAAGCGGAACGCGATCGGACCGCCGGCGATGGTGCGGATGTCCTCCAGAATGGCGGAGGGCGGCAGATGGTCGTCGGTGATCAGGCTGTGACGCACCAAGGCGATGGTGTCGGGGTCGGTGCAATTCGGCGGCCGGCGAGCGTGGAACCAGAACACGATCACTGCGACGACGGAGAGGAGGACGGTGAGGCTGATTATGAGGATGGGCTTCAGCATCGCTACCGAAACCGCGGCCAGCGAGGCGATGACCGGATCGCGACCCCTCCCGCCGAGCGCCGCGCCTTATGCGCCGCATGGCGGCCAACCAAGCGGAAACGCAATGATAATGCCGTAACAGCAGACTTGTTGCGACGCGCAATAACCGAGAAGGGTTTCACGCCGGGTAGTGCGTGTATAATACTTCTCCGCCAGCCTCCGCCGGATCGGCATCGATCAGCACGAAGGCAAAAACGCACGGCCTGCCGCTGTTGTTGACCCAGGCGTGCATGGTGCCGCGCTGTACCGCAATGTCGCCTTGGGTCATGTGCACGGTCGCGCCGTCGTCCAACTCCAGGTCGCATTCGCCGGAGACCAGGATCGCGTAGTCCAGAGTCTCGGTGCGGTGCATGAATTTGGGGGAGCCGGGCGCGAATTCGACGACGCGCACCACGGTGCCCTGGCCGGAGCCGACGTAGTTGTGGCGGACGACGAAGCCCGCGCGCTGTGCCGCCGCGGCGGCTTCCGAATTGTCCACCGGCATGCGGTTGGTGGACCAGACCTCGCAGCGCGCGATGCCGCCGCGCCCGGCGCGGGTGCTGGCGGTGAGGCGCTCGTCGCTGGCGACGATGGCTTTGCCGGCGGTGTCGTGGCCGGTGACGATGCGGCGGACTTCCATGGCGGTTCCTCCTGATTTTGGTTCGGGGAAGATTAGCGCGTTTCCGCGTGCGGCGATGCGTTATCGGATCCGGCGCAGCAGCAGGCGCACAGAGCCAGGGTTGGCAGCGTGGGGATGGGCGGCGCCCAGGACCAGCGGGCGAAGGTCCGGCAGGTTCAGCCACAGCGGCAGCTCGCGCCGCAGGACGCCGGTTTCCTCGCGGCTGCCGCGGCCGGTGACGACCTCGACGCAGCGCAGCCGGTCGGCATGGGCAGACCGCACGAACGATACCAGCGCGTGGAATGCGCGGTGCGCTGTCATGCCGTGCAGGTCCAGCTTGCGCGCGGCGGTGAGCTTGCCGCTGCGGAAACGCTGCCAGGTGGCGGCGTCCACCCCGCCGGGAGGTTCTCCCACTGCGAGCGGTCGGGGCGGTGGCGGCGCGGCAGGGCCGAACGGCGGCAAACGCGGGCGCGGCGGCAGGGAGGAATCGGGCGGGGACGCTGGAAGCGCAGGCGCCGGACGGCCGGGCAAAGGCGCTATCTGGCCGATATAGGCTTGCCAGGCGGCGCGATCGGCATCGGTCAGCAGGCGCGAACGAGGCGGCAAGGGTATCTCCCCCGAACCAGCGACACGCGACGGGGCGCCGAGTCGCTCATGTTGCGGAAACCAGCCCAAGTGTGCCTTTCGTGGCCGGTTGCACGAAGTGGGGGTGGTTAGCATAGTCGTGACGGACGGTCAATTATAGTAACTGATCTATGTTAGAATAATGGACTCAGGCGGCTGAACGTGCCCCACGGGCCTGGACCGCGGAGCGGGTTGGGACGATGTAAACGCGTGCCGACCCGAGCACTCTCACCCTCGTGGCGACCTCGTGCGTGGGTTGTGTTGTTCGTTGCGGGGTTTTACTGGTACGGTCCGACGCGCGGCCAGCCGGCCTTGCAGGTGTTCGGCGGCTTTCTGCTCGGGATGCTGGCTATGTGCATCGCGACACGCGCTTATGGAATGTCATGAGGCGGCTCGCGTCGTTCGGGCGATCAGGCCCTGTGGATAGAGGTCTTATCAAACACGCCCAGCAGGTGTTGCCCGTTTCTGGTAAGTTTATCCCTGAGGAAGATGGGACGCAGAGGCTTGAGAGAGAAGCGTTACGAAGCGTTCTGGCGGGTTTGATTGGCGGAGCAGATTCGACGCTACCAACAGCACCGCAGAGACTGGATGCGTCCGCGTGGATCTGCCTTTGTCGGCATGACAGCGTTTCTTCGGCGTTCGTATCGATATCTCGAGTGACCCCCAATCGACCTGTGTCCAATCGACCTGTGTCCAATCGACCTGTGTCCTTGCGGCGGCGCGTCGGCTGACCAAGACTGCGTGGTGCAACGCCGACGCGAGGAGTTCCGCCATGCCCGCCCTGCCGCTCGAAGGTCTCTTCGTGCTTGATCTGACGGCCCATCGCGCCGGTCCCACCGCGGTGCGCCAACTCGCGGACTGGGGTGCCGACGTCATCAAGATCGAGGCCCCGGGTTCCGGCGGCGCCGACGCCACCGGCAGCTCGCGGCATGGCTTCGACTTCCAGAACCTGCACCGCAACAAGCGCAGCATGACGCTGAACCTGAAGCTCCCCGAGGCGCATGCCATCTTCATGCAGTTGGCGGCAAAGGCCGACGTTATCGTGGAGAACTACCGGTCCGACGTGAAATACCGGCTGAAGGTGGATTACGGCACCGTCGCCAAGGTCAATCCGCGCATCGTCTATGGCAGCATCTCCGGGTTCGGCCAGACCGGCCCCGATGCGACACGGCCCGGCGTGGATCAGATTGCCCAAGGCATGGGCGGGCTGATGTCGATCACCGGTCTTCCCGGGCAAGGCCCGGTGCGGGTGGGTATCCCAATTGCCGATCTGACCTCGGGCATATTCCTGGCGCAGGGCATCCTGCTGGCGCTGATGCAGCGGGCGCAGACCGGCGTGGGGCAGTGGGTGCACACCTCGCTGCTGGAGGCGCAGATCTTCATGCTGGACTTTCAGGCCTCACGCTGGCTGATCGCGCATGAAGTGCCGCAACAGGCGGGCAACGACCATCCGACGGGGATCCCGACCGGCGTGTTTCCCACCGCAGACGGGTTCATCAACATTGCGGCCTCGGGCGACGCGCTGTGGACGCGGTTCTGCAAGGCAATCGGCTGGGAGGCGGCGCTGACCGATCCGGATTACGCCACCGGCAAGCTGCGTTCGAACAATCGCAAGGTGCTGAACGAGCGGCTGGGTACAATCACACGCACCAGGCCAAGCGCGTATTGGCTGGCGGCGCTGAACCAGGCGGGCGTGCCGTGCGGGCCGATCAACGACATCGCCGGCGTGTTCGCTGAGCCGCAGACCCAGCATCTGGGTATCGCGCGCGGCGTGCATCATCCGAAGCTGGGCGACATCCAGGTGGTGGGCCAGCCGATCAACCTGGGCGCTGCGCCGCAACCAGAGACGCTGCGGCCGACACCGGAGTTGGGCGAGCATACCGAGGCGATCCTGGCAGAGCTGGGCTACGAAGCCGCGGCGATCGCGGGGCTGCGGGAAAAAGGGGTGATATAGGCGCCCGGCGATGACCGCGGCTCTTTGCCAGGGCAGCAGGCCATCACACGGCAGCCAGCCATCCAACCTGTCAAAACCCACATGCACGCCTACCAGCAGCCGCGCCGGGTAAGGCCCCCAACTCGACTGCTCCCCGCCGCGCGCCTAAACTCTTCCGCCCTGCGCGGAGGACCATCATGACCGATCTCCGAATGAACGACCTGGCTCGCGCCGACGATCCGGACGTGCCCGATGTCCCCGTGCCACCGGGTCCGGAACCGCATGAGCCGGACGAAAACAAGGCCCTCTCGTCGCCGATCAACGAGTTGGAAAGCCGGCTGCTGCGGCAGCGCAAGGTGCTGGTGTTCGGCGCCATCGACGACAAGGTGGCGCGCGACGTGACCGGGCGCTTGCTCGCGCTCGCGGCGGACGGAAAGCCGATCGATGTCTACGTCAACTCGCCGGGCGGCCATGTCGAGAGCGGCGATACGATCCACGACATGATCCGCTTCGTGGACCCCATCGCGCCGGTGCGGGTGATCGGCACCGGCTGGGTGGCGAGCGCAGGTGCCCTGATCTTCCTGGCCGGTGCCAAGGATCGGCGGTTCTGCTTGCCGAATACCCGTTTTCTGCTGCACCAGCCGATGGGTGGGGTGCGCGGGCCGGCGACCGACATCAACATCGAGGCGATGGAGATCATCAAGATGCGGGATCGCATCAACCGCATCATCGCCCGCGAGACCGGTCAATCGCTGGAGAAGGTCGAGACCGATACCGACCGCAATTACTGGATGAGCGCAGAAGAGGCGGTTGCCTACGGAATGGTGAGCCGGATCATCAGCGATCTGAAGGAGATGTAGGCTCGGCGGCGGCCCGGGTAGGCCGTCGGGCTACCCGCCGCGCCGTCCAGAGGCCGGAGATTCAGCATAGCTCGTCACCGGCATGGCTGGACGCCGGAGGCGCGTGCAGCGCGGCTAAAACCTCCAGTTTTGACCCAGATCAATGCGCTGCCCGCGTAGCGGGTGCACGCATGATTTCGCTGGTGTTCACCCACAACTGATGGAGGAACAAAATGGCAACCGCCCCAGTGGAAGTGAAGAAGACCCCTCCGGCCCCGGCCACGCCAGACGCATGGCGCTCGTTCCGGACGGAGATGGATCGGTTGATGGACCGCTTCGCCGGCGGCTTCGGCCTGCCGTCGCTGCAGCGCATGTTTGACATGGCATCGCCGTTCGGCATCGAACGCATGGTCAACATACCGAACCCGGCCATGGACGTCACCGAGGACGCCGACGGCTACAAAGTGACGGCCGAACTCCCCGGCATGGATGAGAAGGAGATCGAAGTCGCGCTGACCGATGGCATGCTGACGATCAAGGGCGAAAAGAAGCTGGAGAAGGAAGAGACAGACAAAGACTATTACCTGTCCGAACGCAGCTACGGCAGCTTCCGCCGCAGTTTCGCTCTGCCTGAGGGCGTTGATGCCGACAAGGTCGGCGCCACGTTCGCCAAGGGCGTGCTGACCGTCACGCTGCCGAAGACCGCGGTGGCCAAGTCCGAAGCGAAGAAGGTCGAAGTGAAGGCGGCCGCGTAAGAGGAACCGCGAGGTCCGGGGGGCGTCCCCCTCGGGCCGCGCGCCGGGTGCGCCGCAAACGGCAGAGTGTCTTCATTGTCGCTTAACTTTTCTAGAGCATGATGACTGCCATGCTGTCCGTCACTTCCCTCTCCGCCTTGTCCGGCGCGATCAATCCTGCTCGGATGATGCCGGTTCGATTGCCGTCTGGTGGCGCACCCGCGTCCACACCGTCGCAAACGGCACCGCCGGCGTCGCAGGCCCAGCCCTCGGGCGACGGCAGCCAAATGCCAAATCGCATCTTGCCGCGTGGAAGTTTACTTGATCTTTCAATCTAAAGTCCTTGATTGTTAACATTGCGTGCGTCAGGGTGCGCGCATGCCGGATTTTGAACGCCGCATCCCGGAAGACGATAATCGCGAGCGTCTCGTTTGTGCCGCTTGCGGCTTTGTCTCTTATGAGAACCCGCGGATCGTCGTTGGTTCCGTGGTGGTATATGAAGGCGCCGTGCTGATGTGCCGTCGCGCCATTGATCCGCGCCGTGGCTATTGGACGCTGCCAGCCGGCTATTTGGAACTGGGCGAAACGCCGGAAGAAGGTGCCGTACGCGAGGCCATGGAAGAAGCCCAGGCCAGCATCGCCATCGACGGCATCCTGGCCATGTTCTCCATCGCCCGGATCGGCCAGGTGCAGATGATCTTCCGTGCCCGCTTTGCCGAGCCTGGGCGGCCCCGCTTTGCTGCCGGACCGGAAAGCCAGGAGGTCGGGCTCTACCCCTGGCATCAGATCCCCTGGGACGACATAGCGTTTCCCTCGGTGCGGTGGGCTTTGGATGCGTGGCGGCAGAGCGGCACGGGACCATTGGGCGCACCGTTCGGCAACCCGGCAGAAGACCGGCGCGGCGTACTGCGCGTTCCGCAGGCCGCGGAGGGCGCACGGTAATGCGCAAAATACGACCCATGGTGTTGGGCGGCGTGCTGCTGGTCGCTACTTCCCGGCCGTGGCTGCCGCTGCCGCCACCACTGCCCACGGATCCACCAACCGACCGGGCGGCGCCCGTGCCGGATGATAACGTCCCGGCGCCACCCAGCGGCAGCGCCGGTTCGCACAGCTCCGTCGCAGTCGAGATCTACCAGATGCGGGAGTACAATACGGGGGACGGATATATTCCCGGTTCAGCCTATGAATCACCGGAGGCGCGCAGGCCGCTGCAGCCACCGGGTTTCATGGTGACGGTCCCCCTGCAGTAATCTGCGCCGCCACGCGTTTTCCGCAGGTCGCGTTTACTGTCCGTTAAGATTGTATGAGAACAATTGCAGTCCAGGCGCGGCACCGTCGCCGCGCTGCCGCGCGTGAAAGGACTGCCGATGCCCGCAACCCGGATTCTTCGCCCCAGGGACTCTGCGCAGGAGCGCTCGCCAAAGAAGCCCGGTCCGGGTGGGGTGAATGAGCGGCGGGCTTTGGCGGGCGGGCAGACTGGCGTTCCAAGGTCAGCGGGATTACCGGGCGATGCCTCGCCGCTACCGGCATGGGACCCGCCTATCGGTCGTGTGGATCTCAGCCGCCTGACCGCCGCGCCCCCGATGCATCGCCCCACAGTCACCGGCGGCGGCGCCAGCCGTCCTGCCCCGCATGTCGGGGGTGGGGTGCAGCCTCCGGCCAACAGCGCCATCGGGTTGTCGGACGGGACACGGATCAGCTTCGCAGCGGTCGAGGAAATACCGGTGCTGGAATACGCCTGATCCCGGCCGCGTCGGTGACCCGGCGTCCCCGTGGATGATGGTCCTCGGGCCGGCGTGGCGGGACTTCCTCATGCGGCGGTATTGGGTGCGGTGCGGCCGGCAAACCGGGCGCTTTTCCGCGTAGCCGCATCCGGTACCGTGGCCGGAAGCTGCGGTTCGGCGGCATATCGCCTCGCCAGGGCGGCGCAGGCCATGAGCTGGATCTGATGGAACAACATCAGCGGCAGCACGATCAGGCCCACCGGCTGGCTCGCAAACAGGACGCTGGCCATGGGCAGGCCGGCTGCCAGGCTCTTCTTTGAGCCACAGAACACCACGGTGATGCGGTCCTCCCGGCTGAAGCCCAACAGGCGGCTGAGACCGGCGGTGGTGGCCAGCACGGTGGCCAGGAGGGCCGCGTTCAGCAGCATCAGGATGCCAAACAAGGATAGGTCGAGCTGGTGCCAGATGCCGTGGGTGACGCCCTCGCTGAAGGCCGCGTAGACCACCAGCAGGATCGAACCGCGGTCCACCAGGCCCAGCAGCGTCTTGTTGCGTCCGGCCCAGTCCGCGAGCCAGGGGCGCGCAAGTTGGCCGGCTACGAACGGCACCAGGAGTTGCAGCACCACGTCGCCGATGGCGTGGATGGAAAAGCCGCCCTGGGTGCGCATCAGCAACCCGGTCAGCAGCGGCGTCAACAGGATGCCCAGCAGGTTGGAGGCGCTGGCGGAGCAAATGGCGGCGGCGACGTTGCCGCGCGCGATGGAGGTGAAGGCGATCGAGGATTGCACCGTGGACGGCAGCACGCACAGCAACAGCACGCCGGTCCATAGCGGCGCGGGCAACAGGCCAGGCGCAATGGCTCGCGCAGCGAGGCCGAGAATGGGAAACAGTGCGAAGGTGCTGAAGAACACTAACGCGTGAAGCCGCCAGTTGCTGGCGCCGGCCAGCGCCACTTCCGGCTGCAAGCGGGCACCGTGCAAAAAGAACAGCAGGGCGATCGCGGCGTCGGTGCCGTAGTCGGCGGCGATGGCACCTTCCCCGTGCGCCGGCAGCACCGAGGCGAGCCCGACCACGCTGAGGATCGCCAGGATATACGGGTCGATGGGGAGCCGCGATAGCAGCCGGGCCATGGCGGTGTGCCTCCTGCTGGTGACACCGGGGAATGTCGCGCGGAGACGGATTATTGTGAATAATGCTTAACGTTCTTAATGTTATCTTGGTTCGTGATGACAAGGGGACGAACGAATGCTCGACCCGGTGCTGCTGGAAAGCTTCCTGGCGGTGGCGCAGACGCGGAACTTCACCGAGGCCGGGCGGCGGCTCGGGCTGCGCCAGTCCACTGTCAGCCAGCATGTCCGCAAGCTGGAGGAGGCAACGGGACGCCGCTTGCTGGTGCGGGATACGCACCGGGTGGCGCCCACTGCCGACGGTGAGGCGATGGTGGGGTTCGCACGCTCGATCCTGGAGGCGAATGAGCGGGCGCAGCGCTATTTCGCTGGCTCGCAGTTGCGCGGACGGGTGCGGTTTGGGACGTCGGAGGATTTTGTGTCATCGCGGCTGCCGGAGGTGCTGCGCGGGTTCGTGCAACGCCATCCGCTGGTCGATCTGGAACTGACAGTCGATCTCAGCGCCACGCTGAACACGATGCTGGACGAGGGCGCGCTGGACGTAGTGCTGGGCAAGCGCCGTGCGGGCGATGATCGCGGCCGGCTGGTGTGGCACGACCGGCTGGTGTGGATCAGCGGGCCGGAGGCGCGGATCGATCCCACTGCGCCGCTGCCGCTGATCCTCTACACGCCGCCGAGCATCAGCCGCGCGGTGGCGCTGGAGACGCTGGAACGGGCGGGACGTCCGTGGCGCATCGTTTGCTCCAGCGGCAGCTTGAGCGGACTGCGCGCGGCGGCGCTCGCGGGGCTGGGCGTGACGGTGCATGCGCGGGGGCTGATGCCGGAGGGGCTGGTAGAAGTGCCGGCGGGCGCGCGCCTGCCGGAGTTGGGAGAGGTGGAGTTCGTGGTGCAGGGCGGGATGCGCGACCGCCGCGGTCCGGCGGCGGCGCTGGCCGAGGCGATCCTGGCGAGCGGGGATTTGTTTGCGTCAGGGACGATGCGGGAGGGAGTGAGGTAACGGCATGGCGCGGTAGGTTCACCCGATCGTCAGCCCCGACAGCTCGGCGCAATACGCCAGCAGCGCGTCCTGTCGCGTCTCGTCGCGTGCCGCTGGATGCGGTTGCCGCTGGTGCCGGTGATACCAGTATGCCCCGCTGGCCCGCGCCGCCGGATCTTCGCTGGTCGCCAGCCACACCTGCGTGGCGGCGCCTGCCTCCAGATCCTCAGGGGCGCCGCGGCCCCCCATCCTGGTCGGTACCCAGCCGGGCGTCACCGCATTCGAGCGCACCTCTGGCCACAGCCGTGCCACCGCGAAGGCCAGCATCACGTCGAGCAATTTGCTGTCGGAATAAGCCTGCGACCCGTTCCAGCGCCGCCGCGCGAATTGCGGATCGTTCAGGTCCGGGTTTCCGCCGGTGTGCAGGCCGGAACTCAGATATACCAGCCGATCCGGACGGACGATCAGGGCGGTCAGCACGTAGGGCGCCAGCACGTTCACGGCGAAGAGGTGAGACAGCCCGTCGGACGTCTCGGCGCGCGCATCGCGCGAACCAACGCCGACGTTGTGGATCACCGCGTCGCAGCGTCCCCAGGCGTTCACTTGCCTGGCCACGTGCCGCATGGCGGCGATCTCCGCCACGTCGCCGACCGCGACCGCGTCGGCCTGCGGCAGGGCGCGGCGTGCATCGTCAGCGCGGGTGGCATTGCGGGCGTGCAGCATTACCTGGTGCCCGGCGGCCACGAGTTGGCGCGCGGTCACGAGGCCCAGGTTGTCGGCGGATCCGGTGATGAACACGCGAGCCATTGGCTTGCTCTCCTGTCGATCGGCACGTGCGCGTTCAGTGCGGAACCGCTGCCGCAGCTATTGCAGCACCGCCAGCGCTGCCAGCCCCGCGGCATATGCCATGATCAACGCACGGAGCACCATCCAGAGATAGGTCTTGCCGGGCCTGTCGGCGAGCGCCGCCCGAACCTTGCTGAATTCGTCCGGCATTTCGGTCCGCAGGCCGTGAATTTGGTGCGCATCGTGGCGTCCCCGTCCTGCATCTTGCCTGGGAGGACGGCGTCGCGCACCTGTCGTGTCTTGGAAGAAACGAACAACTGCTGAATCAGCCCTCCGCATCGCCGTCCTTGCGGAACGGCGATTGCCCCGCCATCGCTGCCATCTCGGCGCGAATCCCTTGCCGTTCATCCTCGACAAAATTGGCGATGGCGCGGCGCAGCCCGGCATGGGCGATCCAATGCGCGGAGAATGTGGGCTTCGGCAGATAACCGCGCTGGATCTTGTGGCGTCCCTG
>Ga0335072_10009931_pt1 | contig 13717 bp, 11 predicted proteins | sample Lox_Sample_21_FD_206725 | JGI IMG/M metagenome (GOLD analysis project Ga0335072, IMG submission 206725) | Soil microbial communities from Loxahatchee National Wildlife Refuge, Florida, United States - Lox_Sample_2.1 | ecosystem: Environmental > Terrestrial > Soil > Wetlands | place: USA...
GTAGCCAAACAGCAGGCCGCCCAGGGCGCCAAAGAGGTACAGCATGGCGTTGCTACGGCGGCCGGCCCAGGTGGCGGGCACCGCGGCAGCGGCGGGCGCAGGTTGCGGCATCACGTTCCTCCGGTGGTTCCTCGCGGTCCTTACGACGCGAAGATTGGATCGGGGTCATACATGACCTCGATCAGGCAGTTGATTAAAGCGTTCGTTGCCAGTTGCGTTCACCAATATCGCGGTTTTTCGGGACGTTGCACTGAACCCCGGCCGGTTCAGGCTGATGACCCCCAAGACTCCTGTGCCGGATATCTCAGACTGTCCGTTTCGGTTTGGTTCAAGCTTTCTGTGGTTTCTCAGGGATTTATGGTGGGCCCGGTGGGGATCGAACCCACGACCCCAAGATTAAAAGTCTCGTGCTCTACCAACTGAGCTACAGGCCCACGCACCGATGTGCCCCCGAAAGCGCCAAATACCTTCAGGCGGTGCCGTCTTCTGCCTTCCGCAAACGCGCTTGTCCAGACCGGCAAGGTATGCTCCTCCAACCGAGGCGTCGCCACGCCGCAGACCTCACGCAACCACCAACAAGCTCACGGTGTTGCCTCGCTGCGCGTACCCAGGCGCCGCGCCTCGAGCACCTGCCACAGCAGCAGGATCGGCACCCCCACGGCCACGTCCCGCGCGCGACGGATCAGCGACACGGCGAGCGAAAGCTCGGGCGGCACGCCGAAAATGGCGCCGAGCCCGACATAGCCTGCCTCCTGCACACCGGCGTTCACCGGCACCAGAAACGCGAGCGCCGCCGCACCGGCGAGCAGCGCCTCGATAGCCAAAGCGTCATCGAAGTTGATCGGCACGCCGATCACGCGATAGGCGATCCAGCCGGCGACGCCGGTGCCCATCCACCCCAGCAGATGCACTGAGAACCCCACGCCCAGCCGTAGCGTCTGGCCGTAGATCAACCCGAACTGCGTCTGCACCACATCAAGCCGATCCTTGGTGTTGCGGAACCAGCGTCCGGCGATGCGGCCACCGATACGGGCGAACAATGGCGCGGCGCCGTGTTGCAGCCAGACAAAGGCGAACGTCGCGCAGACGGCCAAGCCCAGCCCCACCTCGACCGGCACCGCCAGATCCGATCGCGGCGCGCGGGCCAGCAGAATCCCCAGCCCGATGGCGACGAAGGCGAGTTCGGCCAGGAACTCGGCGGTTACGTCCACCACGGTGGAGGCGGTGGCGACCGGCCAGGCGATGCCATGCAGCGTCACGGCGCGCGCCCCGAAGATGAAGCCGCCCACCTGGGAAAACGGCAGGATATTGGCAGAGCAATCCCGCACCATGCGCCCCCACACCGGCACCCAGATCCGGCGGCGCAGCCTCTCCGTGGGAAGAATGACATCCCATGCCAGCCCGAGCACGCCGAACAAGGCCATCTGCCAAGCGATGATGATGGCGAAGCCGCGCCAACCGGCGGACGCCACGGCCGCGACGATACCGTCGAAGCCGTACCACACGACCAGGCCAATCGATACCAGGATGCCGACAACAGCGAGCAGGAAGGAAAGCTTGCGCACAGGGTAATCCAGCAGGTTAGAGGGCTTCCTGCCCGTGCTGCGGCGCAGGGGCAAGGGGCGAACGGGCTTGCCGGACCGGTCCGCGTTCGCCGTCGTTTGCGCCTCGATGGATATGGTGTGCGACCAGGTCGCCGTACCGCCCCGGATGCGGGCAGATTAGGGATGACATCGCCGTGCAGGACGCTTATCTCGCGCCCGCACAACAGACGGGAAGGGCGGGATTTGGTTCGGAACGTCATCGCCGGAGGCGCGGTCGCGCTGGTGGCATTGCTCACTGGCTGCGGCCCAAATTATTCCCCCAACACCTATAGTTCCCTCGCGGTCCAGCAGGCGAACAAGGTGACGCAGGGCGTGGTGGTCGGCGTGCGCCATGTGGCGGTCAGCGCCGACACGACGCTCGGCACGGTCACCGGCGCGGCGGCCGGCGGCATTGCCGGCTCGCAAGTGGGGACCAGCGGGCCGATCACCGCCCTGACCACGCTGGGCGGCACCGTTGTCGGCGGGCTGGTTGGCAGCGGCGTGCAGCACGCCGAGGGCGACACGACCGCGTACGAATATATCGTGCGGCAGACCGACGGCAGCCTGGTCTCGGTTACGCAGCGGGACAAGGTGCCGCTGGTAATCGGTGAAAAAGTGCTGGTGATCGCGGGCAAGCAGGCACGGATTGTGCCGGATTACACGGTGTCCATTCCCGGCCTGTCGCCGGCCACTCCGAGGATGGCGGCAAGATCGCCCGGTGTCCCTGGATCAGCCGGCCCGCTGCCCGTGGCCAGGCCCGGTGCATCTGGCGCTACCGCAGGTCCGGCCGCGGTGGCCGCCTCGCCTGCCGGCCTTGGCGCCGGGCCGGGAGCGGCAAGCGCGGCGACGGGTCCGTCCACAGCCACACCGCCGGTCGAGACAGCGTCGCGCCCGAACGGGGTCGTGCCGGCGTTGATCGGTGGCAAGGCGGTCGCCGGGTCTCCTGCTGTCGTTGCTCCCGCGACCTCATCCGGCCCCAGCACGACGGAGGATGCGGCGCCGACTGCGTCCGGAAGCACTGCGGGCCCTCTCACGTCTCCCGCGCCGGCCAGCGGTTCGGCCAGCCCCGTCGCCCCAACCGAAATGCCGTCTCTGCTCTCGGGGGGCGCTCCGTCTGGCTTGCCAGCCATTCCGCCCGGCCTTGCCCTGTCCGACCCGCCTGCCGGCACCGGCGTCCCCGCCGCGGGCACAGCCGCCACACCCGACACCTCGAACGCCAGCAAGCCCTGACGCCACTGCCCTCTGCGCGCGCGCCGTGGCATCCTCGGAACGGGCCCCGTTTCGCACCGCCAGACACGCGATGCCGACGGGCCAGCACCGCCGCCGGCTGGAGCAGGCGGCGAAGGGTGTGGCAGGGGAGTCAGCGGCGTGAAATTCAGTCTGATCGTGCGTGGCCAGCATCCGCCCGGGGACACCGAAGCGCGTTTGCGCGACGACCTGGAACTGGTGCGCTGCGCTGAGCGCCTTGGCTTCGACGGCATCGTGAAAGGCTCGCATTTCAGCGCGTATCCGTTCGAATCGGTGCAGCAGATTCCGTTCCTGTCGTACTGCGCTGCGATTGCGCCGAAGTTGCGGATCATCCTGGGCCTGGTGCTGGTGCCGTTGCACAAGCCGCTGGAATTGGCGGAGCAATTGGCGACGCTGGATGTCCTGTGCGGGGGCAAGCTCGTGTTCGGCGCCGGCATCGGCTATCGCGACGTCGAGTTCAAGGCATTCGGCGTGCCGCGCGGCGGACTGGGTGCTCGGTTCGAGCAAACACTGACCGCGATCCGCCGCCTTTGGACAGAGGATTTCGTCAGCATGGCCGGCGCGGGCTGGGAACTGGACAACGCGTCCTGCCCTGTGAAGCCGCTGCAGAAGCCGACGCCGCCGATCTGGATCGGTGCCAACGCCGACGTGGCAATCCGTCGTGCGGCGCGGCTGGGCGATTGCTGGTACATCAACCCGCACAACACGCTGGCGACGATCGAGCGTCAGATGGATGTCTACAAACGCGCGCTAGAGGCGTGTGGCCGGCCGTTTCCTTCGGAGGTGCCGATGCGACGCGAAGTCTTTGTCGCGCCAACCCGCGCCGAGGCGATCCGCCGCGCGCAGCCTTACCTGGAGGAGAAATACAAGGCGTACCGCGCCTGGGGCCAGGACAAGGTGATGCCCGAAGGCGACGATTTCGACCACGAATTCCGTGAACTGCTGGAGGATCGGTTCCTGCTCGGCTCGCCGGCAGAGGTGGCGGAGCAATTGGTGCGGCTCAACCGCCGGCTGGGGGTGAACCATCTGGTGGCGTCGGTGCACTGGCCGGGGATGCCGAATGCTCTCGCGGTGGAACAATTGCATCTGCTGGCGGAGGAGGTAAGGCCGTTGGCGGGGGACTGATAACAAGCGGAGACTTGCCGGAGTCACGCGATGCACCTTCATGATCCAGGGACGTGTGTGACGATCGTTTGACATCGCCCCGCAGTATCTCGGGGCGGCGCAAAGTGCGGCGAACCTCTTCCGCTTGGGTTACCCGGAACTTGGGGGCAAAATACGAGAAATGGCAGGCAGTTGGCAGCGCCAAATGCTTCCAACGATCCTGTTCTGCAACGGCTGGATTCAATGTTCGCGGGATGGTACGGCGTCAGGTTGGATCGCGCGATATTGTCCGGTTCCCGCGCGCGGGAAGATACCCAGCCTGACTCCGACTACGACGTGGCCATGTTCCTGCACGGTTGCAATGGACTTTGGGACGAAGCCGGCCCACTCGCGGGTGCCGCGACAGAGCTGTCGTACGACACCGGCGCGGTGGTGACGCCGATCCCGTTCAACCCGCGAGAGGCATTGGACGAATATATCAAGACGTCCAATGCGCCGGCATCCACCGCCAACCGGTCGGCGTTTGCTCCCAGTACCCGGTCTGGAACAGATTGCCGTGCCCGGCGGCGGGGACGTATTCGCCGGGCTGCCAGACATAGCCGTTGCCGTTCCAGTTCCAGTGCCCTGGCTGCCACAGCAGAGCATCGCCGCTCACCGGTGGCTTCGGGATCGTTTCCTGCAGCGGCGCCGGCACCGGCGGGAACGGCAACGAGGACGTCGTGGTCTGGCTGGCGCATCCCGCCAGCAAGGCCACGCCGAACATCCCCGCAACAAACAAGCTTTTGGTCATTTGCTCTCAGCCCCAGCCTCACCCGAATGCCGCCTCACATGGCCCCGCGCCACCGTGCTGTCCATGCACCCACGGATCACGGCGGCACCAGCAGGGTGACTGCCGCCTGTGCCGCGATCCCCTCGCCGCGCCCGGTAAACCCCAGCTTCTCCGTCGTGGTCGCCTTCACCGAGATCCGCCCCGCGTCCACCCCCAGCAGGTCCGCCAGCCGGGCACGCATCGCATCGGCATGCGGCGCGATCTTCGGGCGTTCGCAGATCAGGGTCACGTCGGCATTGGCCAGCGCCCCACCCCGAGCAATGATGCGCGCCGCAGCATGTCTCAGGAAACGGGCGCTGTCCGCGTCCTTCCACGCTGCTTCCGATGGGGGAAAATGCCGCCCGATATCGCCCTCGGCCAGCGCCCCATAGATCGCGTCGCACAGGGCATGGATGCCGACATCCGCATCCGAGTGCCCGGACAAGCCCTTGTCATGCGGCACCGCAACCCCGCACAGCATCAGCGGCCGGCCGGCCACCAGGACATGCACGTCAAACCCGGTGCCGACCCGGGGCAGCAGATGCGCAGTCATGGCTCGCTCCAGGCGCAGAAAGTCCTCGGGGTAGGTCAGCTTGATATTGTCTTCGGAGCCGGGGACGATCGCGACCCTCCCCCCTGCGGCTTCCACCAGGGCGGCATCATCCGTCGCCCCGGCAACGCCAGAGCGATGCGCCGTCAGCAGCACACCGAACCGGAACGCCTGCGGGGTCTGTGCGCGGAACAACCCGTCGCGCGGGACGGTGGCGGCGATCACGCCGGATTGGACCCGCTTCAGCGTGTCCGCCACCGGCTGTCCGGGAATGGCGCCGGGATGATCCTGCAGGGCTGCAAGCAGCGCAGGCACGGTGCCGGCCGGGATGAACGGGCGGGCCGCATCATGCACCAGGACGATGTCGGGAGCGTACGGGACCAGCGCCTCCAGCCCCGCCAGCACGCTATCCTGCCGCGTCGCGCCCCCAGGCACCGGCGGCAAGTGCTCTATTCCGGCCAGCGCGGCGTTGATGGGGTCTGCCTCACCCACTGGCAGCAGCAGGCTTGCACATGCGGCAAGCGCCTCGGCAGCGTGGCGGATCACCGGCTTGCCGGCGAGCGGAAAAAACTGCTTTGGGGTCTCGCCGCCGAAGCGGCTGCCGGAGCCGGCGGCGACCAGAATCGCGGCAATGCGCATGGCGCGCACATGACCGGGCAAAGCGGTTGGCGTCAATCAGCCAGCCATGGCGATTCAGTCCTTCTGCGAAGCCTTCGCCGCCTCGATCGCCCGCCAGACGCGCTCGGGCGTGGCCGGCATCTCCACATGGGCCACACCCAGCGCCGCCAGGGCGTCGGCAATCGCATTGATCGCCACCGCGAGCGCCGGCGTCGTGCCGCCCTCCCCGCCGGATCGCACCCCGAGCGGATTGGTCGGCGCCGGCACCTCGCTCAGCAGCGTGGCGAAAGCCGGCAGCAGGTCGGCACGCGGCATCGCGTAGTCCATGAACGTGGCCGCCAGCATCTGCCCGCTGCCGGCATCGTAAGACGCATGTTCCCACAGAGCCTGACCAACGCCCTGGGCGATGCCGCCGTGAGTCTGCCCCTCGACAATGAGCGGGTTCACCGCGCGGCCGACATCGTCGATCGCGGCAAATCGCACCAGATCCACCACTCCGGTCTCGGGATCGACCTCTACCTCGCAGACCTGCGTGCCGTACGGAAAACTCGGTACGCGGATGGTCTCGTCGGCGACGGCACCAAGCTGGCCTTGCAAATCTTGCGGCAGGTCCTTCCGCACCACCGCAGCACGCGCAACTTCGAAAATGCCGACGCTGCGGTCGGTGCCGGCAACGCAGAACGTGCCGCGGTCGAATTCGATATCGGCCTCGCCCGCCTCCAGCAGATGCGCGGCGATCCTGCGGCCCTTCTCGATGATTTCGTCCGCGGCCTTGGGCACCACGATCCCGGCCATCTTCATCGATCGTCCGGAATGCGAGCCGCCGCCGCCCATGACGCGGTCGGTATCATGCGCAACGAAATCGATGCGGTCGAACGGCACGCCCAGCAACTCGGCAACGACCTGGGCGAAGCTGGTTTCGTGGCCCTGGCCGGTGGACATCGTTCCCATCACCAGTTCCACCCGATCCCCCGGCAGGAATGCAATTTCCGCACGCTCGCGCGGATTGCCGCTGGTGATCTCGATGTAGTTGGCGACGCCGATGCCGCGCCGCTTGCCGCGTTGCAGCGCTTCTGCCTTGCGCGCCGCAGACCGGGCATAATCGGCCAGCGCCAGCACCTGCTCCATGGCGTCGCGGTAGTGGCCGCTGTCATATGTCAGGCCAACGGGATTGGCGTAGGGTTGCGCGTCCGGCGGGATCATGTTGCGGCGGCGCAATTCCACCGGATCGAAACCGCATTGCCGGGCCGCCAGATCGATCAGGCGCTCGATGATGAAGATGGCTTCGGGACGGCCGGCGCTGCGATAGGGCGTGGTGGGCACGGTGTTGGTCAGGACGCCGCGGCCGATGATATGCGCCGCCGGAATGCGATACACGCCGGAGAGCAGACCCATGCCCTTGCGCAGCGGGACGAACGAAACCGTGTGCGCGCCGATATTGCTGGTGTTGACGCTGCGCACCGCCAGGAAATTGCCGTGGCGATCGAGCGCGAGTTCGGCCTCGGCGCGCAGGTCGCGCCCCTGGTAGTCGGTGAGGAATGCCTCATGGCGTTCGCAGGTCCATTTCACGGGACGGCCCACTTTTTGCGCGGCCCAGGGCAGCAGGGCGTATTCGGCAAAGAAAGAATTGCGGGTGCCGAAATTGCCGCCCATGTCCTGGCAGGCGCAACGGACTTGCTCTGGTGTTACGCCGAGAATGTCCGCGAGCTGCTGGCGCTGCGCCACGACGCCGAGGCCCGTGCCGGCGTACAGCGTATAAAGCCCCGACGTGGCATCGTAAGTGCCGGTCGCGGTGCGCGTTTCCATCGGCACGCCGGTCACCCGCTGCACATGGGTGCTGAGGCGGACGATATGGTCCGCGCGCTGGAACGCTGCGTCGGTCGCGACTTTGTCACCCGCTTCGAGTTCAACGCACCGATTGCCGGGCGCCTGGTGCCAGAGCACCGGCGCATCCGGCTGGATCGCAGCGGCGGAGTCCGTGACGGCCGGAAGCGGTTCCCACTCAATTGCGATAAGCTCCGCGGCGTCCTTCGCACCGGCGATGCTGTCGGCAACGACGCAGGCCACGGCCTCTCCGACGAAGCGCACCTTGTCGACAGGCATCGGATAGTGCGGGGTCTCGACCGGCGGCATGCACAGCCGCACCGGCACGTCGGGTGGCGGAAAAGCGCAGGGGCCGTGCGGGATCGGCTTGAGGCCGTCGGCGATGTAGTCAGCACTGGTCAGCACCGCGAGCACGCCGGGCGCGGACACGGCGTGCGTCTTGTCGATGCTCACGATGCGCGCATGCGCGTGCGGGGAGCGCACCAGCACGGCATGGGCGAGGTTCGGGAGCATCAGGTCGTCGCCGTAGCTGCCGCGACCCCGCAGCAGGCGGAGATCCTCCTTGCGCCGCACCGGCTGGCCGATGCCGTCGGGGATTCCGCCTGATCTGTCCATGATGCGTTGCCTTCCCATGCCTGCCACTGCTGACCGCGGGATCGAGCCGTGCGGCGCGCGCCTGGCCGATGGCTATTTCACCGGTGGCTATTTCAAGCGGTCTGCGATCTTGTCCAACCCGGCTTGCGCGCAGGCCGCATCCAGGTTCGCACCCGGCGCGCCGGCGGCACCGATCGCGCCGATCACCTCGTCGCCGTGCTTGATCGCCACGCCACCGCCAAACAGGATCAAATGCGGGATCTGCGTGAACAGGGAGGCGAAGCCAGGCGCAGTCTTCGCGCGCTCCACCAAGGTGAGCGTGTCGATCTTGAACGTCGCGGCGGTGTAGGCCTTGTCGCGTGCGCTTTCGAGCGTATGGGCGCCGGCGCGGTCGCCCCGAAGCGCGGCCTGCGTCACACCATCGGCATCCACCAGCACGGCGGTCTCGGCGTAGCCCTGCGCGGCACAATGGGCGACGGCGGCCGTGACCGCTTCGGCCGCGAGCGCGGCGGGAATGCGATGCGTCTCGATCAGGCCTTGCGCCTGCGCTGCCACTGGGAACGCCGCGAGAATGCCCGGAAGCCAGAAGCGGCGGAGCAGACGGGACATGTGAATTCCTTCGATCGACCGCCGGCGATGCTAACAACCGGGGCGAATGGCGAGAAGCCGGGCTTGCCGATCCGGGCACAACCATCGGAGATTTACGGCAGGCGAGGCCACGCCAGGTCGCCACAAAAAATTGCTCTGGAGGAAACCAATGGAAAGCCAGACCTTCGATTACATCGTGGTGGGCGCAGGCTCGGCAGGGTCGGTCCTGGCCAATCGCCTCAGCGCCGATCCGAAGCACAAAGTGCTGGTGCTGGAAGCCGGCCGCGAGAGCCATCCCTGGTCGCGCATTCCCGTCGGCTTCGCGCGCCTGATCAACAACCCCGCCGCCAACTGGCTGTATTCGTCGGAGCCCGACGAAGGCACCGGCAACCGCCGCATCCCGATCCCGCGCGGCAAATTGCTGGGCGGGTCGTCCTCCATCAACGGCATGGTGTTCGTGCGCGGCCAGTCGCAGGACTATGACCAGTGGGCGCAACTCGGCAATCGCGGCTGGAGCTATCGCGAGGTTCTGCCGATCTTCAAGGACATGGAAAGCTACCAGGGCACCGGCGACGAGGAATACCGCGGCCGCACCGGCCCGCTGAAGGTCACGGAAAACCACGAGACCGGGCCGCTGTACGATGCGCTGGTCAAGGCCGCCGGCGAGGTCGGTATCCCCTACACGCGCGACTATAACGGCGAGCGCCAGGATGGCATTGGCATGACCCAGTCCACCATCCGCAACGGCCGCCGCCAGAGTACCGCGGTCTGCTATCTCGATCCCGCGCGCAGCCGGCCGAACCTGACGATCCAGCCCAACGCACTGACCGAATGCCTGCTGCTGGAGGGCAAGCGCTGTGTCGGTGTGCGCTATGCGGTGGATGGCCAGGTGCGCGAGGCGCGCGCCGGGCGCGAGGTGATCGTCAGCACCGGTTCCATCAACTCGCCGCAGCTTCTGGAACTATCAGGCATCGGCCAGCCAGAGCACTTGCAAAGCCTGGGCATCGAAGTGCACCACGCGCTGAAGGGCGTGGGCGAGAATTTGCGTGACCACTACTCGCCGCGGATGAAGTGGCTGGTGCCGGAGTCGCTGAACATGACCTACAACGCCAAGTGCCGCGGGTTGGGAATGGTGTGGCAGGCGCTCCGTTACGCGTTGAGCCACAAGGGATTGCTCGGGCTGCCGGCATCGCCGATCCGCGCCTATATCCGCACGCGCGCCGGGCTGGATGCGCCGGATGCAGCGATCTCCTGGATTCCGTTTCTGGCGGATTCGAATTTCCGGCTGGCGAAGCAATCCGGCGTCACCGCAATTATGAACATCCTGCGGTCCGAGAGCACGGGCAGCATCCATATCGCCTCGGCCTCGCCGCGCCAGCCGCCGGCAGTGCGCTTCAATTTCATGAGCGCGCAGTTGGACCGGGACGTGACACTTGCCGCGATGCGCATCACGCGAAAGATCATGACCGCGCCGGCGATGCGCCAGGTCGCGACCGACGAGATCGCGCCCGGAACCGGCCTGCAATCCGATGACGAACTGCTGGATTGGGTGAAGAAGAATGCCGAAACGACCTATCATCCGGTCGGCACGTGCAAAATGGGGTCGGACCCGATGGCGGTGGTGGACGACCATTTGCGGGTGCATGGCATGGCGGGGCTGCGCGTGGCGGATGCCTCGATCATGCCGACGCTGACTTCGGGCAACACGAATGCGCCGACGATCATGATCGGGGAGAAGGCGGCACGGATGATCCTGGCGGAGGCGGGGTGACGATGGACGATGCCCGTTGCTGTGTTGTCAAGTGCGGAAGAACCGGGCCAGGTGGTGCATATCAGAGCTTCGGGGGGCGGGTGAGATAACAAGCACCTGCAAGCACCACCGCGACGGTAGCCGCCGCATCCTTGTGACAGGGTTGGCCTGGATTCTGGCGGCAAATCCTTGCCAAACCATTGACGGTGCCGATATCCCGCAGAGCGCCCGCCGGCGCGGCAAGAAACCATGAAGGGACGCTGCCATGTTCCCCAGCCCGACCCGCGTGTTCCTGACCAAAGGCATCGGCACGCATCGCCACGCCCTGACGGCATTCGAATTTGCACTGCGTGACGCCGACATCGAGCAACAGAATTTGGTGTATGTATCGTCGATCCTGCCGCCACGCTGCGAGCTGATCTCGCGCGAAACCGGGATAGAGCACTTGAAACCTGGCGATATCACGTTCTGTGTGATGGCGCGTGCGGAAACGAATGAATTCGGCCGCCATGTCTACGCCAGCATCGGCCTGGCCCGTCCGGCCGATCCCGCGATGTACGGCTACATTTCCGAACTGCACGGCTACGGCAAGACCGTCGAGTCAAGCGGCGAGCAAGCCGAGGATCTCGCCGCGACGATGCTGGCATCGACGCTGGGGCTGGAATTTGATCCGGACGCCGCCTGGAACGAACGCAAGCAGATCTACGAACATAGCAACCTGATCATCGACAGCACGTCGATCACGGCTGCAACCGAATGCGGCGTGGCGAACCACTGGACCTGCGCCGTCGCCGCAGCGGTGTTCCTTTTCTGATCAGCATGTCATTGCGAGGAGCGTAGCGACGAAGCAAGTTCGAACGGGTGGGTGCACGAACAATCCGGACGCCTTCCCGAACGGGATTGCTTCGTCGCTTCGCTCCTCGCAATGACATGCGGTGGCTATTGACCGCTTCCGCACCCCTGGCTGACTCTCGTCGCGTTAATAACAGGGGGAAACGCGCATGCCACGCCTGGAGAACAAAATCGCCCTCATCACCGGCGCCGGCACCGGCATTGGCCGTGCCACCGCACGGGCAATGGCGGCGGAAGGCGCCCGCATCGTGGTGGCCGAACTGAACGCCGCGTCGGGCGAACAAACGGCGCACATCATTGCGCAAGCCGGCGGCAACTGCATCGCCGTCGCCACCGACGTGACGCAGGAGGACAGCGTCAGGGCCGCGATCGAAACCGCCGTGCGCCACTATGGCGGCCTACATGTCCTGCACAACAATGCCGGCGGCTCGACCCCAGTGGACAACACCGTCGTCGATGTCCCGCTGGAAGAATTCTGGCGCACCATCCGTCTCGATCTGTTCGGTACCTTCCTCGGCTGCCGCTTCGGAATTCCCGCGATCATTGCGGCCGGCGGCGGTGCCGTGATCAACATGGCATCGAACGTCGCGCTGATGGGAATCGGCGGCATGGATTGCTACACCGCCGCCAAGGGCGGCATCGCCGCGATCACCCGCTCCATGGCCGTCGAATTCGCGCCGCAAAAGGTGCGCGTGAACGCGATCGCCCCGGCCGCGACAATGACCGCGCGCGTGCGCGCCCGGCTCGACTCCGGCAAATCCAGCGTCATGAAGATCGCCGCAGGCCAGCTTCTCGGACTGATCGAGCCCGAGGACATCGCCGATATGGCCGTGTTCCTGGCCTCCGAGGAAGCGCGCATGATCACCGGACACGTCTACCCGGTGGACAGCGGCATCACCATCTCCTGATTCGCGAAAGACACCGAATGTTCGAATCCATCGTCGCCGCGCACGCCGATCCGGATCAGCCCAGCGCCACCTTCCGCGCCATCGACGCCGCCCTGGCTCAATTTCCCGGCCACATCCTGTTCACCGTGCTGGTGCACCACCCGGCGCTGAAACAATCCGAGCGGTTCTACACCAATCAGCCTCAGGCCTATCCGCTCGGCGGCCGCAAGCCGGTGACGGATTCACCCTGGATGCAGCGAGTCATCCATGGCGGCGAACCGTATATCGGCCGCACGCAACAGGACATCGCCGCGCACTTCTTCGACCACGAACTGATCCATTCGCTCGGCTGCGACAGCATCCTGAACATGCCTGTGCGCTGGCGTGGCGAAACGATGGGCACGCTGAACCTGTGCCACTGCGCCGACCACTATGACGAAGCGCATTTGCCGCATGTAAGGCTGATCGCGCAGGTTGCATTGCCGGCTCTGCTGCTGATCAACCGGAGTTGAGGAACCGGCTCTGCACCTTCCTCTCCCCTGATGCCTTGGCAGCCCTGACGTACGCGTTTTGATGCACAAATCAGGCTATGGCGCCATGCGTTGGGCACGGTTCGATCCCTGTCGCACGCTTGCGCGTCGCCCTGACGACGCGTTGCAGGCACGGAAACTCGGCTGCACACCCTTGACGGCAAACATTGCGGATTTTGATATTCCGCACCGGTTGGCAGCGGTGGGACGGATGCGCTTCCAACGGCCGGTTCAGGCCTGAGTTCCTCCCCGCCGCACACGAATCCGTGAAAAATCATATCGGTCGATTGACATAAACGATCGATCGATATAATACCTGGCGGCATGGCCCCTTCCCCGGACCCGGCGGCTCTCCGCCTGCGCCCGCCCGTGCAGCAGCGCGGCGAGGATACGCGCCTGCGCATCCTGCAAGCCGCGCTCGAGGTCTTCGCCGCAGAGGGGTATGAAGGTGCCAGCACCCGCACGCTGGCACAGCGTGCCGGCGTGAATCTCCCTGCCTTGCAATACTATTTCGGCAGCAAAGAAGGCCTCTACCGCGCCGTCATCGACATGCTTGGCGAAACCCTGGAATGCCACATCGCACCGGTAACGGAACAAGTCCGCGCCGGCCTCGCCAACGGCCCAATCCCCCGGCGCCAGGCCCTCGATCTGCTCTGCCGTATGCTGGATGCCTTCGTCGCCCTGGTCACCGACCAGACCAGCCCCGACTGGGAAGCCCGCGCCTCGTTCTTCGGCCGCGCCGAGATCGAATCGCAGGCTGCACTCGACACGCTGCACCAGC
>Ga0335072_10009932_pt1 | contig 13716 bp, 12 predicted proteins | sample Lox_Sample_21_FD_206725 | JGI IMG/M metagenome (GOLD analysis project Ga0335072, IMG submission 206725) | Soil microbial communities from Loxahatchee National Wildlife Refuge, Florida, United States - Lox_Sample_2.1 | ecosystem: Environmental > Terrestrial > Soil > Wetlands | place: USA...
AGCGGCCGATGTGCTGGTGCTGAAACCCGATGGCGTGTTCCTGTCGAATGGGCCGGGCGATCCTGAGCCGGTGGATTACGCGGTGAAGGCGATCCGCGACATGATGGGACGCGTGCCGGTGTTCGGCATCTGCCTGGGGCACCAATTGTGTGGGCTCGCACTGGGCGGAAAAACCTACAAGCTGAAGTTCGGCCACCACGGCGGAAATCATCCGGTGCGCAATAACGTGACGGGCAAGGTGGAGATCACGGCGCACAACCACAACTTCGCGGTCGACCCTGATTCGGTGAACGCAAACGACGTGGAGCTGACGCACGTGGACTTGAACGACCAGACGCTGGAAGGGTTGCGGCACAAGACGCTGCCGCTCTTCAGCGTGCAGTATCACCCCGAGGCGGCGCCGGGGCCGCACGACTCGCACTATCTGTTCCGCGACTTCAGGAAAATGATGGAGGAGTGGAAGGGATGACTTTTGCGAGTCGCGGAAAGGCAGGAATGGCTAGGCGGCGGAGCTATTGGCTCCGCTGTTTTTTGGGCGCGGGATGGGTGCTGGCGGTGTGCATGGCGTCGGCCGCGTGGGCGCAGCAGCAGCTTGAACCCCAGGGGCCGCTGCATCTGTGGCGGATTCACGGATACTTTGTGAACGAGACCGGCAAGCCGCTACCCAATGTGCAAGTCACTCTGCAACGCGACGGGCAGGTCTTCTATACAACGAAGACGGATGCGTCGGGGCAGTTCGGATTTGAGCATGCGTCGGGGAAATACGTACTGCACATCGACAAGAAAGCAAACTACTCCGAACTGTCGCGGCCGGTCATCGTGGGCGAGGAGTTGGCGATGCGTCTGCGTAAGAGCACGCTTTACGTAATCGCGGGACCGGCGCAGTGCAGCGACGATTGCTCATCGGTGTTCAGGAACAGTGACGACTTTGCCAAGGCGATCAAGCAGAACAAAGCGCGATTGGCTCAGGCGCGCGAAAGCAAATGATGGTTAGAGAAGGAAAGAATGCCACGCAGAAATGACATTCAGAAAATCCTGGTGATCGGCTCGGGCCCGATCGTCATCGGGCAGTCGGCCGAGTTCGACTACAGCGGCACCCAGGCCTGCAAGGCCCTCAAGCAAGAGGGCTACGAGGTGGTGCTGGTGAATTCGAATCCGGCCACCATCATGACCGACCCGGAGCTGGCCGATCGCACCTATATCGAGCCGCTCACGCGCGAGTACGTCGAGGAGGTCATTCGCATCGAGGCGGAGATGCTGGGAGCTGGCGCGGGCAAGTTCGCTCTGCTGCCGACGGTGGGCGGGCAGACGGCGTTGAATCTCGCTGTCGACCTTGCCGATGCGGGCATTCTGGATCGCTACAACGTCGAGCTGATCGGCGCCAAGCTCGAAGCCATCAAGAAGGCCGAAGACCGGCTGCTCTTCAAAGACGCGATGCTGCGCATCGGGCTCGACGTTTCGAAGTCGGCGCTGGTAAACAATCTTCGCGACGGACTTGATTTCGCTTCGAAGATTGGGTTCCCGGTCCTGATCAGGCCAAGCTTCACGCTGGGCGGCTCGGGTGGCGGCATCGCCTACAACCGCGAAGAGCTGATGGAGATCCTGGCGCGCGGCCTCGATCTTTCGCCGGTGCATGAGTGCCTAGTGGAAGAGAGCGTGCTTGGCTGGAAGGAGTTTGAGCTCGAGGTGATGCGCGACCTCGCCGACAACGTCATCATCATCTGTTCGATTGAAAACTTCGACCCCATGGGCGTGCATACCGGCGACTCCATCACCGTCGCCCCGGCGCAGACGCTTACCGATCGCGAATATCAGAGGATGCGCGATGCGGCTCTTGCCGTGATGCGCGAGATCGGCGTGGAGACCGGCGGATCGAATGTGCAGTTCGCCGTGAATCCTGTCGACGGGCGCATGACGGTGATCGAGATGAATCCGCGCGTGTCGCGCTCGTCGGCGCTGGCCTCGAAGGCGACCGGGTTTCCGATTGCCAAGATTGCGGCGAAACTGGCCGTGGGCTACACGCTCGACGAGATCCCCAACGACATTACGCGCAAGACGCCGGCCTGCTTTGAGCCGACCATTGACTACGTCGTGGTCAAGATTCCGAAGTGGCAGTTCGAGAAGTTTCCCGGCGCCGACGACACGCTTGGGCCGCAGATGAAGTCGGTGGGCGAAGTGATGGCCATGGGGCGCACCTTCAAGGAAGCGCTGATGAAGGCATGGCGCGCGCTCGAGACCGGCAAGAAGACCGGCTCTGAAGTGCTGGAACCGCGCCGCCTGACGCAAATGCTGGTGACTCCACGGCCGGAGCGACTCGGCTACATCCGCTTCGCCTTTGAGCGCGGGATGAGCGTGCGCGAAGTGGCGCGATTTACCGGCATGGATCCGTGGTTCCTGCACCAGCTGCGCGAAGTGACGCTGGCGCAGATGGAGATCTCGAAGACGACACCCGACAAGATGAACGCCGAGCAAATGCGCAAGCTCAAGCGATTCGGCCTGAGCGACGAGCGCATTGCGACGGAGTGGAAGCTCGACGGACACGATGGCGTGAAGCGGGTGAGGGAATTGCGCGAAGCGCAGGGCATCCGGCCCGTCTTCAAGCTGGTGGATACGTGCGCGGCTGAGTTCGAGTCGATGACGCCGTATCTCTACTCGACCTACGACGAAGAGGATGAGGCTCCGCCGACCGACAAGCCGAAGATCATCATTCTCGGCTCAGGGCCGAACCGCATCGGGCAGGGGATCGAGTTCGATTATTGCTGCTGCCACGCCGCGTTCGCACTGAAGGACGACGGCTACGAAACCATCATGGTCAACTGCAACCCTGAGACCGTCTCGACGGATTACGACACCAGCGACCGGCTCTACTTTGAGCCGTTGACGCTCGAAGACGTGCTCGCGGTTTACCACCACGAAGCGCAGTCGGGCGCGAAGATCGGGGTGATTGTGCAGTTCGGCGGCCAGACTCCGCTGAACCTGGCGCAGCGTTTGCGCGCGGCGGACGTGCCGATTATCGGCACTTCGCCTGAGTCAATTGACCTGGCCGAGGATCGAAAGCGATTCGGCAAGCTGCTGGAGGAGTTGCAGATTCCGCAACCGGCGGGCGGCACGGCGACCAGCCCGAGCGAAGCGCTGGCGGTCGCGGAGCGGATCGGGTATCCGGTGCTGGTGCGGCCCAGCTACGTGCTGGGTGGTCGCGCCATGGTGATTGCCTACGATGCCGCAGCGGTGGCGCAGTACATGCGCGAGGCAGTCGAGTATTCGCAGGAGCGGCCGGTGCTGGTGGATCATTTTCTCGAAAACGCGGTGGAAGTGGATGTGGATGCGTTGTGCGATTCAGAAGACGTGGTGATCGCGGGCATCATGCAGCACATCGAAGAGGCGGGCATTCACTCCGGCGACTCGAGTTGCGTGCTGCCCGCGGTAAGCATTCGGCCGGAGACGCTGGAGACGCTGCGCAACTACACGCGCAAGCTGGCGATGGCACTCAAGGTCGTCGGCCTTGTGAACCTCCAGTTCGCCATCCAGCGCGACAGCGATGGCGAGGATCACGTCTACGTGATCGAGGTAAATCCTCGCGCCTCGCGCACTGTGCCTTATGTTTCCAAGGCGACGGGCGTGCCGCTGGCCAAGCTGGCGGCGCGGCTGATGACGGGACGCAAGCTGCGCGAGTTATTGCCGGAACAGGTTGCGAGCGGCAAGGATCTCGAAACCGGCACGCACTCCTTCGTAAAGTCGCCGGTGTTTCCGTGGCCCAAGTTTGCCGGCGTGGACACAGTGCTGGGACCGGAGATGAAGTCCACCGGAGAAGTGATGGGCGTGGCCTCCAGCTTTGGCGAAGCGTTTGCCAAGGCCCAGCTTTCGGCAGGACAGATGCTGCCGGCTACGGGTACTGTGTTCTTCAGCGTCAACGACCACGACAAGCCCTCGGTGGTCGAGCTGGCGCGGCGCTACGTGCATCTTGGCTTCCATCTGGTTGCGACCGAGGGCACGGCGAACGTGCTGGAAGGGGCGGGACTTTCGGTGGAGCGCGTGTTCAAAGTGAAGGAGGGCCGGCCGAACGTGGTCGACCTGATCAAGGGCGAGCGAATCCAGTTGATCATCAACACGCCGCGCGGGCAGGACACGTTTTTCGACGAGAAGGCAATTCGCCGCGCCGCGGTTCTGGCGCATGTGCCGACCATCACCACGCTGGCGGCGGCGCAGGCGGCAGCGGAGGGAATTGCCGCGATGCAGCGGCATCGGACGACTGTATATGCGCTGCAGGAGCTTCACCTCGCGCTGCCCGCAGCCAAGGGTTGAGTCGTTGATTTTCGAGATAGTTGCGCGCCCTCGAAGTCCTTTGTGTTACATTCCTTTAACAAAGCAGCGGTGCGCTACGACCATCGCAGTCTCTTTGGCCGGTGCGAGAAGGCACTGCGTCCTCCCCCCAATGAATCCGGACTCGTTTTAACGGTCTGGGACGGATCCAAATGGAGCGGGCAAACGATGACAAACCTGGCGCCGAATTATTGGTTGAACAGTTTCGATGTGCAAACGGAACTTTTTCTGAACCGATTTGCCGGGCACCTGGGGTGGTTCGACAGGGCAGTTTTGTTAGCTGCAGGGTCAAATTTGACGACAGCGGCAGTGATCGTCTTCCTGTTCTGGATGGCCCTTTTTGATCCGAAACGGTCTGGCCGTTTGCGCGACGGCGCGGAGCTGCTGCTGGCGTCAGCCTTTTTTGCGATGCTTGCGACGTTGACTGCCCGCGCATTGGCCCTTAGCCTCCCGTTCCGCGCCCGGCCCATGGCAACTCCTTCTCTGCCTTTTCTGCTACCGGCTGGCGGCTCCACGGTCGTGATCCACTGGAGCTCTTTTCCAAGCGATCACGCCACGCTGTTTTTTGCCATGGCAGCAGGGATTCTGCTTGTATCGCGGCGCTTGGGATGGTGCGCAGTCGCCTGGGTCATCCTGGTAATCAGTTTCCCAGCCCTCTATTTGGGTATACACTGGCCGACTGATGTTCTGGCCGGCGCGGGGCTGGGCATCTGCTTTGCCCAATTTGCCAGAATTCCCAGGGTTCGCGCTATCACCCGGCAGATGGTCGCGCCTATGTATGAGAAGCGCCCCGCGATCTTTCTTCCCGTGCTTTTTCTTTGGAGCTACGAAACTACCGTGCTGTTCGATGACATACGAAGAGTGCTTTTCTTTGTCTTTCATGGCATCTGACGGTCGTGGCACATAAGCTCACGAACACGAACGGCACTACAATGAGTACATGTTGATTGAGGGCATCTACGCAGCCATCACCACGCCGTTTTATCCCAATGAGCGGTTGTATTTGCGCAAGCTCGAAGCCAATGTAGCCCGCTACTCGCGCAGCCTGCTGTCGGGGATGGTGGTGATGGGCTCAACCGGCGAAGCGGTCACCTTGAATGACGCGGAGTCGCGTGAAGTGCTGCAGACGGCGGCCCAGGCCGCGGCTCCCGAAAAGGTGCTGATCGCAGGCGTGGGCAAGGAGAGCCTTCGTGCGACCGTCGAAATGGCCGAAGCGGCAGCAGAGTCCGGCTTTGACGCGGTGCTGGTGCGTACGCCGATCTACTATGCGCCGCAGATGACGCCGGAGGCGGTGCTGAACTATTTTCGCAACGTCGCCGACCGCTCGCCGTTGCAGGTGCTGCTCTACAACATCCCCAAGTTTGTGCCGTACCAGATTCCCGTGGAGATTGTTGCCGAACTGGCACAACATCCAAACGTGATCGGGATCAAGGAATCGAGCGGGAGCGTGGAGCGGGTTCGCGCGCTGGTGTCGGCCACTGAAAAGGCGCCGAAGCGTGCGGTGACGGTGACCAGCATTTTTGAAGCGGTGACCGGCCGGATGCTAAAGCCCGTAGCGGTGGCAGCCGAGGCGGCCACCTTTGTGGCGGCCGGAGACCTGGCCGGTGGATTGGCGATCGCGGCCGCTCCTCCGGCGGCTGCCATGAAGACGCGGACGAAGGAAATCGGCTTCCAGGTTCTGTCGGGCTCGCCGGGCAACGTGCTGGAGTCGCTGGAAGCCGGTGCGAGTGGATCGATTTTGGCGTTTGCCTCCTGCGCCCCGCAAGCTTGCCAGGAGATCTACCTCGCGTGGAAGGATCACGACCGGGCGCTTGCGCTCGAAAAGCAGCAGCGCATTGCCGCAGCCGGCGCACGTGTGGCAGGGGACCTGGGCGTGAGCGGCATCAAGCACGCCTGCGATTTCAACGGATACTATGGAGGCCGGGCGCGGCTTCCGGTTCTGCCACTCAGAGGCGCACAGAAGGAAGAAGTGGAAGCCCTGATGGCGGGGATCAGGAACTGATATCCGGAAACGAGCGATCAGCACGGCGTCGCACGGCTTCCTCTGAAAGGATTCTTGCGAGGTCGAGGAAGATGCGTCTCGGGTGCTTCTGGCAGGTTCTCATCGTTTCAGGAGTCGCCGTTGCACTTCAGCCTGCACTTGGGGTGTCGCAATCGACACCTGAATCAGCAAGTGTCCCTGGCTTTGAAGTAGCAAGCATCCGGTTGAACACGAACCCGAACCAAGGATGGCGCATGGAGTTTATGCCTGACGGTTTGCGTGCGATGAACGTCACGCTTCAATACGTTCTCCACGATGCGTTCGGCGTTTACGCTGACCGCCTCTGGTCAGGTGAGCTCGGACCGATGGCACATTCGGGTGATTCCGGCGCCATACGAGGCTCATTCACTACGTAATGTTTCTGGTTCAGTCGTGTCTGATAACGTATATTCTGTAAAGTCATAAGATGAAGTATTGAGCCTCAACTTCCTCTAAATAAGATGGTTAGCGACTCAGCCCCAAACGCGGCTGTTGGCGCTTCCCTCGCACAGACAAATGTCTAATCGGGGAAAATAAGGTTCAGATGTGCGCAACCACTCGTCGTCTCGATCGAGTGGCTCCGCGCCGGCTACATCTTGTAGCGGCCCATATCCTCGTCGTTGAGGCCCTCAAGCCAGCCTCGCAGCTGCTCTGCGGTCGGGCCCTCCGCCGGTCCGCTGGTATTCAGCTTGGCAGACTGCATCACCTGCTCGGTCACGTAAATCGGGCAATCAGCGCGCAGCGCCAGCGCGATGGCATCGGACGGGCGCGCATCGATGGTGATGGACTCGTTCTCCTGGCGCAGCCACAGCGTGGCAAAGAACGTGTCATCCTTAAGTTCTGTAATCACTACACGTTCCAGCTCTCCATTAAGATAATTGATGAGGTTTCGGGTGAGATCGTGCGTCATGGGACGAAGAGGCGGGTTCTTTTCAATCTCAACCGCAATCGCATTGGCCTCGAAGATGCCCACCCAGATGGGCATGACGGTGTCAGATGCTACATCCTTGAGGACGACGATCGGCATGTTCGTAGCTGGGTCTAGCATCAGCCCCCGAATCCGAACCTCGATATCCATTGCCACCCTCCTGTGCTATTAGACTGCCTCACCGACCAAGCTATTTGGAAATGATGCCGTAATTCTGACGTTGAGATAGCTGCCCGGCGCCGGCCCGATGGGCTGGGACGTCGTAAAGTTCACGGGCTTGTTCTGGCTGCTGCGCCCGGCGATTTGGCCGCGGGCGGGATTAGCACCCTCAACCATCACCTCCATGACTTGCCCTATATGCTTGGAATAATTCAACCTCTGGATCTCGCGCTGGCGTTCAAGCAGGACCTGAAGCCGTTGTGCCTTCTCGGCGTCCGGGATCGAATCGATCATGGTGAGCGCGGGCGTATTGGGACGCGGCGAGTACTTGAAGCCGAAGACGCAGTCGTACTCGACTTCCTTCAGCAGGTTCATGGTCTCGATGAAATCATCGGGCGTCTCGCCTGGGAATCCCACAATGATGTCGGTCGAGATGGAGATGGGCCGCCGGGCCGACCTGATCCAGCTGATGCGCTCCAGGTACCAGTCGCGGGTGTATTCGCGCGCCATGAGCTTGAGTATGCGTGAAGAGCCTGACTGTACCGGCAGGTGCACGTGGTCGCAGAGGGCCGGTACGGCATCGATGGCGGCGACGATGTCGCGGGTGAAGTCGCGCGGATGGCTTGTGGTGAAGCGTACGCGGCGGATGCCTGCTACCTGAGCGACGGCGGCGAGCAACTCGGCAAAAGTCAGCTTCCCTTCCGGGTCGCGATAGCTGTTTACGTTCTGGCCGAGAAGCTGGATCTCGGTGTAGCCGAGGTCGGCGATGCGGCGCGCCTCGTTCAGCACGGACGCCGACGCGCGGCTGCGCTCTTTGCCGCGTGTGTATGGAACCACGCAGTAGGCGCAGAACTTGTCGCAGCCCTCGATGATGGTGATGTATCCGCGATAGGGATTCTGCCGTGCGGTGAATTCGGTTTCGAAGGTCTCGTCGGTCTGGCGGTCGTCGAGGCCGGTGATGCGCGTGTCACCTGACTCCAGTCGCGCCAGCATTTCGGGCAGCTTGCGGTAGGACGCAGAGCCCGACACCAGGGAGACGTAGGGAGCGCGCTCGAAGATCTTCTCGCCTTCCTGCTGCGCCACGCAGCCCAGAACGCCAAAGCGCTTGCCGGCTTTGTGCAGCGCCTTGTAGTCGTTCAGGCGGTGAAAGACTTTTTGCTCGGCCTTGTCGCGAATGGAACAGGTGTTGTAGAGGATGAGGCCCGCTTCTTCTTCCGACTCGACCCGGCGGTAGCCCTGCTGAAGAAGCGTGCCGATCACCTTTTCAGAGTCGTGGGCGTTCATCTGGCAACCAAAGGTCTCAAGGTAGAAGGTTTTCTCGGTCGCCATGGCAAGTTCGAGTATAGAGCATTCCGTGATTTCCATTCTCTGCCCTTCCACCAGCTCCGCTGCGTCCGCTTGCGGACACGCCCACCCGGAATTGGACAACGGCCCAGGCAAGGGCCGACTTGCCGGGACATTGAATCAACAACTTGCCGCGAGGCGCATTGGGCGCGCACGTGCTTCTTGAGTAGGCGGATTTGCCCTTGGAGGCTCGACAATGACAATTGAAGTGAATGGTGTCGCGCCGCTTGTCCAGGTGTTCGACATGCCTCGCGCACTCCATTTCTATCGCGATGTTCTTGGATTCACCGTAACCGGCAAGTCGCGGGCGCAGACGTCGAACCCCGATGACGTGAACTGGGCGATGCTGCAGCTTTCGAACGCGACCGTCATGTTGAACACGGCATACGATCCCGAGGATGTGCCGGCCGCACCTGATGCCGCACGGTGGTCCGGACACCAGGACACCTGTCTCTACTTTGGCTGCCAGGACGTGGATGCTGCGTACCGGCATTTGAAGGACCATGGGGTGCAACTCGATCCGCCGAAAACTGCGTGGTACGGGATGAAGCAGCTTTATCTCACAGACCCCGACGGATTCGGGATCTGCTTTCAGTGGCCCGCCTGAAATCTTTTGTCGAAGGAGCCCCGATGAAAACCGTGCTTCAGGATATTCGTTTCGGAACGCGCCAGCTCATCAAGATCCCCGGCTTCACACTTACGGCGGTCATCTCGCTTGCGCTCGGCATCGGCGCAACCACCGCGGTGTTCAGCGTGGTTTACGCCATCCTGATGAATCCTTATCCCTACCGGAACCCGGATCGCATGGTGCATATGCGGCTGATCATGCCCGATGGGCAGTTGCGCGGCTTTCTGGGAATTACGGGGCCGGAGTGGCAGCTATTGCGCAAGTCGCCGGTCGTCGAGGACTCCTTTCTGCAGGGCGGGCGCAACATGACGATCAGCGGCAGCGAGTTCCCCGAGGACGTGCTGACTGCCGATTTCAGCTCGAATGCATTCAACTTCCTCGGTGTGCCGCCGGCTTTGGGCCGAACCCTTCAGCCTTCCGATGCGATCGACGGACGGGATCCCGCGCCCGTGGTTGTGCTGGGGTACAAGTTCTGGCAACGGCACTTCAACGGGGACGCCGGCGTGCTTGGCAAGACTCTTCAGCTCGATCACCAGGGTTACACCATCGTCGGCGTGGCCGGCCGGCGCTTTGCGTGGGGCGATGCCGATGTTTACCTGCCGTTGAAGATCACCGGCGACCAGACGGCCAGCTACTACGTGGGCACGCGCCTGAAGCCGGGCATCACGCATGCGCAGGCCGACGCGGCCCTGCAACCGCTCTTCGAGGAGTTTGCCCGCGAGACGCCCCGGATCTTCCCTCCTGGAAAGCTGAAGATTCATGTTGTCGGGCTCAACGAGCAGTTTGTCACGGACCTTGGCGGAACGCTCTACCTGCTGTTCGGATCGGTTGCGCTGCTGCTGCTGATCGGTTGCGGCAATGTCTCGATTCTTCTGCTGGCGCGGGCGACGGCGCGGCAGCATGAGTTCGCGGTGCGGGCGGCCATCGGCGCCAGCCGGAAGAGAATCATCCGGCAGCTGCTGACTGAGGCGCTGCTGCTGTCGATCACAGGCGCGGGGCTTGGCCTGGCTTTGGCTTACAAGATGGTTCGTTTCATCGTGGCGAATTTGCCGGAGTTCTCATTTCCCCATGAGGCGGCCATTCAGATCAATGTGCCGGTGCTGATGTTTTGCGTTGCGGTCGCGGTCGGGACAGGCGTGCTGTTCGGGTTGTGGCCGGCCTGGCAGCTTTCACGGCCTGAAGTGAGCCAGGTGATGCAGACGAATACGCGCAAGACGACCGGAGACGTGCGAGGACGCCGCATGCACTCGGTGCTGATTGGGACGCAGATCGCGCTGACTCTGCTGATGCTCTCGGGCGCCGGAGCGGCGATCGACGGCTTCCTTCGTCTCGCGCACATGCAGCTTGGCTATGATCCGCACCACGTCATGTCGGTGGGGATTCCCATCCATGATGGCGCGTATAAGACGTGGCCGGAGCGGGCAGCTTATTTCGAGCGGATTTTCGATGCCGCGGCGCGGGTCCCCGGGGTGCGCATGGCCGCGGTCTCGAGCAACGCCACGCCGCCATCAAATGGTTTCACCACCAAGTTCGAGATTGTCGGGAGTCCGTCGTCAGAGGATCAGACATTCAACTTCAACATGGTGAGCAAGGAGTACTTCCCGGTGCTTCGGATTCCAATTGTGCAAGGGCGGATGTGGAACGAGGATGAGACCAAGCGCGGCGCAGCTCTGGCCGTCGTCAATCAGGCCTTTGCGAGGCGCTACTTCCCTGCCGGCCACGCTATCGGACACACCTTCACGATGCCCGTTTTGAAGCCGCTGCCCCCAGGCGTCCTGCTTGCGCCCGGCGTCGAGGGCGGATTTCTGATTGTCGGCGTAGTCGGCGACAAACTCGACGATGGCCTGACGAACCCCATCAAGCCGGAGGCCTTCGTACCCTACACGGCATTGATGGGTAGCTATACGCAGATTCTTGTGCGCGCTGATGGATCTCCGCTCGCGCTGCTGCATTCGATCCGGGCGGCCATCATCTCAGTGGATGCGAACCAACAGACGATCAACGATGTGAAGGATCTGGACCACTGGATCTCCGGAATGCCGGAGTATGCGCGCGGGCAGCTGGTGGCATGGCTTTTCGGCGCCTTCGCATTTCTTGCGCTCGCGCTGGCTGCCGTGGGGCTCTACAGCGTGGTCGCGTACACGGCGGTCCAGCGGACGAATGAGTTCGGGATACGCATTGCGCTCGGGGCTGCCCGCCCGCATGTCCTGGGCCTCGTATTCCGATCCACGGTAACGAGCGTAGGTCTTGGCATTGCGGCCGGAGTTGTTTTGACGCTCGCCTTGAACAAGGTGATGGCGAGCTGGGCGGCGGAAAGCGTGCGCGACCCAATGCTGCTGCTCGGCGCGACTCTTGTTCTCTCTGCAGTAGCGACTTTGGCTTGCGTGGTGCCGGCCTGGCGGGCTGCCGGGATCGATCCCATGACCGCAATCCGCTGCGAGTGAGAGCAAGCGCGGCCCATCGCGGGTTGCGGTCTAACGCAGGCCCGTGTGCAGGTAGGCGAGCAGAGCGGCCATCTGCTCGTCGGTAAAGCGGCCGGCGAACGACGGCATCATGCCCTTGCCCGAAAGCACCGTGCGAGCAACGTTGGTATCGGTAGCCGGCGCGCCGCTGGGCAATGTGGTCCGGTTAAAGACGTTGTGCAGATCGGGCGGAACCTTCTTCAGGTTCAGGTCGTTGTCCTGGTGGCAATGCGCGCAGCGAACGTCATAGAGATGCTTTCCTTCTGCCTGCTGCGCGGTGAGTTGAGGGGCAGAGTGGCAGCCGGCGAAGAACGGAATGCAAGCGAAGACACTGGCGAAGAGGAAGGTGCCGCGATTCAGAGTCATCGTTTTCAGTGTAGAGGTTGAGTATGCTGGAGGCATGACGCTTCCCACGTTGGAGCAGATTTACGAGGCCCGCGATGTGCTCGCCCGATCGATGCCGCCGACTCCGCAGTACAGCTGGCCGCTGATCAATCAGCGGCTTGGAACCGAAGCCTGGATCAAGCATGAAAATCACACGCCGGTGGGCGCATTCAAGTTGCGCGGCGCAATTTTATATGTCGACTGGCTTGCCACCACGCAGCCTTCCATCAAGGGCGTGGTGGCCGCAACCCGCGGCAATCACGGCCAGGGCGTGGCGATGGCAGCGCGCCTGCGTGGACTTTCGTGCGTCATCGTGGTCCCGCATGGAAACAGCGCGGAAAAGAATCGCGCCATGCAGGCCCAGGGCGCGGAGCTGATCGAGCACGGGCAGGACTTTCAGGAGTCGCTGGAATTTGCGCGCGGGATCGCACCGGAACGAGGACTGGCAATGGTCGACTCGTTCCACGAGCGCCTGGTCCTGGGTACAGCAACGTACGCGCTGGAGTTCTTCTCGGGTGCGCCAAAGCTCGATGCCGTCTACGTTCCCATCGGGCTCGGGTCTTCGATCTGCGGCCTCTCCGCAGCGCGGAACGCCCTGGGATTGGCCACGGAGATTATCGGCGTGGTTGCCGCTGCATCACCGTCGTATGCACTGAGTTTCAGAGAACGCCGCATCGTCGAAGCACCGGCGCGCACCGTGATTGCCGACGGGCTGGCCTGCCGAACGCCGAATCCCGCGGCCATGGAGGTCATCTGGCAGAACGTGGCCCGTATCGTCGCAGTCGACGAGGCGGAGATCGAGTGCGCCATGCGGGCGCTCCACCAGGACACGCACAATCTGGCCGAAGGCGCCGCGGCCGCAGCGCTGGCAGGCGCGTTGAAGGAGAAAGAACGGAATCGCGGCAAGCGCATCGGCATGGTTCTGACCGGCGGCAATGTCGACGCCGGCGTCTTCGCGCGCGTGCTGGCGGGAGGGGCTGGGCCCGCATGAAGATCCACGAAGACGATCTGACCCCGATGGCGCATACCGCGCAGAACCGCTGCTTCGGCTGCGGCCCCGCCAATCCAGGCGGGCTTCACCTCGAGTTTCTGAAGGCGCCCGACGGAACCGTGGTGTGCCCCGCCACGATTCCAGACCGATTCGAGGGGCCGACGGGCTTTCTGCACGGGGGCATTATCGCCACGCTGCTCGACGAAACCATGAGCAAAGCGGTGAGATCCTATGGCCGCACGGCCATGACGCGCCACATGGAAGTCGACTACCGGCGGCCCGTGCCGTCGAAGACGCCGATTCGCATGGAGGGCCGCGTCGCCCGGACCGAGGGACGCAAGATCTGGACCGACGCAAACATCGTTGATGAATCGGGAAATGTTCTGGCGCATGCGAAAGGACTGTTTGTCGAAGTGCATGTGCGATAATTCCGCTGATCCGGGATTGCAAACGGCATCGATGCCTTTTCGCGCATCGAAA
>Ga0335072_10009933_pt1 | contig 13716 bp, 10 predicted proteins | sample Lox_Sample_21_FD_206725 | JGI IMG/M metagenome (GOLD analysis project Ga0335072, IMG submission 206725) | Soil microbial communities from Loxahatchee National Wildlife Refuge, Florida, United States - Lox_Sample_2.1 | ecosystem: Environmental > Terrestrial > Soil > Wetlands | place: USA...
TGAGCGACCGCTATCCGTTCCGCTGGCCGCAGGACCCGCCTCGCTGGTTGACCGGACGCTTTGGTCTGGGCGCCTGGGTCAGCGAGGGCTCCGGGGGGATCGACGGCCACATTGCGCTGTTCGGCACCGACGAGGCTCGTGCGCGTCCTGAGTGGCGTGGTGCCGTGCCGGTGCCGGCCGAGCGGCTCGCCGTCGTCTCGCGCTTCTTCGTCGCGCCGGGCGGGCGCGGACGAGGCGTCGGCAGCGCGCTGATGCGGACCGCCGAGGACCACGCTGCGGCGCACGATCTCCGACTCGTGCTCGACGTCGCCGATCACAACCACGACGCGATCGCGTTCTACGAGCGCCGGGGGTGGAAGCGAGTCGGGACCGCCTCGCTGCCGCTCGACGACGGCTTCCTGCTGGCGCTGGTGTTGTTCGTCCTGCCCGAGCCGGTCTAGCGCTCGCTGTCGAGGTCGGCCATCTGCGGCGCGCCGTAGCGGTCGCCCGCCGCCGCGTCGGGCGGGATCGCCGCCTCGAGCCGCTCGAGGTCGTCTCCGGTGAGATCGACGTCGAGCGCGGCGAGCGCCTCGTTCAGCTGGTCGCGCCGGCGCGCGCCCACGAGCGGGACGATGTCCTCCCCGCGCGACAGCGCCCACGCGAACGCGATCTGGACGACGCTCACTTGTTTGGCGTCGGCGATCGCGCGCAGTTGCTCGACGAGCGCGAGGTTGTGGCGCAGGTTGTCGCCCTGGAAGCGCGGCATCCGGTTTCGGATGTCGCCGGCCGGGATTCCTTGCTCGGCGCTGTACTTGCCGCTGATCAGCCCGCGGCTCAGCACCCCGTAGGCCGTGATCGCGATCCCGAGCTCGCGGCAGGTGGGAACGATCGCCCGCTCGATGCCGCGCGAGATCAGCGAGTACTCGATCTGGAGGTCAACGATTTCGTGCACCGCGGCCGCGCGGCGGATCGTCTCGGCGCCGACCTCGGAGAGGCCGATGTGGCGCACGTAGCCCGCTTGGACCAAGTCGGCGATCGCGCCGACGGTTTCTTCGATCGGGACGTCCGCGTCGAGCCGCGCCGGGCGATAGATGTCGACGTGATCGGTGCCCAGGCGGTTTAGTGAGTACGCGAGGGCGGTCTTGACGGCCTGCGGGCGCGCGTCGTAGCCGAGCCAGGCCCCGTCGGGGCCGCGCTGCGCGCCGAACTTGACGCTGATGAGCACGTCGTCGCGGGCGCCGGCGTTGGTGCCGCCGCGGATGCCGCCGCGGGTGCGGAGCGCGTCCGCGATCAGCAGTTCGTTGTGGCCCATCCCGTAGAAGTCGCCGGTATCGAGCAGCGTGATGCCGGCGTCGAGCGCCGCGTGGATCGTCGCGATGCTCTCGTCGCGGTCCGCGGCGCCGTACGTCCCCGACATGCCCATGCAGCCGAGCCCGAGGGCCGAGACCACCGGCCCGGTGGCGCCCAGCTGTCTGGTTGGCAGCATCGGGGGCCACGATAGACGGCCGGAGCGTCGCGGCAACCGCGGGGCCGTGCACGGCTCGCGCCGGACCGCGCCCGCAGGCAGGAGTCGCGCCCGCGCGGGCGAAACCACCAGCCATGACGGAGCACGTCGCAAGCCGCACGCTGGTCAAATCACCCCCTGAGCTATGGGCGGAGTGCAGCGACGCAGCTTCGCTGGCTCGCCATCTGGACGGGTTCGGAGAGATCCGGATCACAAGGCTCGAACCGGAGACCGCCGTCGCCTGGGAGGGCGAGCGCGCACGCGGCACGGTGCGGATCGAGCCGTCCGGCTGGGGAACGAAGGTCATCCTGACCGCGGTGGCGGAAGAGGTCGCCGGTGTCGAGCCGGCCGGCGTCGCCGCGCCGGTCGGCGTGGCCGAGCCGGTCGGCGTCGCCGAGGTGGCCGAAGCGAGGGAGCCGGAGTCGGTTGCCGAGATGGCCGAAGTGACACAGCCGGACACGGTCGCCGAGGCGATACCCGAGGCGATCCCCGATCCGGAGCCGGAGCCGGAGGTCGCCGCCGAGGCGCCACCGGGGCGCCGGCGTCGGTTCCGATGGTTCTCGTTCCTGCGCGCGCCGCGACCCGATCCAGACGACCCCGCGGTCAGCGAGCCGGTCGAACTCGCGGAGCCGGAGCCGCCGCCCGAGCCCGAGCCCGAGCCCGAGGCGATCGTCCAACCCGAGCCGGTCCCGGATCCCGAGCCCGAACCCACACCTCAGCGCGAACCCGCGAGCGAAGCACCCGCCACCGACGCCGCGCTCGCGGCAGCCCTCGACAGCCTCGGCCAGGCGCATCACCGGCCGTACTCGCGCGCCTAGGGGCTGGGGGCGCGGCGCGCGAGCACGATCCGGTTTTAGCCCTCGATCTTCCCTGGAGGGCCTCCGAGCTCCGCGATCAGGGCTGAGAAGTCTTTGCCGGCCGGGCTGGGCACGCTGTTGGCGTCGTCGCCACCGTGCCACTGGCCCTGCTGCATGGCGTAGGACTCGGTGCCGACGCCCGCGCCCCACCCGATCTCGATCCCGCTCGAGTCGCCGGCGATAATCTGGGCGATCGGCTGTCCGGCGTGGACGCTCTGGCCGACGTGCAGGCCCGCAGCCGGGCTGATGCCCTCCGCGTAGTAGACGTAACGGCCGGCGTCCGCCCCGCCGGTGAGCCGGTACTCGACGAACGCTCCGGGCCAGCCGGTGCCGCTGGTGCCGACGTAGGTGATCGTGCCGTCGCCGATCGCGCCCAGCGGCCCCGACCCGGAGTAGTCGACGCCCTGGTCGATCCGCTCGGACGTGACGCTGGCGCCGGCGAGCGGGTTCACGTACTGCCCGGGCGCCACGGCCGGGGCCGGCGCCGGCTTCGCGGCCGGCGGCGGGGTCGTCGCCACCGGGTGCGGCTTCGCGACCGGCTTGGGGTGGGTGGCGGTGGTGGTCGGGCCTGGGTGGCCGACCGACGTCGTCTCCTCGACCGTGCCGCCACCCGTGGTCGCATGGGTCAGCGCCTTCGCGTGCGCCGGCGGGTGCGGGACGTGCGTCGAAACCCGGTGCACCGCCGGCGCTGTGCGCCGGACCGTCGGTGCGGTGCGGTGGATCGTCGGCGAGGCGTGGTGGACCGTCGGCGAGACCCTGTGGACGACCGGCGCCGAGTGCACCGCCGGCGCCGAGTGCACGGCCGGCGTCGCGTGCGTGGTCGCCGCGGCCACGCTATGACCAGCCGTCGGCGCCGCGCCGCCGCTCACCGAGGCCGCGCCGCTGCCGGCGCCTCCGGTCGCGTCGCCTGCCGTCGCGATGTGCGCGGTCGAGACCGCTGCATGCGGGGTCGTGGCGGTCGTGGCGGTCGTGTGGGCCGGGTGCGCCGGCGCCGGCCGTGACGCGTGCACCGCCGGCAGCGCCGGGGGCGGTTCGGTGGCGTACGCGGGCGCACTCGTCGCGCTCGCATCGGCGCGGGCAGCAGGCGCGCTTGAAACGGTCGCGGTCGCCGCGGGGACCCTCGCCTTCGGTGGCGCGGCGCCGTGCTCATCGGCTCGCAGGGTGATCCGCGCGGTCCGCACCGATGGGCCGCGGCCACCCAGAAGCCCCGGCAACGTGGTCGCCGCCAGCAGCGCGAGGGCCGAGATCCCGCCGGCGCCCGGCAGCGTCATCGTCGGCCGGCGTGCCGCGGCCGACCGGCGCAGTTGCGAATACATCGCCGACTCGCGCAGGAGGTCGACGCAGCTGAGGTCGCGCTCCGGCTGAAGGTGGAACAGCTCGAGTGAGCTGCGGGCTGCCCTGCCCCTGCGCGCAAGCGAGCGCTCCAGCGACGCCTGCCACAAATCAGCGCAAGCGAGATCACGTGCGGTCTCCACCAACTTCCTCCTTGTTCGTAAGCCTGCGGAGTTAGCTGACGGGCTCGCGTCTTGCGCTACGCCACACGATCGCGGCGATTCGCCCCGGCGCCCCTAGAGGTCGCTGTTGGGTCCTCCGTTCGCCGCCCACGGATGGTGCGGCGATTCGGCTGCTATGTCGTCCGTCGTCGACGCATATGCGTCGATTCCTGCAAGTGGCGGAAGTTGTATCGCATCTTGCAGCAGCGTGGTACCCCATTTCTCCCTAAACTCGCCGACCCCGATGCGTGAAAAAGCCCCGGAAACCTACGCCGAGAAGCTCGGGCAGCTCGAGGAGCTCCGCCACGAGGCGATCCACGCCGGCTCCGAGCAGGCCGTCGCCAAGCAGCACGAGCGTGGCAAGTACACCGCTCGCGAGCGCGTCGAGAAGCTGCTCGACCCCGGGTCGTTCCAGGAGCTCGATGTGTTCGTGCGCCACCGGACGCACGATTTCGACATGCAGAAGAACCGGCCCTACGGCGACGCGGTCGTCACCGGGCACGGGACGATCGACGGCCGCAGGGTCTGCGTGTTCAGCCAGGACTTCACGGTGTTCGGCGGCTCGCTCGGCGAGGTGATGGGCGAGAAGATGTGCAAGATCATGGATCTGGCGGCCAAGATCGGCTGCCCGGTGATCGGGATCAACGACTCCGGCGGCGCCAGGATCCAGGAAGGCGTCGTGTCGCTCGGCGCCTACGGCGACGTGTTCCTGCGTAACGTGAACTGCTCGGGCGTGATCCCGCAGATCAGCCTGGTGATGGGGCCGTGTGCCGGCGGCGCCGTGTACTCGCCGGCGATCACCGACTTCATCTTCATGGTGAAGGAGACCTCGCACATGTTCATCACCGGCCCCGATGTGATCAAGACGGTCACCGGCGAGGAGGTCGACTTCGAATCGCTCGGCGGGGCGATGTCGCACAACAGCAAGTCGGGCGTCGCGCATTTCGCCTCCGATGACGAGGACCAGTGCCTCGAGGACACGCGATACCTCCTGTCGTTCCTGCCCCAGAACAACCTCGAGACGCCCCCGCGGATACAGCCCACCGACGACCCGCTCAGGCAGGACGAAGAGCTCGACCACGTTGTCCCCGACAGTCCGAACAAGCCCTACGACATGCGGGACGTGGTCCGGTACGTCGTCGATGACGGCGAGTTCTTCGAGGTCCACGAGCACTACGCGCGCAACATCATCTGCGGGTTCTCGCGCCTGAACGGCTACAGCATCGGGATCGTCGGCAACCAGCCAAACCAGCTTGCCGGCGTGCTCGACATCGAGTCCTCGGAGAAGGCAGCCCGGTTTATCCGCACCTGCGACGCGTTCAACGTCCCGATCATCACGTTCTGCGATGTGCCGGGGTTCCTGCCTGGTACCACTCAGGAGTGGGGCGGCATCATCCGCCACGGCGCCAAGCTGCTGTACGCCTTCGCCGAGGCGACCGTGCCCAAGATCACGATCATCACCCGCAAGGCGTATGGCGGTGCGTACGACGTCATGGGCTCAAAGCACCTCGCCGCCGACTTCAACTTCGCGTGGCCGACCGCCGAGGTCGCGGTGATGGGACCCGAGGGCGCGGTCAACATCATCTACCGCCGCGACATCTCGTCCTCGCCCACGCCCGACTCGCGCCGGCAGAAGCTGATCGAGGACTACAAGGCGCACTTCGCGAACCCGTACGTGGCCGCCGAGCGCGGGTACATCGACGACGTCATCGTCCCCCACGAGACGCGCCCCAAGGTCATCACCGCGCTCGAGACGCTCCAGAACAAGCGCCAGCCGGGCCCCCGCCGCAAGCACGGCAACATCCCGCTCTAGCGAACGGGCTCGAAACAGCGACGCGTGGCGTCGTTCCAACCCGCCTACAGGACGATCGTTTGCGCCTCGACGCGGTTGTCCTCCCAGGCCGAGAAGGCCGCGGCCGCGACCGCGAGGTCCTGCACGGCCAGGCCCGTCGAGTCGAACATCGTCACCGCGTCGGGGCCCGGGCGGCCCCGCGCGTCGCCGGCGAGAACCGCGCCGAGCTCGGTCACGCGATCGCGCGTGACGAGCCCGGCCTTGACCGCGCCGGTCAGCTCGCCGCCGTGCGACGCCTGCTCCCATTCGTCGCAGAACAGCGCGCACGAGGCGACCGCGCCCACGCTCGCCTCGGCCTTGCCCGGACCATCCGCGCCGAGCATGTTGAGGTGAAGGCCGGCGTGCAGGCTGCCGACGTCGACCACGATCTCGGTGCCAGGCGTGACGCAGCAGACCACGTCGCAGCCGAGCGCCTCGTCGCGCGATCCGGTGCTCCATCCCAGCTCGTGCGCGAGCGCCTCGGCGACGTCCGCACGCGGGTCGTGGCACACGCCGGCGCCGAACCCGGCCGCCACGAGGCACCGTGCCGCCCACGCGCCGTGCAGTCCGCATCCGATGATCCCGACGGTCCGCGCGTCCCCGCGCGCCAGCGCCACCGTCGCCACCGCCGCCACCGCCCCGGTCCTCAGCGCGGTGACCGAGCGGGCATCCATCAGCATCAGCGGCTCGCCGTTCTCCGAGTTCGAGAGGCAGATCACGCCGGTCACGGTCGGGAGTCCCAGCGCCGGATTGCCCGGGAACGAGGTCACCCACTTGAGCAGCGCGAAGCCCGCGCCGCGAGCGGGCATGGCGCGGAAATCACCGAACGGCGGGCTCTCGAGATAGACCTTCGACGGCATCACCCACTCGCCCGCCTGGAAGCGCAGCAGGCCGTCGCGTACGCGTTCGATCGCCATCTCTGCGGACACGGCGGCCAGCACCGCGTCGTGATCGAGCACCGGAAGCGAGGGCACGGACGCGCACGATACGCTCGTCAACCCGATGAACCGGCGACCGAAGCTGACGATCGTTGCGCCGACCGCCTCGACCGAGGAGGCGGCGGCCGTCGTCGCGGCGCTCGAGCGGTTCATGCGCGACACCGCGCCGGTGCCGGCGCCGCCCGCGCCCAGGGCCAACCCGTGGCAGCGCGCCGCCCTCGAGGAGGGCGTGAACAGGGCCCCGGGGGAGCCGGCGCCCTGGTCTTGAAGGGCGCTCGCACGCGTTTCCAAGATGCTTGCGTTGCTTTATGCGCGCTCGCCTTGACATGAACGGGCGCTTATGCCAGCGTCCAGTTGTTGGCTGGCGGGCCAGCTTGAGCCCGCCGGGAGATGATGCTTGGGGCGCAAGCAAGGGGGGTCGTACGCGGGTCGTGCTGTTAGCGGGGTGCAGTAGACGCCATCTCCCACCGGATCGGTTTCCGGACCCGTCATCGCTGCGGCGGGTTCGCGCTCGCGCTCGCCGATGCGCCGAAGATCACTGGCATCGCTCAGCCCCCAAAGCGGATGCCAGCCACTCGATCGGCGCGGGCTGAGAGCGCACCGGCTGCCGCGACGGTTGCCCCCACCGTCGCGGCGCCGGAGTCTACTTCGGCTGCTCGTATGTCTCCTTACGTTCGGACGGGCGTGCCGCCCCGCCTCTAAGCGAGTCTCACGCCGCGGCCTCGCTCAGAGCGTGGTCGCGCTCCGGCGCCGGGCACCGCGCGCCGGCACCGCCACCGCACTGCGCAGCGGCCACAATCCCCAGGCCGCCGGGGAAAACATCTGAACCCCGATTGCCTTTTGCTAGATTTCGTGGTCCGCCCGCGACCGGAAGGAAGGACCGATGCACAGCGCCCGCACCGGATCACTCGAAAGCCCCGAGGTGGTCGAGAACGTTCCCGGGCACATCATTCCGATCCTCGAGCGCGAGTTCGACGACTTCGACACGGAGTCCACGCGCTTCCTGAAGGGCGAGCTCGACGGCGACGAGTTCATCAAGTTCCGCCTCAAGCAGGGCGTCTACGGGCAGCGCCAGCCCGACGTGCAGATGGTCCGGGTCAAGCTGCCGTTCGGTGGCGTGACGCCCGACCAGCTCGACGCTTTCGCCGACGGGATCGAGAAGTACGTGCCGCTCCGCAAAGGCCACATCACGACGCGCCAGAACATTCAGATGCATCACGTGCCGCTGCCCGACGCGGCCGAACTGATCCGCGAGCTCGGCGATGCCGGCCTGTCGAGCCGCGAGGGGTGCGGCAACACGATGCGCAACGTCACCGGGGACCCGCGTGCCGGAACGCTCGAGGGCGAGCGGTTCGACGTCACCCCGTACGCCGGCGCGTACGTCCGCTACTTCGTCCGCCACGAGACGACCCAGGCGATGCCGCGTAAGGTCAAGACGGCGTTCGCCGCCACCGACGAGGACAACGCGATCACCCGGATCCACGACGTGGCGTTCCTCCCGAAGGTCAACGACCAGGGCGTTCGGGGAGTCGAGATGCGGGTAGGAGGCGGTACCTCGATCATGCCCCGGCTTGCTCCCACCCTGTACGACTTCATCGAGCTCGACAACGGCGACTACCTTAAGGTCACCGAGGCGTGCATGCGGATCTTCGACCGCCAGGACTGGCTGCGCGTCAACCGTGCCCGCGCCCGGATCAAGGTCTTGATCGACAAGATCGGGATCGACGAGTTCCGCACGCTGGTCGAGGAGGAGCTCGAGGGCGAGTGGGTCGACGAGCGCGACTTCAGCCTCGACAGGATCCTGTTCGATTACGACGAACAGGCCAATGCGCCGGCGAAGCCGCAAAGCTTTGCGACGCCCAACGGAGACAACCGTGAATTCACGCGCTTTGTCGAGACCAACGTGCAGCGCCAGCGCCAGCGCGGCTTTTCGACCGTCGAGGTCAAGGTGACGCGCGGCGATCTGACGCCCGACCAGCTCCGCGGGCTCGCGCAGATCATGCGCGAGCACACCGGGAATGCGGCGCGCACCACGGTGCACCAGAACCTGGTGCTGCGCTGGGTCCGCGACGACTCCGTGTACGCGGTGTGGCGGGCGCTCGGAGAGCTCGGCCTTGCCGACTCCGGCGCCGACGAGATCACCGACGTCGTGAGCTGCCCCGGCACCGATTCCTGCAAGCTCGGAATCACGAGCTCGATGGGGCTCAACCAGGCGATCCAGGACCGCCTCATCCAGATGGAGATCGGCGACGAGCTGACCCGCCGGATCCACGTCAAGATGAGCGGCTGCCCGAACGGGTGCGGTCAGCACCACATCGCGAACATCGGCTTCTACGGTGCCTCGATCAAGGTCGCCGGGCACACGATTCCGGCCTACATTCCGCACATCGGCGGCGCGTATGAGGGCGGCGAAGTGCGCTACGGACAGCGGCTGAAGGCGAGGCTTCCGGCCAAGCGTGTACCCGAGGCGGTCGAGCGGTGGGTACGCTTCTACGAATCCGAGCGGACCGATGGTGAGGATTTCAACGCTTTTGTCGACCGCGTCGGCCCCGCGGAGTTCGAGACGAAGGTCAAGGACCTGACGATGCCGATCGAGTTCAGCCTGGAGAACATGAACTACTTCATCGACTGGACCAAGCAGTCGCCGTTCGAGGTCATACGCGGCGAGGGCGAATGCGCGGTCTGAGCGGTGGCACGACGATGAGCGCCACGATTCCCGAACTCGAGACCGTCTCCGCCGAGGAGGTGCTCGCCTACGCGGTCGAGCGGTTCCATCCGCGACTGAAGATGGCGTGCTCGTTCCAGAAGGAGGAGTCGGTGCTCCTGCACATGCTGACCTCGATCGAGCCCGACGCCCGCGTGTTCATGATCGACACGGGTGTGCTGTTCGGAGAGACGCTCGAGACTTGGAAGCGGTTCGAGGAGCGGTTCGGCGTCGGTATCGAGGTGATCGACGCACGCAGCCCCGACTCGCCGTGGACGATGAACCGATGCTGCAGCGAAGCGAAGGTCGATGCGCTCGAACGCGCGCTCGCCGACCTCGACGCATGGGTCACGGGCATCCGCCGCGAGCAGGCTCCGACCCGCGCCGGCGCCAGCAAGCTCGAGTACGACGATCGGCGCGAGATCTGGAAGGTCAACCCGCTGGCCGATTGGAGCGAGAAGGACCTCTGGCGGTACGTCTACGAGCACGACCTGCCGTACCACCCGCTCCACGACCAGGGCTACGCGTCGATCGGCTGCGAGCCGTGCACGCGGCCGGGGTCAGGGCGGGAGGGTCGCTGGGCCGGGCTCGAGAAGACCGAGTGCGGGATCCACGAGTAACGGGATCCGCGAGTAAAGGACGACTAGTTGAATCCCCTGCATTACGAGCTCTCGCACATCGAGACGCTCGAAGCCGAATCGATTCACATCTTCCGCGAGGTCGCGGCGGAGTTCGAGCGCCCGGTGCTGCTGTTCAGTGGCGGAAAGGACTCGCTCGTGCTGCTCCGGCTGGCCGAGAAGGCGTTCCGCCCCGGGCGGTTCCCGTTCCCGATCATGCACGTCGACACCGGGCACAACTTTCCCGAGGTGCTCGAGTTCCGCGATCGACTGATCGACCAGATCGGGGAGCGGCTGATCGTCGCCAGCGTGCAGGAGTCGATCGACAAGGGTCGCGTGGTCGAGGAGACCGGGCCTCGCGCGTCGCGCAACCGCCTGCAGACGGTCACGCTGCTCGACGCGATCGAGGAGTACGGGTTCGACGCCGCGTTCGGCGGCGCGCGCCGTGACGAGGAACGCGCCCGCGCCAAGGAGCGAGTGTTCTCGTTCCGCGACGACTTCGGCCAGTGGGAGCCCAAGCGCCAGCGCCCCGAGGTGTGGGCGCTCTACAACGGGCGGATTCGCAAGGGTGAGCACGTCCGCGTGTTCCCGCTGTCGAACTGGACCGAACTCGACGTGTGGCAGTACATCGACCAGGAGAAGCTCGAGGTCCCGAGCATCTACTACGCGCACAAGCGCCAGGTGTTCGAGCGCGACGGGATGCTGTACGCGCTCAGCCCGTACGTTCAGCTGATCGAGGGCGAGACCCCGTTCGAGGAATCCGTGCGCTACCGCACGGTCGGCGACATGACCTGCACCGGCGCGGTGCGCTCGCGCGCCACGACGCTGCCCGACGTCGTGTCCGAGATCGCGGCCACCCGGATCACCGAGCGCGGAGAGACGCGCGCGGACGATCGGGTGACCGAGGCTGCGATGGAGGATCGTAAGCGCGAGGGCTATTTTTAGCCGTGCGGGGAGTGCAGCGATGACGCCGGGCGCGGCGACGAACGGGCACGCGCTCAGAACCCGTACCAGCGAGCTTCTCCGGTTCGCCACCGCCGGGTCGGTCGACGACGGCAAGTCGACGCTTATCGGGCGTCTGCTGCACGATTCGAAGTCGATCTTCGAGGATCAACTCGAGCATGTCGTGCGCACGTCCGAGCGGCGCGGAGACGGCTACGTGAACCTCGCGCTGCTGACCGACGGGCTGCGCGCCGAGCGCGAGCAGGGGATCACGATCGACGTCGCCTACCGTTACTTCCAGACCCCCCGGCGCAAGTTCGTGATCGCCGATACGCCCGGCCACGAGCAGTACACCCGGAACATGGTGACCGGCGCGTCGACCGCGGACCTCTCGATCGTGCTCGTCGACGCGCGCAAGGGCGTCAGCGAGCAGACTCGCCGGCACGCCTACATCGCCTCGCTGCTGCGAATCCCCCACGTCGTCGTGTGCGTCAACAAGATGGACCTGGTCGCTTACGACGAGGTCGTGTTCGAGCAGATCGTCGACGACCTGACCGACTGGACGGCGCGGCTCGACGTACCGGACGTCAGCTTCATCCCGATCTCCGCGCTGCTCGGCGACAACGTCGTCGACCGATCGCTGAACATGGCCTGGTACGGCGGGTCGCCGCTGCTCTACCACCTCGAGCACGTCGTGATCGCGCCCGACCGCAACCTCGCCCAGGTGCGCTTCCCGGTCCAGTGGGTGATCAGGCCGAACAACGACAACCACCACGACTATCGCGGCTACGCCGGCACGGTCGCCGGCGGGGTCCTGCACGCCGGCGACGAAGTGGTCGTGCTCCCGAGCGGTCAGCGCACCGAGATCGACGCGATCGACACGTTCGACGGGCCCGTCGATACCGCGTTCCCGACGATGTCGGTGACCGTGCGGGTGAAGGATGACCTCGACATCTCCCGCGGCGACATGCTCGTCGAGGCCGACGATCCCCCGGTCGCCGCCCGCGAACTCGACGCGATGGTGTGCTGGATGGGCCAGACGCCGCTGCAGCCCGGCGCGCGGCTGGTGATCAAGCACACGACGCGCACCACGCGTGCCCGGATCGAGGAGCTCGAGTACCGGGTCGACGTGAACACGCTCTCCCACGAGCGCGCCGACGGGCTGGCGCTCAACGAGATCGGCCGCGTGCGCCTGCGCGCCGGCTCACCGCTGATGGCCGATCCGTACTCCAGCAACCGCACCACCGGCAGCTTCATCCTGATCGACGAGGCGAGCAACGACACGGTGGCGGCGGGCATGATCCTGAGCGCGCGCTAGCGCCGCTGCCCAGGGGCCGGCGCTCGCGCCGGCGAGGTGAACGGCAGGCGTCTGCGCGGCACCTGGGCCGGACAAGCGCTCCGCGGAACCAGATGCCGGAGCTCGTACCCGAGGAGTCGCTGGTAGTGATGAACCTCGGGCGCGAACCCGAGCGCTCCGAACGGGCCGCCACCCTCGCACACGAGATACCTGACCCCGCGAGCGATCAGAACTTGGACGAGGTGGTCGTGCAGCGCCCACCTCGCCTCGTGATTGCTCGCGACCGCGACCTGGATCAGGCACAGGCACTCGTCGGCGATCGCGGCCACGAGCGCGACCGGCCGGCGCTGTTCGTCGCGGGCGACGGCGAGGGTGACGTCGGAGCGGTGGAACAGGCCCGGCCAGTCGTGCGTCAGCGCGACCACGTCGGCCTCGGTCGCCGGCGCCGCGCGGCGGTCGAGGATCTCGCGAGCCGCGTCGAGCGCGCGCGAGGGCGCGGAGATCGGCTCGCAGCGGATCCCCGCCGCGGCAGCCCGTCGCAGGTTCGTCCGCAGCGCCTGGCGGTGGCGGCCCCGCAGGTAGTCGGCGTGCTCCTGCGGGAGGAGCAGCATCGCTCTGCAGAAACGGTTCTGGGGGAAGACGCCGAGGAATCGCTGGTCGAAGTAGTGGCGCAGGCCGCGGCCGGTCGATGACTGCGATAGCAGTACGTCCTCGGTGCGCGTTCGGAGGAGCAGCACGAGGAGCGCGAATATTCGCCGCGGCCGGCGCACGCCCATCGCGAGCAGGCTGGCCAGCCGGCCGGGGCTACCTAGCCCGCCCTCCAGGGGCAGAGCGCTCGCCGCCGAGAACCACGGGCTCCCATACCCGACCGGATGCCGCAGAGCACCGGGCACGCGGCCGTTGGCACGGGCCTCGTCGCGGCGCACGACGGCGCGCGGGCGGCTGGACGGGTGCTGTGAGTACCCCATGATGGCGCGATCCCCCCATCTACTCACCCGCACGAGGGCGCCACGTTTAACCGCGCCTCGCAGGGTTAACAAAGCGCTTAGCAACCTACCTAACGCTCCACATCACGGTGTTGCGGCCGTGTGTCCGGGAGCGCGCTTGGGAAGTTCCTCCTATATAGCGGTAGTTTCTTCCCAAGCGGGATGACCGAGCGCCCCCGGAACCCAGCCGGCGAGGAGGACGCCGCGCATCCGACGCCCACGTCGTTCACGCCTCGGTAAAGTCCCGCGCCGCATGTTCTCGAAGGTTTTGATCGCCAACCGCGGCGAGATCGCGGTCAGAATCATGCGCGCTTGCGAGGAGCTCGGGATCGCCACCGTGGCCGTCTACTCCGAACTCGATCGCGACGCCGTGCATGTCAAGCGGGCCGAGGAGGCGTACCTGCTCGGGCCGGGCCCGGCGTCAGAGAGCTATCTCGCGATCGACAAGCTGATCGACGCCGTGCAGCGGTCGGGCGCCGAGGCGGTGCATCCCGGGTACGGGTTCCTGGCCGAGAACGCGGCGTTCGCGGCGGCGCTCGCGCAGGCGGGAATCACGTTCATCGGCCCG
>Ga0335072_10009934_pt1 | contig 13716 bp, 14 predicted proteins | sample Lox_Sample_21_FD_206725 | JGI IMG/M metagenome (GOLD analysis project Ga0335072, IMG submission 206725) | Soil microbial communities from Loxahatchee National Wildlife Refuge, Florida, United States - Lox_Sample_2.1 | ecosystem: Environmental > Terrestrial > Soil > Wetlands | place: USA...
ATTCGATTGACGATTACTGGCATTCAGCGGCGCTTATGTTGAAGACAAAGGCCGGTAACTACTTGTGGTAACAGTACATTAATGTCCCCTTCAGCCTTGTCTGTCTTCCTTGAATCGTCTATTCACCCACCCTCATCTCCTTGATTGTTGTCCTGATCGGGAGTCAGCATTCATTCGTTGTTCTCTAATTTCCGTCTCTTTCCCGTGCGATGGTTGTCAAGGTCGAAGTCGGCAACCCGCTCACGAATAGTGAACACAATCTTGAGATGCTCCATCCTGAGCGGTTTGTCACGAGCCGCCAATATAAGAGCTGTCTTGATCGAGTTCTTGATCTCTCTTCCATTCATCTTGCTCTTAGCGAGCTCGCCGAAATCATCGTCGTGGATTTCAGCGACCCCTGGCGACAGGAGGCTAATAAAGCTGACCCAGACACTTCGGCGCGCCGCCTCATCGAGATCATGGTAAGGCAGTATTAGATCGAGCCGTGACTTGAACGCAGGATCAATTGCGTTGATTCGATTGGTTGTGAGGAACATCAAGCCTTGATAATATTCAAGTCGCCTAAGGAAAACTAAGCAAAAGTTAGTATATGCGGGATGACTTAGAGAGAGTTACACCGCGAGACTACTTGGACAGACGCACTGGATACAAGTTCGTTACGTTCCAAACTATCAGATTCCCGCGATTCGAGGAAGACGTCAGCCTCGTCGAGAAGAAGCACGGCATCCCACAGTTGGCAACATTCGAGCGCATTATCAAGAGCGGATTCGACCTTCTCTGGAGTGGTACCTAGATCGCCAGCGCCCAAGATGTATAGAGGAACTCTAGACTTTTCTGCCACTACAAAGAGTCAACGATCAAACTCCTACGACAAGACCATTTCCCAGCCTACCTGCTTCGGCTGTGAGAGTTTTCCCTACACCTGGTGATTGAGTACCGCGCTTTACCAAGACGACCCAAGCGACCGTAACTATCGCAGTTCGAAGACCTGTGCTCTGATATTCTCATCGTTCTGATATGCCATTGCTTCTCCATCCATCATACCATGGATATAGCATTCGCCAAGGAACTCAAAATAGCACAAGTTATCGTCAACACGCTTATTATGTTCTTCGACCCTTTTCCACTCATCAGCCTTTTGGCCCTTTTCGAGCTCTTTCTCCTCTTCGGGCGTTTCGTCTTGGTATTCTTTCTTAATGTATTTCTCCTTAAATTTCGCAAAAAGCTGTTTCACATACGCATCCGAAATCTGTCGTTTCGGAGCAGATGTTGGGGGAGCCGAAGGGTGAGGTGTTATGTCTCCTTCGGAGCCTTTTGTATGATGATTATTTGAAGGTCCTTGCGAATCAGTGCCTGCCTGAACTTTTCCGATCAGAGTCATTTTCGAGGAACCCCCGGCTTTGCTCACACCCTTTACTGTTTGTTGACCAGCCTTAAATGCGTTGTAATTTAAGGGGCCTCCAGTATCGTGTACTAATCTGGCTTGTATTTGTGTTCTTCTCTCCCTCTTCCTTCGCCATTCTCCAAACCATCTCGCCAGCTCAATTCTCATCCGAACTATACGCTGCCAGCGGCGGCCATATTTTAGAAAAAGCTCGAATTCATTCCAATTCAACTTTGGCTCATCCCAAGTTTTCTTCTCCAGTTTTGCCTGTTCTCGCTTTGCCTTTTTCCATTCTTCATATTCCTTTCTCTCCTTCCTCTTGTGCCTTTCCTCCTCTTTTTCCCGCATCTCTCTCTCCCGCATCTGTCTTCCCCCCTCGTTTCCTTCCAATTCTTCTGGTAATAGCGAGGACGCCAGAACGGGTAGAGAATCGACTTCAACTCCAAGGAAGGTGTTAGCTTCCAACCCTGGAATTAATTGATTTGCGAGCATCTGATCAGGGCGATTCTCAATATTGGGCTTCCAGTGGGAGGCCTGTGGAGGTACTATTGTAGAGGAATTTCCTGTATCGGCTTTCCCAGCCTCTGGAGCTGTAGCTTGAGTGGAGTTCAATGAGGTTTTGGCCGCTTCTTCTTCCATTCTTATATGCTCCGCCTCTTTCTCTTGCCACATTTTCCGCCACTCATCATCATTCCGCCACTCCTCCCGCATTTTCTTGTCCCACTCCGCATACTTTAGCTTTTCCGTGTCTCTCTTTGCCTGAAAGGATTTAATACGTTGATAGTTTTTTAAATAGCGGGTGAAAATCTCATACTGCCAATGACGTACGTCCTCTGCCACCTCCAAGTCGATCTCGCCTTCATCTTTCTTCTTGTATCGAAGAATAACAGGGACGCTGCAACCGTACAAAATGCATACAAAGTCACCACCTTGGACATTTTGACTTGCCAGCCCAAGCCTTCCAGTCTGCGTTGTCTTTATGAGAGATCTATTCCAGATGACTGCCTGAACCCTTCGACAGAACTGGGCGACGACAGAGCAGCGCTCGTTATTTATCAAGTCTGTGGTGTTGACGGACCCACTCGAAAGCCCACCCTTAAAGAATGATTCTTTGCAAGCACGAGAATAATAAACAGGAGGGTTTCTGCCATCCCGACCGCGGTCGGCCACTAGAGTACGCCAAAAATCATCAGGGGGTCCGATTCAGGGGCATTGCGCCAACCAGCAGCCTTTGCCCACTCACGAGGAATTGCGCCACCCTGAGAAGACGGTTGCACTTCATCTACAATGTCTAAGATAAACCCCTTTACATACATACTGTAGTGTTTCATCTCCGAACGTTTCCTGAATTTCAGCGTTTTGCGGTCAACCACTTTGGTCTGGGCGGCATTGTAGTTCCTCTGAAGGCTTTGGTTTGAAGGGGGAAGCCCAACAAGCGTATCGGCATTCTTTCGGCCCATTTTCAATTCGTGAACCCCTGCCTGAGAATACATGGCATATGCTGCACCGGAGAGCTGAGGAATCCATGAAGGCAATGGCATATTGTCTTTCGCTTTTTTCTGTCGGCTTGAGGCCGGCTCTGACCGGTTTTCCTTTTTCGCACCATCTTTAGAATTTTTTTGTGTGGATTGATGGTGGTTTGCTGTATTCAAGACATCTACAACATCTTTAGTTTTCTTCTGGCCGGGCAAGTTACGCTTCACTACATTCTTCTGATTCTCTGGTGCCCACGGCCTGCAGATGATATCCAATGCTCGACTCTGATCCGAGTGTTCAATACAGAATTGAACAAAATCCCTGCATACATCGACAAATGGCCGTTCATATTCAACCTTATATCTCTTTTTCTGTGTGAACACCTCAAGAACATCTTGGGTATGGTCTAATAGAAGCTGCGTTTCTTCTTCGCCGGCAAAGGGAGTCGTATCCTTCGCAATAGCAAGCAACGCGTATATTGTATCATGCGGGACGGTAGCCTCGAATATTGACAAACTTGAGACTAAGTATTCGAGGCTCAGGAGTGGTTGTCCTGGGGTGGATATCGCGGAGTTAGATGGAAATACAGGATCAGGTTCTAAATCAGAATCAAATTCAGATTCAGAAGCCGACTCGAGATTAGAGTCGGATTCAATATCAACATCAGATACAGATTCTAATTCGGACTCGTATTGAATGTCTGAGACAGATTCCATAGGCCCATTCGGCTTGTAGTCCCTGAAGAGTTTACCAGTTGCCTCGACTAGGAGGCTCGCGCCGAGGGCTGAGACATATTCAAACCAACCGGGAACGTGGTAGAACTTTGGATCTTTTTTCATAACCTCGGAAAGACGATGGGTTGCCGTTTCGACCTCTACAAATAGCTCAACAGCGACTGCAAACTTCTTCCAGGATATTTTGTCTCCGCCACAATATACAATGGCTTTTCGAGCCAGGGCAATTTCTTGAACGACCCAGCGTCGCGAGAACCAGGGGCGTTGCATGAGATCCAACAATGCACCCCATTTCTCGCTGGCTTTTTCGCTCTCACAGAGCTCATCAAAATTCTGCAGTTGTAAGACCTCTTTCTTAATAAACTTCAAGGCCATTCGGCTGGACGCGTCGCCCTCTCCGAGCCATATACAAACACGGTCAGCCCTGCCGTAGATGTCGCACATCATCTCAACTTGGTGGTTCTTCTCTTGATCGTTCTTTTGGTCGATGCAGACGGCATCAATCCATAGATAGCGATCTCGCTTCGGGTGCCGGAGAGCCTTGAGAGCGGCCACCAACTCAGGCGAGACGTACTTCGCATATACCTTCCCTTCTTTCCGAATGTTTATGTAGGCATTTTGTTTGGCGTGCCCCCAGCACCAGGACAAAGCTTCATACGGCTGATCAATATATTCGGTTTTGTCTTGTTCGGTTTTGTCCTGTTCGGCTTTGCTGAACTTGGTGATAATCAGTTCGCACTCAACGAGAGGATTTTCAGGACTGCTTCCTCTCAGATTGAGGAGCCGAATGAAACCCCGCTTTTTGGGGAGCGGTTCATACGTCCTTGAGGTGAACTTTGGAGGTGGCTTGTGCTTGCGTTCTAGAGATCTTGAATCGCGAGAATCTACTGGGCCTGATTTGGCGTCAAGATGTCGGCCGCAGCCTTTGCATTGAAACATATTCGATAGAGGACAACGCCAGGATACCAACTAGTAAAAACGCAATTGAAAACGCAGAAGAACAAGGACGTCTCAATTTTTAACAAGCAATCCCTTAGCTGCGAATATAAAGGAATGAGCGTCTTCATTTTTAAGTTAGGCCAGACCCCAAATTCATAGCCAAAAAGAATCTCCAAAAATGCAATTGTACAGTCCTAACGCCATAGGGCTTGAACTAATCATGCAAAAGATCAATTTAAACTAGATGTGGCGAGGAAACCATATTGTGGCGTACGGCTGAACCGGGATTGACCAATAAATTGGATGAAAAACGCCGTCTTTTTGGCGCGCTGAGTCCTGCCGTGTGATCGATGCTGCAGTCTCATGTCGAATAAAAATTGCTGATTAGCGGGACAAGTCAACTAGGAAACCACCAGGAATCAGAAACGTGGCTTATGGCTAAATGGGGATGAACAATATCATCAGCCCAGACCTACATTCACAGAAGTGGGTGACGCTTCGGGATTGCTTGTTTTCAAGACATGCCGCCTCACGGTGTCAGCCATCGCACATATGGTCCTTGAGTGAATGAATAAGTTAGAAACAAGAGGAGATTCTACAGTAGAAGATTAGTAGGTAGAACCTGGCCTGCATGTCGTTGATATCGAGCTGATGGAGACCAGCGATGCTCAAGGTGCAAAATTGGAGATATTTTGTCCGGGAATGCGATCAGATGCGAGGACACATCAGCGCGAACCGTCCCGCCCGGCCCCTACCCATGCTCTGTCTCGTCCTATTGAGATTGGATGGGGCAGTAGCTGTGCGGGGAAAATAGAATATATACTAGCATGACAGGGTTCCACTTTAGTCTTCCCATGGGGCTAGAATCTACTTGAAAATTGCAACAGCCGCACCTCTGGCGCCAGTAGCATAGAATATGGTATTAGATGGGTAATAATGATTCTAGTACCGAGAACGTGGAGGAGCGTAGCGGCCTATTCAGTCACAGCCCTTCTGTTCACCGTGCCGTGGAAAATCAAATGGAGATACAGATGAAATTATCATTAGCAATAATACAATAACCTCTAAGAGGTTCAAGGGTTCTTCGCATAAGCCTTTTCAATATCCTTTTTGTACGTCTCCACAATCTTGCGCCTGCTGAGCTTCAACGCCGAAGTCACCAAGCCCTGTCCATTGCCAAGCGATTAGCACAAACAGTCCTAGTGGTTATGGATGTTTAAGACTTACATTCTGAGGTGTCCATTCTTCATGAACCAACACGACACCGCTGACCAGCTCAATACCCGCCAAGCCGCCTCTGCGACCAGCAGCTTGGACTTCTTTGAGGACTATGTCCTGAAACTTCTCGTTGTCGAGGAGGTCTTTCATTCCTCCAGACGCGGGGATGGAATTTGTTGCCGCAAGTTCTTTCATCGCGAGCTCGGCCGGCACGATGATAGCTACTGGTTTGGCATGGTTGGGTGAGGCATAGACGCAGATATTGCTGACGATGGGTGAGAAACGATAAATCGACTCGAGCTATAGATTTGTTAGTAACGCAAGCTTTCGTGCATAGTAAGAAATAAATGTACCTTTTCAAGAGCAATATACTCCCCGTTCATTGTCTTCACCAAGTTTTTCTTCCGGTCGATGATCTTCAAATGGCCATTTTTATCCCATTCACCTATATCTCCCGTCTTCAGCCAGCCATCTGGAGTCAGGGCCTCTGCTGTCTGTTGTTTGTCATTATAGTAACCTTCTAGAACTGCTATTCCACGGATCCAGATCTCACCCTGCGGAGGATGGGAATGCGAGTAATAGCCAGCTTCTGGGAAATCGACTAGCTTGATCTCAATGCATGCTGGAACGTCACCGATAGCGTCATCAGTCCATCTCATAGGGTTGCCGAGACCGCCCATCCTAAAGAGATGTTAGTTGGCTCATTATGCAATAGGATATTCAGCGACACGTACCCGCAAGTTTCCGTCATTCCATAACCACCAATCATTGGTGCTATTACCAAAGACAGGAATCTCAGCGTATCTTTCGCGATCGGACCCGCACCATTGGCAGTCATTCTCAGCCTGCCTCCAGTTGCTTCTCTCACCTTGCCAAATACTGGCTTATCAAACACACCCCATCCAGGTAGACCCAGTTTTAGCATCCAGCTCTTCGCAGCCAGAGCAGCCCAGAAGACATTTCTTGCAATGAAATTCTGCTGCTCAACTCGAGCAAAAACTCCTTTGCGTATCTGCTCCCAAACAGTCGGGACACCGACCATGAGTGTTGGCCTTAATTCCCTAATATCGCCTTTACAATTCTTCATTGACGTGTCCGAGAGCGTTTTGGCAGTGCCATAGCCAAGAAGTGTGCCCCAATAGAGAGCCGCATTCTCAAGAGCAAACTCGAAGATGTGAGCGAGAGGCAGATAGGACATGAGACTGTCGGATGGGCCAATGTACGCTCCGACTACAGCATTAATGCCAGCAACTATGCAATGTTAGTGTTATTACATTTTATGGCTTCAGGAGTCAGTACCAGCACCAACTATGTTTCTGTGTTTGATCAAAACGCCTTTTGGGACACCGACGGAGCCGGAGGTGTACATTATGCAGCATAGGTCTTCAGGCTTGGGTGGAACGGCATCAACCATATTAGCCTCACCGAGCTTCCTAAGCTCCTCAAAACTAAGGATTTCAAGATGATCATGGGTTTGCTTGAGCTTATTTAGATCTTCCAGCTTCATCTCATGGTCTTCATTATACACAACAGTTTTGACACTTTTGACATCCTTGAGCGTTCTGCTTAGAGTACTAATGAGTTGTGGGTCAAGGAAAATGATTTTGGGCTCAGTCGCAAGTAGCGAGAGCCTAATGGCTTCCTCACCAAGAGTATCATATGCCGTGACGAATGGCATGGACTGAGAAACAGCACCGTGTGCAGTTATGAGCCAACGTGCACTACACAGTATCATAAGTTTTGTTCCTGACCGTGGAGTTATAGGAATACCTTGTGGCCGCAAAGAGAAATACTCTGTCGTCCCGCACTAAGCCAAGCTTTCGGAGGCCAGCCCCGATCTGCAACGCCTGCTGTTCATATTCGATGAAGCTAAGGTATGTATACCCGCTCAGCTCAAAGTATGTCCATTTCTTGTCCACCTGTTGCTCTCGACCGTCGACAATCTTTGTCACCTTCTTCGTCTCATTATGTGTCTTGAGGAGTTTCCTTGTCCCTACAGCTTTAGCACTGCCAAAGACCCGGGCGGCTCGAGTAACGATGTCGAAAACGGTTGCCACGCCCTCTTCAGGCCGAGTAAGAAGCTTGTCGACATATTGAGAATTACGCCGAGGGATGCTCTCTCCTTCGACAGGCTTCACGTCAGGGACCTCAAGGGTAAATGGAGGAGTGTCGGAAGTGATAGGATAGAGAGGGGCGGTCTTCGTTGACAAGCCCATATTCGCGAAGAAGTGTAGAAGAACTAGTAGTAGAAGTCGATGACGACAAGACAGCAGTCGGCAGAGCAGCCATGGTGGTCAGAAAGACGTGCTTCGGAATGGTTAGCACGTGAGACCGAGGCACAAGGGTCAAGGTTGACACGGTCGGCGCAACACGGGACCGAGTCCAGCCAAGTCGCCTGCGAGGAAGTCAGATAGAGCTGTGACTTGTTCATGCGTACGGCATATGCCATTTCATAGGCCACATCGAGTAAGTCGTCGTGTGTTGTGTCGTCGGTATTTAAAGCTTTGTTTCCGAGATTAATGCCTATGTTTTCAGGCAAAAATGTCCGCGCATATATCTTTTCGGATACATATCCGAATCTTAGTGGGTTATTCTTGCTTTCACAAGCTCAGCACCTCAACATGATGTCCTTTTTCCGACATCCATCTTGTGCAACCCTGAATTTGCTTATCTGTAATCTCCTGGTTAAGGGATCTTCCTAGCGACCTGCTCTGCAGCTACTTTGCAGACCTCCAATAAGTGCGCAAGAGGTGGGCGGAGAAATCTTGCCAGGTTAGACCCATCCTAGCTTGTTGGTATTAGTAGGCACACAATGGACTATCTTGTTAAGATTTACAGGCGGAGCACATGAACATGAGAATTATTGAGTGTATTGATTCTAGGTTATCTCACAGAAGAGGGACCAGCCCATAGACTTATAGTGGTGCCCCGCCCTCTCAGCAAGGATCAGGGTTAAGCCAGCTATCAAACAACCCCTTGGCAGGGTTATATCTTAGTCCAGCTACTTCATGTAGAGACGATACACGAACATAAGCTCAAAAGCGACAGTTGGCAGTTGAGACAGGTATTACCATTGTACAGTGCACTCTAGCACCTCCGACGGTTTCGCAATGATCTACACAGCAGTGTCATAGATCACGAAATGATGACCGACAGGATCTTTGTAGACTTCTTTTCAATCATCACAAGCTCAACGCTTTGCACGTTGCTTGTATCACTTAATCAAGCAGTCTGTCACATTCTTTCAATTCCATCCTAAAACAATGAAAGTTAAGTCAGCATATTATAAGCAGCAAGCCAAAAGAGTGAGCAGATAAATTTGAAGTTTCATGCTTTCATCTTTAATTGGACCACCTAAGCTATTGGTTTACATCAAATTGTTAGCTAACAAACGGCTCAAAATGATGGCACATAGGAGGCTTTCGGAGAGGAGCCAATTGCATGGAGATTGTACCGTGCAATCGCCTAAAAATGATGGAAAACAATCATTCAAGATTCACCCACTAGTGAACCAACAGATAATCCACTTGTGATGGCCTGGTGCCATATGAGATAGCCGCAATCTTTCCCCCACTCAGATAAAATGTAAACAACCTCGAGCACGAGATTCGATCTTACATGAGGTTGATCAAGCCTTTAAGCAAGAAGCAAACTCAAAAGAAAACTTGTCCGAGACCTATCAACTCCCAACTCAATATTCACCCAAGATGCGCCTCGGATAGGAATTAAACGACGCGATTACTATAAATAATATATATATATATTTTCACGCCACTCTAATTCTCATGAAACGTGCCGATGGTAGATATGATAAGGAGCTAGAGGACAGCAAGAAGGATTGCGACTCACTATCTAAAGTTACGCTTGACCCGAGACCAGGTCGTGCCCAGCCTGCAAAAGGGCTGCTGCCAGCACCCACCTCGAAGCTCCTGAATCTGTGAGGTCCGAGCAAAAGGCTATTAGGATGGATGCCTCTACAGCTGAAATGCCTTAGCCCGAAGCTACGCAATTTGTAGCTTCCCGGACGACAGTCCGTCTCTCTGGGATATTGGGATCTAGAACAACTTCAGAATCAATGATTTGCCAAGCTTGGGTTTAGGATACACAGTGATGAAATTCACTGCCTTTCAGCTTCAAATTCATAAATACCAAAATACTATCAAAGGCTATCAGTGTTGAATGCCCGCATTGCCTTTATTTCATGCTACGTTTCCACTTTGACTAGGCCTTCAGCATTAATTTGCTGCATGCTCTATGCGCAACGGCGTCGCTAACGAAATACTCTCAAGCCCATCTTCTCTGTTCAGCTTATCCACTGATGAACCTTCCAAGAAATGATCACCTCGAGAGAGTCCTTGTCATACTACGCAAATAAGATGCCAGTGAAGCTTCGCAAGGCGTGAAACTGAACCGAGTATTCACATTATTATGAGTGAACGTCTTGTGTATACAAGATCGCATATACTCTTTGGGAACATCTTCCTTTGCCATTCAAGGCCTATTCCACAAGTAATACATTTTATATCACCTCGAAATCAATTTTCAAATCGCAAAACCAATATATCTCCAGCAAGGTACACATCAAAACGTGCACCAACCGCTACATCTACAGGATATGCGGCCACGAGCACACCTGCAAGTCCCCTTCTATCGCCTACGAATTCCACTTCATTAATCGCCGCTTCCCGCTTGACGATCAAGTCTTCTCTACCAGTCCCAGTGCCTTTCGAATGGAGACAAATGCGCAGAACTGCATACAGTTGTTGAGTTCGGTTTTGAACATCATGTCTGCAAATCGTGTCAGCTGAAAGGAATGGTCGAAAGAGCGGCGAAGGGGGTTCGGCTATGAATATGACGGGCGATAGTCCCGTACCTAACGCATTTACCAAACGTCAAACCGAGGCCGACACTTCGCAAAAACCTGTGGGCTCAGTTACGTGGGGCCTGCCTTACCGCAAAAGACCGTGAAATCTACCTTGAATCTGTATTTAGGTGCGCTTCCCACTCCCCTACTGATTTACCCACCACTACGTATTGACAACCTCACCGTGTTGTCATCTGTACGGAGCATGTGCTAGTGTCGCCGATTTATGTTCCCCAATACAGTAGGGCTCCCTTCGGATGTTTTTCGTCCCGCGTTTCCATCGGTTACTGTAAGCATGGCACGGACCACCCTGTTCCCGCTATGTGCACCGCCACCAACGCCTATTCTCAAGACGGACGTGACACAACCGACACATTTGGTGAAAATTTGGCGATGACTAATTTTTCCCAGTTAGAGCCGATGAGAATGCTGGATCCAGCCACGGCTGAACATGTAGGCTGGAAACCCGAGGGCAGCTAGAGCACAATCCGTCCGGCTAAAGTAATCTATGGTGGAATCACGGAAGTAGAGCAGAGATTTGATGCGCAGCATTGGAGTTGAATTATCGAATGATGTTCTAGTAGAACATCAGTCCCCTATAAATACAGTTCTATGTATGCCATATATCCTATTGATGACTGCTAAGGGCCGTCGTTCCTGACGTTGGATCAGCTTTACCAGCCGTAAGTTTGCCGTAAGATAGCTTGTAAGCTGATGCCCATAAGCTGACTCTACACGTGTTATGTCACACTAGGGTCCACTAAAGCTGTTATTCCAACAATGCAACAGTCAGTCGTGCCGATACCGTAATCGCGTAGATGAGGCTCCTGAGTAGAGCCGAGCCACGCTGACAGGCTTACGCTAGCTCCGCCTAAATTAGAACACCAACACCACCACCGGCGATAGCACCAGCAAAAAGACATGAGATGTTTAGGTTCTATATAACTCGAGGCCATCCACCATGGAGATCGAAAACTTGCTCAAATCATCTCAACAACAGCAACAACAACATCTGCAAATAAGACAAACTTTCTCATTTCCTCTCGTCAATAAATACACATTCGCTTGACAATTTCAAGTTTCTTCAAACCACACTTCAAAATGTTCATTAAGACTCTCACTGCTCTCGTCGCTGCTGCCGGCATTGTCTCTAGTGCCCCAACCAACACCACCTTGCCCAGCCCCTCCAAGACCGTCTCGCTAACCGGCGTCACCCACTCCGTCGTTGCTGGCCTTGGCGGTTTGCACTTCGACCCAGACAACGTCGTTGCCCAGGTCGGCGACGTCGTCGAGTGGCACTTCCTGCCCAAGAACCACTCCGTCGCCCAATCCTCCTTTGGCTCCCCCTGCAAGCCGCTAGACGCCACCTCCTTCTTCTCCGGCTTCCAGCCCACCCCCAGCGGCCAGGCCCCCAACGTCTTCCAGATCGTCGTTACCGACAACAATCCCATCTGGTACTACTGCGCCCAGACCGACGGCAACCACTGCCAGGCTGGCATGGCCGGTGTTATCAACCAGAATTTCAATTCCCAGACTAACACCCTGGCTAAATATATGGCTGCAGCTGCTGACACTGGTGTTTCCGTTATTCCTCCTGTCATCCAGGGTGGCAAGGTCATCAAGAACCCTAACCCTCTTGGGGGCTTCTAAACGCTTGACCTTTGGGAGCTGTGAGCTTTCCTTTTGACTTCTTATATTGCATAGCGCAGTTTGGGAACTTTGCATTTTGGGTAGAGTTGTATTAGGCTAAAATGGGACATGGTGTTTGCATTTGAATCGGGTTGGGTGGTTGCATGTTGCTAAAGGTCCTTCGTCTTGCATCACATGCATTGCATTGCATGGCTGGCATTGTTGGATATAACATTCCCTTTCTCTCATTTGTGTTCTCATATATCGTAAATGCTCACACTTAAGGCGAACACTCTTTAGCCTCTCTTATGCAAAGTGTTTCAGAGGCAACTCCTTAAAAACCCTATTCTCGTGAGGATAGACAGATTGATCTCTACATGCAATTCAATATATTCAAATTGATGAGATTGTTCCAAAGAACCGCCCAAAACCAGTTGCAAACGCAATATTTTATGATTGACTTAATTCCACTATCAAGAGCTACAATAGAAGAGAGTAAGAAACTTTTATGGGGTATAACAATGCCTGAATAAGCTGTCTCCGAGGACCTTGTGAATCTAAGAAACGGTGAAGTCTATAAAGATGGTTATTTACTAGAAGAGCGCGAAATGATTCACATATTCGTCTTGCCCAACATGAATATAAAGGCCATCAATACTCTTTCCTACAGGCCTTTTCCTTCCCCGACATCGAACTACAAGTGACACAGCCAACTTACTGCCATACTACCTCCCAAACCATCTAACACAGGTCATACACATCTTAAACGAAAGAAGCCACTTTCCTTGAAAAATCCCACATCAAAGACGCAATCCTCTTCTCAAGATGTGCACCGATCTTTACCTCTATTACGCTTGCGGCTGTCTACACAGCATTAAGAAACAACACGAGATTTGTAAGCACGCCGAATTCCTGCAGAATCTTCGCGAGTTCCTACCAGGTACCATGTCAATTCAATTATATGAAAAACTCTGCACAGAGGCTTACAAAGTCTTTTCTTCACGCTTCAAGATCTATTGCTCAATCTGTACAGCTGAGGAGGATGGAGTTACAGTCAAGATTGAAGAGGACGAATAGGCTGGTTTTTAACAGTGCTGGGATGCAACCGCCTGGTCACTGAAGGAATATGAACTTTCTATCTGGGGATATAAATGAATGCAGGTTTTCATCTTTGGAAATGGACTTCAATATGGTAGGATGTGGTTTGGGGATGAAGCGGCTATGAAATATTTGCAGAGCGATGGATTTGATGCAGAGATATTTTACTATGGCCGGAGGAAAATGCATTGGTATTGTTCCCAAGCATAGCTAGAAAATTTCCTCTGACTTTATTTGTAGTGAAATGCGATTGTGCTCGCCCACTATTGCTTCATTATCCGCCAATGTCTTGCTGAAAGAGTTCCATTCAGGCTGGCATTCATAGTCAGCAAAATCGCAGTTTTCAACAGGCTCCAGATCTTAAAATTGTGCTA
>Ga0335072_10009935_pt1 | contig 13715 bp, 14 predicted proteins | sample Lox_Sample_21_FD_206725 | JGI IMG/M metagenome (GOLD analysis project Ga0335072, IMG submission 206725) | Soil microbial communities from Loxahatchee National Wildlife Refuge, Florida, United States - Lox_Sample_2.1 | ecosystem: Environmental > Terrestrial > Soil > Wetlands | place: USA...
GGCAGGTCACCGCGTTGGCGGAACGATGCCCGGTGCCCGCCGGGTGCGTGGGATGATCGGCATGCGACCGGAGGACCTCGCGTCGGCCTTCGGCGCAGGAGGCGGCAAGGGGCCGCGGCAGGGACTGTGCGTGCTGGACGCCGGCACAATGATCGCCGGACCGCTCGCCGCAACGCATCTGGCGGATTTCGGCGCCGAGGTGATCAAGATGGAGCAATCGCATGTCGGCGACGCGATGCGGCACTGGGCGCCGATGAAGGAAGGCCGCTCGCTGGTGGTGGAAGGTGATCGCGCGCAACAAGCGCCTGGTCACGCTGACCCTGTCGCATCCCGAGGGACAGGCGCTGTTCCGCCACATGGTGGCACACGCCGACATCGTCATCGAGAATTACCGGCCCGGAACATTCGAACGCTGGGGCCTCGGCCACGCCGAACTGGCGAAGGTGAACTCGCGCGTGGTCCTGGTGCGGGTTTCCGGGTTCGGCCAGACGGGGCCGTATGCCCATCGTGGCAGCTACGGCACAGTGGCAGAGGCGTTCAGCGGAATCCCGGGCTTCACCGGCTTTCCCGATCGTCCGCCGACCCTGCCGGGATTTCCGATGGCGGACTCGGTCGTGGCCACGTTTGCCGCAGTGGCGGCGATGTTCGCGCTCTATCGGCGCAACCAGGGCGGCGCCGGGAGCGGACAGGAAATCGATGTCAGCCTCTATGAGCCGTTGGCGTGCCGCATGCTGGCGGAAACGGCCGGCTCTCAAACCAAACTGCGCACAGCGAGCCGCCCAAGGCAGGTCGTCGGGGCAGGTAGGTGATCTCACCAGGTTATTCAGAATTAGAGAAGCGCGGGATGGCTCGCCAGGTTCTCCACCACGTCGATGATCCGCAGGCAGTTGCCGCCAATCGGGGCCTCGATGCGACGCCACAGACGCCGCGCTCCGTCCCGTCGTCCAGCACGATCCGGCGCACGCTGGCGTATTGGCGCAAATCGCCAAGCCGGTTGCGTTCCATGGGCGAAATCACGACGCAGCGACGCCGCGCTGGATCGGCGGACGCGGCAGACTCATGGCGCTGCGATGCCAAGCCGGGCAAACGCCTCCGGCGGCGCGTCATTCTCCGCCATCAGCCGCGCCATCGTCGCGATCATGCGTTGCTCTACCGTCATGTTGTGAATCGGCTGCGCCTGGCCGGGATCCGCAGTAAGGTCGTAAAGCCGCGTGTCGCTTTCCAGCAGCGCGCCCGGACCATAGCTGTTGAACATCGGCGACCGCTGGATCACCGGCACTTTCAACAGGCGCGCACCTTTCGCGAACGGCAACGGTTCGGCGAGGCTCGCCTGCGCAAGTTCCTCAAGCGAGAACGGCGACATGATATGCGTCGGCATCAGCGTGTATTGATAAATCTCCTGCTGCTTCAGGTCAGGCGGGAAGCGGTGATAGGTGTGGTGCCCATCGGTCACATTCACCGCGCCGCCGAAATACCCGAACAAGGCCGCGTCGCGCAGCGGCGCCGCCGATCGCTGAGCGGCCAGGATCGAATGGCCTTGCATCTCGGGCATGCTCGCCACGTGGAACAAATCCAGAAAGGTCGGCGCGAGGTCGATGGTCTGGGTCAGCGCGGCGCTGTGCGCGCCCGCCTCCGGCTGCCGTGGATCATGCAAGAACAAAGGAATGTGCACGATCTCTTCGTAGAGGTTCATGCGGTTCTTGGCCCAGAAATCATGCTCGCCCAGCAGGAAGCCGTGGTCGGTGGTGACCAGCAGGGCGGTGTCCTGCCACAGCGCGTAGCGGTCGAAATAGTCCAGTAGCTGGCCCAGCAGGAAGTCGCACAGCGAGACGACCGCGTAGTAGTTGGCGCGCAGTTCCTCGCATTCCGCCGGCAATTCGTCGACCCGGCCATAGCGCGGCCAATCGCGCACGCCGCCATTCCAGCCGGTGTCGAACGCCTGCTTGAAGCGCGCCGGTGCGTAGAACGGTTCGTGCGGATCGAAGGTCTCAAGCTGCAGCAGCCAGCCGTCGGCGGTGCGGTTGCGGTCCAGGAAATCGAAGGCATGGGCAAAGCATTGGACAGAAGGAAAATCCCTCTCCTCGCGGATGAATTCGCGATTGATGATGTCCTGTGCCAGCTTGACCCGGCGGCTGCTGGAGAACTGGCGCTGGTGGTACAATTCGCGCAGCCGCTCCCAGTGCGGCCGCACCATGGCCTTCCAACGATCGCCTTCCTGGCCGCGCACGAATTCATAGCTATCGTAGCGATTGTGGTAGGTCGCACCGCCATCCTCCCAGTAATGGAAATGATCGGTCACCAGGTGGCTGTAGATGCCGGCCTGGAAGAGCAATTCCGGGAACGCATTGTCGAACGGCTCCAGCGGCCCCCAGCTTCGGTGCAGGAACGACAGGCGTCCGGTCTGCATGTCGCGGCGTGCCGGCATGCAGGGCAGGCTGCCGACATAGTGGCGATCGAAGCGGCGGCAACGCGCCGCCAGCCGGTCGAAATTCGGCGTGACGATGCGCGTGCCTCCGTACGGCCCCAGCAAATGCCGGTTGAGCGAATCGAACAGTACGAAGACACATTTCATGTGGTCACCTTGAGGATTCGCGGCGGACGGTCGCGTCGAGTCATTTCACCGCCCCCTGCGTCAAGCCCTTGACGATGTAACGCTGGGCAAACAGCAGCAGGAGCAGGGCCGGCAGGATCGACAGGGCGGCCGTGGCTGCCATCTGCGTGTAGTCGATTTCATAATCCTGGGCGAATTTCGCGATCGCCACCGGCACCGTCGCGGTCGCCTTCACCGTCAGGTTCAGCGCCACGGCGAACTCGTTCCAACTGAACACGAAGCACAGCACGCCGGCCGCGGCGAGGCCGGGTGCGACCAGCGGCACCACGATCCGCCACAGCAGGACCGGCGTCGAGGCGCCGTCGAGATTCGCCGCCTCCTCCAGTTCGATCGGCACGTCGCGTACGTAGACGCCCATCAGCCACAGCGCCATCGGCAAATTCAGCACCGTATGTGCGAGCACGAGACTCACCAACGTACTGCTCAGACCGACCCCGCGTGCCATGGCGAACCAGGCGCCGGCCAGCGCGATCGGCGGGATCATCTGGAACACCAGCGCCCAGCCGAGGAAGACGTGCACCACCCAGCGCGGCCAGCGCATGCGATGCAGCGACCACGCTGCCAATGTCGCAACCACCAGGCACAGCGCGGTGCTGCTGATACCGACGACCAGCGAGTTGCGATAATTGGTCAGGAAGTCGGACGTGGCGGAGAACAACACCTCCTGAAAGTTCGCCAGGATCGGCGTAAACCATACCCGGCCCATCAGAAGCGAGATCTGGGTGCGGAAGCCGGCCGCGATGATCCAGATCATCGGCACCACGATGATAACGGCCGCGACGATCAGCACGCTGTGGCGGACGGCGCTGTGCAGACGGCGGCGTCCACGGGTTGCAGTGCGTGCGCTCATGGTTCGGCCGCGGCCTTGCGGCGGGCCGCGATACTCAGCACCAGCAGCATCGACACCAGGAAGATCACCGCCACCGACATGGCCGCGCCATAGCCGACGCGATTCTCGGTGAAGAAGCGCTGATAGATGGTGTAACTGAGGACTTCCGTCGCGGTGCCCGGTCCGCCGCCCGTCAGCAGGTAGACTTCATCGAACACCTTGAACGCCACCATCACGCGGAACGCCGCAGTCACCATGATGGCGGGCGCCAGCAGCGGCAGCGTCACGTAGCGCAGCTCCTGCCAGAAGCCGGCGCCGTCGATGTGCACCGCTTCATAAACGTCCTGCGGCAGGGATTCGATGCCGGCCAGCAACAGCAGGAAGCAGAACGGCGTCCAGTGCCAGATATCCACGGCGATGACCGCCACCAGCGCGGTCCGCGGCGAGCCTAGCCAGTCCTGAGGCGCCAGGCCCAGCAGCCCGACCATTTGATTGACCAGGCCGAAATCGTAATTCAGCATCAGCTTCCAGATCGCGCCGATCACGATGCCCGGCGTGAGGATCGGCAACAGGAAAATGGTGCGGTACAGCGCGGTGCCGCGGACGATGCGGCTGCAAAGCAGCGCCAGGAAGAACCCCAGCAGCATCTCACCGCCGACCGCGGCCAGCGCAAACACCACGTTGTTGACCAGACCGGCGCGGAACAACGGATCCGCCGGCAGCGCCGCATAGTGCGCCAGCGCCACCCCGTGCCAGACCGCGGCGGCGCGAGTCCACGTCACGTCGTAGAAGCTGGTGGTCAGCAGATTGACCAGCGGCAACAGCCCGAGTGCCAGCATCAGCAACAATGCGGGCGAGAAGAACGCCCAGCGCCACGGCCGGTCGTCGCCAAACCCGCCGCGCCGGCGCATCGGGCGGTGCCGCGCGCGCGGCATGGCGGGCGACGCCACCGCCGCAACCGGCCGGCCGGCCGTGCTCATCGCCATGGTTCAAAGCACGCCGGTGCGATAGCCATTGCTCGCCATGACATGATAAATCTGGTCCGCCATGGAATTCAGTGCGGCAACCGCGGTGATCTCCCCCGCCACCGCGCGATTGAGGCCCACGTCAAGGATGCCGGTCACCTCACTCGCCTGCGGGAAATAGTAGATGTTCACCGCATGCGGCAGCGCCTCGGCCATCGCCTTCATCCAGCGGAAGCGAGGCTCGGCGGCAAGCGGGCTGTTATAGATCGCTGAGCTGATCGGGATGCCGCCTGCCCGCGCATAGAACATCTGCGCGTCGCGGGTCTGGAACCAGTTCAGGAACTCGACCGTTGCGCGCTTGCGTGCGTCGGGCACGTTGCGCGACACGCCGCCCAGCCAGTGCCCCAGCCCGGGCGCAGTCGGAAAGCCGCGCGCATGCGGCGGCGGGGCGAAATCCACCTTGCCGACGACCGCGGATTTGTCCGGATTGTCCATCTGCGACCAGGCGGCGGCGACCACCATGATATGCGCCGCCTTGCCGGTGACCATGTTCAGGATCACCTCCGCCTGGTCGATCGATGCGGTCCTGGGATGTCCGGCTTCCTTCGCCAGCCGCAAATAATACTCTAGCGCAGTACGCCCCGCCGTACTGTTCAGCGTCACCTGGTAATCGCCAGCACCGGGATCCTTGAAGACGTTGCCACCGAACCCGTAAAGGTACGGGTAGAAATCGTACGACACCGAAGCGGTCCCGCGCGCGCCGCGCTGCACGATGCCGTAGATGTGCGGCGGGTGATTCAGCTTGATCGCATTCGCCTCCAGTTCAGCGAAGGTTTGCGGCACCTTGAGCCCGGTCGATTTGTACAGATCCTCCCGATAGTACAACAGCGGGATCAGCGGCGCGATCGGCATCGACATCAGCTTGCCGCTCGCCGCCATCACCTTCTTTGCCGCGTCGAAATACACCGTGTCGTCCAGCGTATAGACATCCCGCTCCAGCTTGAACGACGGATCGATGTCCGTCAGCGGCTCGACGAACTCACCAAAATACATCTCGGCGAACCAGCCAGAGTTCATCACCAGCAGGTCGTACTGCCCGTGCACGGACCGCACCGACTGGCGCTGCTTCTCCAGCGAGCCGGCGAACGGGTTGACGTCCAGGTTCACCTTGTTGCCGCTCCGCTTCTCATATTCGGCGACGGTGCGGCGGAAGCTGTCGAACCATGGCGATTGATTAATCACGATGGTGATCGGGGCGGCCGTCTCAACGGCGCGGCCCTTACCTGTCAGCACGCCGCCACTGGCGATCGCCGCGGTGCCGCCCGCTATCATGCCGCGGCGGGTCACATGTGGTTTGTGTTGCGGCTGCATCATACGGTCTCCTCCGGGGTCTCGCGTCTCGTCGCGCGCTGCTGGTTGGCAGAAATCGCCGGTGACAACAAGCCGGCGGCCGAAGTTTCGTATCTTCAGATAGGCCGGTTCTCAAGGTTTCTAATTCCCGGGATCGACATCCCAATCAGTGAGATCGTTTGAGGCGGTCCCGTAGTGATGTTCGCCCGGCTGACGACCGGCGCAGACGCGACGACACACGTGGGCGATCAACCAGTAGCGTCTCCATCACGCTCTTGTCGGTCTCGCTGCTGAAACACCCCCTCGGTCACATTGTTCCGCCGGAGATCGGCGAGTTCGAGATAGCCGAGCGATGCCGCGACTGGCGCATCAGCTCGGCGAGGTTGGCGCGGTTGTCGGCACCGGCGGAAAGCAGCCCGCGTCGCAGCGAGTGCCCGGCGAATTTGTCTGGGTCCAGCCCGGCGCCCGCGGCGGCTTGCTTGACCAGCCGCACCACCGCCTGGTCGGACAGCTTTTCCCCCGTGACCTTGCCAACCTTGGTCACCGCGCAGAACGGCGGACGCCCGATGCCGATGAACGCGTGCTTGAGCCATTGGCGGCGGCCGGCAAGAAGGTCGTGATCCCGCCGAAAGCCAATCGGCGCGAGCGCCGCCGCTTCGACCGGGATATGTACAAATCCCGCCACCTGATCGAGAACTTCTTTGCCAGACTCAAGCAATATCGCACTATTGCAACGCGCTATGACAAAACTGGCAGAACCTTCCTGGCCGCCATCCACCTTGCCGCCAGCGTCATCTGGCTGGCTTAATTGACGACAGGCCCTACTTACCGCGCTACCCTTTCGTTCAGCCAAGGATCTGCCCTCGACGAGGGCGTGACGCAACTGATCCAACGAGATCAGGCAACACGGAATAGTGAACACAGGTCGTAGTCTGGAGAATATATAATATTGACATTTGCCATATAGCCGGGCGGAGATGCCATTCCAGGTAGTTAACGGTGCGCAGATGGCCTGCACGTTCGGGGCGGCGCCGGCGTGCCTGACAGTGCTGCCGATCAATCGGGCCGAAACCAGCGACCAGCCGGAGGCGACGGTCCAGGATTACGTGCCGATGCTCAACATCAACCCGTTCGGCATGTGCATGAGTCCTTCCAATCCCCAGGTGGCAGCCGCCACGGCTGCAGCGATGGGCGTCTTGACGCCGCAGCCCTGCATGCCAGCGACCACATCGCCGTGGACTCCCGGTTCGCCGACCGTGCAGATCAATAACAAAACGGCGCTCGACAACGTCTCAATATGCAACTGTATGTGGGGTGGTGTGATCAGCATCACTGACCCGGGCGAACAAACCGTGCAGATTCCATAAGACTCGTAATTACGTGAAGTCAACGGGGGAGCATACGGTGGCGAAGATTGCAGGGCGGCCGTCGTGACGGGCCTTGGCAAGGTTAGCTGCGCTCGAACCAGCCAGGGGCGTTGCACTGATAGCGACGTGGCAAACACCGGTCCTCGGGCTGGGCGGGTGTAGCTGGATGACCGGTACCGTGGACATAGCTGTGCGCGCACCGCAGATCCGAGCCGAGGTGACCGTGGATAGCGAAACGAATTTCGCCGAGGCGTTGGCACGGCTGTTCGACGATCCGACGATCAACGACCCCGCGGTCCCCGGCGTGAGCACACCACTCGCGCTCCGTCTGCTCAACATCTTTGCCAGCAGCGGCGATGCCTACAGCACTGGAATTACCCATTTCAGCGGAATCTTCAAAGGTTGGTACGATTCGCGCGGTTGGGGCGATACTGGCTTCAAACGATGCTTTCAGGATCATGATCTCTGGCCGGGCAGCTCGATGCAGGTCTGCCACTGCATGACCGCGGCAGACATGGGCTACCGGCCGCACAAGACATACCTGTTCGTAAATCACTACACCGATATGCTGCCTGGCGATCCATGGGAGCACGTGGCGGCAGGCATCAACCAGAGCGATCCGGGTAAGCCAATGACCCCGGGATGGTGGTCGCAGGATGAGTTGGAATGCGTCAATCTGATGATAGCCCACGAGAAAGTGGCGGACTCCGGCACCTACGGTGAGCCTCCCACGACGTGGGGCAGTGTTCGTACGATGTGGGGGTCGCTGTTCGTCTCCACCGAGGAATACGATGCGTTCCGTCAGGCGTTCATCGGTCTCGGAGCGGGACCGCAGTTTGATATTCCACAGGCACAAGGCAGGCTGTCCTCCATCACCATCGGGGATGGCTCGGGCAACAGCAGGGAGGATCTGCTGCTCAGTCTGTTTGGGTTCAAGTTCGGCGCGATGATCGCAAAAGCCCAACTGACCAGCCTTGCCGACGGTGCCAACTGGGTGCGCCTCAATCTGAAAGACCCCGCGAGTAAACCGTGATGTCTGAGTCAGCAGCATCCACCGCGCAAGCGCCGCAGCTATTTCTCTCGCTCACTGTGCCTGCCAAGGGTGGTCAGATGACGCCGATCTCGTTCTGCGCGGATGAGGTGATCAGCAAACCGTTCCTCGTCACCATCGAGGCGGTCTCAAACCAGGCGAATCTGGATCCTACAATCTTCTTGTACCAACCTGTATGCCTCACTCTAACCGAGACAGGTGGGCCAACCCGTTATTTCAACGGTGTCGTGCGACGATTCGTCGCGCGCGACGCGCAGCCCGCCAGAGGCTGGGCGTATGCAATGGAGGTTGTACCCCGGCTCTGGTTCATGTCGCAGACTGTGGACAGTCGGATTTTCGAGAATCAGTCATCGAAACAGATCATTACCACGCTACTGCAGGAAGCCCTCGTTGCCGATGTGCAGTGGCAAATGTACAGCACACCGGTAATGCATGACTACACCACGCAGATGAACGAGACAGACCTCGATTTCATCAGTAGGCTGATGCAGCAGGAGGGGTGGTTCTATTATTTCCAGCAATCCCAGTCTGCGCATACTCTGATCATCACCGATGACAATAGGGCGTTTGGCACTATCCAGAAGCCGCAGGTTTCACTGGGCACGAGCCTAAATCTACATCTGCTCCAGGCGTGGAGCCCATTCCAGGCGACAACATACGGTGAGACCAGCCTGAAGGACTACGATCCCACTGTTCCGAACGAGCTGCTGGAAGCAACCCAGAAGACCACCGACAGCGTTGCAGGCGCTATGAAGCGGGACTTCTTTCGCTGGCCTGCGCTCACCTACGTTACCAATCTGGTCGATGATCGAACGCGGATCATCATGGCCGCCGCGGAAGCCAACGCCTCACTGATCGCCGGGATGGGGCAGCACTCCGGATTCACTCCTGGTTCGAAGTTTGTGCTGACCAACGATCCGTATAGTGGTGGGGCGAGCCAGGAGTATGTCATACGCAGCGTTATCCATCAGGGTTCTGGCAGCCCCAACGTTTCCGGTGGTTACGCGCCAACCTACGGCAACAGCTTCACATGCTTCCCCAGTTCCAAGGCGTGGCGCGACCAACTCACCATTCCGCGGCCGAGAATGTACGGCGTATACAGTGCCACGGTGATCGGACCAAAGGGCGAAGACATCTTCACCGACAAGTTCTGCCGGGTGAAAGTGCTGTTTCCATGGGACCGGCGTAAAGATTCCACGCCGGAACACTCGGTCTGGCTTCGCGTGATACAGCCCTGGGCCGGGGACAAATGGGGCTGGCAGTTCATTCCGCGCGTCGGCGCCGAGGTGGCCGTCGCCTTCATGGACGGTGACGTGGATCGGCCGGTTGTGGTCGGTGGTCTCTATAACGGCACCTACATGTCGCCGTTCTCCTTGACCGACCAGAAGACCCTCAGCGGCATTGAGACCCGCAGCACGCCGGTGCCGAAAGACGCCAACGGCAACCCCACCGGCAAGGCCGGATACCATCTACTACGATTCGACGACAGTTACGGCAACGAGCAGTTTCTGATGCGTTCGCAGGCGCGCATGGACGTCACGGCGAAAGCCTCGCTCTACGAAACCGTTGGCGTCGGTAACCGGCACCTGACCGTCATCTCCGGCTACGACAAGACCACCAACACGACGGTTGACGGCAGCTCATTCGTGACCATCGGCACACCGCATTTCGGGATCCCGCCGTACGGCAATCTTGATGTGCATGTCGGCGGCAGCCGATTCGAGCAAGTGGACGGCACCGATTATGGCTACCAGCTTACGGTGAAGAAGGACATGCAACTTGATGTGGAGGAAAATCTCGGCGGCATCGTCAAAGGAAATCTGAGTTTGAATGCGTCCAGCATCGTGCTCGAGGCATCGCAGAAGATCACTCTCAAGGTGGGGAGCAGTACCATCGTGCTGAACGCCGGCGGGGTCTATCTGGATGGGACGATGATCTATAACCAGTGCGGCGGCCCCGCGGATTCGGCCGCGGACCTGACCTTCCAGAATGTGATGGACGCGACGCAGGCCGATCCGGGGGAACCGGCAAAGTCTCGCCAGGGCGGCGGCTCGGGTGGCAGTTCGCCCTCGCGCGGCTCGCATCAGGTACAGGCCCAGCATGCGCCTGACACAGGAGCGGACGATGACAACATGATCTCGTCGGACCTGACGCAATGGTGCGAAGCGGCCGGCAACAGCGAATGAACCATGCGGCGCAACATCTGGTGCAACACGTGCCGCCCCGAGGGCGGCTGCGGGTGATGCCCGCCAATCCCCGGTTCATCGATGCCGTACTCGCGGACTTGCTCGCTATCCGGCAGACAGCAACAGGACGGGCTGTGTTTCGCAGGTTGCGAAATGCGGGCCGGGTTGTCACGATCGAACAGCCCAACCCGCCAACCGACCCGCCGAACGCATGGACCTGGCTGCGTTCGCCGCACAGCCGGGGCAAGGCGGAAATCGTCATTGTCTATGATCCCGCCGATTGGCCGAACCACGCATCGCGCAGCCTGCTGACCAGTGACGCGATCCTGTTCGGCCGCCTGTTGGACGCTGTTGGCGTGGCCGTTGGCGCCGGCGGGGTGGATGCGAATGTGGAATCGCCGGAAATGTCGGCCTATCTGCGCGAACGGGACGCTCACGGTACGATGCGGGAGAGTGTCTGACAATGAGCGCTCCGCCACCGCCGGTAGACCTTCGCCTGGATTGCCGGCCCGGCAAGGAAGGCCACACGCTGGCCTTCCCGTACACGATACAAAACCGCGGCCCGGGCGATGCATATGTCATGGATCGGCTGCCCAACGTTCACCCATCCACTGGCGCTGTGACACCGGGCCCGCAAGCGGCCCTGGTCGTGCAAGGCCCCGGGGATGACGTCACCGTAGGCGTGTTCATCGCTCCGATGCCGACCGATCGCCGCGTTGCGGTGCCGGTGATACCGCTTGCACGCTACCTGCCTGCCGGCGGAGCGCTTGAGGGCCGGCTGGAAATCCCTGTTCCTCTCGCCGAGACCAGCCCCTATTTCGGCGATCTGCCGCTGCGCCAATACGAGATGGTCGAGATTACGGGACTGGTGTTCTGCGTCGGCTATTGGGCTGCCGGTATCAGCGGCCTGGCAGCGCTGCCCCTCGAAGATGCGCCCGAGCTGTTTACCGTGGTAACCCGCAACACGGTTGGTAGCGCACGGCAGTTGGCGCAACGTTTTCCCACGCGCTTGCTGCAATTGTTCCGGCGTACCGACGAGTTTCCGCGGGGAATCTCTGGAGAATCCGGCGCAAGGCCAGCGTCAGGTGAAGCCGCGGCAATGCGCGCCGGCCCGACGGCATTCTGAGCAATCCACCTCACGCCGCTGTTTTGCCGTCACCGCCACCCCAGCAGTTTTCGCTCCAGCAGCCCGACGACCCAGGGCATCGCCAGCCCAAGAGCGGAGAGCACCACGATTCCCGCCATCAGCGCGTCGGTGTCGTAGCGATTGCCCGCCGACAACACAAACGCGCCGATGCCGCGTTCGACGCCGATCATTTCCGCTGCCACCAGCAGGACGATCGCGATCGACACAGTGACGCGGAAGCCGCTCAGGATCGCCGGCAGTGCGCCCGGCAGCACGATCCGGCGTACAATCGCGCCGGTGGGGAGCCCGAAACTCTGACCCATCATGAGCAGCTACTTCGTGATTTACCGAGGGGTCGGGCGGACCGCGGCTCTACGTGTAGATATCGGATATCTCAGAATGAATTGGCAGGAAAATTAGGATGAAAGTCGGAATGAATTGTTTGATGAGAAGCATTCTGTCGAGATCTCAGAGGTCAGGGATACCTATCACAGCTTATTTGCCATCAGGGAACGCTCCGACGCGTGCGGCTAGGGATCGGGCGAAGCTTTCGTTCCATTGCTCGCACGGCCCGATACCACCCCTGCATGGCATTTTACTAAGTACCGAGCCAGGATTCCCTGTGACTTCCAGCTTCGGCATTTCATTCCGCTTTCGGATGGGCCAAAATGACGCCTCCAAAAGCCTGTTGGAGACGTGAACCCCATCCCCGCAACCTGGCGCGGGCGGCGATAAGAGGACCGGTCGTCAGCTACGGCTGGCGCCAAGATCGTATGGTAATCAGAACTCTCGGAAATCCACTGTTTGGCCAGGATCATCATTTCGGCAGCACGACAGGTCCCTTCCGACGCTACACCTCCTCGCTGCGATCGCGGATTGCCACCCGAAACTGCCAGCCCTCGAAACTCATCAGCATGCGGCCAAATTCGTCCCACGACACGTCCCGACCGTCGATGACCAGCAGCGGAGCCCGCCTGTCGCTGGACGCGTCCCATTCGATTCGCCCGCAGACGGTCTGGTCTGCAATATGGGCGCCGTCCGCGTCACGGACGAGATACCGGACGGACAGACTGCGGCGTATCCGCGCGATCAGGCTGCCGAGCAGCGGCAATGGGTCGTCGTCCGGCGCTCCCAGTATCTCGAACCGGTAGCCATCCGGCACGCCGGCCGTGAGCTCGAACGCCTCGAGTGCCATCACGTCGCCGAGCAGTCTGATCCGGAAATGAAACTCGTGCTGCTCGCCGACGCCGTCCGTCACCACCACCGGCTCGAGCCGGACATGCTCGAAGTCCTCCAGTCCCAAAACGCTGGCGACCTCTGCATTGAAGCAATTGGTGCAAAGCTCGCGGTAGCCTCGCTCGATCGAGCCGTAGCTCACCACGTCGTAGCTCGGGACGGCCGTCCCGCAGGCCGCGCAGACCGAGGCGTTGCTGTGCTCGCCGTCGCTCATCGATCCTCCAGCGGCCGCCGGAGCGCGCCGCGCATGCCCGGCAGCCGCAACCACCCCGCGCATCCCTTCGTGACCCTAGACGCGCACGCGCCGGTAGATCGCGGGCAATGGCAGCGAGGTGCCAAGCTCGGGGAGCTCGAGGCTGCCCGAGGTCACTTCAGTTGGTGTCCAGCCCGACTGGGTTCGTTCGCGCGATGTGACTCCCATCTGCCGCTGGTCAATTGTCACGTATCGGCGAATGGACTGCAGGCGGGCATATTCCGCGAGCTTCGGCCCTAGCTCGATTTCTGCCGTGTCCTCGGACAGGACCTCGAACAGAACCACCGCATCGTGCAGCGTCTTGGTGTCTTCGGTGATCGGCGCAGTGACGACCGAGATGTCGGGATAACGGATCGTTCCACTGGCATTGACGCGCATCTCCTGCACGACGTCGAATCGCACCGGGTCCAGACTGTCCTCGAGCAGGCGCAGCAGATTGGCGACGATGCGCTGATGCGCCCGGCTGCCGCCGGTCATCTCGATGATCCGGGTTCCATCGAACTCGTGCTTCCCCTCCTGGCCGTCCTCCCAGGCGAGGAAGCGCGGCACGGTCCACAGCTCGCGGAGAACGATGTTCATGCCGTCTATCCTGGTGAGGATCCCTGGCCCGGGCAAGCCGAATTGGTGGCACGGCCCTGCTGTTGGTGAGATCGACGATACGTCGAGCTTCGGTGGCAGGCCAGAACTGACGAAACGCCCTCCTGGTACGCATAAGCCGCGAAATGGTGAACGAACGGTAGA
>Ga0335072_10009936_pt1 | contig 13715 bp, 8 predicted proteins | sample Lox_Sample_21_FD_206725 | JGI IMG/M metagenome (GOLD analysis project Ga0335072, IMG submission 206725) | Soil microbial communities from Loxahatchee National Wildlife Refuge, Florida, United States - Lox_Sample_2.1 | ecosystem: Environmental > Terrestrial > Soil > Wetlands | place: USA: Florida...
AGGCGCAGCAGGAAATCGCGTGCGGCGGTTTCATAGGCTTCATCCGGGCCGGTCCAATCGCCTTGCAGCTTGGCCTCGCGGATCGCCTTCTGCTGCCAGCCCGCCAGCCGCTCGGCGAATGCCCTGCAGCCCGCGGCATCATGCGGCGACAGAATCAGGGGCCAGGCGCCGACGATCATCTGATAGAGCATGGCCTCGTCGCCGGGCGACGGAGCAGTCTTGCGCCGCAACGGTGCGTTCGCTTCCACCCAGCGCTGCACGGTCGCGTTCCAGTCGTTCGGAATCTCGCTCAGCACGGCGAGGCGGGCGCGCACGTCCTCACCACGCTTGTGGTCATGCGTGGCCGTGGCGAGCAATGCGTCGGGAAAGTCGCGCGCACGCGCCGCGTTGACGGCATGGAACCCGGGCGGTTCGGTGCCCAGGCGAACGGCGTCGAAACCCACGTCGTTGCGTGAGAGCAAACGGCCATAGCGGTAGAAGGCGGTGTCCTCCACCGCCTTGGCGGCGACGGGCGCGCTGAGCTGCTGGAAACGGCGCGTGGCGCGCGTGCGCAGCGTGTTGCCGGGCTTGCCGGCAGCCTCGCCGCCCAGCCAGCGGTCGATGTGGTCCAGCACGGGGTGCAGGTGCAGCGGGGCGCTCGCCTTGGCCGCGGCGAGGGCGGATGCGAACGCCGCCTGGCCGGCGCGGGAGCGGGGGCCGGCGGCATTGTAGGTGCGATACACCGGGAAATGTGCGAGCAGCGCCACCAAGGCGCGGCGAATCGCCGGCTGGGTCGTGTCGCGTGTCGCGGGGTCGAGACGCGCCAGACGGTGCAGCAGCGTGGCGGTTGACTCGAGTTGCGCGTCGAAGCCGCGTTCCAGGATCTGCCGCCGGGCCAGCGATTCTTCGGTGGCAAAGTCGGCCGGCCGGCCGCTGACCGCGGACCAGAAGAATGCCAGCGCCCGTTCGGCCTCCTGGTCGTGCTGAACCGCGCTGACCTGGTCCATGAAGTCGTAGCCGCTGGTACCGTCCACGCCCCAATCGGTTTGCAGGGACTCGCCGGTGCCGAGGATCTTTTCCACGACGATGTAGGGACGATGGGAAGCGGGGTGCGTGGCGGCGTGGGTGACAACCGGCCGCGTCGCCGCCAGTTCTTCCATCCTCGCGCGAAGGCGGCGGCAATAGCCTGGCGGATCGGTCAGCCCGTCAATGTGATCCACGCGGAAGCCGTCGATCAGACCTTCGTGGTACAACCGGAGCAGGGTGGCATGAGTTGCCTCGAATACCTCCGGGTCCTCGATGCGGAGGCCGGCAAGGCCGTTGATATCGAAGAAGCGGCGCCAGTTGATCTCGTCACCCGCGGTGCCCCACCAGGCGAGGCGGTAGTGCTGGCGCTCCAGCAGTCGATGCAAGCGGGCGCGGCCGTCCCCGCTGGCGGCATCGTATGCCGCCGGGCCGGCCGCCGCGATCTCGGCATGGTCGTCCGGCGCGATGGGGTAGCAGTCGTCGAAGTAACGGATGCGCGGGGTGGTGCCGTCCGGCGCCATGTCCAGGCGGATTTCCCCGGCCTCAAGCGCCTCGCCATAGGGGCTGCCGAGGAACGGGGCGAGCACCTTGCCGTGCAGGCCGGGATCGGCGGGTGCCCAGTCGATGTCGAAAAAGCGTGCATAGCGGCTGGCGGGGCCGTGGCGCAGCACATCCTGCCACCACGCATTGTCGTTGCCGCCAACCGCCATGTGATTGGGGACAATATCCACGATCAGCCCGAGACCGCCGGCTTGCAGTGCGCCAGCCAGCCGGCGCAGGCCGTCTTCCCCGCCAAGCTCGGGGTTCACGCGGGTCGGATCGACGACGTCGTACCCATGCAAGGAACCGGGCCGTGCGGTGAGGATGGGCGATGAATAAAGGTGGCTGATGCCCAGGTCCCGCAGATAGGGCACCAATGCGGCGGCTTCCGTGAAGGTGAAGCCCGCATGCAGTTGAAGACGGTACGTGGCGCGGAGCGCGTCCGGACTCATATCCGCGGGCGTTGCCTGGCCGCGGCGGCCACACGCCGGGCCGGTGCCTCGCCTTGCAGCAGCGCGGCCGCTGGCCCCGGCAGCCGGCGCCGCCAGTTCGGATGTTCATCGGTCGTCCCGGGCAGGTTCGGTTGCTCCTCGAGACCCAGCAGATCCTCCAGCGGCAGCACGGCCAGCGGCGAGCGGGTCCGGGTCACGAACGCCACAGCCGCATCGGCCGCGGGTTGCGGCACGGCCGCGGCTGGGGCGGCACCATCGGCCACGCCGTCCGCGACAAAGCGCTGCCATAACGCCGCCCGGTCCCGGTCGCGTGCCGCCGCTTCGTCGTCCGGCGTAACCCCGGGGCCAAGCCGGCCGCATGCCGCGCGGACGCCAATGTCGGTGCCGTGCCACCAGCCGGCGACTGTCGGCAGGTCGTGCGTCGTCGGCATGGCGAGTGCCGTGGCATCCCACGCCTCCGCCGGCTTGAACGCGCCGTCGTCCGCCTCGCGCTCGAACCACAGCACGCGCATGCCGTGTACGCCGGTATGGTCCAGGGTCTCGCGGAAGCCCTCGGGTACCGTGCCGAGGTCCTCCCCCACGACCACGGCGTGATGGCGGGCGGATTCCAGGGCCAGCAGATGCAACAGGTCGGTCAGCGGGTAGGCGAGATAGGCGCCCTCGGCCGGGTCGGCGCCTTCCGGCACCAGCCAGAGGCGCGACATCCCCATGGCGTGGTCGATCCGGATGCCGCCGGTATGGCGCAGCGCCGCACGCAGCGTCGCGATGAACGGGACGAAACCGCCGTTCTCGAGAGCGCGGGGAGAAAACGTGGTGAGTCCCCAATCCTGGCCGCGTGGATTGAACAAATCAGGCGGTGCGCCGATGGCGAGGCTGGGCAGGATATCGGCCTGGCGGCTCCAGGCGTGGCTGCCCATGGGGTCCATACCGACAGCGAGGTCGCCGATCAGGCCGATGCGCATGCCCGCTTCCCTCGCCCTGCGCTGTGCCGCGGCGAGCGAACGGTCCGCCAGCCATTGCAAGAACTCGTGGAACATCACGTCGCGGCGCCGGGCGGCGGCGAAGGCCGCGACGGCGGCGCTGGCGGGATCGCGCAGGTCGGTGGGCCAGTGGCGCCAGTCGAACTCCGGCTTGCGGTCGGCCTGCAACGCCTCGAACACGGCGTGCTGCCGCAACAGATCGCCGCCTTCCGCGCGGAAACTGGCGAAGTCGGCGCCCAGGGCGCCATCGGCGTCAGGGCCGGCGAGAAAGGCATCGAACAACGCGGCAAACAGGGCGAGCTTGGCTGCGGCGGAGGCAGGATAGTCGATCAGTGGCGATGCTTCCCAACGGGCGAAGCTGTCCTGCAATCCCGCGTCCTGGACAGCGGCCGCCACCTGCTCGGCGCCGAATACCAGGGCGGGGGCGGCATGCAGTGGGTTGAGGAACAATCGGCTGGACGGAGAGTACGGCGCGAAGCGGGCCGGCTCGACGGTGAACAAGGCGTGCAGCGGGCTGAGGCACAGGGCGTCGGCGCCGAGTGGGCCGGCTGCGGCCGCGAACGCGGCAATGCCGGATGCATCGCCGATGCCGGCGTCGCCGGGGGAGCACAGCGCATAGACCTGGGCGGCGATACCCCACAGCCGTCCGTCCGGCACGACATCGTCGATGGTGCGGCACTGGGCGGGCGCGACGGCGAGAACCACCTCGCGCTCGCCGATCTGAAGGCGGTGGTAGCCGATTTCGGCGACCGCGGGGATGCGCAGGCGGCCCCGCGCCGGGCTTAGCGTGAGGTCCCGCGGCGAGCCGCGTTCCGGCACCAGCCTGGCAGGCAGCGGTTCGGACGCGCCAAGATCCAGCCTGGTCGGGCGGCCGGAGGTGGCGGTAATCAGCGGCGGCAGGTCGGCAAGGGTGGCGCGCCTGGCCAGCAATCGCCGGCTGGCAGCGAGGTCGCCGCGGGTGCTGGCCGGAAGGCCAAGAGCCGCGAGGATCTGCCGCAGCGGCTCGGGCGACACGACGCGGGGGCGGTTGGCGTAATCCTGCCACTCCACCGCGATGCCTGCGCGGCGGGCCAGGTCGCGCAGAGCATCATCATTCATGGCAGAGGTCCAGGTAGACGGCGGTGCAGTGGGCGGGGAGGACGCCCGGCGGGAGTGGGCGGTTCGAGAACAGCAGGCGGCCGGGCGGCGCGGTGAAGGCAGTGGGGGTGGGGCCGAGATTAGTGGCCAAGGTCAGGACCATCGGTCCCGCTTTGCTGGCGAGATCATCAAGATCCCGGTCTATCAGGTGCCATCGGGCGACAATCGCCTTTGGTCCGAGCGTTCGCGCGCCGGCGCTCTTCGCGCTATCCAGCCGCGACGCGATTTCCCGCAGCCGCAGCGCGATCAGTTCACGATACAGCGCCGCTCGCGCCGGTCCGTGCTCGGGATCTGGCAACGGGCGCGATGTGTCGAACGTGGCCATCGCATTCGGGTCCGGGATGCGCTCCCGCTTCGCCGGATCGGCGAAGTCGGCAAACCGCGCGAATTCGTTGCGCCGGCCTTCGCGCACCGCGTCGGCCAGCGCCGCGTGGTAATCCGTGAAGAAGAGGAACGGCGAGCGGCTGGCAGTCTCCTCCCCCATGAACAGCAGCGGAATCTGCGGCGACAGCAGCAGCAGGGCGATCGCCGCCTCCAGCGCCGCGGGTTCGGCGAGTACCGTCAGTCGCTCGCCGAATGCGCGATTGCCGACCTGATCGTGATTTTGCAGAAACAGCACGTGCGCGCTGGGCGGCAGATGCGCGCCGGGACTGCCACGCGGTCCGGCGAGATAGGAGGAGTGCTCGCCCTGATACACCCAGCCTTCCGCCAGCACGCGGGCCAGCTTATCGGTGGCGTAGTCAACGTAATCGGCATAGTAGCCGCCCGTCTCGCCGGTCAGCAGCACGTGCAGCGTGTTGTGGCCGTCGTCGTTCCACTGCGCATCCACATCATGCTCCAGATGCGAGGCGTCGTTGTGATGCTCTAACACCAGGTGCACGTGGCGGCCGGGTTCGACCGCGGCACGCACCGTGGCGGCCATTTCGTCGACCCAGCTCTGGTCCTCGATCGCGTGCACCGCGTCGAAGCGCAGGCCGTCGAAGCGATACTCCATCAGCCACATCAGCACGTTCCCGGTGAAGAACGCGCGCACCTCCGGGCGGCGGAAGTCGATGGCGGGACCCCAGGGAGTGTTGTGGTCCTGGCGGAAGAATTGCGGTGCATAGGCGTGCAGGTAGTTTCCATCGGGGCCAAAATGATTGTACACGACATCGAGAAACATCATCAGCCCGAGCCCGTGCGCGGTATCGATCAGTGCCTTCAGATCGTCCGGCGTGCCGTAGGCGGAATCGGGAGCGTACGGCAGCACGCCGTCATAGCCCCAGTTGCGGCGGCCGGAGAAATCGTTGACCGGCATGAGTTCGACCGCGGTGACGCCCAGGTCGCGCAGCCGCGTCAACTCGCGCGCGACACCGGTGAAACCGCCCAGCAGGCCGGCATGAAGTTCGTACAGCACGGTCTCGCGCCACGGCCGGCCCCGCCATGACGTATTGCGCCAGCCATAGGTGTTCGGATCGATCACCGCCGACGGACCATGCACGTCTTCCGGCTGGAAGCGCGATGCGGGATCGGGGACGAGCATGCCGTCGGACAGGCGGAATTGATAACGGGTGCCGGTAGGACACGGGGCGACAGTTTCGAACCAGCCGTCCGGCGAACGCTGCATGGCGAGACGCTGGCCGCTCGGCAGCGCGACCGAAACCTCTTCCTGCGCGGGGGCCCAAAGACTGAAGCGTGTCCGATTGTCAGGCAGCAGGGTCGCACCAAAGGAATGGGCGGTTGTGCGCGCCGCAGCTTCGCCCTCGCCGCTTCGGTAAGTGCGCTTCGCGACCTCACCGCCTCGATTCGCCGCGCGGCTCGACCCCGCTGCGCGGGCGAGGCTTTCGCGGGTGTCGGCCACACTCATGCCGGCAACTCGGCGGCCACCAGCATCGCACTGTGCGCAGCGACATCGAGCGACGGCTCAGTGAGCAGCCGATCGGCTACGTCCGGTGCCGCCGTATCGAGCAAAAGTGTCTGCACGAATTCGTGCGCAGGCGACAATCGTGGGAGCCGGAACCGGCGCGCCTCTTCGGTCGGATTCAGCAGCAGTGTCAGAACTGTCACTCTTCCGTCTCCATTGGCCGCCGCGCGCCGCAGTATCAACGTTCGCTGGTGCGATTCGTTCCACGCGTCAGGCGACATCTCCTTCCCCTGCTCGTCGAACCACGCAATGTCCTGCACGGAGTGTGCTGGCTCCGTGTTGCCGTGCAGGAAGCTCGGCCAGCGCAGCACCGCATACATGCGCCGCAGCGCGATCAGGCGTGCCACGTACGCGGCGAATGTGGCATTTTCCGGGTGCGCCGCTGCCTGCCAGTCGAGCCACGAAATCTCGTTGTCCTGGCAATACGCATTGTTGTTGCCTCGTTGCGTGCGGCCGAGCTCGTCACCGGCCAATAGCATTGGCGTGCCGGCGGCAAAGAACACCGTGGCAAGCAATGCACGGCGAATGCGCGTACGGATTTCTGTGATCGCTGGATCGTCGACCGGTCCCTCCTTGCCCCAATTGGCGGACGCATTATCGGGCGAGCCGTCGTTGTTGGCTTCCCCGTTCGCCTCGTTGTGTTTGCGCGCGTAGGTCACAAGATCGGCAAGAGTGAAACCGTCATGGCAGGCAGCGTAGTTAACGGAAACCCACGCGCGCCGCCCATGATGTGCGAACAGATCCGCGGAACCGGCCAGCCGCGCGGCAATTTCCGCGCGCTGACCGGCTTCGCCACGCCAGAAGCGGCGCACGCCGTCCCGGAAGCGGTCGTTCCATTCCGCAAACCCGGCCGGAAAGCGACCGAGCTGGTAGCCGCCGGGGCCGATATCCCAAGGTTCGGCAATCAGTTTCACATTGGCGAGAACCGGATCCTGCCTTATCGCATCGAAGAATCCTGCCCCGGTATCGAAACCATTGGCTTCGCGGCCGAGCGTGGTCGTCAGGTCGAAGCGGAATCCGTCGACGTGATAGGCGGTTACCCAATAACGCAGGCTGTCCATCACCATCCGCAACACGCAAGGATGCGCAAGGTTCAGCGTGTTGCCGGTGCCGGTGTCGTTGATGGTGCGGCGCGGGTCGTTGGCCTCCAGCCAGTAGTAGCTGGCGTTGTCGAGGCCACGGAACGACAGTGTCGGGCCTGCTTCGTCGGATTCGGCGGTATGATTATAAACGACGTCGAGGATCACCTCGATCCCGGCCGCATGCAGTCGGCGGATCGCGGCGCGCATCTCATTGGCGGCGCCGCTGGCAAGATAGAGCGGCTCCGGTGCGAAGAAGCCGATCGTGTTGTACCCCCAGTAGTTGCGCAGGCCCAGTTGCAGAAGGCGGCGGTCTTGCACGAAGGCATGAACGGGCAGCAGCTCGATCGCGGTGATGCCGAGGCGGCGGTAATGTTCTAACATCGCGGGCGCGGCGAGGGCGGCGAAGGTGCCGCGTTCCTGGCGGGGAATGCCGGGATGCAGTTTCGTCAGGCCCCGGACATGCGCCTCGTAGATGACGGTGTCGGACCACGGAACGGCGGGCGGACGGTCACCGCCCCAGTTGAACGAGTCGTCCGTTACCACGCCCTTCACCATGGATGCGGCGCTGTCCCGCCGGTCGAACGACAGATCGCCGCGGGACGACTGGCTGCGGTAGCCATAAAGGACGTCCGACCAGATCAGGCTGCCTGACAGGCCGCGCGCGTAGGGATCGAGCAGGAGCTTGTTAGGATTGAAACGATGGCCCTGCGCCGGTTCGTAGGGACCGTAGGCGCGATAGCCATACAGCAATCCGGCGCCGGCATCGGGCAGATAGCCATGCCAGATCTGGTCGGTGTGTTCGGGAAGCGGGTAGCGGGCGAGCTCGTGGCGGCCGGACGGATCGTAGAGACAGAGGTCGATGCGCGCCGCGTGTGCCGAGAAAACGGCAAAGTTGACGCCCAGACCGTCGCAGGTTGCGCCGAGGGGATGCGGTCTGCCGGGGTCGAGCCTGTCGGGGAGGTGCATTGCCCACTCTAACCTCCCCGGCGTGGCGTGCGGGAGAGGTGGAGACGCCAAAAGAGTCGGGGGCAAAAGGCCGCGGGCTCGTGCGCGGCCAACGCCTTCTGCTCTATTTGGCGTTCATAGCATAGAGCGGGTCGTAGACGACGCGGGCGTGATGCTCGGTGACGGTGGCGGGAGCTCGACGTACTCGGTGGGGGCGACAACCGTCGCTGTGCCAATATTCGCGGTTACCCTCGATCCAGTAGCATCCGCATCCATGTGCCCTGATCGGCGCTGCGTAACGTTGTCGTCCTGTTCGAGAGCGCTGCGGCCAGATCACCCTCGGTCCTTGGCATCTCGATAGGTTAGCCGGCGACTGAGGTCAACACGAGAGCAGCTTCGATTCCGAACTCGCCGGGCAGGCCGCCCTTGGGGAACAGGCGGGTGAAATGGCCCATCTTGCGGCCGGGACGGGCTTCCGCCTTGCCGTAGAGATGCGGGATCAGGCCCGGCGTCGCCAGGATGGCGGGCCAATGGGCGAGCCCCTCCGGCCCGACCAGGTTCTTCATCACCGCATCGGCGTGGCGCACTGCCGCGGGCAACGGCAGGCCGGCGATCGAGCGGATATGCAATTCGAACTGGCTCGCGGGACAGGCGTCGATCGTCCAGTGCCCGGAATTGTGCGGGCGCGGGGCAATTTCATTCACCAGCACCTGGCCGCGCTGGTCGACGAACATCTCCACCGCCAGCAGGCCCACCAGGTCGAGGGCTGCCGCCACGCGGCGCGCAATGGACTGGGCGGCTGCGGCGGTGCCCTCGGCGATCCGTGCCGGCGCGAGCGTGACGTCCAGGATGTGGGCGCGGTGGCGGTTTTCCACCGTGTCGAACGCCGACATCGTGCCGTCGGCGCCGCGGGCGATCACCACGCTGATCTCGCAGGCGAAGTCGATGAAGCCTTCCAGGATCAGCGGCTTCGGCTCCAGCGCGGCCCACGCCTCGGGCAGGTCGGCCCGATCGCGCAGGGTGCGCTGGCCCTTGCCGTCGTAGCCGAGCCGCGTGGTTTTCAGTACCGCCGGCAGCCCCAGTTTCTCGGCCGCCGCTTCCAGTTCGGCGAGCGAACCCACCGCCAGCCAGGGAGCGGTGGCGACGCCGGCGCCGTTCAGGAAGGATTTCTCGGCGATCCGGTCCTGGCTGATCCGCAGCACGGACGGAGCCGGACGCACCGGCTTCGCCGCGGCAAGCAAGTCCAGGCCCTCGGCGCTGATGTTCTCGAACTCGAAGCTGATCACATCGACGGCGGCGGCAAAGGCGCGGAGCGAGGCCGGATCGGCATAGTCGCTGATGGTGACGGCATGGGCGACCTGGGCGGCGGGACTGTCCTGCTCTCGAGTCAGGATATGGCAGCGATAGCCGAGGCGCGCCGCAGCCATCGCCGACATGCGGCCAAGCTGGCCGCCGCCGACCAGGCCGATCGTTGCGTTGGGCGGAAGCGGGAAGGTCGCGCCCCCCATCTATCCGCTCCCCCGCCTGCGGGAGACGGTCAGGGCGAGGGTGCTGCCTACCGACCCGGTCACACTCACCCTATCCTCTCCCATTTCAAGGGAGAGGTTTATGTCCATGACCCTCACCCCACCCTCTCCGATGTCACGGCAGCGGTTGCCTTTATCACCCTCACCTATCCTGTCCCGCCGTCCGGAAGAGAATCATCGGCCGGCTCGTTCGCCACTCCCGCCGTCTGCTCTGCCCGCAGCGCGTCCAGTCGCGTTGCCAGCGCCGTGTCGCTCAACGCCAGCACCGACGCTGCCAGCAGCGCCGCATTCACCGCCCCGGCACGTCCGATCGCCAGCGTCCCGACCGGCACGCCCGCCGGCATCTGCACGATCGACAGCAGGCTATCCATGCCCTTCAGCGCGTGGCTTTCCACCGGCACGCCGAACACGGGCAGCGAGGTCCAGGCGGCGCACATTCCCGGCAAGTGCGCGGCTCCGCCGGCACCCGCGATGATCACCGCCAGGCCACGGTCGCGCGCTGTCCCCGCGTACTCGCGCAGCCGGTCGGGCGTGCGATGCGCCGAGACGATCCGCGTCTCATAGGCGACCCCCAGCCGGTCCAGCGTCGCGGCGGCGTGGCGCAGCGTGGGCCAGTCCGACTGGCTGCCCATGATGATGCCAACGCGCGAGGCCGCCGGCGCGTCCATGTCAGGCGATGCTGTCCGGGATCAGCCGGCTTTCCAGCCAGGCGATTTCGTCCTTCAGCATCAGTTTGCGCTTTTTCAGCCGCTGGAGGTGCAACTGATCGGCCACGCCTTGCTCGGCCAGCCGCGCGATCACCGTGTCCAGGTCGCGATGCTCGCTGCGCAGCTCGTGCAGCTTGCGGAGCAGCGAGTCCCGATCCGTCAACATCGGACCCTCATAGCACAATGCATAGGCACAACCCAGGGGCGCCGTCACCAAAACCGCGTGGAATCCGATCCCGGCGCGAGGCCGCCTGCCCTGCTCAGCGCGCCGGCGGGCAGGAATCCCGCGGGCACCGGGGGCAGCGCGCCGGCTGATTCAGGCTCGGCGAGGGGATAGGGCATTGTGTCGCCCAACGCCACTGTCAGGATGCTCGGGCCGCCGATCGCCGGAAGGGCCGCATCGCCATCGGTCCACCGCCAGAGCCCACCACCCCCCTGCTCGGGCAGCCACCAGCCGTCATTCAGCCGCGGATTATCCAGCGCCAGGTCGATCACCGCGCCGCTCAGGCGGATGGTCAGCCGCTGCACCATGACGCCAAGCAAGCGCCGATCCTCCAGCCAGGGGCGCAGCGCCGAGGGCACCGCGCATCGCGATTGCAACCGCGCGCCGTTGGGCAGGGGCGGCAGGACGAAGGTGTAGCAGCCGCCATCGTGCAGCACGGGGGCAAAGCGACTGCTGCCGGCGGCGACACGCAGGGCGGGGTCGGGGGTCGTCGCCACTTGCGGCAGCAGCATCCCGAGCTGCACGGACCGCGCGGCCAGCCGGCGCCACAATTGCTCCACCTGGGCCGGATCGTCGAGGAACGGCAGACACGACCCCATTTCGCGACGAAGCTGCGCGTCCGTGTCGCGGTGAAGCCACGCGTCTGTGTCGAAGCAGCACTGCGCCTCCGCACCAGCATCTGGTGTGCCGGCATCGGCCGCGTTGGCGAACATCGCGCGATTGCCGGTGTCGAGATAGCTCTCGGCCTCGAGCCCCTCGGCCCATAGCAGGTCGTGCCGGTCCAGTTCGAGATGGAAATAGTGCACGGTGGCGGTATCCGTCTCCTGCCGGATGCTGCCGCCGTTCGCCAGCAGGCGGATCGGGATCAGCACGCCGTCCATGGCCACGGCATGATCGGGGGACAGGAACAGGTCGCGCGACGGAAGGCCGGCGCCGAAGGCATTGGCCGCGACGCGGACCGGCCGGACCGCCAGCGGATCGCGGTGCTGGCGGCAATCGATGCGGCGCTGGCCGATCCAGCGCACCGGCAGCAGGCCGCCGAACCGCGTCCGCACCTGATCGCCCACCGCCAGTCGTTCGATCGGCACCTCGCCCTGCGCGGCCAGGACACGCGTGCCGGCCGCGTAGCAGGCAGCAGCGAGGGAGTAGCCCAGCATCTCCAGAACGGTCAGGTCGGTGGCGGAGACAGTGTTTGGCTCGCCGGTGCTGAGGAAGGCATCGTAGGAATCGTCGGCAACCGGAGAGATGTCGTTGGCAATGGAACTCCAATCGCCCGGATCGCCGCCCCACGTCGTCGCATTGTTGAACTGGTCGAGGTTGGCCGCGCCGTCGTTGATCGAGAAATACGCCGCGGTGCCGGTATTGGCGAGTGTGCCGGCACTCGTGTAGCGGAACAGGTCGAGCGGCGAATAAACGTTCAAAGTTTGACCAAACGTTGGATTGCCGGTAGTAATGAGAACGGGAACCGAGGTATTCGGCTGGTAAATCGCATAACGCCCCATCACTTCCGAGATCTCGTGCTCCAGCGCGCCAACGGCATCGTACTCGCCGCTGGGCACGGCCCCGCTGGTGCCAAAGAAGAAGCTATCTTGCGACGAAAGCGCGACATCGCCGCCAAACACGCTGGTCCCGGTCGTGATACCCAGCGCCAGCCCTTCCGCGGGCGTGATCAGATAGGCGTCGCCCGGACCAAAAGGATCGCTCGACGGCAGGGGGCTTGCGCCGGCAACAGATGTATCGTGTGCTTCCAGTGCCGGCTCGAAGACATCGTAAGTGTCGAAACTAACACTGTTCTCATGGCTTCCGCTCACGTCGCCGGCCGGCAGTGCAACGCCGCCGGCGAAGGTCGTCCCATAGGAAAACGTGACGCCGATCGTGATCGGCGTGGCGATTTCGGATTCGTAAAAGTCGATTGCGGCCGTAACGGCGCTTTCGAAGCTGGCGGCCAGGGTCGAACTCGTGACGCTGCTGTCATAGTACGGAACGATAACAAATCCTGAGTTGCTGCTCTGCATCGTTTCCTGGTCTGACGACACGGTCGACGTGCTTGCCGTGAATGAACCATCGGTCCCGCTTGACCTGGCAGCGGAAATATTGGTCCCGTTTGTCCCGGCGACCGAGCCGTCGGACGCGGCTGGGCCTCCGGGGGGAGACACGGCGCTATGGCCTCCCGGACCAGACGCGACGCTGCTCAGCGACGGGCTGAACTCGGGATAGGGATAAATCCCGTCGAAGCCGCCGAAGGCGCCGTCCGGGCCCGGCAACGGCGCCCAATTGTTGAACCAGGCCGAGCCATCTGCCTGTTGCGTTCCGGCATGATAAAGCCGGCCATCCCACGCCGTATTGTACCCGGAATAAAGCGGCACGATCCGGCCTCCCATAACCTGCCCGAACCGCTGCAGCGCAGGGCGGACCACAGGATTGATGTTTAGCAGCGCGGATTCGACCGGAGCAACGATTCGGCGTCTCGGTGCCTCTGCCGTTCAACTGCTGCGGCGCACGCCTGGATTGGAGCGGAAGATGTCGCCTGCAATCACAGGGCCGCAGGTTCGCCGCTTTGCCGGCTGGCAAGTTTCGGGCTGGCGCGGCAGGTGGCAATGGCGTTACAGTGGCTCTGCCGCGGCCGCTGCGGCGACCGCGGGTGTTTCACCGGGACGAAGCGGAGGAACCCCGACCATGAGCCAGCTTGCCCGTCTGGATGCCCTCAAGGAGCGCCACGCGGCGCTCGAAGCGCGCATCTTCGACGAGGATCAGCGACCGCGACCCGACAGCGACACCCTCATGCGATTGAAGGTAGAGAAATTACACGTCAAGGAAGAGATCGAACGCCTGCGCGAGTCAGCGCAGCTAAACTGACCGTCCGCCACTGAAGGGCTACGCAGCCTCCTCCGTCTCGGGCGGGGGAGGCGGCGGAACAGTACGGCCCTCCCGCTCCAGGCGCTCGTTCGCCTGGGCGACGGCGGCGTTCAGGTCGGTCTGCGTGCACAGCCCCAAAATAACCGGATCGCGCGGCTTGATGTTCGCACTGTTCCAGTGCGAGCGGTCGCGCACCTTCTGGATGGTCTCCTTCGTGGTGCCCAGCAGCTTGGATACCTGCGCCTCGGTGAGTTGCGGGTAGGTGCGGAGCAGGAAGGCGATGGCGTCCGGACGATCGTTGCGCTTGGCGACGGGGGTGTAGCGCGACCCGCGCAGCCGCTTCGGCACCGGCAGCGCGG
>Ga0335072_10009937_pt1 | contig 13715 bp, 12 predicted proteins | sample Lox_Sample_21_FD_206725 | JGI IMG/M metagenome (GOLD analysis project Ga0335072, IMG submission 206725) | Soil microbial communities from Loxahatchee National Wildlife Refuge, Florida, United States - Lox_Sample_2.1 | ecosystem: Environmental > Terrestrial > Soil > Wetlands | place: USA...
TTTGCGCCGCCGACGGCCAACTTCGCTGCGTCCCTTGTCAAAGCGAGTGGGTTCGGCAATACTACCACCGGAACACGACGCGTAGAACTAATCAGCGGCATTCATATATCAAACGAGTCTACGGCTTGATGCCCGAGCAACTGGACGACCTCCTTGCGACCCAACGTGGCGCTTGCGGAATCTGCCGTACAGAGTGGACATACTGCAAGAAATCAAATGGGCGTCATAATGACGGCACATTTCTTCAATACTTGCATATCGACCACGATCACGCGAGCGGCCAAGTCCGAGGTCTTTTGTGCGGTTTCTGCAATATCGCTATCGGGAAGCTCTACGACAACATCGATAATTGCCGTCGCGCAGCAGCGTACCTACGCCGATCCGCGAGGCCTGACTGAGTAACTCGCCGAACGCGCGGACGTGGCCGCACTTCCACGCATTGCGATCCATGGTTTGCGCAAAGTCTTTCCCTCGGGGACGATCGCCCTCGAGGGTATCGACTTAGAAGTCGGCGACGGCGAGTTCGTTTCGATCGTCGGGCCGAGCGGCTGCGGGAAGACGACGCTTTTGCGGATCGCTGCCGGCCTCGAGAAGGCCACTGCCGGAAGCGTCGACGTCAATGCGGCACACAATCGCCCTGACGCGTTGCCGTGCGCGACCGTTTTCCAGGAGCATTCGCTCTTTCCGTGGATGACGCTGCGCGACAACGTCGCCTTCGCGTTCGACCGCCTCGATATCGACTCCGGCGAGCGCAGCCGGCGCGTTACCGCGCAGCTCGATCTCGTCAATCTCACGCGTTTTGAAGATGCATATCCTTATCAGCTCTCCGGCGGGATGAAACAACGCGGCGCCGTTGCGCGCGCATTTGCCGTAGAGCCACAGGTCCTTTTCATGGATGAGCCCTTCGGCGCACTCGACGAGCAGACGCGAGTCCAACTCGCGGGCGAACTTCTCGCGCTTTGGGAACGCGATCGCAAAACCGTTCTTTTCATCACGCATAGCATCGAAGAGGCCCTTTCCCTCTCGGACCGGATCGTCGTGATGACCGCCCAGCCGGGCCGCATTCGCGAAATCCTCAGGGTCCCGTTCGCGCGGCCGCGCGATCCGATCGAGCTGCGCGCCGATCCGGAATTCGGAAGGCTTTCGGTCTACATCTGGCACTTGCTCCGCCGGGACTCCGCATCGTGACCGAACGCATCTTCCGCTTCGTTTCGCCGCTCGCGCTGCTCGCGCTCTGGGAATTCGTCGTGCGCATCCACCTGCTTGACGCACGCTTCTTCCCGGCGCCGAGCTCGATCGTCAGCGATTTCTTCGACTTCTTGCGCAGCGGCGAGCTGGTTTTCAATACGTGGATGACACTGCAGCGCGTAGTCGTCGGTCTTCTGATCGGCGGCGTTCCAGGTGTCGCTATCGGGCTGCTGATGGGAGTGAACCGCCTAGCGCGTGCGATCCTGGAGCCGATCGTCGCCCTGCTGTATCCCATTCCGAAAATCGCGGTGCTGCCGCTGATCCTCCTCATCTTCGGAATCGGCGAGAGCTCGAAATACGCCATCGTCGCAATCGGCGTCTTTTTCATCATGCTGATCAACACGGCCGCGGGCGTCCGCCAGATCGACCCGATTTACCTCGACGTCGCGCGTTCGTTCGAGATTCGCCGCCGTTCGTTTTACACGAACGTGCTGCTGCCCGGAGCGCTGACCAATATTTTCGCAGGTCTAAAGCTTTCGATCGGAATCGCGATCGTGCTCGCGGTTGCAGCCGAGTTCACCGCCGCCAAGAGCGGTCTTGGATTTCAGATCTGGAACGCCTGGCAGACCCTGCAAGTCGAGCGGATGTATGTCGCGCTCGTCATGGTTTCGCTGCTCGGATACGTCCTGACGCTCCTCGGCAACGCGCTCGAGAACGTTTACGTCCCTTGGCGAGGACGGTCGTAAACACGGCGCGTCGAAGGCGCCGGCGATGAGTTCCCGCCGACGGTTTCTCTACGGCGCCGCGACGTCGGCCGTTGCCGCGAAGGCGCACGCTGCGCGCGCAGCCGGCCTGACGAAGCTCCAGATCGGCTACGTGCCGTCGACGCTCTTCGCGCCGGTCTTCGTCGCCGCGGAGCGCGGCTATTTCAAGGAAGAAGGCTTCGACGCCGATCTCACACCGATCGTTGCCGGCCAAGACGCGATGGCGCTGGCCGCAACCGGACGGCTCGACCTCGTGGCGGCAGCACTTTCGGCGGCATTCTACAACGCGGTCGCGCGGGATCTCAATGTGCGATTCGTGGCGTCGACGGCATATCAACCCAAAGCCGGACATCCGAGCGCCTTGATGGTACGTGAAGATTTGTGGCAATCCGGAACGCGAACGCTTCAAGCCCTGCGCGCCAAGAAAATCGGATGGATCGGCGGAGCCGGCGCCGTCTCGGCGTACTACGTTGCGCGCATCCTGCGGCCGGCCGGCCTCACGCTGAACGACATCGAGAGTGTCAACATCGCGAACCCGGATCAGGCGGTCGCGCTTCAGCGCAAAGCGATCGATGCCGTCTTCACGTCGTCGCCGTTCACCGAGGCCTTTGCGCGCGATAAGCTCGCGCGCACGATCGGGTTTCCGCCGGCGGGCATTTCAGGATCGGGGATCTTTTTCGGTCCCACGCTGACCGGCAAAGTCGATCTCGCTCACGCTGCCATCTCGGCCTGTCGCAAAGCTGCCGGCGAGCTGCAAGGAACCGGTTACCTTGCGCCGGACGCGCTCGCGGCATTTGCAAAATACACAAGGCAGCCGATCGACGTCATCCGTGCCTCGGCGCGCTATGATATCTATCCGGATCTGCGCGTCGATCTCGCCACCGTAGAAGACGTTCAACACGAGTTCATGGCCGAGGGTATTCTTGCTTATAAAGCGCCGCTCAACGAGGTTCGCCTCGTATCGAGGTATTGAGGATGAGGCTAACATTTGCCGCACTTTGCGCTTTCGTGCTCGTAGCTGCGCCCGTTGTGGCGTCGGATGATACGGTCCTCGTGCGTGTAGTCGGGGGCGTCGGCTATACGATGGGTCCCGACCAACCTTACAACGCGATAACCGGACAGCAACTCCTCGAGGATGGCTACTTTGCGGTGACGCGTGCGCGTGCGCAAGGGATGCTGGTGTTGCCTGATTCTTCGCAAGTCGGCCTCGGCGCAAACACGACGATCCAAGTCTCGGCGTTCCAGCGCGCGTCAAGCGGAGACGGCTCGGTCATTGCGCTCACACGTGATGGAAGCGCCGTGCGCTTCGACGTCAAGCACCCCAAGGGCGCGCACGCGAGCTACACCTTCGTCACACCCTCGACGAACATTGCAGTGCGCGGTACGTCAGGCCTGGTCTACACCGGCGGCGGTCGCGACATCGTGGTTTGCCTCGATTGCTCCGCGCACACCCTCGTCGTAAAAACCACCGACGGAAAGACGTACGAGCTAACGACGGGGCAGATGTTGACGGTGACGTCGCACGGCGCTTCGCGCGCATCGACGTCGCCGGCCGCACTCCGGATGTTTGCGGCCAGTGGTCTTACGACCGAGCCCGGTGCACCGATGCCGGTTGCCGCGGCAAGTCCGGGAATTCTTCCGAAGGCTTCGCCATCGCAACGCAACATGGGGATTCCACCGCCAACCTCGACCAACGGCATCTCCATGCCTAAATGATTCGTCGCCGGCTGATCATCGTCGCGATGGTCGCTGTTTGCATCGGAGCCGCATATTTCGGCGTGCTGCTTAGCAAACCGGCCCCGCAAGGAACGCCATCTGCGTCGCCATCGCCGACGCCGAAGGGGTTGCCGTCGAGCGCAACACTGATCCCGATCGCTTCGCCTTCCTTTGCAACGACAATCCCTACGCCGGAGAAAAGCCTGGCTCCGATGACTCCTATCCCGTCGATGGGAACGTTGCAGCCCGAAGCGACCGACGCGCCGACGGCCGCGCCGACGTCAAACGAGAGCGTCTCGACCGTCGCGCCGGCCCGTATCGAGGGACCGCTAGCTCCGGCACCTCCGTCCCCGCCCGCGGCGCCGCATTAGCGGAGCGAAGCGCAAAAAGCGATGTCTACCGAGCAGTCGACTGCGTCCGCAAGCGCTCGAGCTCGCGTTCGAGCTCTTTGACGCGCAACGCGCTCCACGCGTGCCCCACGGACGTTGCGACCTGCGCGATGGTCCGACGTTCGTCCGGCGCATAATTCTCCTCGTTGCGCTTAGCATTGCAGACGAGGACGCCCAACAATTCTCCGCTGCTCAGCATCGGAAATGCCAAGATGCCCGGCAGGACGGAATCGACGGCATCGAGATCGACCACCACGCGCCGCGCGCGCATCGCGACGATCGCGGGATCGTTCACGTCCGCGCTCACCCCCTTCCCGAGGGTTCCCTCACGCAATACGTAGGCGCCGGAATCCTCGCGTAGCCACACGCCGGCCGAGGATGCCTTTGCATGCCGCTCGACTTCCTGAACGCAGCGCTCCAAGAGAGCTGACGGATCATCGATGAACCCGGCATCAAAAGAGAAGCTCTGGAGTGCGGCTTCGGCCGCATAACGCTCCCGGAAGAAAGCCCGATCGACAACGTGCTCCACACGTTTGTGGATCGCATTGAGCGAGATGCCGAGCCCCAGCGCGACGACGAGCTGTACGCTGGTGCTCGTGATGTGATTGACGTTCGTGAGATATTGCGAGATGAGCGCCTCGACGATTGCAACGGCGCCGACCACGACGATCGATACGCCCGCATAGATGGCCGCCTGATTCAAAACGAACCCGACGTCGATCAGGCGATGCCGCAAGATGACGTACGCAAGTCCGACCGGAATGACGGCAACGGTGAGCAGCGTGAGTTGATCGACGAGCGGTTGATAACCGATCATCGCCATTACAGCCATGTCGATCAACGGCCCGAGAATCCCGGTGCCGACGATGACGAGAATCCACAGTCGTCGAGAACGCTCTTGTTTCCGCGCCGTCACGTACCCGCAAATAATGGTCGCCAGCGCAAAGACGAACGGCGCGAGCAGCAAGAGACGTTGCACCGCGCCCAATCGTTCATTGTGACTTGAGACCAGCAGCTCGATCGGCGTGTTCACCACGGCCGCCAGAATCGCCGTTACAACGGCGAGCCGCGCGAGCCAGCGTTCCAGATCATCCGGCGTGCCCGAAAAGTACGCCGAGAAGTCCGCGGCGGATGCTCCCGCGAGAACGAAGAGCATCGCGCTTCCGTAGAAGAACAAGATGTACGAGAATTCGGGCGATATCTCAGGGTTCGCATTCGCGAGGCCGAGCGCGATACCAAGAGCCGTCAAGAAATAGACGAGCGAGCGCACCGCCCGCTGTTGCCAGCGCCGCAGCAGCAGCAGGGCCGCGACGAGCAGAAACGAGAGTTTGACGACGATCAGGTGTAGCGGCAGGTTTTGTCGAGGCCCGGGGCGCGCGACCAGCCGAACCACTCGGCCGTCCGCGGTTACGAGATTTGCGGTCGTTCCGACGAGCGGCTCCAGAATGTCGGCGCGCGCATGAAAGTCCCAGCGCTGCCACCGGACCGCGTCGCCGGCGCGTAAGCCGGTATCACTCAGGCTTGAATTCGGCGGCACGGACTCGACATGAAAGCTCGGCGACGTGACCCCGCTCAATCCGATCCCGTACGTGCCGGGCGTAAGACCGACGTACGCGCCGCCGATCGTGAAGGCGATTGCAGCCAAGATCGCCGTCAGAACGAGCGCGCGCCAGGTCTGTGCCAATGCGCCTATTCGTTCGTATCCGCGTGTGCGACGCTCGGAACAAGCTTCAGGGCTTTGCGCACGCGTCCCATCGCCGTGCGCAACACCTTTAGCGCAAAGAAAGGCTGCTCGTGGACGAGCTCCAGGAAGTGTTCTTCGTCGATCACGAGCACCGAGCACGGAGAAGTTGCGATGGCCATGGCGGCCCGCGGCGCCTTCTCGATGATGCCCATCTCGCCGAACATCCCACCTGGATTGATGACGTCCAAAACCAGGTCGTCGAGCTTGATCTCGACCTGCCCGCTGATCAAAACGTACATGCAGTTGCCGACGTCTCCTTTAAGGAAGATCGTGGCGCCCTTTTTGTATTGTCGCGTGTACTCTTCGCGGTGATTGATAGGAGCGTCTGTCGTCATAGTTTCACCTTCGCGAGCACCATGTCGTCGACGCAGGCTTCGTGGCTCCGCGGTCGCTGTCCGCTGAAACCGGCAACTGCCGCCAGATCGCCGCACGGCCTAGACCCAAGAATCGCACCGGCGCAGGGGGAAGCTCAAGAGGAAATCGCAACGAGGCTATCTGGATTGCACACGATTATCGGAATAGCTCGGTTTGTCGCGCTCGTCCTGACATCGCTCAGCATGGGCGTGCACTTTGGCACGTGGCTTACAGAAGCACCCATCCGGGAGACGCGATCGGGTCCGCTCTTCACCGAGGTTCAGCAAGGCAGGGACCGCGTCGCCGCCCGGATCATGCCCATTCTCGGGAATTTGGCGATCCTTTCGGTGGCAGTCTACGCCGTTCTCGTGAGAGCGACACCGTGGGCATTTGTCCTCACGCTCGTTGCGCTTGTTCTGCTGATTGGCGACATGACCGTTACGCTCGCCGGCAACGTTCCTCTCAATAAGCAAGTCCAGAGTTGGAATGTCGCTGCGCCGCCACCGGAGTGGGCGAATCTCCGCGATCGCTGGGAGAAGTTCCACACGATTCGAACGGTGCTAATCGTTTTGGGGTTCGTCCTACTGGCTGCCACCGTCGCCTTCTTCAACCACTGATCTAAGCAAAACCCGCCCGAGTGACCGGACGGGTTTCTGTTTTGCGCCGATTGATATAAAGACTGGCGACGCTGATGGGGCTCGAACCCACGACCTCCGCCGTGACAGGGCGGCGCTCTAAACCAACTGAGCTACAGCGCCAAGTGGTGGGCACGGTTGGGATCGAACCAACGACCTCCCGCGTGTGAAGCGGGCGCTCTCCCGCTAAGCTACGCGCCCCTGGCGGACCCAGGGATTCTACACGACCACGGCTCAGCCTGTCCAGGACGTTGAGGGAGGAACCTTGCTCGAAGGTTACCGGTACATCGATCGCTTCCGCGTTGCGTTTTTCGAGATCGACATGCTGCGGCACACGAACCACATCGCCTACATCCGCTGGACCGAGACCGTGCGCTGCGCGTACTTCAAGGAAGTTCTTGGTGAAGATATCGCGGGCAGCCGGGGATGCATTGCAGCGCGCCTCGAGGTCGACTACCGCGCGCCGCTCGAGTGGATGGAGGCGGTAGCGGTTGGTTGCCGCATCTCCAGATTCGGCAACAAGTCATTCGATACGGAATACGAGATCTGGAGCGAGACGAACGGAATCCTGGCCGCGACGCTGTTCATGAAATGCGTCGCGTACGATTACACGATCAAGAAGTCGATTCCGATTCCGGACGCATGGCGCAAGATCGTCGCGGATTACGAGCCGCTCGCCGCCGGCTGACTACGTTCCCTTCTGACCGCCTACGTAGAAGATCACTTTGAAGATCGCCTGCGGCACGGTGACGAGGGTGTTGGGGTCGCCGTACGCAGCATAGAACTCTTCGTTTTTCAAGCGCAGGTGATAGGCGATCGAGATGTTCGAGCATTGCCCGATGCAGTCGCCTCCGCCGTTGGGCTGCGGCGGATCGCCGGTCACGCGCCGAATGCCGATTGCAAGCGAAGAATTCGGGGCGATCTGATAGGCGTACGACACGTCTTCGAACCACTGGATGTTGTCACCGGCGCCGCGCGGCATCCACTGCGACGTGTTGTCGTCGACCAATGTGAGAAAACCGCGGTCGCCGATGCGAATCGTCGACGCGCGCAGCCACGTATCGAGGCGCCCCAGGCCGTAGCGGCCGGTGTAATACTGAATCTGGGTCGGCGTGGCGGAAGTCCCGTGAGCGGGAAAGTTGCCGACATTGTTCTGCAGCCCGCTGTGATAGGTGAGGCTGAAGCCAGCGTTCTGCGAGATCGGCGTGAGCACGTCGCCGAAGCGCCAATAATCCGAGCCTGTGTCGAGCTGCAGATCCCATGCGCTTTTCGTGAGCACGTCGAGGGTCATCGCGTTGTCGCTCTGATTCTGTCCCATCGTCGTGCCCTGATAGCGATCCACGAAGCCGCTGATGCCGACGGATTGCAGCTTGCTCTGCGGCGCGAGCGTCCAGATGCGCACCGCATACGTGCCGTATCCCGCGATATCCGGATGCGAGTTGAAGCCGTCGACCGGATCGAAATAGGCGCCGACCTTGCGCGCCGATGCGAAGAAGGCGAAGTTTTGATCGCCCCATCCCCCGCCTGCATCGATTGCATTGCCGCGTCCGGGGTCGAAGACGTTCGTCCCGCGATCGGTCGAGAAATTCATGTAACCGCTTAGATATCTGAGGCTCGAATAGTTCACGCCGACTTCGTCGGCATCGTCGACGATGCCGGGAACGTCCGCCGTGACGTGCTGCGCCGACGCCTGCCAGTGTGCGTCGGGCGACGCGTAATCGAGTGCCGCTGCAGAGTCGTCACGATTGGTGCCGATCGCATCGAAACTGGCGAAGCCGAAATCGCCTTGCCGGCCTTCGAAGGCGTAGCCCTGCGAGGGCGTCGGAATTGCCGGCGTGTAGAGCGTCGTGCGAAATCCGGCGCACACGTTACAATTGAACGTGTTGTAGTACGGCGCCGCTTGCGTAAAGAACGGCCGGACCTCGTTGATGACGCGCTGATACACGCTCGGCGAGATCGTCTGCTGGTCGAGCTCGACGTTCGAGAAGTCCGGATGAAACGTCGCGAAAAACGCGGAGGTCGCCGTGACCGGCACCGAAAGATCGGCTCCTACGCGCGAGGTCGAGCCGCCGGCCGACGGCGCGGCGAGCGCGCCGAGCGCATAGGGCGCAAAGCGCGGCTCGGGACGTGCGGCATGCGCGGTTACGATCGGAATCGTGATCGTGCCGGCGCGTGAAATGTCGTCCGGGTTCGTTTGCAAACGATCGAATGACCAAACATACTCCGCGCCCGTCGCGCGAACGTAACGAATGAATTGGGCGCGCCAAGCGCCGGAATGAGCGCCATGAATGACGTTGAGCGGAATCGCCATCGTGACGACATATCCGCCCGGCACGGAAGCACCGCGCGATTCCCAATGCGGAGCGAACGCCGTATTCTCGCTCGAGTATTCGTTGTGCGATCCGCCCGGGTTCGCTTCGAATTCGTATTGGAAGCCGCCGGCGCCCTTGGGCCATAGGTCGACCCAGACCGCATCATCGCTGCTCCACGACAAGCTGCCGTTGCTTCCAACGCTGCCACCCGTGATCGCATCGTCACCATGTTGTGAGATGACGACCGGCCCTTGCTGCTTGGCATCGAAGCGGACGTACAGATAGCGCCCGTCGGTCGCCGTCCGGACTTGCGTCGCCTCTGCTGCGGGTCGCGCATGCACGACATCCCAGGTCAACGCGACCGGCGCAACCTGCGGCCACACGCCGGCGGCGGCATGCGGGTCGAGCGGCGGCGGCGCCTCGACTTTCGGAACGTCAAGCGCGGCAATGGCCGCAGCGGCGATGCCGCCCAGCATGACGATGAGAACGACAACGAACAGATTGCGCCGCATTCCGACCCACATACCGGAGCGCGCGAGATATTGTTCCAGCCCGTTAGAGCACTTTGCGAAAGTTCGTACACCGATTGACGACGGTATATCCGAGCCTCTCGTGCACGAGCTGCGAGAGCTCGTTGTCGATCAGCGCGTCGGAGGCTATTTCCTTACACCCATGCTGGCGCGCCCATTCCTCTGCGGCTTGCATCAAGGCGCGGCCGACACCGCGTTCTCGTGCCGTTCTCTCGACGAACCAGCCCTCGATAAAACCGATCGGCATCGTCGGATCGCAATGATTTGCATGCGAACGCATGCCGACCTCGATGAATCCAATCAACGTCCCGTCTTGCTCCGCCACGAAATCGATCAGCGGCAGCGACGACGGAACGCCGTCGAACATTCGGGTCGCGTCCTCGAGATGGGTTTCGTACGGATAATGCGGCCAGAGCGCTTGACGAAGACGCGCGAGCGCCTCGATTTCGGTTCGTCGGGCAGCGCGAATCCGGACGTTCCCGAGTGTTTTGACGACGTTGTCCGGCGGATCGTAGCGTCCGAGCAACAATCCCATTGCAATGACATCCCATTGCTCACCGTTCAGACGGCGTAAGTGGCGGCGCAGAAAACCCTCGTGAACGAAGCCGAATTTTGTATACAGCGCGATCGCGCTGGCGTTCCACGGGAACACTTCGAGCGAAACCTTGTGCGCGCGCATCGAATTCGCCCACTCGATGCCGGCCTTTATCAACGTGCTGCCGACGCCCTTGCCGCGGTGCCCGCGTCCGACCAGCATCGCTAGTTCATAGACGCCCGGCCATCCGGGATAAAGAACGATTTCTCCCACGATCGCGCCTTGGTCCGTTGCTACGAGCATCAACGCGTCATCGCGCCGCAGGGTCGCGAGCATTCCTACCGCGCGGCGCTCGCGATCCACGGGAGGTTCGGTCGCAATCCAACGGCCTTCTGCAGCCACCGTTTCCAGCAAATCGATGATTTCCTGGATATCGTCCTCGGTCGCGCTTCGAATCTGAACGTCAGCCGGCAAGATGCGTCGTTGTTAACCGCCTAGCGCATAATCTCCTGAACGTCAGCACGACGGGGATCCCGAATCCGATGGTATGGGCTAGCCACAGGTTTGCAAGACGGGGCGCATCGACGTGCGGCTGATGCGCATGCCCGAGCGGAACGACTGCGTAGCGCATGACCAACATGACGATCGTGCCGAAAGCAATGCCGAGAACCAGCGGTTGCGCGTGTTGCAGACGCGGCGACCGCATCGCGAGTGCGAAAATTATTCCCCACGCGGCGCCGACGCACAGGTTCATGACGAATCCAACCAGCGCGGTCGCAACGCCGCCGAAAAATGCGGCGCGCCCCAAGAGATTCGAGGCGTCCCACTGCGATATCTCAACCGGCGTTGCGACATGCAGAATCCATGACTGCGTGACGACGAGATAGATATCAATCGCCACCGCACCGATCACGCCGGCGACGAACCCGAACCGAATGTTCTCGCTCACTGTGACCGCGCTCTCTCCGCAGATTAAAGGGAAATGGGAACCGCACCGGATTTGACGGACGGCCTGCCGTATCGCCGAACGTTCAAGCTGGCCGTGGATAAGCACTGCGCTCGTCTTGCGTTTTTCGTGCTCTCGATCGTCGTATCGTCGGCGTCCTCGGTTGCTTTACCGGACGACTCGGCGGTAATGAAGCGCCTGCGCCCTGACGAGCGCCATTACGTCATCGTTGCAAACCGCCGCGGCGAACCTCGGCCCCTCGCATACAGCGCTGATTTCGGCGTCGCCGTCGCGGGCAAGTTCATACAACCTCGGGTCGCTTACGTCCCGACCGTCGTTTATCCGAAGCCGGCTGCCCGGCCGACGCCGAGGATCGAGAACCACGACCTAACCTGGATGTTCGCGCATCGTTTCGTGCAGCCGGGCGCGGACGACGATCGCGTTCCGGGGACGCCCGCGCGTTCGGAGGTCGCCTCACCGTTCGACATCGACTCTGGTGCGTTTCACGGTGAGCGCACGCTGAACGGTTGGAGCGCGGAGCGCGTCACCGTTTCGATTCCCTGCGGCGTCAGCCATTTTCACGAAGGCGCCGGGGTCGACGAAGAGACAGGCTACATCTACATCGGCGGATGGGGCAGCGGCCCGGATGGCGTTTCGGTCGATGCCGGACTGCAAAAGAGCTCGGCACAATCGGGTGTCGACGATTACGCGTTCTATTGGAAGTACGCGACGAACAAGCCGATCACGTCCGACATGCGTTTTCCATGCGGCGGGCCCGACGTCACGCTCGAACTCTATCCCGTAACCCCGTCGCTCTTGGTTTTCGCCGCCACCGGCGTGAACGCCGAAGGTAAACGCGTCACGCTCACGCTCGTGCAGAAAACGCTCCCCAAAGACGGTTGGATTCCGTCGGGCGGTTCGAAATCCGACGGCGTCATTCTCAAGCGCATCGTCGCGATCGCGCAGCCGTACAGCTGGCAGCACAGCGGCCGTCATCGCAATCGCTTCGTCGACGGCAGCTACTTCGGCATCAAGAGCCCAGTCGATCGTACTCCACGCATCGTTTTCAAGAGTTGCCAGATCGGTCGCGTCAGCCCGCCGTCGATCGTACCGCGCTACGAAGCGTGGTCGTTACCCGAAACCTGGTCCGCCGCCGTTCCCGGAATGTATTTGGATTGGCCCCCGCTCGGCGTCACCCGGCAGACTTCGGGAGTCTGCGATGCCGCCGGTATTTATCTCCATGCCGTCTAGAGGTCCGTCTTTCATGCGTCTCTTCTTCTCGTCGCTCCTGATCGCAATGACGCTGGTTTGCCGCGCCGCATTCGCCGCCGACGACGCATCGATCGGTTATGCCAAAATCAAGCCTTCTCTCGTAAAAATCTGGGTTCTCGACGAGAAAGGGAAACCGATCCAATCGGGGACGGGCTTCGTCGTTGCATCCGACAAGGGCGGATCGCTGATCCTGACCTCCGCGCACACGGTTTTGAATGCCGCTAAAATCATCATCAATATTCCGGGGCAAGAGCGCGACATCGACGCGCGCATGCAGTGCGTCGGACCGGTCGATACGGCGCTGCTCCGGATCGGTGAACCCGATTTGACTCCCGTGCGCTTCGTTCCGCAAGACCGCACGTTGCGCGAAGGCAGCTACGTCGCGGTTGCGGGTTTTTTGAAAAACGACGAGTCCATCGAAATCGCGGGCCTCGTACCGCGCGTGCTCTATCCCGGAACGATCAGCTCGCTCCCGAGCAGCGGCCGATTCATCGATCTCGCCAACCTGAACATCGAGGAGGGGCTGAGCGGCTCGCCCGTCTTTGAGCCGCGCAGCGGTGAAGTCGTCGGGATGGTCGACACGCGCGAGACGAATCGGCACGAGCCCGGCGGCTACGCGATCTCGGCTCTCGTTCTGAGTCAATTTTTCGACGATCAAAAAGTGCGCGTCGCGTACGAAAGCACGGCGACTCCCGAACCGGCGCCGGTACCGGTTCCCCAAGCGCCTGCGCCGGCGCCCGCGCCCGCGTTCCCCTCCTCGGCGTTCGTTGCGGCCGAGCCGCAACCTGATGCTCATGCGGCCGAACCCGCGGAACCGCAGCAGTCTTTTTCGCAACAGCAGAACGACTTCACGGTGCAGAACGCATGGATGACGCAGCGACCGGATCTCGGCGTCAGCGTGCTCCACGTTCGCCTGGATCTGCATCCCGCGCACGACATGATCGCGCAAGCGGGTGATTTTCAAATCAGCATCCCGTCGCCGGACGGCGCAATGCAGTCGATTCACGCCCGAGCGCTCGTCGCCGGTCCCGGCGAGGTCTATGGGCCTCGCAAGGAGCTTTCCGTTCCAGCCGGCGACTCGATTGCGGTCACCGCGAACTTTGTCGTCCCGCAAAATGCGCAAGTGACGGCGGATGCCGGGCGCGCCGTACAATGGGTCGCCTCTGCGCCCCTTGCGAACCCGCCGAACGCCCCGGCGGGCGGGGCTCGAGCGACCTACGGGTTCGCGCTCGAGCAAACGCCGCGCGGCGTTCTCGTGCGGCAGGTTGCACCAAACAGCATCGCGCAACGCGCCGGTCTTCAACCCGGCGACATCATCGTGACGATCAAC
>Ga0335072_10009939_pt1 | contig 13713 bp, 11 predicted proteins | sample Lox_Sample_21_FD_206725 | JGI IMG/M metagenome (GOLD analysis project Ga0335072, IMG submission 206725) | Soil microbial communities from Loxahatchee National Wildlife Refuge, Florida, United States - Lox_Sample_2.1 | ecosystem: Environmental > Terrestrial > Soil > Wetlands | place: USA...
AGCTATAGTAAGCAGTCGTTTGTCACTTCTGATGGATATCTAGGCTCTGCACCGAGTCACTTGCAGATTGGCGATGAACTTGTCATTCCCCATTTGGTCATAGTTCCGTCGATATCGAGGGTGAATGAAGATATTGCCCTCATCTCATTAGTGAAGCGTTTGCTGATGGAATCATGGACGGGGAATTCACGAACACTGAAGCGCCAAAGCAATCATTCAAGTTGGTGCTTGAACAGTCCGTCTTTGACAGCTGCACTTTGTTCAGTTATTTCCAATTACAATATAAGCTATGCTAGACATTGGTGCATCCAAGACCTGCTCACCCGAACCGGATGATCCAAGACAGTAATATATAAGATACCCATACCCGCCTCTCCCTTCCCGATTCTCATATCTCTCTCACCTCACAACAACCCTGAACTCCCAAGTAACCCAAGGCCCCGAGCCATCCACCCCATTCCCAACCTAGAACACTGGCCAGCGTTCCCGACCCCTTCGTCATATAAGTGACAACCAACCTCACCCTCATCAACTTGATCACTGCAACCAGATACCTACGATACTGCTCTAAAAGCAGGAAGACGCCATATACGAACGCAGATTCCGTCATCGAGAGGTATAATTGAGGTTTTTAATAGTGAGAAGGGAGACGGGGAGCGGATAGCGTGGATGCAGTTGGTGGTACCAGTGGAATAACACTAAATCGAGAATCAGAGTTCCATGGATGAATACTCATTCTAAAGGGTGTTAAGTGATCCATCTTCCTCCTTTCGGATTTTAGTGGTTGAATTGATACCTTGAAAGATGCCTAGACATATCTATTGAAGCTCATCACTTACTAAAGTGGTATGTAAGCTTGAGTAAGGCGTGACATGCGTGATGAGTAGAGAATGGACTTTAACTCCAAGAGACCACAGTCCTTCTGCCGCCGAGAGAGGCGCGACACACCGGAGGGCACAGTTGCATCGCGGAAAGCTTATTTAGTAGGATGATTCGCGGAGAGGCAAAATCCAACCAAGTTAACCAAAAATTTTCATGAACAATATCACGATCGATTTCAAGCTACCTCAACTGGCTGTTCTCTCGCCCGACCAAGCCCCTCTTTACCGTAGTAGTCCATTGGATACACGTCACCATTGCCAGTCGACCAGTCTTCTTTCGCTCCGAGTGCTACCAAAGCCTCGTATGGGGTTAATAATGGCCGAGGAAAGGCATAACCCCAATCAATACTCAAGCGCGGGCATGCAACCTGAACCCAACATTCAACATCTCCCATCATGGCAAGCTTTCCAGGGAAGATCTCGCTCAGTAGGAGGTTGATATAAGGAATACCCTGCTTTTCGAGCATGTTCTCGATCATTTTCATAGTATGCGGATTTCCTTGACGGCCCAAAGAGCCGAGGATCAATCCCCACTTTTTGGCCTGCTTTGCAGCCCTGATGGCATCACGTCTTAAAGAATACATTTCTGCATGATCATAAGACTCACGAGTGAGCGTCCTAGAATATGGATCGTACCGATATGCAGGAATCGTGGGATTGTGGATCATTGCACTTTCAAGATGAAACCTTCCATCACCAAGGTATAGTATTATGTCAACTCCATCCGTGGACGTTAAGCGTGGAGAAGTACAGCCAAGTATTTCTCCTTTACTCAGTGGGGCTATTTGTGGTATCAATACTTTGAAACCGGCCCGTTCGAGTGGTGCTCGAACACCGTGTAGTGTAGCGTTAAACTGAATGGTACCAACCATGGCAATTGTCTTCCCAGGAGAAAAGTTTCTCTCCAACGTAGCAAGTAAGTGGGACGTGTCTATGCTGATGTCAACGAAGACATACAGTGTCTTGATCTTTGTGACATCAACAGGTATAAGACAAGAGTGTGCGTAATGTACTAATAAGTCACACCCTAGAGCTCGCGCTGTATAGTCGTCAATGCAGCAGGCCCCATATGTAACATCTCCCATAATCAGAGTTTCGACTCCTGGGCAGAATTGAGTCAGAATGTCAGAGATGGTTGTGGCAAAAAGAAGCAGTCCTTCAGGCATCTGAAGAGCAACCTTTTTCGATCCATTTGTACGTATACGGTGAATTGTCTTGTGTATTTCGAAAGAGTAATTTGCGGGCAGAAGTCCAATAGCAGCATTGATTTCCGGATCGTGAAGTATTTCAGGCGGGACCTGATTTAAGGTTCTTGGGATCCTGCGAGTCTGGGATACTGAGAGAGGTCAGTGAATTAATCTGCAAATGCGGGGGGGAGGAAATACATTGTATTGCACCGTTATCCTCTATCGTAGGGCTGCCGCCACCAAGCCTCGAGTTTTCTGCTGCTCGACGTCTGCCAACAAACCTATTCTTCGGCTGTCTGAGAGGCATGTCTTCTTCCACTGACTGTTTGACATCATGTGTTAAGCTTGACTCAAGCCGGTCGTCCTCCATCTTCAAGAGCTTTGAACCGTGATCATATATTGTATATTGACAATACAGGGCTGGAATATCCGGTGAAAAGCGTGTTCGGCAAGGCTGAAAGTTTTAACGAGCTTTCCCTCGCATAACCCCAACGGTGAGCTTCCATCACCAAACATACCATTTGTCTTTAGATATGAATGCTCAAAATGCCGCCTACAAGAGTCCTGGTACCACACTGTGCTCGCAGATTGGTGTCTTATAGGAGTCGAGGGTTTGCTACAGCCGTTGACCCTGTTAGCGCAAGGACCAGTCAACATCATGCCAGTGGCAACCGCGTTAAGATAGTCGAGGTTGGCCCGCGGGATGGACTTCAGAACGAGAAAAGAACCATACCGCTTGCTACAAAGATTCAACTTATTGAAAGATTGGCAAAAACAGGCGTAAAGGACATCGAAGCTGGTTCTTTCGTTGCGCCAAAATGGGTGCCGCAGGTAACAAAAGCTCGTCAACCATATGTAATTTAACGTCTGTATAACTGGTTTTCCAGATGTCAAACTCGGATGAGATACTCGACCATATTCTAAAGCATACACCAAAATCACCATACCCCATCAATTATTCATTCCTAGCACCTAATTCGAAAGGGTTTGATAATGCGATTGCAATTCTTCAACATAATCTCTCCCCAGATGCGCCACTCACACCACCATATGCATCCCTCTCCGAAAAGCTTTCTTCGATGCCGAATGGACCTCAAATTGAGTTTGCTGTATTTCCAGCAGCTACTGAAACATTCACACAAAAAAACTTGAACTGCGATATTGCCACATCTTTGAAACGCTTTAAGCCTGTGATAGAGGGGGCCAAAGCGGCTGGATTTCGTGTCCGCGCATATATATCAGTTGTGTTGGGTTGCCCATTCGAGGGTTACAATGTTAATCCCCAGAAGGTCGCCGAGATGGCGACAGATTTGCTTGAGATGGGAGCAGATGAGATTGACCTTGGAGATACTACAGGCATGGGAACTGCTCCACGCACCGCCGAGCTTCTCAGAGCTATGGCAGCTGCAGGCGTCAGAAATGAGGATATTGCTATGCACTTTCATGATACGTACGGACAGGCGTTAGTTAATACTGCAGTTTCTCTGGAGCATGGAATTAGGACGTTCGATAGCAGTGTTGGAGGGCTTGGTGGATGCCCTTATAGTCCCGGAGCAACTGGAAATGTTGCAACAGAGGACATGGTTTATTTTATGGAGAGTTTGGGCATGGAGACTGGTATAGACCTCGAGGAGGTGACAGATATTGGGGCTTGGATCACTGGGGAGATTGGCAAGCCGAATGCGAGCAGCGTGGGGAAAGCCTTGCTGGGGAAGCGTGGCCAAGCTGCACAGTAGCAAAATAGAATAAAGAAAGGTTTACATATACGATTGCAAGTGCCATAATGATACAGAAATCATGGGTCATATGGTACAGCTCTTAGGATCATGTGATCAATTATGCCTCAACGATTAGGCAGACCAAACCCCAAGCGGTGCCATTCAGATAAGCTACTGCAATAGCTCTCCCCAAAAGCAACACCAACTCCAAGCCGCTTCTCTCGAAGCTTATTTCAACACCGCTCTTACAACTTGGTTGCTTGTCAAAGGTTCTCCCTAACCCAAATTATCGTTCTGAACTATTAGTCAATCGAGAACCACCTTGCTGCAAGCATGGGAGATCCACGAGAGTCTTCGTCATTCAGCGTTACCCCAAGGATCCGGTACAACACTATTGGGGGGGTGAATGGTCCTTTAGTCATTCTTGAGAATGTATGTTATCCTCAATTAAGCTCCCACAAGCTCCAGAAAGCTCACTTTTAACCTTTCACAGGTCAAATTTCCCCGCTACAACGAAATCGTCACCTTGACGCTCCCAGATGGCAGTGAGAGATCCGGACAAGTGCTGGAAGCTAGAGGTGCGTAGGCAGTAATAATTATACAAAAAGATGATGCAGATGCTTACTTCGCATAGGGGATAGGGCAGTTGTGCAGGTACAGGACATGACTCGAGCTTCTATCTCTGACGCTAATTTATGAAGGTCTTCGAAGGTACCTCTGGAATTGATGTGAAAAAGGTATAGAGGACACCCTTATTGCCTATGCAGTACATCTGATATCTTGCAGTCGAAAGTCGAATTTACAGGTCAGAGCCTCAAACTTGGTGTCTCCGAGGACATGCTTGGACGTATCTTTGACGGGTCAGGACGAGCTATTGATAAAGGCCCTAAGGTTCTTGCAGAGGACTACCTGGATATCAATGGAAGCCCTATCAACCCATATGCTCGTGTATGATCGTTACGTTTCATAGAAGCTCTCCTTTCACTAATTGTGCGTAGGTCTACCCTGAGGAAATGATCGCCACTGGTATCTCTGCAATCGATACCATGAACTCAATCGCTCGTGGTCAAAAAATCCCCATATTCTCCGCTGCCGGTCTCCCTCACAATGAAATTGCTGCTCAAATTTGTCGGCAAGCCGGACTCGTCCAAAAGCTAGGTGTCACAAATAAGGGCGTTCATGACGGCCACGAGGAGAACTTCTCAATCGTTTTCGCCGCTATGGGTGTTAACTTGGAGACTGCACGTTTCTTCACAAAGGATTTCGAGCAAAACGGGAGCTTAGAGCGAGTTACTCTGTACTTAAACTTGGCCAACGACCCAACGTAAGAATCAATCAGAGCATTCATCCGTTTGATTGCTAACCATTTTACAGTATTGAGCGAATCATTACTCCACGACTCGCTCTAACCACGGCAGAGTACTACGCTTATCAGCTGGAGAAGCATGTTCTGGTCATCATGACTGATTTGACGGCATACTGCGATGCTTTGCGTGAAGTATCAGCTGCCCGAGAAGAAGTCCCCGGTCGACGTGGGTACCCCGGTTATATGTACACGGATCTATCAACAATTTATGAGCGAGCGGGTCGTGTTGAGGGGCGGAATGGCTCCATCACACAAATTCCTATCCTAACTATGCCTAATGACGATATCACGCATCCTATCCCCGACTTGACGGGTTACATTACTGAGGGACAAATCTTCGTTGACCGGCAATTACACAACCGTGGTATCTACCCTCCAATTAACGTATTACCATCTCTGTCGCGTCTCATGAAGTCTGCCATTGGCGAAGGGCTCACCCGGAAGGATCATGGTGACGTCTCCAATCAACTTTACGCGAAGTATGCAATTGGTCGAGACGCTGCTTCAATGAAGGCTGTCGTTGGTGAAGAGGCACTTTCTTCGGAAGACAAACTATCCCTCGAATTTTTGGAGAAGTTTGAACGAACTTTCGTCACCCAAGGCGCATATGAATCGAGAACAATCTATGAATCCTTGGATCACGCGTGGAGCTTACTTCGTATCTACCCCAAGGAGTTACTCAATCGCATCCCCGCCAAGATCATCCAAGAGTTTTATCAGCGATCCTCTGGTGATCGCAAGGCTAAGGGACGTGCTAGCAACAAAGATACGAAGGATGACACTGAGGAGGCGCCAAAGGCAAGTGGCGCTAATCAGGAAGAAAACCTTATCGATGCATAAAGCTCGAGCTCGGGAGGGAGTGAATTTTACGTCCGTATGTATAAGTACTGACCGCTATGGATTCGTGTATATGGTGAAAGACGGTCAGCTTTCGTGTTCGAGCGCATGTTCAATGATAGCTAGAACTTCTATCACAATGAATAGTTAATCTCAATACCGGCGCCACCTCTCTGGGTATATTACCAACCACATGGCCGGTAAGCATACCTCACAGATGCTAGGACGTTTTCCAGGATATTATCAGATTCAAGAATTAGCCTGAGTGTTAGTCAAAACACTTTCAAGGCTCTGTGTTGTTTCCGAGCTTCGCCTTCTAGCCCCTGCCGCAGAGCTGTCAACAGTTTCTACCCCAGGATTATCATCCCAAACGCGCCTATCAACGATGCGGTTATAGTTTCATGCATATTTACTGGCCCATACTCTTTCTAGTTAGAACAACGTTATGCAGACGACAAATCATCAGGTTGCTCGATGAAACTCGTACCTAATTTGACCGACTGGCTGGCGATACCCATGCTTGATGAAAGTTGAGGATCTGCCGATCCCTGACGTTGGAAGCCGATATCCGTGACATTGGGCCGACTTTGATATGGTAAGATTCTTCTATCAGACATGATATTTTGCATCACAAGCTTTCTTTAACCGGCAAGTATCTGCTAGCCCAGCGCGGGGAAGGACCGAATGTTTTCCCAATACTTCTTTGATTTTCTTTGGGTTACCGCAATATCTGGAGCTCAAGCTGTCAAGCTCCAGCTATAAACCCTAGCAGAGAACCCTGAGGTAGGCCTCTTCACGCTCTCTACTGAGAGGAAATCTATAGTTTAATATTTTATACGTCGTTCTGTTCTTGTGGCTTCTACGGTCTTTCCAAGATGTGGTCAAGCAAACTTCTCTTTGTCTTCCTGCTTGTATCAATAGCTTGCGCACAGGACAGCAATGGTACTAAAGCTGGTGGAGCACCATGTCCTGATGCCAATGAAAAGTATATGATATCGGCGCCAGGACATTCGAGCACTATTCATTCCATACGATGCCAGCATCTCCAACTTACTCATCTACGACAGCCGGGGCATTGAGCGCGACATTGTTATGGGTTTCGACAATGCCTCCTACTACAGCATTGACAGGCAGCATCCCCATCTTGGTGGTGTGTCTGGCCGCTATGCGAACCGCATCAAAAATGCCTCTTTCGTGATCGACGGCGTCACGTACAACGTTTTGCTAGATGAGAATCCTACGCCTGTAAATCCACAGGGGTGGATACTCTCCATGGTGGGCCAGATGGCTGGTTAGCGTAACTTCACTGTTGTGGCCCACACAGGTGACTCTATCACCTTCTCTCTAGTTGGCCCAGATGGTATGGAGGGCTTCCCAGGGGTATTTGTAAGTTACATCACCTATACGCTGTCCAATATGGCCTGGAATATGAAGACAGTGGTTTTAGCGACGACCAAAAAGACGCCTATCATACTGGACTTGCACGTAAGAGACTTCTCACATGGTGTACAGTACAAGATGTCAGACTCTAACATAAAATAGCTCTATTGGAACCTCGACGCCTCCTAGAACTCTTCGACAGATTTGGCCCTAAACCACACTCTGTGGTTGCCCTGCTCCGGCCAACGCATCGGTGTGGACAATATCCTGATCCTCAACGGCACAATTCTCCCAAATCAGCCCAGCTCAGTCAATGACCTCTGGACTACGTCGAAGCAGCTTGGTGACAACTTTAGCGGTCCTGACCTCTTGGACAACTGTGGTACTGGTTATGGTAAGCTTCTTTCCCCTATAGATCTCTTTTCAGTAGGCACGTATGAGACTTGGGCCAATAGTAACATGGCCTTACTAGACACCGCCTATCTTGTCGCTCGCGAGCAATCCGGTCACTATGATTGGCGCAACACCCTCCCCGTAGCAAGACTACAAAGCGCCTGGAGCGGCATCCAAGTTGACGTATACAGCGACCAAGAAGCCTTCCAAGTCTACAGCTGCAACAGCCAAAACGGTAGTAGATCCCTTACCCCTTTCCTTGGTCAACCTCCCACTAACATCCCCAAGCAACATAGGCTCCCTAGCTCTGAAATCAGCTCAAGGCTTCTCCAACGACACCTCTTGGCCGCGCGTCACGCAGTAATACGGCTGCATCGTCATGGAAGTTGAAGATTGGATTGACGCTATCAATTAGCTAGAGTGGCAACGCGGGAGCAGGCAGATCTATAGGCCGTGTTGTGATCCGTATGTTCTGCAGGCAAGATATGATTTACTTTACTGGTAACTAAAGATTTTGAATAAGATACAGATACAGTATCAGAACAGAATACTATTTTCCTCATAGAAAGCTCTCTGTGTAAACCAACTGGAATTTGTAAGTTTATGCGAGCTTCTCTGTTCCTTCGCGTTCACCTTTGGCTCTTGCTTGTACCACCTCCTCTTGAGACCATAAACCGTCCTGAGAAGGAAGGAGATGCAGCAACCCGTGTCCATGGCAGCAGACGACTGCTTATAATATCGATTACAGATTTATATACAGCGGTGGTCTGACGCACGACAACGGCTGTGACGTGCGGTAGTAGTTATTCCATCAGTCAGCGATGAGAACTGTCACTAGCAGATACCTAAGCCTCTGAGCACAATTGAGCAGAAGCTCAAGCAGGCGGATGGAGGAAGTGCTAATGTTGACTTTAAGAGTGTGGAGAGGACCAGCATAGAAGATTTAGAGGACCTAATTATCGGTTAGCTTAGAATGGGTTATGAAGCTGACTTCATGGCATGAGGGAGTGCAGAAATGGACATGACGGGAGGATCTTGTTCAACGACGGAATCGATGGCGACAGTAGTAGCCTTTCCGACAGCATCCAGAAAGACATCCTAGTTCCCTTTTCCATAACAGAATCTCCCACACCCAAATGAACCACACGAATCGACGATGGACTTTCCATAGGTAGTTCAGGAAGAAGATCTTATTACTCACAGCGCCATCAAGAAGGGAGAGCGCGGTCCTCTCACGCACCATGTTATGAGTCCACGGCGGGAAAAAGATCAGCGACGGAAAAAAAGCTTTCGACGACTGATGAAACACATTTCGGCAGTCCACCTGTCGAACTTTAATGCTTCCAATTTCCCAGCCTTCACAAAAAGCGGCCAAGCAGTCGGCCAAATAATTGCGAACGCGAACGACTCCCAATTGACTTCTTCTTCATCGAATTCCTTTGACCGTTTTCCACACGGATCTCTGCTGTGTGAATCCTGAACGGGTGACGGGATAGGGAATAGGGGGGCGATTTATAGGGACCAGAGGACACTAGTAGGGTGCTAGTGGTGGATTTCCCAGGCCGGTTAATGGGATGGTGGAGAGTTGTCTTTTAGCAATTTGAGTTGATCATTCAAGGAAAGGGGCAAAAACAAGATGGAATTAAAGTGACACTTGCTCCTTGTAATTGAACCTAAAAAGGTACAAGATATCGTATGGCATTTCCCTATCCACATTAAATACCTCTATAGACAGACTTGGTCATTGGATGTGAGCAGCAGCAGCTTTAACCTGAGCGGAGGGTGAGCATTCCTGAGCATGTCCTGGGCATGGCCTGAGCATCCAGTGCATGCCCTGAGTACATAGTGGGGATTCTTATTACGGCCCTCTGGCGGTTTGTTTTGGCCTCCTTGAGCCCAGTTATGAATGCCCTTAAAATACAGCTACTGACTTGTGGTAAAGACGAAGGGCAGCTTTCTAGGGCGTGTTTATATGCTTCTGCTTCTTGAAAAGAGGAACAATTGGGCCCTTCTGAAATATCTAGGGTACATGGACGCTTTTCGGGAGTGGCAGGGCTATATTGATTACGTCAGGGATCAGTTCTAGCTATGGTTACATGCTATTGTTCGAAGAGTGTTTTGTATGAAATTAAGGTGGGAGCTATGTGGCCGACATTTAAAGCGCCCCACTTTTCCTGTTCAATGGCTAGAAAATAAGAATTATTCTTTAATAAAAGCAAGATTGAATTTCGTGTTTTTATAGTTTGAATGTTATTTATTCAATATATCACAAGCCTATACAATTAAAAACAAAAATAATGCAAGCCGTGGTGTTTTGATCTCCAGGTAGATCCAACACTGTTTTACACACCCTTAACAGAGAGAGAAGACCACGCGCTGGCTAGCCTCAGCGGCCAATCGCTAGGGCAAGACTAAACATTGAGAGCCCGAAAAGGGCTTTCTTGCCTCTCGTTTGATATGTTCTGCTTCCCAGTCTACAGGTGACCGACTAGCCTCCAAATATGATCCTCTACCTCACCTGCAACCTACAACCATTACCTTATAGCTATTTCTAACTCAATGGCTATTTCAGGTCATCAAGTATTCACTGTCTCCCAAAGTCGCGTCGAGAGTGATGTCCGGGTCATTTTGGGATGATATTTTTTGCTGCTGTAGTACTGTACTACTCCACTATTGGATAATAGATTTCAAGAGTAATATCGAAATTAACTATTTTGATTGCAGAGAGATGAATTTCGTGCATGAAGAGTGCGATCGGAGGTGGTGGTCGCTATGTGAGATCGCGCGGTGTTTCAGGGCTTATTGGTGTGTATTATGGGCTGCTATGCCTCGGATTTGGTGGTAGTACGTAAATCTTGACTACTGGAGCTTTCCGATAATTCCTATTTGTCCTTTGTAAGAAAGAGCCTCGCAAAGTGTGCAAATACGAAAGACAATAGAAAAGTAATGCCTACAATCATCATCTCCTCGTCACTGTCATTCCCATGCCGGGTGTTGCCTGGCGCAAGCATGGATCGAGGTTGTCGCCGATTTAGCTCTGTCACTCTACTCATAACTGTGTGACGGACTTCACCGTTTGCAGATTTTGATTCCGTCCATGCGCCAGGCAAGTAGCTATGGGACTCGTGTCTACTCCGTTGCCGCCTTTCTATGTGAAGAAGGCCATAAAGCGTTGGAGCGTTAGCAACAAACGCCTCAAAGAAGAGTTCAACGTTCGCTACATTATGGGACTGTCCCACACGATTGAGCAGGACCAGGTTCATTAAGAGACGAGTCAAAGTCACTGCAATAATCGTCAATCCTACTAGGAACAAGACGATGAGTCGGATTTTGGCTATCAGAGGCCTCTTTATCTTGATAAGTTGTGGCAAGGGAAGAGCGATCAACATGGCGTCTGTGACCATGTTGAGAATGGAGAAGACGATCAATTGCACAATGCCTTTGCTGCAAGTTCCTGCATCACACTTAGTCCCTATTTGCTTGATATTGAAGAGCTTCCGTACCAGGATCTGGAACCACCTGCCAGTAAAGCTGGAAAGGGTGACATTCCACGAATGTAACGATGAAAGAAATTATAAATGTGACAGCTAAAGTGGCCCAGAATAATCTCACTACCATGGGCGACTTTAATCCCTGTAGAAGGCGTTGTAGCACACACATAATGACACACTTCTGCAGCCAGGTACTAAGCAAAACATAGATCAGTAAACGAAGGATATGTCCGAAGACAGAACACACTTCATAGTGGCAGGAAGGCTTACTAAACAGTGTAAAATACTCGATCGACAATTGTTAACTTGCTTCCGATCTCAAGACGATATATTTCTTCGGGGGTAAATTGGAGCTGCGCTCTGGCGGCCGCTGTGATACTGTTGGTTCCCCAGACAAGAGCAACGTGAATTACGGCGCCTCGGAGCAGTAAGGCGATGATAGCCGCGATGGTGAAATAATCGCCAAGTTCTAGGCCCTGTTTCCTGTAGCTTCGAAGCACAAGGCGAAGAGTCATAATCGCCACGGCTGCCCCTGTCAGGAACCAAAGAATAAGCAGTTCTTCATCGATTTCATCCATCGCTAGAATATGGATGCGGGTGATAAAGATTGCCGTGGAGAAAGACACCAAATGATCGAAGTCAAGAACAGTCTATTCTGTACTTGAGATTTACTTGCTACAGGAGAATCGCAATTTTAAGGTGAGAGGAAGCAAAGGCTATACAATAGGTATGGCCGAATGTAACGCTCGGTCTTGGAATGTTCTCCCGCACCTTCCATCTTCTCCAACGCCTTAACCTGACTGATGCAGTAGATGGAGATCTCCATATCACACCTGGCATTGGTAACTACCCTATCTATTGGTCCTAGTGGGTACAGAAAGAAGACTAGTACCAGTAGATCTGCAACAGCGGCTGAATCTAACCAAAGCGGTGTTTCGAAGATGGGATAAAGGAAAAGGGATAAGGGCACGTTCCAGAGCGTACAGAGGGCCGAATGCGTGTCATCGGTGACAGTCAATCCCACGTGGCCTAGGCATTGGATGAACGGCGCAGCGACTAGGCATCATGGAATTGGTCGTCCCGCTTAGCCGGTAGGCTTGAGCTACCGTGCGCGCATGTGTACCTCACTAAAACCTCGAGCCATCCGCGACGGGAAGGTGGTCACGGATCACTAGCATTCGCGTCAAATTACAGTATGTTAACAAATCACGTTCACTACGCTATGACACTGTCTTCAGAACAGTCGTTTGTGCCTCGCAATGCTGCCAAAATCGCCATCGCGCAGGAGACTGGCATGATGGTGTCGTAGAACTCCTTCCCCCACATTTGCCAACCCCAACTGACCTTTATCAGCGCTCACCCAACACCTCTGACACATTGTGCCTTGTTGCCTATATACGCCAAACCCGGGGGGTCAAACACTACGACCAAGAATATAGAAAAACAGCAAGTCGAGGTGTTTCAGCCTCCCAATCTGGGAGTACCTCCATACCGAGGCGTGACTCACGTGCAAGCTCGCCTAAGCGGCTAATCGTTGGAGTGAACTTCCTTGAGAACATAGAAAGGCTCCCTACTGTCCGTGCGACCCCATAGTTTCAGGGTCGCGGGAACCTCGAGAACACCAAAATGAGAATTTCGAATTAGAGCCAAAATGGACCCATGAAGCCAGCTAATACTGTAAGGATTCGGTCTCAACTCTACACCCTCCTCGCCCCCCGATCCACAAGCCTCGCCACCCTAAGCCCATATCCTTCACCAACCACCGCATAATTCCACTCCTTCGATGCCTTAGTCCTCGTCGGCCCCTCTATACCTTTCCCGATCGCGCATTCCCTTGCTGCATGCAACCTCCTAGGCGTCAGTTTAATTGGCACATAATCCAACAACGCCTGTTCCTGCCTAACCCCTCTCGAGCTACTATATATATGTCGAGTAACCCCGCAATACCAAGTAGCACAAATATTATGGTTAGAATATTAGCCTTCGTAAGCAGGCATCCCTGCGTTGTGTCGCTGCTAGTGCTTGGACCCTAGAGAAGGTTATTATTTCCCACTTACACTACAACCATGGAGTTAAGGTATTGCTCGATAAAAGTTGTTAATACAGTAGCCAGCATGTTACTGCTGGAAGAGCAACTACCCTGAAACTCCTGTAACCTATCGCTTATACAGCAGGAAGTGTCTATAGCGCTAAGGATCCTGTCTGCAGCATGGCTGTCGACTGCAGAATAGAAACTCTACTTCACTATATTGTTCATTCGCAAGGCGCTTAGATCAATAGACGCCTTAACGTCCTAAGGCGCAAAGTTGGTAGGGGTGGTATTTATGGTCGTCGAGAAAAGCAGCAAGGCGACTTTGCACACGCCTTCCCCGATAGGGCGGCGGCTCAACCCGTGGGAGGCCAACACCAACAATTGAGATTAACGTCCGTCCCTGCGTCGAGAGATGCACCCCGTAACGA
>Ga0335072_10009941_pt1 | contig 13712 bp, 15 predicted proteins | sample Lox_Sample_21_FD_206725 | JGI IMG/M metagenome (GOLD analysis project Ga0335072, IMG submission 206725) | Soil microbial communities from Loxahatchee National Wildlife Refuge, Florida, United States - Lox_Sample_2.1 | ecosystem: Environmental > Terrestrial > Soil > Wetlands | place: USA...
CCTTCAACGCTTATATCCGCCGACTTTCAAAGCGGCCTTCTACGGTGATTGCCGAGAAGCTCTCTAATCCAGCTATCAATGACCGGAGGGAGTATATGGCTCTTTGGATTTCCCCAACACATCTGGAACCACGCAACGTAAGCATCGACATCAGATCCATCAATTTCTCAGCGTCCTTAGAAGTCCTAGTCGTTGGAGAATAGTTAGAATCTAGATCAAGCACAAGTGTGTAGAATTCGGTCACTATATTCTCCTTTAGGGCCTCGTTCAGCTCCGTGAGGAGGAAGGCCAACGATTATTGTGGCAAATGATCCTAAATTTGTGGAGATATTCCCAACGTCACATACACCTTAAGCCAATCTACATGGTAGCGGCGACAGTGAAGTAAATTCTATTACTTGACACTGACAAGGAGAGATAAGCTGAAGGATCTGGTTCACTTAAATCCCCGCGGTCACACTTCCCTTGTGCTCTAGTCTTGACGCATAATATTAGCGGAGCCTTTTCTTCAAACCCAATGCTTCTCATCATGAAAAAGCTTCCACGACCTAGAAGACAACCCCAGTCATGGTTCAGGAGATAGTAGGATGGCTGGCTGGCTGGAACGGCATGGGTAGTGGTGCTAACAAGCCGTACAAAAAGCCTGGCCTGGTAGGCCTGTATGGTTTACGTTAATGGTACGCTAACCTGAAAAGGTAATGTAGTACAGGGAATTCGACGTCGGAATCTCGACATGAGGAATTTCCATTTCCATCTTTGGCACTGAGGAGTTGCTGCTTCAACCTGACCTATAGGTGAGGAAACCTGAGGTTAGCCTGAGGCGAGCCTGAACCCAAGGACCCGTGTTGCCACCCCGGCTATGATTGCGGCGATCCAAAAAAAGAAACCAGCTTGCAGGGATTTCTGGAGCCCTAGTTTTGGGACCTATGCCAAGGTCCTAACACTTCAACCCATTTACTAACCAATGAAATTATTATTTGCTAGAAGAACTTATCTTCACCCTATCGTCTTGCTGCGGGGTGTGCCATCTATGCTGAAATCCGTTGAGTTCTATTGGTCAAAGTCTGATAACGATCCTACATACCTTTGGTCGATGCAATTACACACGACACTGCATATGTGCTTCGCCATCACAGTTACAGCCCCTCGAAAAATCTTACATGTGTGCAGCTCTGATTGGGTTCACAAAGAGAGACTCTGACCTAAAGGGACGTACTGTCGCATCCAGCGCGGTCCTCAATCGAAGAAAGCAACAGCCCTTGCTCCCGTGTCTCCGCGACTTGTTTCGCTGTAGCAGCTATATCGCACTTCCTCAACATGGATTTCCTACTTTTCGGCCTCTTTTTGTCGACATTATCATCAGCGAGCAGCATAAATACTTGCTACTACCCTGACGGATCTGTAGCAAGGGGCGATTGGCCGTGTAACAATGATGCGGAAGCCAGTGCTTGCTGCGGCGGTGGATCGGCGTGCCTGTCGAATGGAATTTGCCTGTCCCAGAACCAGACTGGCGTGGCGATATACGAGAGGGGCAGTTGTACAGACCAGAGCTGGAGTTCTTCGAGTTGTCCTAATTTCTGTATTGCCGGTACGTGATTTTACCTTGGGGTCATCGGAGGTGACGAAACTAACACAACTGCAGTGGATCCCCCTGGGGGAGCGCAGTTGTACCCCTGCGACACAACACCCATCTCGGACTTCTGTTGCGATAGCGGTAATGTCTGGTACGGATGCTGCTCGGACACGAGCAATTATTTAAACATACCTGTCCCAGATGCTTCCATCACTTATGTCGGGTGGACAACTCCGGATGTGGACTTGGCTGGGCAGACCACAACAACGACCGTAACAACGACCGCAACAACGACCGTAACGACGACCGTAACAATCAGCAATGCACCAGGAACTGTACAGGTCACCCAGACGTCCTTCTCTGCCATCCTGTTTACCCAAACGGCTATTTCTGTAGTCCTAGTCGACGTGCCTTTGACTCTAGAAATCACGGACACATTGACCACAACAGTGAGCGACACGCCGCTGACAGTTGAAATTACTGAAACTTTGACAACTACGGCCAGCAGCGAGTCTGTAACTCTGGCTATTTCTCAGGTCTTCAGCACCGCTGTTCCAGGCGGAGGAGGCCAGGCAAGTTCTGGCAGCTCTCGACATGATTCATGCCACAGCCTATTCACAGGGACAAATGTCGTTATGAGCATCGCTGGAGTATTCTTGATGATTGCTATAGTTGTCCTGTAGTGCTAGCGAAGTCGAGCCATCTACTAGCCTAGACATCTATCAGACTGGAATCGTAATGGTTTACAATCTTGTCATGAGAGAGTAACGGATTGGAAAGTGATGTACAGTTAAGGTAAATGAAACGACCTGCCAGCCAATTACACGTTTGTTCACATCCTGAATATTTGTCAAGCTGAGGAAGGAAAGAAGGACTGAAATGATTGCTTGATTCACTCCCTAACGAGGGAAACGAGCAATACTTATAGACATAGGAAATGCCAACACCAAGTCGTCCTTACCTATTCCGTCAACCTGGCTAGTGCCTATCTAGCTGGCTGTTGCCTGTCTAGAATTTCCACTAGGGTGAGAGGCTGTCCTGTCTGACGCGATCCCAGATCCTGATATGCCAAGCCCGAGATATCACACGGTGATTTTCGTGGGAACTAATTCTGATGGCTCTGGATTCATTCACCATGTTACCGGCGATTTTGTGACAGGAATGCGCTACGAGCGCAAGATCGGCAAAATACCAGAAGAATCCGGCACCTTCCATAACAAGGAGCTCCTGGGGAAGTCGTTCGATGCGGTTGAATGGGCACAAAACAGGGGCGTTGAAGTTTACTGGAATGGCCACAGATACTCGTCATTTGTATTGGGCAAGCGGAAACTGTCCCAGTCATAAAGTAGGCCGCGTCGGAACCATCTCCAGAAACTTTGAGCATAGGGCATGATTTTAGCGTACAGTGGACGGACGATTTTGCCGTGCCGGGACTTCAAGTGATCTTCGTCGCATTTACTTTCCTATAAATAGCAAATCTTCCGTGGTCTCTGTTCGTACAAGACTCCAGTCTCTTTCCCATATTCAAGTCGTGGCGTCGACCTATGGTCGCCTGAACTCTTCAGTCATATGATCAAGGCTCGGTTCGTCGTGCGTAATAGGTTAAGGAAGCGCGGCGGTAGTTCCGGCCAGGCAAATCATTGTCGAAAGGGAGTTCTTATCTCATTCCGGCCTCAACGTCCCCGCTCCTGCATCATCAACGATATGAGTGGCCAGCATTTGCGGCTATGATTCGGATTACGAAAACTCGGCGGAGAAGCCCCACAGGTGCCAAGGTAACGGAGGGTGGAACCCCGACAATTCCGTTGAATTACACATCTAGTCAACTCCTACACTGCTCGCCGAGCTTGTTTATAGCTCTTGATGCATCACGAGAATCGAGGATTGGAAGCATTCTGCGGGCATGGAGTGCTTTAGCACGTCCTGGGTCTCCGCAAGCAGATTCGTAAGGCACATGTTGATTGCATTCAAGTATTGTGCTATCAGATACAGATCCACGTCAAAGGCCGGAATCATGCCCGGCCAGGCCAATAGCAAAATCTACAGAGGCCGGGGCTATTCCGGCCACGAGATATATACAGCCTGAGATGGGCCCTGCTGCTCACAATCTGTTTTCTACTTCTGCTTCGCGTCTGCGCGCTTTTGCCGTTTCAGGATTTCACGTGACTGCACTGCTCGGTTTTTCCGTGCTTGTCTTTCATTCAAGTGGGATTGTTTGTCGTTGAACAACATCCAAACAGGAAAGCGCCATATCGCCTACTGGAAAGTCACCGTACCTTTTCGCCATGTCGCCAATGATTGAAGACGAGCCTCGCTCTCACATCAGCTCTATTACCTCCATCTTCCCCCATATACACTCCAACCCATCCATCCTTCCCACCTCACTAGACCCTTTTACCATCACAGCATCTACTGGCTTCCTGCCCTTCAGAACTCCGCAAGTTGACCTACCCGCCATCTTCGCGCCCTTGGCCAAGCTCCTCGAAGACCTCCCAATTGTCAAGGCCGATGGCTCTCCCGGCCTACTTGCAACATATCAGCTTGGAGATGCCATAGACCACCGCATGGCTCTTCCCGACCTCACCGCCGAAATAGACAACCTCCTTGCCGAAGACCAGAAGCCAGACCTTGCTGCTGTCACGGCTGCCTTCAGAGACTACGCCTTTCTCGCGTCCGCCTACCTCCTTGAGCCTTGCTGGAAGCGCTGGAACGAAGGCGGAGAAGGTTATGGCATCGGTCGAGAAGTTCTGCCGAAGAACATCGCCGGCCCACTCGTCAAGACCGCTGCGCTGTAAGTCTCACTCCACGTTTCGGCAAACATCACTGACAAATTATAGACTTGACATTCCTCCATTTATGTCATACGCTGCTGCCTACACACTCTACAACTACCGGTTTAAGGACCCTTCCATCGCCACGGATTCGTACAGCAATCTTCAGCTCATCCGTGCTTTTGAACGTGGTCTCGACCCATCATCCTCTGAAGCGGGGTTCGTGCTGACGCATGTCGACATGGTGAAGCATTCGCCATCTCTCATACTTGGAACGACGCAACTTCTTGACGCAATCGCAACCCACGCAGACCGGTCATCCGCTAACTCGGCGCTCCAAATGCTTCTTGACTCCATGAACGCTATCGAATCAAGCATGGAAGCCATGTGGACGCATTCCCGTCCCGCCGATTACCTGTCATACCGTACCTTCATCTTTGGCATCACGAACCAGAGCATGTTTCCCTCCGGCGTTGTTTATGCCGGTCATAACAATGATCAACCAATGAGTTTCCGCGGCGAGTCCGGTGCAAATGATAGCATTATTCCACTGTTAGATGCTTTACTGGAGATACCGATGCCAGCTAACCCGCTCACCGAGATCCTGAAAGATTTTCGCAGTTATCGACCAAAGCCGCATCGGGAGTTTCTGGCGTACGTGAGAAATGTTGCCCAAGAACTGGGTGTCAAAGATTACTGTACATGCAAGTCAGAGGACGAGGGACAGGAGACAGAGACGACAATACTGTATCTGCGGCTGTTGGACACCGTGAGGAGCTTTCGATGGCGACATTGGTTGTTTGCGCGGGAGTATATCATTAGGAGGAGTAAGCATCCGACGGCGACGGGGGGAAGTCCGATTGTAACGTGGTTGCCGAATCAGTTATTTGCGGTCATGGACTTGATGAGTGAAGTGTGGGAAGATATGGGGGTTCAGGGGCAGGGTGAAGCGGGGAAAGGGATGGAGGAGATGATGAACGGGGTGAGGGAGCAGAGGGAGAAACTGGATAGGGAGGTAAAGCGGTGGTGTCAGGAGAGGGGTGTGTAATGAGTTGAGCACGCTGATACCTTGGGTAGCGGATGTACCAAGTAGATGCCGTTGGGTAGAAACGCAACTGTAAATGCAGGATGGGATGGATGTCGGTGTTGTGGAGGTTATTAGAATTGTCACAAGCACGTAGAACCAGGAAGATAGTACTTGGTGAAGATAGCCTGGTGTCTCCCAAGCCGAGATTCTACTCGACAAGTTCCTGCGAATCCTAACCGCTGCTCCTCGTTCTGCTCCTGCTCGGTGCTTACTACCTATCAAGCTCATACCTCCTGTTTGTGGTCCTGGTCCTGTTAGGCACCTGTTGTACCTCACTGCCATATCCGTTCGTTCTTGTTTTACTCTTGGGCCTTCCTCCACTCCATTCTTCGTCGTAATAGTGGACATAAACTTCCTCCCCTTCGGCCATTGCCCTTTTCAGCCGCGCAACCTCGGTGTTACTAGCACCACCCCTCTGCACCCTTTCGCTATATATACCCCACCGCCATTTGCCAGGATACACCCCTTTTCGCACCTTGCGTTTGCGGTTGAAGTATGTGCATGAAATGTAGAAAGCGTGTACGTGTGAGGGTATGACGGCGGCAAGAAAGAGCAGACAGTTGATGATGAAATCGGTCTCGGGACCGCAGAGGAGGAGTATAGCTAAGGGCGGAAAAAAAATATTGATGAGGAAAATGGTGAGGCGCTTGAGGACCATACTGGACAGGCTTTCGAAGTGGGATCGTTGCGGTTGAGGCTCAGTTGATCGTTGTGTCCTATGACATGACTTTGGAGCAAGGACAGTGAAATGGCATGCCTTGCAGTAATCGTATGTGGTTTCACATGATACACAAGGAAGGAAGTCACAACGTACTTACAAATGATCATATACAGGTTGTGGTTGTGGGTGTGGTGGCTGTGTGCATGGAATAAAGCAGGCTGGGGAAGGAAAGTTTGGTTGGCAATGCTGCACCTACAACAAATGACGTCACAAGCCTTGCTTAGCCTTCCAATGCGCCCCTTTCTGCGCCCTCCAATTGTCGATTTCTCAAAGGTCTTCCTGAGAGGCCTTGCAGAACAGATGTGTTTTTCAATCTTCGACTGACGCCGATAGGATGTTGGCGACTTCCTTTGCTGCAGTTGTCTACCTATTGCCATTCTGGGGAATACTGGCTGGATGAGGTGATCGCCAAAAGTGGTTCGCTAACTACTGGCTTTACCTTTATCGAGATTTCTGTTTTCATAAATCGTCCGGTTAGATCCTAATTCTCTTTCCTTCAGTAGCTGATGTACAGATCTGTCATAAGTCTTAAGGGTTTGTTTGTGATGGCTAGCTTTCTTTACAGCCCTGGAAGCTTTATCTTCGAAGCCAGATGAGCAGGCTCTTCGACGTCTCAAATCGATCGAACCTGTCAGCTTCCTCCAAGACGCGGCGACTTCGTGCGATGCTGTTCCATCTTCTAGCCAATCACTTTCATCAGAGGCATCCCCGCTATCCTGGGCTCAAGCCTTTCTAATCGTCTTAAAGGTCACCGGAATCTCCTTTTCAATACTCTCGGTTCTAAGCTTCTGATAGCCAGCCTTCCATGCGTCGTGACTGACCTCGATCTCGCTCCTAGCCTCCTTCTATGATCCGCATCTGTCTATGTTCTGTCGATGGGCTGCTCATTGCTACTGGTTGGTACGGTGGCTTACGTTGTATGAAACCGGCCCATTTTTCTTACTGGGTGTGCACTACCCTCCCTTCACACTCGGCTGCTTGCTCGTACGGACAGGCAATGAGTTAATTGCTTTCCACGCACTGCAGGGCATAGCCATGGCCTTTGCCATGCCGACTGCTGTCGGCCTCATTACTAGCAATTTTCCAACTGGTAGAGGTCGAAATATTGCCTTTGCTTGCCTGGGAGGCGGATCACCAATCGGCTTCGCTTTAGGTGTGGTGCTTAATGGCCTGTTCGTTTACTCGATTGGACGGCGACACGGCTGCTATCCCCCCGTGAGCTAAACGGAATAATCTTCATAGCTTCCCACATCGCCTGAGGTTGAGTTGGTAGAAGCGGCCTTGCATCGGTGTAAGCTATTTAGGAAGTCACATTGGCAATAAGAAGGGCAACAATGTCGAGAGAAAAGAAAGCTTGTTGTACCACCGGATTCGATTTCCTTTCAAGTGAAACAGAGTGCAGCTATTGGGAGAAACTCGGCCTGTAAGTGGTTGATCTAGATTGAAATGGCCGTCGATTGCGATACAGAACCCGTCAAAGAGGTGCTACACTAGAGACGCAATTCGAGTACCTCCTGGTGTATTCGATTATTCCTAACCCAAATGAAGTTTGTAGTCTTTTGCACTGGTGCAAGATAGCGCCAAGCCTCAAATCTAGAAGTGGGCTCCGCCGCAGTTCTGCTCCGTCTGAATGTTTTCCATATCCCCTTGCGCCCGTTGATACACTCGCTTGCTAGGTGCATGGTGGTGGACTGCAAGCTGAAGCACTGACTACAAAAACTTATCAAATCCTGACAGCGCAGCACAATGCAGATCCTTCCACAGTCCTTATCTTGATCCCACCCACTACTGGTCTCTCCACATGATAGCACTCACGCACGTCGGCCCTCCAATCTACCAATTGCTTGAGCGCGAAGGAAGATAGACTGAACCTTTGAAGGTCTTGCAGTATCCAGGAAGCGGAATTGCAAAAACTGCTTGTGCAGTCGATCAGCAATAAGAAATCTTGGCTTGTTGCAGCACCCATGAGCGACCTACCAACAGAGATTCAGAGCGATGGTGGACAGCTTATTGAAAATGGGGAGATTGCGAAAGAGTTCCCCAATGGCACTATAGACAGCAATGAGCAGGTGCCATTTGGCAAACGAAGAGAAGCTGGCGGCAACTCGACGGTACAAAAGCGAAGGCAACCGACTGCATCCAAAGCAAGAGACAGCAAATCAGAAGAGAGTATCATTGCAGCATTTTGCATATGGATCGTCGACCATCAGATAGGCAAGTTACAAGATCTAATCGTTTTGGACACCTGCTTACGTTGTGGCAGGCATTGCTGTGAACTATCTCTTGTTGCTTGGGCTCACCCACGTCTGTTTTCCTCGCGCCCGCCGACACACTTGGAAGCTCCTAAACCTTTCTTACTACAACCAAGAATCCGGACGTTACTCCATCGGCTGGGATGACACATTTCTTGTGATGCATTGGATCGTGATGTTCACGGGTCTCCGAGTCTTTGTGATGGAGTACATCATGTCTCCATTGGCAGAAAAGGGTGGCATCCATAAGAAGAAAGAGAGGATAAGATTTGCCGAGCAGGCCTGGATATATGTCTATTACGGCTTGTTCTGGTCACTAGGAATGGTATTATGCATCCCTTACGGAACTTCGATCTGGCTCTAACATGGACTGCAGTACATCATGTACAACTCGAAGTATTGGCTTGCCCTAGAATACACGTGGAAGGGCTGGCCTGACAGGGAGATGGATGGACTGTTTAAATGGTACTACCTTGTGCAGTTCGCATTCTGGTTGCAGCAGATTCTCGTGGTCAACATTGAAGAGCGGAGAAAGGACTACGCCCAGATGTTTACGCACCACATTGTGACGTGTACATTGATGTTTTCAAGCTATGGTTATCACCACCACAAGATTGGCAACGTCATCTTGGTCACTATGGACACCGTTGATACGATTTTTCCGGTAAGGTCTGCCCACAGAAGGTTCTTCGAATCCGACTAACTCGAATTGTAGCTCGCCAAAATGCTCAAATACCTCAAGTACCAAAAAGCTTGCGACATAGCCTTCGGTATATTCATGCTCCTTTGGGTTGCCTCGAGGCACATTGTGTACCCGCTCCTTGTCTACTCCGTCTATCGGGACCTCCCCATTTACATCCAATTGGGATGCTACAAAGGCTCAAACATTGATATCGAGGGCCCTTTTCCAATCCCTGACGGCCTCGGGTACCTCATTGAACCCTTCATAGATCCCAAAGGCCTCATCTGTCAAACAGAGGCCACGCAGACGATTTGGTTAAGTCTGTTGATTTTCCTCCAAGCGATCCTCTTGCTATGGTTCTCCATGATCGTGCGAGTTGCAATAAAAGTCCTCCGAAACCAAGAAGCGGATGACCCAAGAAGTGATGGAGAAGATGAGGAGGAAGAGGAAACGGAAGAGCTTCAAATGAAGGATGTTCGGTTGAAGCATGAGATCTATATTGAGGTTCCCGCGACTAAGGCAGGCAACAGTGTTGCAGGGCCACAACGCAGTAATGGCAAATCAAGTCCCTCTCATAAAGTTCGGCGAGATCATGGCAACGCAAGCGGCGTGAGCTTGCCTCACGATCGCAAGGAGCTACTCGGGAGAATTGGTTGCGATAAAGGCAATTGAGAATCAGTGGAGGCGCATTTGATGAATGGAGGGTAACAATCGCCAGGCTCTAGTGACGACTGTGACAAAATACCAATTCTATTCATAGTTAACCTTCCCGGGCGACGCGAAATGCGTTGAGCGGTGAACACCGACCTCCTACAGGCGTGAACGTTGTACCCCTGGCATCCTTCACAACTTGCATCGCAAATTCCGCCTTTCCATGTTCATTTCGGAAGACTCCAAAGGCGATGTCCTGTTTCATCTACTTTAGTACAGTGTGCGCTACCCAGCAATAACTAAGAAAGGGCACTTACTCGAAAGTGTAGGCCTCAGCCAGAACCTGCGCAGCATGTTGATTCGAGATAGCCACCTACCCTAGCCGAATTGAATGCATGAAGCTAGATTTCTGCCCACACCTCTTCTGATTCCTGACCTTTCGTACTTGTGCTAGTCGTTTTGTTACAGCCGCGTACCCAGATGAACGAAGTGTATCATAGTGGCGTACGCTTTCTTTCTAAGTACTAATCAATCAACCCACTAATACCATAGCTTCAAAGCCAGACGATAACCACTCTTCATAGCTTCCTGTAGTTCCCCTTTGACTTCTTCTCCTTTGCTGTTATCCTTATTATTCTCAGAGCCTTTCGCACGAGCCCGCTCAAAGAAGTTCTTAGCTGAGTTCTGCTCCGCCTTTGAGAGTGCAAGGGCAACGGAATGGGCGGGGGGTTGGGGATGAACAAGAATTAAAAGGAAGTGAACGGGAGAGAAGGAACTTGCCGCAGTGATGGCACCCTGGGGCTTGGGGAGAGGCCAGGTAATCTGGGAAGTGGAAGAGAAAAGGACGGGAGAAGGGGAGGCATTTTATCAAGTAACGAGGCGGTGGAGCACCTCTCAAGGAGGAAAGACCTCATCTCTACACGATTCAAGGGTGAAGAGTCTAATCTCACCGTCTCGCGTGTGTATGTGTGTGTGGTCTCGGAAGGTTCCCTTTTCGGCGTCCCCTGGGTCCCAAAACTGGGCACCCGCGCATCACCATCTAAAGTTGACAAAACAGACATAACAGAACAGCTGGTCCACGACTGGCATGATTGGTCCATCGGAGGAAGAGAGCCAAGGCGCCTAAGCGGAGGGTGAAAAGCGTGAAAGGTGGGTGAGCGGAGGTTGATTCGCGTCTGCGCAAAGGCGGCGGTGCTGACTGACGGAGACGGGAGTCTCGAGGAAACACCTTGTATCCGTTTACCAAGGAAAACTGGTAAACAAGTGTAGTTCAAACGGCTAGGGATGCATTGCGACTCTGCATAGATCTCTAGCCCTAGCCCAAGTCGCCGTATTCAGACACTATCGCGCTCGCAGTAATAGTTCGACAATTCCACACCGTTTTCCATCTCACGACTGTGGGTATTGAATGCTAATGAGCCAATTGTGTACTACCTCCTGCTGTTCTTTGTAGTTATGCCGGAACTTGCCTTTGGTACTGTCCCTTTCTAGTCCGGTGTAAGCAAGGCTTCTTGGGTCTCGTTTCAACGAACGTAGCCTGTTCGTCACTTCCTTCCTCGGAGAATTTTGGCTCCATGTCTTCGAACAACATCTTCCAAAACTTTCCGGACTCGATTGCATCCATCGACCCCTAAAGCAAGCATTCCATCTAACTTCCCGCCTCCTTGCTCAACTTGAATTCTGGACTCCATGACTAGCACTGATACCTTGTCATCTTCGCCGGGCATTGCTGCAACTGTGGCAAGAGATAAGAAGGGCAGCTCTTGTTCCTCGGCATTGCTCAGGTCAAGTACGGGGTCTGATGAGGAAGATGACGGCGTGTCCTCCGCGGAAGTGATATGACCGCTAGTAACGGCTGCCAAGATTGAAGGCATAGGCACACCAGCGTCGACAAGGGCGAGACTCGCTGCATTCAGGCATGCTGCTAAGAGCGCGCCATCCAGGCTCAGGACGTGTAGTGCAATTGAGATAGTAGAACGAGGATACAGATGCGTAAAAAGGTGCGTCTGAAATGTCTGTGAGATTGTAGTCTGTAACTCCTGCACTCGCTTATCGCCTTTGGTCGTCCGTCTGCGGTCTGTCTGAGCGAAAGGCGCTATGTTGATCTCAGTCTCGACCATGGCGTTGTTATTGTCTCGCTGACCACGGCTGATGTCGAAGAAGTCAGCACCTCCCCTACTCACCGTGAAGGTTCTGAGACGTACCCTTCTCTTGGACCAGTAATTGTACAGACTACCATCGTATTACCCATTGTCAATAGACTACTGCCATCACTGGATGGCTGCGTAGACATTGAGGCAGACAACTTCCGGAGTTCATTCCATCTTCGGCCATCTGTCCTGAGCAATGTCTGAGCATATGTCGAGCCTGTATCCAGTGGCATTTTGAGATGCCCCAGGCCGTTAAAGAAGCAACTCGCGTGGGCGGATATGTAACCAGATAGCAAGCGTCTTGAGAAAAGGGCTTAAGCGAGATCACCTAAGAAAAGATGCTGAGATGATCTTGTACACTCTTCCGTCAATCGCGGCTCTGGCCTTTCGCTTACGTAGAAGCTCTAAGATGATCTTTCAAAGCTTCCCTGCTAAAGAACTGCGAGCGGCACTGCTTGTTTCAGCGTATGACAAGGAAGGATTTTCATGCAGTGTTCTTGCAATGCGCAGGCGGTGTGAACAGGTGACTTCGTGATTCTTTTGACGCGCGCTCTCAAATCTTTTTGCCTCCGCGTCTTTCCCCCCGCACTTTTTTTCCCAAGGCCTACAATCAAATCTCTCCACGCCTTGTAGTCCGCTATCTCTCAGCTACATCGGACGCACAATGGTCATCTTCGACCTTGACGGCAGCGACACTGACTCTGAGATTGAGCCACCAGGGGTGGGGCCATCAAACCTTTCTGCAGCGGCCGGCTTAAACAGGCAAAATGCTCTTCAACATCGAACCAGCAGACAGGTCGATCGCTCTTTAGAGGAAACTCACGAAGCCCGCTCTTCCACTTCATTTGCTGGGGAGGCCGTCGATTTATCGGAATATGGCGAAAATGAACCGCCTCGAAAACGCCCAAAGCCAATCCTCACAGAACCTGAGCGCCTACAATGGTCAGATGAGGGTTCTGCTAATGATGGAGAAGCTGTCTACAAAGAGTTCAAGGCGCGTAAATCCAAGGCAAGGAAACATGCTGTAAAGTTGGGGAAGAGAGCACAAGCAATCGAGGCAGACAATACTCCAACATCTTCTAGAGTGCAAGATGGCACTGGAGTAGGCAAGCAGGTAAAACGCAAGAGCAAGAAGAAAAAGGAGAGGTCCTATGAAGATGTATCTTCAGACGACGACCTGATGGAATGGACCATGCCAGACTATCTCAAGGAGCGGCGAGCGAGGTTCGACCAACGGATGGAGCATCTCAAGCAGGGTGGACTCAAACTCCCTCCAACATACGATGATTTGTACTTCTCAGATGATGACCGACTTGAGCACCTCAAAGAGCGACCCGACTTCCCGCTGCTCAAGCCCTGCGCACCGTACGCTGACATACCCCTTCCATACTCTTTGGGCCTGATTCCAGCACCTATCGCGCAGTGGCTTCGAGATTACCAGGTGAAGGGTGCCGAATTCCTGCATGAGCTCTTCGTATATCAACGTGGGGGTATACTTGGAGACGACATGGGTCTAGGCAAGACTGTACAGGTCATAGCCTTCCTGGCGGCTGCTTACGGGAAGACTGGAGACGAAAGAGATAAGAAAAGAATGCGAAAATCGCGAAAGGACAGTTCTGACCGCTGGTATCCTCGAACTTTGATCATCTGCCCGGGTACACTGATGTCGAATTGGCAGGACGAACTCAACCGATGGGGCTGGTGGCATGTTGACATCTACCACGGCTCGACGGCCACCAAAGATACAGCTATCTCAGCGGCTCAATCAGGTCATATCGAGATCATGATCACTACTTACACGACATACCGTAACTGCAAAGGGGTC
>Ga0335072_10009942_pt1 | contig 13711 bp, 13 predicted proteins | sample Lox_Sample_21_FD_206725 | JGI IMG/M metagenome (GOLD analysis project Ga0335072, IMG submission 206725) | Soil microbial communities from Loxahatchee National Wildlife Refuge, Florida, United States - Lox_Sample_2.1 | ecosystem: Environmental > Terrestrial > Soil > Wetlands | place: USA...
AACGTCAAGCAGCAGAACGTCTTTCACCTCACCCTTGAGGACACCCGCCTGAAGAGCCGCTCCTACTGCTACAACTTCATCGGGGTTGACGCCCTTGTTGGGCTCCTTGCCGCCGGTCATCTCCTTGACCAGGTCGGACACCGCGGGCATACGCGTCGAACCGCCGACCAGCACCACGTGGTCGATGTCGGACACCGAGATGCCGGCGTCCTTGATCACGGACTGGAACGGCTGGCGGGTGCGGTCCAAAAGGTCCTGAGTGATCTTCTGGAACTCGGCCCGGGTCAGCTGCTCGTCGAGGAACAGCGGGTTCTTGTCCGCGTCCACGGTGATGTAAGGCAGGTTGATCGAGGTGCTCTGGCTCGAGCTCAGCTCGATCTTGGCCTTCTCGGCGGCCTCACGCAGCCGCTGCATGGCCATCTTGTCCTTGGTCAGGTCGATGCCACTGGTGCCCTTGAACTTGTCGACCAGCCACTGCACGACGCGCTCGTCCCAGTCGTCACCACCGAGGTGGTTGTCGCCACTGGTGGCGCGAACCTCGACCACACCCTCGCCGATCTCGAGCAGCGAGACGTCGAAGGTGCCGCCGCCCAGGTCGAAGACCAGGATGGTCTGTTCCTTCTCGCCCTTGTCCAGGCCGTAGGCCAGCGCCGCCGCGGTCGGCTCGTTGACGATGCGCAGCACGTTGAGGCCGGCGATCTGGCCGGACTCCTTGGTGGCCTGCCGCTGGGCGTCGTTGAAGTACGCGGGCACGGTGATGACCGCGTCGGTGATGTCCTCACCGAGGTAGGCCTCGGCGTCCCTCTTCAGCTTCTGAAGAATGCGGGCGCTGATCTCCTGCGCGGTGTATTTCTTGCCGTCGATCTCGATGGACCAATCGGTGCCCATGTGCCGCTTGACCGAGCGAACTGTGCGGTCGACGTTGGTCACCGCCTGGTTCTTTGCCGGCTGGCCGACGAGCACTTCGCCGTTGCGCGCGAACGCGACAACCGAGGGTGTGGTCCGCGACCCTTCCGAGTTGGCGACGACCACGGGGTCGCCACCCTCGAGAACTGAGACGACGGAGTTGGTGGTCCCGAGGTCGATACCGACCGCACGAGCCATAGTGATTCCTCCTGAGTTGGTAGGGCTTCTTCTTTCCTGCACTATGATGAGTGAACCCCGCTCAAGACTGCCCCTTCTGGAGCCTGGCTGTCAACCCAGACTTGAGCCTGAGTCACTCAACTTGTTGACCATCTTAACGGCAGGCGTTCGGACTTTGTTCCCGGGGTGGGTGAGCGTCTCGCGATGTCGGGTGTGAATCGGCGCCGCTGAGCGGTCCTACTTCAGTCGCCCAGGCGGTAAGCCGTGCCGACAGCGTCACACTCACCACCCTAGATAACAGAGCAATCGCTCTGTTATGGTCAACCGCGTGCCCCGCCCCCGCATATACGATCCCGAACGGATCCTGGACGCCGCCGAGTCATTGGCGGTGTCCTCCGGTCCTGCCGCGGTGACCATCCGGGCGATCAGCGCGGCCGTCGGTGTTTCCAACGGCGCGGTGTATCACAACTTCGGCTCGCGGACGGGACTGCTGGCCCGAGCGTGGCTGCGGGCGGGGCACCGGTTTCTGCAAGAGCAAACCGCACTAATAGATCAGGCGCCCTCGGGAGCCGAAGCCGTGCTGGCCGCCGCGGACACACCCGCGGCCTTCGAAGAGCAGTATCCGAATTCGTGCCGGCTGCTGCTGATGGTGCCCCGGGGCGAACTGCTGGCCCCAGACCTGCCTGACGAGATCGCCACTGAAATAAGGGATGTCGAGTCGACGCTGATCGGCCACATGATTCGGCTCGCAGTCGGTGTGTGGGACCGCAAAGACGCCGCGGCGGTGGACACGATCACCATGTGCATCGTCGATCTGCCGACGGCAATCCTGTTGCGCCGCGACCGCTTGGGCAGCAAGACAGCTCGGGATCAACTCCACCAGAAAGGAAAAGACCATGACAATCAGTCTGGACTACGCCGACAAGATCGCCGTCCTCAACCTCGGGGACGACGAAAACCGTTTCTCGCCTGACTTTCTCGACGACATCAACGTCCGTCTCGATGAAGTCCTTGACAACGCCCACGGCTTGGTGACGACGGCGACAGGAAAGTTCTACACCAATGGGCTGGACCTGGACTGGCTCACCGCCCACGCCGACCAGTACCAGTCGTACGTCGGCCGGGTCCACGCATTGCTGGCCCGCATGCTGACGCTGCCCATTCCCACCGCCGCCGCGATTATCGGCCACGCATTCGGTGCCGGGGCGATGCTGGCCGTGGCGCACGATTACCGGGTGATGCGCGCGGACCGCGGCTTCTTCTGCTTTCCCGAAGTGGACATCAACATCCCATTCACGCCCGGCATGGCCGCGCTGATCCAGGCCAAACTCGCTCCGCAGACCGCGGTCGCCTCCATGACGACCGGTCGCCGTTTCGGCGGCGATGACGCCGCGAGCGCCGGAATCGTCGACGCCAGCACGGGCGAGAGCGCCGTGACCTCCACCGCCGTCGACCTGGTGCGTGCGATCGGCGCCAAGGACCAGGCCACACTGGGCGCGATCAAGCAGACCATGTTCGCCCGCGCGGTCGATACGCTTACCGGGTGACCGACCTGATCGACCGGACCAAGATGTTCAGGCTCCTCGAGGAGCGGATCGCCAAGACCACGAATCCGCGCCACCTCCTGATGCTCAACCGGGTGCTGCAGCACGCCAGGGGCGAGGTCGAGCTGGATGTCGATCTGGTGTTGTCAACCCTGTGCCCCGATCCGCGTTATGTCGCCTGGGGCGCGCCCCCGGATATGAGTCCGGTTGGCCGACAAGGAGTTCGGAGCTTCTACGAAGAGACGATCGTTCAGGGCGGCCAGTTCTATCTGGAATTTGATATGGACCGCATCGTGGTCGACGACGACACGATCGTCACCGAAGGCAACTACCGCTCCCTTTACCACGGCGCCGACGCCGCCAAGAGGGGCTTCCCGGTAGATGATCCGGAGGCCTTCTACATCCTGTCGCTGCGCATGCTGATCGTCTGGCCGTTCGACGCCGAGGGCTTCATAAAAGGCGAAGAGACCTACAGCGCCGTCACGACCCCCGATTTCTTCACCAAGATCGAGACATCCGAGGTGCCGCAGGAATTCCGCGACTTCATCGACGCGCGGTAGCTAATCTCATCGAGATGACCGGCCCCGAGATCCCCGAAGAACTGCGCAACCGCGATCCGGAGTTCATCCGCGCAGTCCTGCCCCCGTTGTGGTTGCTGTCGACGGTGTGGTTCCGCGCCGAGGTGCTTGGCTTTGAAAACGTTCCCGACGAGCCGGTGCTGTTCGTCGGCAACCACAGCGGCGGCGGCTCCACCCCGGACACGTTCGTCTTCCTGCTCGCCTACAACACGTTCTTCACCGTCGAAGGTCGGCCGCTGTATGCGCTGGCGCACGACACAGTCACGGCCGCACCGGTTATCGGCGGGTTGACCCGCAAGCTCGGCGTGGTTCCGGCCGCCAACTCCTTCGCCGAGCGCATCTTCGAGTGCGGCGCTTCGGCCCTGGTCTACCCGGGCGGCGACGTCGAGGCGCTGCGTCCGTGGCGCGACCGCAACAAAATCATCTTCTCGGGACGCAAGGGCTTCCTGCGCCTCGCACATAGCTCGAACGTCAAGATCGTGCCGGTGGTCGCCACCGGCGGCCACGACACCTTGATCATCCTCAACGACGGCCGTCCCACCGCGAAGCTGCTGCGGCTGGACAAATTGGCCCGAGTCAAAAGCATGCCCATGACGCTGAGCATCCCGTGGGGTCTGTCGCCGCTTCCGCTGCCGCACTTCCCTCTTCCCGCGAAGATCCGCATGCAGGTGCTGGAACCGATCGACCTACGCGCCCGGTTCGGCGAGGAACCGGATTGGGATCACGCCTTCGACTACGTCACCAGCGTCATGCAGGTCGGATTGTCAAAGCTGGCCAGCAGAACCGTCGTCCCGATGGTCCGGTGACATGAGCCAGACGGTTACGGTCTCCCGCCACGTCCGCTGCCCGGTCGACGAAGCCAGCGCCTTCGTCACCGACCCGCACAAGCTGCTTTCCAATATGTCCACGCTCAGCCGATGCCGATTCATCGAGTCCACTGAAACCGGCGAACTGTGGGATGTCTATGTGGACAGCGGCACCGTCCACCTCGGCGGACGCGTGCTCGTCACACCCCCCACCGATTTCCAGGCCAGCCGTCTGCACTGGGAATCCGTACGGGGAACCCGGCACTCGTTCGACGCTCGCGTCGAGCCCGACGGTGACGGCACCCGGCTCACCCTTGCCTTGAAGTTTTCGGTCACCGGGTATGCCATCGCCTGGATCAGCGAGTTGATCGGACGCGGTTTGGTCGGCCGCAACCTGGAAGCTATCGCCGAGGAAATCCGGCACCAACTCGAATTCGAGCGGTAGCCTCACGGCGCGCGCAGCGACACGAGCTCGTCGGCAGTGATGTCGACGAGAGCAGTGCCGAGCTGTTCGATCCGACGTTTACCCGGCTGCTTACCCGGCTGCGTTATGCGCCAACGGGTTTCGCAAGTCGTCAAGTCGACCGCGAGAGCCGCGACCGGCGGTTCTTCGTCGTGCTTCAGCAACACGACTCGGCCGTCCGAGCCGACGTACGACGTCAGTGGGTACTGGCGTTGGCAGGTCGACCCGGGCCGGCCGGTGTCAAGGTTCCACTGCTGCCAGGTCCCCAACAGACTGGGGTATTCCTGCCAGCCCAGGTAAAGGTTGTTGGCCATCGCCCAGAAGATCGGCGTCTTGTGGTGGGCTAAGTCGGCGGGTAGCGTTGCGACCTCCCGTCCGTCCGGCGAGTACACCCGGAACACCGGCCAGTCGAGCACGATCGGCAGCGCCGTGGCCTCCATCAGGTTGTAGTTCTTGAGTTCTCGTCGGGCCAGTTGCTGACCGGCCGGGTCGTAGAACAACACACCGACCGTATTGCCGGCCTCGTATTGGTAGGCGAATCCGCCGGCGTAGACGATTGCCCGTTTGAGCGTGGTGCCGGGTGGGGGTGTCGGCGTCTTCTCGGTCCCGTCGACCACCGAGAACACCCGATACTTCGGATCGTCGGCGGTTGGTATCTGCGTGGCCAGCGTCACCGGAGTTCCGTCGTCTACGGCAAACACCGGCGCCACCAGATGGCCGCTGCCCGGGACGAACCAGGTCAACTCGGCCCGTGGCCCGACACCGTAGACGCCCTTGCCCGCCACGCTGGCCATCATTCGGGTCTGACCGCGCGGGTTTCCCACCGCCTCGATGTAGGGACCGAAGCCGCGGTAGTTGTCCTGCCACAGATCCGTCTTGCCGGAATAGGTCACCACTCCCCGATCGAGATCGAGCACCCAGACCTGCCCCGGTTGGCCTTCTATCGCCGGGTTGTCCACACAGACCGCCACCGACGGGCCGTTCTGGTGGCAATCGTGATACCACGAGTTGTAGTGAAAGCCGTCCAGCAGCACCGGTTTGAACAATCGCGACCCGGTCTTCAGGTCGATCCCGTACACCCAGCCCCGCTTGCAGTCGCCTGCGCAGCCGGTGAGGAAGTAGGCGTGGTCGCCGATCGTCGTGATCGGCTGCCCGACCGGAACGTCGGCAGGTAGGCCGATGTCGGTGGTGGTCAATCGCCAGCCCGGCACCGGCTCACGATCCAGCGGAAAGCCGACCAGGAGGCGCTGCGGGGCGGTCGCGGTTGGGCGGAGCCGGGGCAGCAGCACCGCCGCGATCACCAGCTCGGCGACCAGTACGACGGCGACGATGACCCGGCGGCGCATCGCTAAAACACCCAGCTGAGCGGGTGCTGCAGCACGAATCCGTGGTTGACGATGGGATCGATGCAGGCCACCCCGTCGGGGGTGACCGCACAGGTTGCGCTGGCGGCGGTGATCTTGGCGCCCACCGGTACCGGGCGGAAGCCGTCGGGAGGCGGGCAGGGTCCGGTGCCGCGGGAAAAGGTGTAGAGCCCGACCGCACCGCCCGTCGAGATGCCGTCGCACGAATTGTCATACTCACCGCGCGGCACCCCGTCGGGAATGCCCGGAATGTCGCCGCTGCACGAGACGCCGTCGTGCGCGTTCGGGTCGGCCGTCAACTCCCAGGAACAGTTCAGCTGACCCGCGACGAACTGGATGCGCCGTACGCTCTTGGTCCCCACCACGGCGACATACGGAGCGGGGTCCACCGCGGAGAACTTGCTCAGGTCCGGGAAGCCGGGTGGCGCCGCGGCGGCCGATGGCGGCGCCACGCCACTCAGCGCCAATAGGACGGCTGCAAGCAAGGACGCATGACGCACCGGTCAATGCTAATTGCGCGCCCCGCGGCCGACGTTGGCGAGCACCTGTTGCGTATTGTACGGCGCGCCGATCGGCGCCCCCTGCGCGTCGTTGAGCGTATTCCATTGACTGGCAAAGATATTCATGCATTCCAGGGTGGAACCGGGAACGATATACCCACCGTAGTTCTGCGGCACGAAGTTCGGCGCATCCCGATCACCCTGCTGCATGACAACACTCATGGCGCCCTTGCTGAACACGTCGGTGGGGCTGTCGGCCACCCATATCTCCACCGCACCATCGGGTCCGCCTCTGACGTTGAAACCGGCTAAGACGGCCGCCCCCTCGACTTCCCGGAAGCTGAGCTCGCCAAAGTGGGTGTCACTGATGGTGATTGCTTCCTGGCCGGGTGCACCCCAACACCTGCTGCCGTCGGGCAGCTCGACATACGGCCGCCAGGCCGAGCGGTCGGTGACCCTGTCGGGATCGGTGCGGTAGAGACTGACTCCCCGGCTGCGGTCGAAAGAGTCGGCGACGATGTACACGTTACCGTCCTTGGCTTGGTAGCCGCTGATCTGTGACTGCCCACCGTGTGCATAGTCGCCCGGACGCCATGACCCCTTGACCGGCTTCCAGCCCCGCCCCGGATCGTCGGTGACTTCCACCAGCCACGAACCGCCTTCGGGGCGTAGCTGATTGGTGCCCACCACCAGCATGTAGGTCAGGCCGTCGAGCTGGATACTGCCCGCCGGCAGCGTGTTCATACCGCGCGCCTGACGCGGCGGGATGAACAAAATACTTGGGGGGTATGGGCCTCCCGTGGGTCCCGTCAGAGGCGCACCGAAATGCGGCCGACCCGCGTCGTCGAACGTCACGGGCACCGCCACCGACGGGTAGTGCGGGTCGGCGCCGACCCTGTCACCGCCGAACGCGTCGCCGAAAACCGCGACATACGACCCGTCGGGCAGCTGAACAACCTCCCCTAGGTCTCCCCTAGGTCCGCGGCGCCGATACCGGGTATGGCGCCCCGGGCGCCGGTCCCGGCGATCGGACCGAGATTGCGTGCCTCGCCACGCCGCAACGCCCGCCTCTCCCCGATCAACGCCAGCAGGGCGCGGGTGGCCGCGCTGGGCGGACGGACCGCCGACGTCGCGACGTACAGCCGCCAAGTCAGGTCGCAATCGGCCACCTGGACCGTCACCAGGCCCGCATCGTCGCTGACGTCGAGGATGGACCAGCTCATGAAGCCGATGCCCAGCCCGTTTCGGATATAGGTTGCGGCGGTGCCGATGTCGGCGACCTCCAGGGCGACGGTGCGTTCCACGCCGGCGGCGGCGAACGCGTTGTCGACGACGGTTCGGTTGCCGTATCCGGGCGGACCGTCGACGAACGACATCCCGGCCAGATCGGCCATTGACACCGAATTCCGTTGGGCGAGTGGGTGATCAGCCGGGACCACCAGGAGCAGCGGGACTTCGGCGACCAGACGGGCGTCCAGGTCGGCCGGCGGGGCGCCGGTGAAGACCAGGAATGCGACGTCGAGATCCCCGTCGCGCAGTTGCCGGGCCAGTCCGCTGGTACCGGCGCTGGCGGCGCGCAGCTGGATCCGTACCTCGGGATGCCGGGTGTGCAGGTCGGCCAGCAGCGTGGGCAGGTCGATGACGCTGATCGACGTCAAGGTGCCCACGGTCACGGTGCCGCGGACGGCTCCGCGGGTGGCGTTGACGGCGTCTCTGGCCGCGCGGGCAGCGTCCAGCGTGGCACGGGCATGGGGCCGCAACTCCTGTCCCGCGGGCGTGAGTGTGACTCCGGCGGGGCCTCGGACAAATAATTCCGCGCCGAGTTCGCGTTCCAGGGCCTTGACCGTCGCCGACACTCCGGACTGGACGACATGCAGCCGTCTGGCGGCCTGGGTGAAGCTCTGCGTGTCGGCGACCGTCAGGAAGTACTCGAGGTGACGAAGCTCCACCCGACCATTATCACTGTTGATGCTGGTAGCCATCAGAAGTTTTCATTGGCTGTGATCGCGCGGCCTCGCGTAGCGTCGAAACGTGAAGGTCACCAGAACCCGCTGGTCTTCGACATCCGACCAAGACCAGTTCACCGTCGACAACCCGGCCACCGGCCGGCCCGTCGCCGTCGTGCAAGGATCCGGGCCGCCGCAGGTGGACCAGGCAGTACGGGCCGCCCACGCCGCGCACCTGAACTGGAAGCAACGCCCGGCCCGCCAGCGTGGCCACTACCTGCGCAAAGCGGCCGAGGTCATCCGCGCCCACGCGGACGAGATCGCCGCGCTGGAATCCCTGGAAATGGGCAAGCCGATCACCCAGGCCCGCCAATTCGACGTCGAGGCTGCGATCGCCATCTTCGACTACTTCGCCAGCGTGGTCGAGGTGCTGCCCAGCCAGGCGCGCGACTACGGCCCGGTGCTCGACGTGACCACGTTGGAACCGTTCGGCGTGATCGCTGGCATCGTGCCGTTCAACTGGCCGCCCATCCACACCGCCGGCAAGACGGCACCCGCACTGGCGGTGGGCAACGCGATCGTGCTCAAGCCGCCCGAGCAGACACCTTCGGTGGTACTGCGCATGGCCGAACTCATCGCGTCCGTACTGCCCGACGACCTCGTGCACGTCGTGCCCGGGGCTGGCGCGGTGGGGGCCGCGCTGGCCGGACATCCCCTGGTGGGCAAGGTCTCGTTCACCGGCTCCCCGGCGACGGGCTCCGCCGTGTTGCACACCGCGGCCGACAACCTCACCCCGACCCTGATGGAGCTGGGCGGCAAGAACCCGTTACTGGTGTTCGACGACGCCGATCTGCACGAGGCACTGCTGGCCGCCATCGACGGCGGTTTCTTCAACCAGGGCGAGGCCTGCACCGCATCGTCACGAATCCTGGTGCAGGACAACATTTTCGCCGAGTTCTCCGAGAGGCTGGGCAGCGCCGTGAGCCGGCTACGCGTTGGCGACGGCGCCGATCCCGACACCGACGTCGGACCCCTGGTCACCCGCGCACAGCAGAAACGGGTTCTGGAGTACCTCGACATCGGGGTGGGTGAGGGCGCTCGCATCGCCGCTCAGGCGCCCCTGCCCAGCGACCCCCGGCTCACCGACGGTTTCTACGTTCCGCCCACCCTGCTCACCGATGTCACCCCGGACATGCGGGTGGCCACCGAGGAGATCTTCGGTCCGGTCGTCGCGCTGATCCCCTTCAGCGACGAGGAGCAGGCGGTGCGGATCGCCAACGGCACGCAATTCGGCCTCGTCGCAGGGGTTTTCACCCAGGACACCGATCGGGCACTGCGGGTGAGCCGGCAGATCCGCGCCGGAGCCGTCTTTGTCAACAACTACTTCCGGGTCGCGGTCGGCACCGGATTCGGCGGCGTCGGCCACAGCGGCTTCGGCCGCGAGCACGCCCAGGAGACGCTGGCCGAGTACGGCTACACCAAGACGATCCGCCTGGCCGCGCGGCGCGACGAGCTGCCGAGCTGGACCGGGGCCACCAAAGCACTGAAGGGATAACACATGAGAACCATTGCGCTCGAAGAGCATTACGCGACAACAGGATTCCTGAGCGGGCCGGGCAGCTGGCTCAAGGCCCGCCCGGGCATTGTGGAACCGATCTCCGACCTGGGCGACGGACGCATCGCAGCCATGGACGACGCCGGCATCGACCTGGCCGTGCTGTCGCTGGCAGCGCCCGGGGTGGAGCAGCTGGACGGGCCGGCGGGCACCCGCTTGGCCAGGGCCTGCAACGACGAACTGGCGGCGGCCATCTCACGCTATCCGGACCGGCTCGCCGGATTCGCCAGCCTGCCGATCAGCGCGCCCGAAGCGGCAGCCGAGGAGCTGGAGCGGGCGGTCCGCGAGCATGGATTCCCGGGGGCGGTGATCAACGGCCACTGCCGGGGCGTCTACTTGGACGACGCTTCCTTCGAACCGGTGCTCGACCGCGCGGCGACGCTGAAGGTTCCGATCTACCTGCATCCCACGATCCCGCCGGCCGCCGTTATCGAATCCAGCTACGCCGGGTTTGCCGCCGACGTCACCTTCGCGCTCGCCACGGTGGGGTGGGGATGGCACATCAACACCGCCACCCACCTGCTGCGCTTGATTCTCGGTGGCGTGTTCGACCGCCATCCGTCGCTGCAGTTCATCATCGGGCACATGGGCGAGGCGACGTCGTTCATGCTCCCCCGATTCGACGCCACGCTAAGGCCGGAACTCACCGGGCTGCGCCATCCGGTCAGCACCTACCTGCGGGAGAACGTCCACTACACCTTCGCCAACTTCAACGACGAAGCGGCCTACGCCAACCTGGTCGCCCAGGTCGGCGTAGGCCGGGTGGCGTTCTCCACCGATCACCCCTTCGGTTCGATGAAAGCCGCCCGCGCTTTCCTCGACAATTTGCCGCTCTCCCAAGAAGATCGGGCGAGCATCAGCCATCGCAATGCGGAGAATCTGCTCGGTCTGTGAGGGCTGATGCGACACCGGCATTTTCTCGAACGTGCTTGTCGAACCACGCGAGCACCTCGATGCGACTTATATTCCACCTGCTTTCAGGTAGGTCGGCCACGACTTCAGTCTTGAAACGCTGATACGTTGAAGACGTTATAGCCCACCGTTTTCGCAGTCAGCACACGGCATTGGCGTGCCGGACGGCGAATTGAAGGTAAACAACACCGCCCGGGGCACCAGTTTCAGGGTTCAAGAATTCGTTGATCATGATTACTGTCCAGTCGTTTCCAGAGTTTCAAGCCAAACATCTTCTGCTGCAGACGCTTTGGTACCTCAAGGACTATTGACCGGCCGTCGGGACTTGGCCAAGATGCCGGAGGCCACGCTGCCGCCCACTATCAGAGCGACACCCACAATGAAATCGACAGAGCCGGTGACCAATCCCGCAACACCCGTGACGATCACGAACGTGGGCAACCACTCGACAATCCGCACGACCGAGGGCAGCTGCGCGGGTTCCCCGTTGGCCAGGTCGAACTTGGCCGAGGCGTAGTCGGGGTAGAACTCGGAGAACGAGACCGCAAAGAAGATCGCGGCCAGTTGCAGGATCCACCCGGTCCAGAAGTTGCCGGCGTCGTGCAGGACGAACACACCGATGAAGCCGGCGGCCGCGGCGGCGGTGAAGGCACTTGCAAAAACAGCCGTGATGACGTCGTTGATCCGCTTGAACAGCGGGCTGTCCCAGTATTCCTGCGGCGTGCTGTCTTTGGCGTAGGCCATCGTGAATGGCTTGCGGATCAGCAGCGCGATCCAGGCGAAGCCGGCCAGCGAAATGTTGGTCAGTTCGCCAGACCAAGCTTCCAGAAACCGGATCACATTGTCCGCGGCGAACAGGCCAACGACGGCCAGCGCCCCGAAGAACGCGGCACCGAACAGCTCGAGCAAGTGGACCTTGATGCCCCTGCTCATGCCGACGAGCATCACCAGCACCGAAAGGCCCAGTCCGGCGAGCACGGCCTCCTCGAAGCGTCCGGGTCCGGACAGGATCGACAGCAGCGCCCAGGGCGCGATGCCGGCGAACGGTGACTTGAGGAACGCGTCGATGGCGCCCCCGAGGCCCTTGGCCCGCGGCCGGCTGTTCGTTGCGTTGTTGCCGGTGCTGGCGAAGTCCGGCAGGTCACGGCGGATTGTCTGGGTCATCTCATCTCCTCAGGTCAACGTTCCATTTATAACATGTCGATACTGACATGTAGGTAATGACATGTCAAAGGTGGAGGTACCATGGCTGGGTGAGTTTGCGACACGCCGCGCTGGGATTGCTGGCCGACCACCCTGCAAGCGGATACGACCTGCTCAAGCTGTTTCAGCTGGTGATGGACCCCGTCTGGCCGGCCACGCAGAGCCAGCTCTACGGCGAACTCAACAAGATGGCCGCCGAGGGGCTCATCAAGGTTTCCGACCTGGGCCCGCGCGGGCGCAAGGAGTACGCGATCACCGATGCGGGCCGCGATGAGCTGCACCGATGGATGATTTCCCCGCAGGAGGACCCGCCGATTCGCAACGCGGCCCTGCTGCGCGTCCTGATGCTCAGCGAGCTCACCCCCAGCCAGCAGCGTGAGTACCTGGAGAAGTACCGGACCATTGCCGAGCGAGACCACGCCCACTTCCAGCAGATCCGCGACTCCACCGACTGGTCCGACAGCGAAGACGACTTCTTCGCCGGCGCCGTCCTGGAGAACGGGCTGCGTTGGAGCAAGGCAAAGGCCGAATGGGCCACGTGGGTGATCGATGGCCTGAACCGGCGAGCAGACGCCAAAGCGCCTTAATTCGAGCGACTACTCGGCACCGGTAACGCTTTGCCATCGAGGCGGTCCCAAAGGCGCGTCACTGCTGCAACCTGCCGTACCCCCGCCGTAATCTGACTCCCGATATCTCTGATTTTCAGGAGAGCGTGTGCGCTTACCGCAAAAAGCACGGTGCAGCATGGCCGTTGGGTCGCTGCTGCTGACGCTGGTTGCCGGCTGCAGCTCCGTCATCGGGGGCAAACCGGTCGCCGGATCGGGGGCAGGGCCGACCGAACCGACCTTCCCCAGGCCCAGACAGACCGCCACGGCGCTACCGACCGCGGCCCCGCTCCCACCGATAACACCGACAAGCTCACCCGCACCGGCCGGCGCCATCCCGCTCAAACCCGACCAGAACGGTTACGTCTTCATCGAGACCAAATCCGGCCTGACGCGCTGCCAGATCAATTCGGCCAGCGTCGGATGCGAAGCCGCGTTCACCAACTCCCCGCTGCAAGATGGCGAACACGCCAACGGCGTAAATATCAACGCCAACGGTTCCGTGCAGTGGGTCCTGGGCAACCTGGGGGCCATCCCGACCGTCACCATCGACTACAAGACTTACGACGCGCAGGGCTGGACCATCAACGCCACCGCCGAAGGCACCCGGTTCACCAACAAAAACACCGGCCACGGCATGTTTGTCAGCATCCAGAAGGTCGACACGTTCTGAGCTGACCAGCCGACCGCCGGACAAAGGCTTCGGCGATGAACAGGTGGGGTCAGTACCATCGAAACCGTGGCAAACTACGGCCCGCCCGACGACTTCAACAGGCAACCGACCCAAAAGGCGGCCTGGAGTCCATACCAGCCTCCCGGCCAGCAGCCGCCAACCGTGGCACCGCCTCCCCCGGGCCCGCCCAACCAGTACGCGCCCGGTGCGGCCACCGAGTACGCGCAGTCGGGTCCGCCCACTGAGTACATGCCCCCGGAACCGCAGCCCGACCCGGACGACGAAGAGCCTGTGCCGTGGTACCGCAAGGCGCTGGTGCTGGGGCTTTGGGGCCTGCTTGTTCTGATTTTGATCGGGCTGATCGTCTACGGCGCCGACAAGCTGATCTTCGGCGACGAGGGGGGCACCAACAACACCCC
>Ga0335072_10009943_pt1 | contig 13711 bp, 10 predicted proteins | sample Lox_Sample_21_FD_206725 | JGI IMG/M metagenome (GOLD analysis project Ga0335072, IMG submission 206725) | Soil microbial communities from Loxahatchee National Wildlife Refuge, Florida, United States - Lox_Sample_2.1 | ecosystem: Environmental > Terrestrial > Soil > Wetlands | place: USA...
TCGCGGTCGAGGCGGCCGCGCAGGGCGCCGAGCACGTCGCCGTCGCCGACATCAACGCTGCGGGTGCGCAGGAGTGCGCGGACGCGGTGCGGCGCGCGGGCAGCCAGGCCACGGCGATCGAGGTGGACCTGCGCAGCAGCACGCAGGTCGAGGCCATGGTGGCCACGGCCGCCGCGGCCATGGGCGGGCTGGACACGCTCGTGAATCAGGCCGGGGTGCTCGACACGGCGTTCGCGCCCGCTGACGTCACCTTCGAGACGCTGTCCGAGGAGGCCTGGGACGCGGTCTACGCCATCAACACCAAGGCGGTCTGGCTGGCGGTCAAGTTCGCCGCGCCTCACCTGCGCGCATCGGATCGCGGACCGTCGGTGGTCAACGCCTCATCCGTCTCAGGCATGACCGGGTATCCCGCGCCCGCCTACAGCTCGAGCAAGGGGGCGACGATCCAGCTCAGCAGGTCGCTGGCGATCCAGCTGGCACCTGATATCCGGTGCAACTGCTACTGCCCCGGATCGATCAAGACGCCGATGAGCGACGAGCACCTCGCGCTGGCGCGGGACAAGGAAGCCGCTGAGCAGCAGATGTCCGGCAACCACCTGATCCCGCGCCGCGGTCGGCCGGATGAGGTCGCCAAGCTCGTCTGCTTTCTGGCATCCGACGACGCCTCTTTCATCACCGGCGCCACGTACGAGGTCGACGGCGGCACCATGGCCTGGCGCGGCACGCGCCGGTAGTTGTGGCACCCTGGGCGCCGTCGGGTGCCCGGCTGGTTTAAGTGAACCATGACCATAGTTCACGGCCCAGTGGTGGGCACGCGCCAGTGACGAGATCGCGGGATTCTCGGTGGGACTCTGGGAGGTCGGCGAGGATCCGCAAGGCGGCAGGAGCTTCTTCTCGACCAGCGAGAAGGCCAAGCACTCACACAGCGCGACGACACGAAGCCGGCTCGCCATATGAAGACGGGCAAACTAGTCATCAACCTCAAGCGAAACGCCTGGAATCCCACCCTGCTGGAGATCACGGTCGCGGGATGCACGTGGTGAAGGCCAGGGACCACGCACCAGGAGAGGGGCAGGCCTACCGCACGCCTTGACGGATGCTGTCAGGCGCTGCCGCGGTGCAGGTCCCGCAGGAGGAGGGGTAGGTCCTGTTCCTCGTAGCGTGGTCGGCCGGGAGGCCTGGCCTCGAAGCGCCAGAGTCTCGCGCTGGGGATCGCCCTGCGCACGGTCGTGACTATCGCCTGGCCGGCGGAGTCGTCATCGGCACGGACGTGGATTGACGTCCCGTCTTCGGCGAGGCCAGTAAGCAGACGGAGCGCGGCGGCCGAAGGACGCCCGTTGGTGCAGACAAGCGGATGAGAAGACTTGCCGAGCTGATCGGCTGCGGCAATGAGCACTGAGGGGTTCTCGCAGACGTATACGTCCGAAGCGAGCGCAGCCATCCGGAACGATCCGGTGAGGGAGCGGAGCGTCAGCCACAGCGGCTCGGGGCCCGCTGCCTGCACGAGCCGCGCGCATGGCGCGTCGCCGTCGAGTGGCAGGTTGAGGACGAGAACCCGGGACGACACCGGGTCACAGTCGATCCCGTGATCCTCCCAGGCCATCCGCCAGGCTTCGGCCGAGTCTGGCAGATCGTGACCCAGTAGCCGCAGTACTGCCGTGGCGGTCGAACTTCCCCGGTCCAGTGCATGTGGATCGCCTAGTGCCGTCGCCGCGAGTACGGTCAGCAGTATCCGTCCGGTTTCGAGCTGGGGAAGCGCTGACCAGACCCTGGCGCATCGCTCGGCGAGGTCGAGCAACTGGCCGTCGCCCGCCGCCGGTAGACCGCGCCGGTCAAGCCAGGCCGAGGCGGTGGTCGCGGGTACTCCCACGTCGCGCAGTGCCGCCGCGGCGCGTTCGCGTTCGGCAGCCGCGTTCTGCCGAGCGCTTTCCTTCGCCGCCCGGAGGTCCCGGACCGGATCACCAGTGACGCCCAGCAGGTCGGTCACGGTTGCGCCGTAGTTTTTGACCGCCCCGGCGAGCGCCCTCGCCCCGACCGCACGTCCCGACCGTTCCCAGGACAAGCCAAGCAGCCGACCGACCTCCGAGCGCTCGCCCGGAGTGAGATCGACCTGCAGGGGACTTCCGCCTAGGCCGTGTCCGGCCTCCAGGCGCCGCCGAGCGGCAGCCAGTACCTTTTGGGGACCTGGCAGCCGCGCCCAGCGCAGCAGATGGTCGTCCATCGTTCGCAACCTTAAAACAGGGCGTCGTTGCCTTCGTCCACGGTCTCAGGGGCAGCCATGTCTTTAAGGTCGGCAGGGTCTGGTGTCATCACGTGCGTGAGTTCATTGCCTGCCCAGACAGCCAGTTCCAGCGACACGCCCGGCAGCGGCTGCGGTGCCCGGCGTACCTCGTAGATGGCGGCCATCGGGACGGCAGCGGAGTTCGCGATGATGCCCGGGCCGGCGATCAGCCAGTCCAGGTCGCAGGACGTCAGGAGACGGAACATGCTTGCCCTGTTCGTCCCGTCCACGCCACCGAATGCCTCGTCCAGCCAGAGCATGCGGGGACCGGAGCCCGCCTGGTCATACATGGCGTGCAGGGCCGCGATGAACGGCTGCATCAGAGTGACGACCTTCGCGCCACCGGACAGCAGGCCATGGTCACCGCGCTCTAGGCTGCGCCAGCCGCCGCCCGGCCGGTTGCCCGACTCCGACCGCGGCGTCCGGTACTCCAGGTGCAACTCGAACCAGCGCCGGTAGTCGAGGATCTCGGCCAGTCTTGACCGCCAGTTCGGGTCACCCGAGGCGCGGGCGGTCTCCTGAGCGCTCGTGATCCGCTCGGAGAGAAAAGCCCGTATGCGATCCTGGGAGGGCTTCGGTAGCATGTCGAAGTGCTGTTCCAGCGTGTCCAGCACGTCGTTTGCCGCTCGTTCCTCGGTGACCGGGATCCGCCGTAGGCGGAGGGTGATGCCTGATATCGCGGTCGGGTTCTGCGCGAGTTTCTTGTTGATGTCGTCGCGCAGCGTCTCCGCCTCGGACAGGCGGTCGCGCAGATGCTCGATGAAGGTGCTGCCAAGAAGCTCGTCGATCGTCTTGGTCAGTTCGTCGTCGTAGTCCGCCTGGAGCTGCTCCAGGAGCGCCGACAGCCGCTCGGCGGCCTTCGGCGGCGCGAACGCAGTGCCTGTCGAGTCGACGATGAGCTGCAGGCTTCCGGGGAAGTCCTCGCGGCCGTCACCCGGTGAGGTTACTTGCACGCTGCGACCGCCGAGCAACTCCAGCTTCGAGCGGAGGTCGCTGCTGTCGCTGACCATGGCGGCCCAGCGGTTCTGCACCACCTGCGCGAACTGGTGCTGCTGATCGGAGTCGGGCCAGTTCCGTGGGCTGATCATCGCTCGCGCGGCCCGGGAGTTTTCCAGCGCGGCGGTGACGTTCCGGGAAGGGGACTCAGGCACGCCCCGGAGCCAAGGGAGGCCGGAATCGACGCAGGCCCACCACCGGTTCGCCGCGGCTTCACGGTCCACTTCAGCGCTCTCGCGCTTGCCCTCCGTTTCCTCGAGGACCGTCTCCGCGCGTGCAAGCTTCGTGGCCAGCTCTAGCAGGTTCTTATCCAGTTGCTTGAGAGTGTCACCGGTGTCCTTGATCCGCTTACTGAGGCGGCTGACTTCCCCCAGGATCTCCTGGGCGTCCTTGGACAAGGCCTTGCCCGCGGCGTCTGCCTGGGACCGGAGCGTGCGGGCGGTGCTTCGGTCCTCCTCGGCGTCCGCAGCCGCCGTCCTGGCTGCTTCCACCAGCCCGTTCAGGGCTTCTTCGGCTTGCACTGCCGCAGTGCTCAGCGGTCCGACCAGGCTCATCTTGCCCTCAAGGGCGGCGATCGCTGAGACGTAGTCGGACAGTGCGGTGAGCACGTCAGCCACCTCAGGGCGCGTACGGGGCAGATCGTGCTCGTCGCAGTGCCCGGCCACGGTCGCGGCGGACGCATCGGCTGTCCTTTGGGCGGCGTCGGCGATCTTGTCGGCGTCTTCGGCCTCCGTCTGAAGATACGCCACCCTTTTAGCGGCGTCGCGCGCGGCCAGTACCGCGGTGACGACGTCGGAGTCCGACGGCAGGTGATCACTCGCGGTGTCGAGACCACCCAGCAGGCCGACGACGTCAGCGAGTTCAAGCAACATCAACTCGTGGTCGTCGGCCAGGTCGGAGATCCGCTTCCGGATCTGCTCGGCGCGGCGGATGCGGTCCGCGGCCCGCGCGGCGGCACCAAGTAGCTTCGGGCTTTCCGCGCGGGGACTCGCCGTGCCAGTGAGTTCTCCGTGCCGCCACCGTCCGTCTGGGCTCACTGTTACCGGGTGAGCGGAGACGTCCGTGCCGTACTCGACACGGGTGAGCAGACGGTCCACAGCGGCGTCCAGTTCCCCAGCGTCGTCGGCGGGACGGAGTACATCACGAAGCGAAGCAGCCGCAAGCGCCTCTCCGGCTCCCGGCGCCCAGACCGTCTCATCGCCGTCCCGGCTGGCCAGGTACAGGCCATCCGGGGTGACCCAGGCCTGGAGCAGGCCAGCCGCGTCCAGCGCGGCCTCGAGCATGGCAACGGGAGCGTCATCCAGCGTCTCGACCAGCCGCCAGAAGGGAGCCCCCTCGGCGGTCACTCCCTCCGGTCGCTGACGGCGCTCCCAGAATTCCGGGTCGCCCGGCACCGGGTCGTGTTCCGCCTCGACCTGGTCAAGTTGCACTTGGAGCTTCTTGCGGTCCTCAAAATTATCGCTCAGCGCCTTGTCCAGTTCCGCCTGCCGTTTCTCATACGGTCGCCGTACGGGAATCAGGTGCTCTCGGCTGATCGCCATGGCCAGGATCGGGGACGGTGATACCTTCTCGGATAGTCCCGCGACGAGCGACGCCCAGTTTTCGGCTGTCTCGGCGGACGGGCGAATCCGCTCATCGACGCCCTGGATCCAAGCGGACAGCGTATCGGCGGTGGTCGTGATCGCGGCTTCGACCTCGGTGTTCTTCTCGGCGGCCGTCTGCTCGGCCTGGCCGAGCCGTTTTCGTACCTTAGCTGCCTCGGTTGCCGCGGCCTCCGCTTCGCCAAGCGCCGTCGAGTGGGTTTCGATCAGCTCGTCGGCCCGTCGCGCGGCGGCTGTCCGCAGCCGGGAGGCCTGCCGCAGGCGCGCCGTATCGCGTTCCGCCAAGTGTTGAGCGGTGACGTCGGCCAGACCCGCTTTGGTGGCGTGAGCAGTAGCCGTATCAGCCGCAGTCTCCACGGACCGTTCGGCGGAGTCTAGATTCTCTACTGCTTCATTCAGCCATTTCTGTGCGGGGAGAACATCCGCCTGTGCCTTGTGGGCGCGCTGCTGCGACCGATTCGCCGTTGTCTCTGCCTGGCTGGCCTGCTCGGCGAGCTGTCGCGCGTTGGCGACGGCGCTGATGGCGTCCTTGTATGCGTCCTGTTCTTGCAGGGTCTCGCGCTCGGCGGTGGCGAGTCGCTGCGCCTCTTCCTCCTCCTCATGCTGCTTGTCCAGAGTTTCTTTCTGCTTGGTGAGTGTCGTGACCGCTTCCCGGGCTGCGCTCTCATCGCGGGTGATCCTGGTGAGGGTGCTGGCAGCCGAAGCCACCGGGTCGGCGGCGGCCCGGATAACGGCATCCGCCCAAGGCCGCCAGGATCGTCGGCTGAAGTCGGTGACGGCGGTGAGCGCCTGGTCGGCCTCGTCGCGCTCGTCCCGCAGGCGCTGCAGCTGTTCCCAGCCGTCCGCTAGTTGGTTGACCTCGTCTTGTGCGATCGGGGGCAGCGCGGTGCGGAATGCCTGGGTCAGGAACTTCAGGTCGATCTTGTGCCCGATTTGCGGGGTGCGGACGACGCGGAGGATCCGGTTCAGCTGGTTCAGCCATGCCTCATCTGTGTCGTACAGGACACGGGCGATCGTCTCGCGGTAGGCGGTCCCGGTGGGATGGGCCGTGAACCCCGGGACTTCCTTGAACCGCGCGGGATCGGCCACGAAGCCGGTCGTGGTCAGCGAGAGGCCGGAGCGGACGCGGGTCTGGCCGCGGAGGGTGCACCAGCTCATCGTCATGTTCGTGTCGGCACGGCGAGTCTCGGCGAAGAGCAGCAGGGTGAAGAAGTCTGCTTCCCGATTGGCTTGGGCGGCCCGGCCGAATTCAAGCCAGGCCCAGCCGCGGTTCTTCTGGGCGCTGGTGTCCCGCCGGTCCAGGGGGTGGTCGGTGGGCTCGACGTAATAGCGGAAGCGCTTGTCGTTCTGGCCCAGCGTGTCGATGTTGTGGCTGGTGATCTCGCCCGCGAGGAGGAGCAGGGTTGTCAGCGTCATGAGGGTTGACTTGCCGGACTCGTTTGCTCCCTGCAACTGCATCCGGCCGTCGGCGTACCAGACCTCGGCGGTGTCGTATTCCCACAGGTTCACCACGCCAGCGCGGAGTGGCTGCCAGCGGCCGGAGCGTGCGGGCTCAGGCAGCTTCCCCTCGATGGCCGCAACGCGCCACGACGTGAGCTCCTCAAGCGTCATCATGCGTTATGTCTTCCAGCGTGGGTTCCCAGACGGCCCTCGGATCGCGGTAGCGGCCCGCGACGGGAAGCACGGTCCAGCCTGCGTCGCTCACCCGGACCAGGCCAGCCTCGGTCAGCACTGGCTCGACGGCCGCGAGCATTACAAGCGGGGACTTCTTGAGGTCGTTCGTCAGGGCGCCGAAGTTGCCGGTGTAGACCCGCTCGGCGGCTGTCTCGACTTCGTCTGGCGTGAGCGAGATCCGCCCGTCGTCGTCGGGGGAGCGGCCGGTGACGACGGCCTCCAGCATTTTCAGCGCGAACCACGGTGTGGCTGTTGCGGCCGGAAACGGCACGGATGCCGCGGCGCTGGCCGGGCGATCCGGCGGCAGGCGCAGCAGCATGCCCTCCTCGCGGATCTCGACCGTGCCTCCGGTCATGTCGGAGGCATGCCCGGCGAGCCATGAGCGCTGGCCCCGGGCGTACTCGGCGTCCTCCGGGTGCAGATCGGCGTAGAGCAGCGCGGTGTCCTCGACCAGCGTGCGGAGCAGCCGCTGGCTGCGGGTGGCGGTTCGCATACCCGGGGTGCTTTGCAGGCCGTCGCTGCTATCTTCGTCGTCTTCGTCGACTTCGGGTTGCCTTAGTGCCAGCGCCACCGTGTGCGGGTCGGTGAACTGGAGCAGGGCGTCCCGGTCGACTTCGAATCCGGCGCCGACTCCCGTGCCGTCTTCTTCCCACTGGCGGAGAAGCGCCTCGTCTGTGGTGCGGCGCAGCAGAATGCCCAGCCCGGCCAGCTGGTTGACCCCGCGGATGAACGCCTGGCGCTCGGTCCTGCGATCCGGGTTGTAGGGCATGACGCGGGCACCAGGTCCGGCTGAGATCGCTTGCACCTCGTCGGACAGGGCTTGGACTGTCGTCGTCATATCCGCGTCTTCGCACGCAGCGGCGGTCAGTGCCACGAGTGTGAGCGCCCGGCGGGACGGCGGTGGCCCTATCGCGGGAGCGGCGGTTCGCTGCGGTCCGGCGGGATCCCGGTGCAGGCGCGCAACACTCCCGGCTATCACCAGCCGGTATGCGAGCCTCCCTGTCCACTCTGTTAGCTGGGCACGGTGCTGGAGCACCGCGGTGAAGCGCGAGGGCGCGACGCGGGCGGAGACGAATGGGGTGGTTAGCAGGGCGATGAACGTGTCCTGGGCTTCCGCGCGCGTGGTGAGGCCGGTCGCCTCGGACGTCATGCCCGGGTCACCTCGATTCGCCAGTTTTCGCAGGCGAGGTGTCCCTCCGGCAGGCTCAGGACGGCGGATGGGTGCTCGGGTTGGGAGGGATGCGCGATTGCGAGCCACCGGTCATCTTCGGTGAGAGCTGTCCGGGTCCCGTCGTTGCCGGGTGCAGCGCGGAGCACGGCCGTCAGCAGGTCCCAGATGATGGCCGCCTCCTCGTCGCTGGTGACCGGTGCCCAGTCGGCGAGATACTCACCGGAACGGGCCGCCAGGGCTCGCTCGGCGATTTCGGCCTGTTCCCGCTGCCGCCGGGCGGCCTCGCGCGCCGCACGGCGAGCGTCGCGGCGGTTCGGGACCTGAGCGGGTCTCCCTTTTACCGACTGGGCGCCGCGTTTACGGAGTTTCACGTCCACCGGTGTCGCCGGAGCTGTCCAGAAAGAGGTCCGGGCTGGCATCTGTGGCTCGTCCGGGACACCGGATACATGCCGGGCGGACCATAGGCCGGTGGCCGCGCACCACGTCTTCCATGCGTCGGCGTCACTGTCCGCCGACTCGATCGCCGCGGCCAGGCGCAGCAGTTCCGCCCGGCGCGTGACGCGGCCGCCGGTGGCGAGCAGCGCCCGCGATCCGCGCAGCAGGGGAGTGACGGCGTCCCGTACCTGCCGCCGCAGGCGCAGCGCCTGGCCTGTCCGTTCGCCGAACCAGACGGACAGGGTGTCCGCCGCGTCTCGATTGCCCTGCGCGATCGCTCGGACGGTTTCCTCGGCGGCAGTCGCATCGACTCCGGAGAGGGCCATGGCCCGCCAGTCGTCGTCAGCGATGATCCGCCTCAGTCGGTTGAGGGCGTCTCTGATGCGCGGGCTATAGGTGTCGACGCCAGCGCCCCAGACAGTGACGTAGGCGATGAGGGTCTCGCGCAGTCGGCTCATCTTATCCGCGTCGGGGGTCCCGGCCAGCGCCGACGCCATGCGGGACTGCCAGATCGACGCCGCTTCGGCCATGTCCTTCAACGTGGTGCGCACCTGAGCCCAGGCTTGGGCCGCCTGGGCGAGATCCCGCTGCCCGATCGCGTCGATCGTGTCGTCGAGCCGTTCAGCGATGATGGCTGGCGCGAAGGCCGCCGCGCTTGTTGAGACTGCGTCCTCGTCGATCTTCCGGCGCAGCCAGCGGTGCAGGTCCGCGGCCTCGCTGGTCAGCTGGTAGCGGTCCCGGGTCCGGATAAAGTCGGCCTCGGTCTTCGCCTTGTCCTGCCAGCGAATGACGACTTTCCAGTCCTGGAGTGCGCGCATCCGCGCGTCCAGATCGAAGGCTTCTGGGCGGATCAGGCGTTCCGCCGTCATCGCGTCGGTGGCGTTAGCGATGCGGTCATGGACGGCGACAAGAAGCTCATCCCGGCCGACTCCGGTCAGTGAGTGCTCCTGCGCATCCAGCAGCACGTCGACGAGCACGCGGTACTGCGCTGCCAGCTGATCCGCGGTCAGGTACGCAGCGACGTCAAGGCGACCCGGGAAGCCTGCCAGCTCCCAGGCGTCCGCGTTTGGCGTGCTCATGGAGATGGAAACCCAGACATAGCGCCATGGTACGAGGAGGCAAGACATTCGGCAGTCACTCCGCGTCCCGTCTGATGAGCAATTTGTCGCTGTAATCGGGTGGTTCGGCGGCAAAGCGCGCGGGCAGTAATCGACGGCGGAGTGCGTCGCTGCTTCTAGAGTGCCTCGGGGAGGAGCCTGAACGCGGAAACATGCTTTGGGCGGACGATGCTGAAGCGCCCGCGGTCTACTGTCGCGACCTCTGTGAGGTTTAGGCGCTCGGCGATCGCGATAACGGTCGCGTCGACGATGCCGAGGGGAAGGCTCACGTACTGCTCGACGAGTTCCGCGATACTCGAGATGTCGCCTTCCTCGACTTCAGCGACCCCGAAGCCGTCCGCCAGCACAGATGCAAACGGCTACAGGTCGAGGTTGCGGTACACGTCGCGGCGGTGCCCGACCAGAGCAACGGTAACTACCCTCGCGGTGTCGTCGACGGCGTAGATCACGCGGTAGTCGCCCGACCGCATCCTAAGGTAAGGCCGGTGGCCCTGAAGTGCGCGCACGCCCGGCGGGCGCGGGTCAGTGGCCAGGCTGCGCATGGCGGCCAGGATGTCCTTGCGGGCGTCTGCGCTGAGTCTACGGAGCGCCTTGCGGACCGCCGGGCGCGCCTCGACGGTGTAGTCGGCCACGGGCTAACGGCCGAACTCGGCTTCGAGCTCTTCCAGGGATACCGACTCGCCGGGTTCGTCCATCGCGGCGTCGGCCTCCGCGGCGTCCTCGGCGTCCTCGGCAGCGCGGAGCGCGTCGAGCATGGATTCAGGCACGATCGCGGCGACACGTTCACCGCGTACCGTCAGGTGCGTGATGACCCCGAGCCGGGCGTCATCCACGGCCTCGGCCAGCAGCTTCGGCTCGTCGACGGGCAGCTCGCGCGCAGGCTCGCTCATGCTGCCGAGTGTATGCGCCGGTCGTTGGCGGTTGCTAGTTGATACCGGCGCTCCGTGCCATCTCTCGGTAATCCGCAAGGTCGCCAGCCGCTGACGCGCCTTCGCCGGACCTGCAGCGACGCCCTGCCATGCTCCCGGCAGGTGCAGCGGCTCGGCGAACCCCTCGAGCGAGGGCACTGGGCGTCAACAGGCACCGCCGGACGGCGGCAAGTCGGCGGGCTCCCGGCCCGTCCGGTTCAACCACTGCCACGTGGTGACCTCGGTCCGGGCGGCCCGCCACGATCCGGCCCACGCGTATAAACGCTCGCCGCGACGGATCTCGCGGCGCAGGAGGTCCGCGCGCCGACGGGGTGCGGTGTGCCCGCGGTCGGCGAGGTTGAGCACTCGTGCCGCAGCCATTTGCGCCGTCCAGCGCCTGAGCCGGCGTGATCAAGCAACGGCCGAGCAGTTGTAACTCCCGGCGCAAACTTGCCCCGAACGCGGTTCCGGGTTCGGGACGTCGGTGCCGGCCGGGCCTGTCAGCACCGGATCGGGCGGCCAAGGGCGCGCTCGCGCAAGCGTCGGCGTGGGGCGCGATCGCGCTGCTCATAGGTGCCGGATCGTTACCGAACGGCCGCTCTGGGACTCCTTGACCTCCTGCTAATGATGATTATGATATGGGTCATCTTGGCCGCCCCCGCCAACTCTCATCCCCTTTGGAGGCACTGATGCCTAGAGTGCTCGGGTCTCGCCGGCTGGCCGCTCGCTCCGTCATCTTGCTGGTCGCCGTGGCGGTCAGCCTGATCGTCGCGGCGTGCGGCTCCAGCAGCTCCGGCAGTGGCAGTTCAAGCAGCGGCGGCCTCAGCGCCGCAGACAAGGCCGGCCTGGCGAAGGCCAACGCGCTCCTCGCTAAGTACGAGCAGCGGCCCACGCAGATCACCAGCACCGTCAAGATCAGCAAGCCGGTGCCCAAGGGCAAGACCATGTACTGGATCGCCTGCGGTTCGACTCCCGAGTGCACTCAGGAAGGCTCGATCGCGCAAGCAGCCGGCAACCTGCTCGGCTGGAAGACGGTCGTGCTGAACAATGACGGCACCACTCAGCAGTGGAAGAGCGACTTCAACCAGGTCGTCCAGGCCAAGCCGGCCGCCGTCCTGTACACCGCTATCCCGGCGGCGCTGTTCGCATCCGACTTGCCCGCGCTGAAGAAAAACGGGACCTTCATCGACGCTTGCTGCATCACCGACCTCCCTGGGGCCACGACCGGCATCGGCTACGCGATTGACGTGCCGTCGCAGATCGGCCCGATCGGCGGGGCCCAGGCGGCATTCGTCGCGTCGGACTCCAAGGACACCGGCCAGTCGCTGATCGTGAACCTGCCGGCCTTCCAGATCCTGAGCACTGCGGTCACCGAGTACAAGAGCGGGATGTCGACCTACTGCCCGACGTGCAAGGTGAGCGAGCTCGACATCGCCCTCGCCAACATCGCCAACGCGACGACCACGATCACGTCCTACCTGCGGGCCCATCCCCAGATCCACTACGTGGTGGCCACGACGGACGGGCTGACGATCGGGCTGCCTGCCGCGCTGAAGGCAGCGGGCCTCAGGGACGTGAAGATCGTCGGGCAGGGTGCCACTCCGACGAATATCCAGTACCTGCACTCCGGGCAGGAGGCCTTCGACGTCGCCTTCCCGTACTACGAAGCGCTCTGGTCGATGGTGACCGCCGCCGCGCAGAACGCCGCCGGCGTCCCGGTGACGGCGTCGGTCGCGCCGCCGCTGTGGCTGCTGACCCCGAAGAACGCACCGCCGGTGTCGGCCCAGGCGTTCCCCGAAGTCGTCAACTACAAGTCCGAGTACGAGGCCCTGTGGGGCGTCGGCTGACAACCTCAGCCTTACAGTAGGCGGGCGCCCCGGGGATCCTCTCCCGGGGCGCCCGACCCATGTCCGGACCGCAGACCAGAGGATTGACGCCACGCGCGCCGGGCTTATATCGTGAATTTCATTATCATGAATAGGAGGCCGGATGCGCCTTGACGGAGGGCGGACGCGCCTTGATCGCGGGTGGACGGGTCTTGACGGCGCGCTGATGCGCCTTGACCGCTCGCGGATAGGCCTGCATCGCCGCGCGGGCTCGCTATGACCGGCGCCGGGGACGCCGCCCGTCTTGGCCCCGCATCCGTTCCGGCCGGCCGGCGCCCGGTCATCGCAGGCCTCGGGATGACGCAGATTGGCAAGGTGTTCGGGCAGCGGAACGCCGACTTTGCCGCGCAGGCCGTGCGCCTCGCCGTCGCCGACGCGGGACTGCGGCTCGATGACGTCGATGGCCTGCTGACGTCCTCGGGCGTGACGCAGGGCCCCGGCCTCGGGCTGAGCCGGACGCTCGGGCTGACCGGCCTGCGTCTCCAGTCCGACATGCAGTCCTTCGGCGCCACGGCCGGCGCCATGGTGCAGTACGCCGCGATGGCCGTGATGGCCGGCATGGCACAGACCGTGGCCTGCGTGTTCGCCGACGCGCCGCTGCGGGAGGGCCGCGCCACCGGCGGCGCGTACGACGGATCGCGGTGGGCGCCGGAGGGCTGGCGCGGGCTGCTGACCGCTTCGGGGATCGGCGCGGCGAACACGATGTACGCGCTCGCGGCGCGCCGCCACATGGCGCGCTACGGGACCACCAGCGAGCAGCTTGGCCACGTGGCGGTCGCGCAGCGCCAGTGGGCGGCGCTCAGCCCGCTGGCCCAGATGCGCGACCCGATCAGCCTCGACGACCACCAGTCCTCCCGGTGGATCGCCGAGCCGCTGCACCTGCTGGACTGCTGCCTGGTCAGCAACGGCGGCGTCGCGGTGATCGTGACGTCGGCCGAGCGTGCGGCGAGCCTGGCGCAGCCGCCGGTGCACCTGCTGGGCTGGGCGCAGGCCCACCCCGGCCGCTCCCGGGAGACCTTCGGCCTGGTGTCGGGCGCGGCGACCGCGGGCCCGGAGGCGCTGGCCATGGCGGGCGTCGGGATCACCGACGTCGACGTCGCCGAGCTGTACGACTGCTACACGTACACCGTCGTGATCACGCTGGAGGACTACGGCTTCTGCGCCAAGGGTGAGGGCGGCCCGTTCGCCGCCAGCGGCGTGCTCGGGCCCGGCGGCAAGCTGGCGCTCAACACCGGCGGCGGCGAGCTGTCCGGCTACTACCTGTGGGGCATGACGCCGCTGTCCGAAGCCGTGATCCAGGCACGCGGCCAGGCGGGCGACCGCCAGGTCGGGCGGCACGACGTGGTGCTCGTCAGCGGCAACGGCGGAGTCCTCGACCACCACGCCACGCTCGTGCTCGGCACGGCCGCGGCCGCGTGAGCGGCGCAGGAAGGAGCTAGGCCCGATGGCAGCAACCGCGGTGCGGCGTGACGCCGCCACAGCGGAATTCTTCGACGGCACCGCTCGCGGGCAGTTCCTGCTGCGGCACTGCACGGACTGCGGAGAGCTGGCCGAGCCCGACGTGGCGCGCTGCCCGAACTGCGAGTCGCAGCAGCTTGGCTGGCAGCCTGCCGCGGGCGGTGCGACGGTGGTCAGCTGGGC
>Ga0335072_10009944_pt1 | contig 13710 bp, 11 predicted proteins | sample Lox_Sample_21_FD_206725 | JGI IMG/M metagenome (GOLD analysis project Ga0335072, IMG submission 206725) | Soil microbial communities from Loxahatchee National Wildlife Refuge, Florida, United States - Lox_Sample_2.1 | ecosystem: Environmental > Terrestrial > Soil > Wetlands | place: USA...
CAAGGCGCGCAGGCACCCACTCCTGCCACCTCGGGGCGTTCCGTTTCTCACAGACCGTCGAACGCTGCGGCTCGGCGGCTCCCAGCCGCCGCGCCAAAACCCAGGTAGCCCGCCGTGCAGAACAGATACCGAGACCCTGGTCGCTGCCACAGCCAGCATCGTGAGCAGCCAGCAAGTGCGGCAGGCTAACGGCCATGACCGAACCGTCGCTGCTGCTCGCGCTTGATCTCACCGGCACGTTCGTGTTCGCTGTCAACGGCGCTCTCACCGGCCTGGAGGCCGCCCGGCTGGACATCGTCGGGATGGTGACACTTGGCATGGTGACCGCGCTCGGCGGCGGGATCCTGCGCGACATCCTCATCAAAGCCCTTCCTCCCGCTGCCTTCACATACTGGCCCTACCTGGCGGTTGCCGCTGGCGGTGCGGTGCTGGCGTTTTTCTTCAGCCGGGCGCTGCGGCGGTTCGCCCTGCCGATCCTCTTTCTCGATGCTGCCGGGCTGAGCCTGTTCTGTGTGACCGGCGCGACCAAATCCCTGCAGTACGGTCTCGGCGCAGTGCCGGCCGTGATTTTGGGAGCCGTCACCGGCGTTGGCGGCGGAACGATCCGCGATGTCCTAGTGCGGCGGGTCCCGACAGTCCTTACCAGCGGCCTGTATGCCATCCCCGCCTTGGTCGGCGCGGCGATCGTCGTAATCGCCGTGCGCACCGGCGTCTACGGCGTCCTAGCTGCTCTGGGAGCTTCACTCGTCTGTTTCCTGATCAGGGCGGCGGGCATCCGATACAACCTCAACGCGCCGGTCGCACCTGAGGCCAAGAACAAAAGTGACCCGCGCCGGGGCGAGAAGCCAGGCCTCCCCTGACGCGGTGCCGCGACCGCGGGCAACCCCGCCAGTACAACCCGCCTGCAAATCGGAGGGCTTCGCGGCGGCCTCGCGGAGCGCAACCGCCGGCGTATGAGGACGATGCGCTAGCCGCCGGGACTGCCGTCAGAGGGCGGGGTGCTGGTCGCGGACCGGGCTCAGCGATTCCAGCAGCGAGGCGACGCGCAGGATCGTCGACTCCGCGTGCGAGTTGGCTGACAGTTGGACAGCGATCGGCATGCCGTCGCTGCTGGTGCCGAACCGCATGGCCAGGGCCGGGAGTCCGGTCAGGTTGAAAGGGACGGTTGGCGTCATCAGCTTGAAGGCGTTCACCGTCTGGCCGCCGATGGTGTACTGCGTGAGCCCGTGCGCGTGCGCCGGGATTGACGTCACCGGGAGCAGCAGTACGTCGTACCGTTGGAAGTATTCTGCGAAGCCGTCCTGGAGCCGTTCGATGCCCTCCTCGGCCGAGACATAGTCCTTTACGGGCGTGTCGGGAGTGGCGAGCATGGTCTTCGAGTACGTGAACATCTGGTCCTCGTGGCCTGCGGTGACCTCCTGCATCACTGGTTTCATTTCCATGACGTGCTGCCGAGCGAAGAGTTCGAAGGGGTTGTCCCGCTCGAGAGCCGGGATGCTCACGGCATCGACCTGGATCCCCGCTTGAAGCAGGGCGTCGGCGGCTTCCTTCACAGTCGCGGCGACCTCTGGATCGATGGGACCGAGTCCGGAGTCGACCAGCCAGCCGACGCGGACGGGCCGGTTCGGTGAGGCGCCCAGGCCGGCGTCGAACTCGCGGGGGATGGTGGCGAAGCCGTCGGCGCCGTCGGGACCGGCCAGCAATGAATACGCCAGTGCGAGGTCGCGGATAGTGCGGGCCATGGGACCGGCGTGCCAGTCACGACGCGGCTCCCGGGGCCAGGTCCCAGTCATCGGGATGCGGCCGCGCGTTGGCTTGAAGCCCGCGATGCCGGTGTCGGCCGCCGGCCCGCGCACCGAGATGGACAGGTCGCTTCCGATTCCGAGCGGCGACATCCCAGCTGCGATCGCCGCGGACTCCCCGCCGCTCGAACCGCCGGAGCTGCGGTCGAGGTCCCAGGGGTTGTTCGTCCTTCCGGTCAGGAGGTTGTCGGACTCGATCCAGTACGCGAATTCCGGAAGATTGGTCTTGGCCAGGAGGATCGCACCGGCCCGCTTCATGCGCGCCACGCTGGTGGCGTCCGTCTCCGGGATGCGCCCCTCGAAGATCGGCGAACCGCGCTGGGTGAGCACCCCGGCGGTGTCGAACGAGTCCTTGACGGTGAACGGCACGCCGTGGAGCGGCCCCACCTTCCCGCCCGCCCTAAGCTCGTCGTCTGCGGCCCTCGCAGCGTCCAGCGCACCGTCGGCTAGCGTGACGATGGCGTTGATGTTCGGGTTGGTGGCCTCGATGCGGTCGAGGTGCGCCTGCACCACCTCGGCGGAGGAAGCCTTCCCGGTACGGATCAGCTCGGCGAGTCCGGTCGCGTCAGTGTGGATGAGGTCGGTGGTCATGACGGAGTTCCCTTCCAGGTCGTCTGCTCATATAGACCGGCCTGCTACTTGTCTGCATATGAGCGGGCACAGTTTCCGCTGGCGCCGGGACGTGGCCTGGCCCGCAGGACAGCGCAGACACTCGCGCCCTGAGCGGTGGCCGCCTTGGCAGCATTTGTGTCACGCAGCGTGTTGAGCATGCCGAAGTCGTGCCCTGCTCTCGGGCTGTGCACGCCACCAATATCGCTCGAACTGGCGTTCAATCGCGGCCTCACAAGCCCGACTCGTCCGGTCTGCCGGGGAGCCAACGGGGAGGGCGGAGGCCCAGCCCGCGCCCCTGACCGTGCGCCGCTACACGTGCCGCCGAGGACACATGTTCCCCGAGGCCTTCCGCGAACAGAGCCCTTGGCAGTGGCTCCCTGCGTTCTCCGCTGTTGCCAGTCAACGTCCGTGCTGTCGCGAGGGTGAACTTGGGAGCGCGCCCGCGCGAACACCAGCGAGCTTGAGGCCCGCTCCGCAACGTCGGCTCGGACGGCCGGAAGATCGGACCCCGCACCGTTTGCGCTACGCAGTTTGCGGGGCCAGGGCGCTGGCAATCCGCCGGCATCGGATGGGATCGGTCGTGAGCTCATTCTCCAGACCCCACAGCCAGTAATCGACGCATCGCACGAAGGCCCATGCGATTGCTTTGGAACGGTCGAGTTGCCCGTTCTCGACAATCGTGTCGAGCAGGCTGATGATGGACTGCGAGTCGGGAAGCTCGTCAGCTCGGGTCCACAGCAGCTCCGCTGCCGAACGTGCGGGAGTTCCCGCTGCGGCTTTGGGGTCGATTGCCACCCACTCCTGCCTAGGGCGCTGGCTGGCAAGGACGTTGTCATAGTGCAGGTCGGTGTGAACCAGCGTGCGCTCAGGATCGCGCGACAGGCTGGCCGCGAGGCTGACGGCCAAGGCGATCCACTCGCCTGGGAGCGGGTTGCGCAGCGCGTGCTGGCGTGCCTGGAGTGTGGCGGCGAGCTGACGGGCGGTGGCGCGCAGCGAGGGAAAGGAGCCGGTCGCCTCGATCGCCAGTCTGCGGATCAGCGCACCGGCTGTCGCCGCGGCCTCGGCGAGCGGCAAGCTGACCAGCGAGCGCCCGGCATCCAGGCGTTCCAGGAGCAAGGCGCCACGCGATACGTCTGCGGTCACAAGGTCAACAGCTCCTTGTGCCTGCCATGCGGCCAGCGCCTTCGCCTCTCCGGCTGACTGTTCAGGTGGCCAGGTCAGCTTGAGCACGAGAGCACGATGGTCCTGGCTGACTGGCACGACGAGCGCGTTGTATCCGTGCCCGAACTGCTCATCGGTGATAGCGAGATTCCATCGGCCAGCCAGGTCCCTGAGCAAGCGCGGCAAGGCAGCCAGCCACGCCTTGCCTTCTGGTGACGCGGCCGCGGCGAAGTCTGTAGCCGCTAGGTCTTCCAGAGCTTGCAGCGGCACTGCGGCCCCGTTCTCCCGAGAGACTCCCTCGCGTGCTCCACCAATCGTCTGCGTCCTCCTGCGCCGGTGGCGGCTAGTTCTCCCCGCTGCAAAGACTGCCCTAGCCTCGCAGATCCCTTCCGGGATGCGTCGCGCTTGGCCCGGTGGCGTCATACGCGGGCTGGCTCGCCCGCTCATCGCGGCCGCGACCGTGCCGGCTCCGCGCACTTCCGACGGCACGATGCACTGCTGCTCCCGGTGACGTCAATCCCTTGTCGGCACGGTGGCCCGGCGCAGCACGATGGGCGCCATGCCCGACAACCTCGGGACGTTCGGCTAGGACCACGCCGCGGAAGACAGTACCTGCGCGGACCAGACCAGGCCGAGAAGATGCGTCACAGGGAGGCTAGGCGGTGTACATAGTTGGACGTTTCGCAAGATAGAGAGGATGCTAAGTTGCCTAGGCTTCGGCACGATGGCCTCGGAGGATCGATGCCGCGAGGGCGGAAACTCTTCTGGACGATTATCGGAAGCGTCGTAGCTGCGGCGGCGGTAGTAATAGCATTAGTCCTAGCCAATTCTGGCACGCCGCCAAAGTCAGCCTCTTTTCCCGTGGCGGCATCGTCGCCCGTGCCTCACATTTCGGCCAGTGCAAGCTCTCAAGCTGGCAAGCCTGCCCCAGTGGTAATCCCGAAAACTTCCAGCACGTCTTCGTTCTCATATATCTCAAATCTGACCCCTTCCACTAATCTCGGCGAGCTGATCTACCCAGGTCCGGTCAAGATATACGGATCAATTTATCCTCACAGCATCTCGTTCTCCTGTGACAATGGTGACCTACCTGCTTTTCCTGGGGTATACAGGCTGAAGCATAACGCTCGCCGGTTCGAAGCCACTGTTGGAATCGAGGCTAATTGGCCCGACCGTTACATAGTGGGCGTGTCAGTACTTGGCGATGGCCGCAATCTTCTTACCTTTAATGTCAGCGTCCTTAAGCCGAAAACCGTCGATGTCAATGTGACAGGGGTCCATATCCTCACACTCGCCTGCTTCACCCCCGGTATCACTTCGACGGGCAGTTCGGCGAACATTGAGGTGGCGTGGGGAAACGCACGTGTGACTGAAGGACATTGACCCCAGAATGGCAGGTCGTGCTCCCCGGTCCGGTCGGGCAACTCACCTGGGCCGCCGTTGGCCTCGATGACCCGCAGGTGTGGCTTTCCCTCGGCACGCCTTCGCGCCGGGTGGGCCCCGGCCGCTACGAGGTCCATGTCATCAAGGCCTTGGCCGCTTTGCAGGTGAACTACCACAGGGGCCGAGGCCAGCAGCCGGCCGCAACACCTCAAGTTCGTGCGGGGCGAGCGACGACCTGGCCTTCGCCTGATTCAGCAGGTTGTCATACTCGCGCACGTGGTTTTGCGAGGCTTCTTCCCAGGCGGCCCGGTTCCGCGCCACTACCGGATCCGTGTCGACGACTATGGACCCGGAACGCGCCACACTGCCAACTCGGCATCCGACCGCGGCATGAGCACCGCCGGGAGAGGCGATGATCGCCGTTACAGTGGCCTACGTGAACGCGAGTGCTCGGGCAACGTCTTTTGGAGTGGTGGCCCCCGAGTACGACAAATGGCGTCCGTCGTACCCCTCGGCGGCAGTCGACTGGCTTGCGCCCTTTGCTCCTGCTCGCGTGGCCGATGTCGGGGCAGGGACAGGAAAGTTGACCGAACTCCTGCTCGCACGTGGGCTCGAGGTTGACGCTGTCGAGCCGGATCAGCGGATGCTGAGGGTGCTGGGGTGCAATAACCCAGCTGCGCGCTCTCATCAGTCAGACTCCGAGCACATTCCAGCGCAGGACACGTCGCTGGACGCTGTTCTGGTGGCTGACGCCTGGCACTGGTTCGATCCCGAGCCCACGATCAGGGAGATTCGCCGGGTGCTCAAGCCGGGAGGTTGGCTCGGTCTGGTTTGGAATGTGGTCGCCGAGCCGGTTGAACCGTGGGAGTTCTCGATCGCCGGCGATTCAGACGAGTATGACCGTCAGAGCAAAGGTACGGTTGCGGGCCTGAAGCGACGCCTGTCTTACTTCGACGATGATGACCTTGAGTTCAAGCAAGTCGCCTGGCAATGGGACCTCACCCCTGAACACCGGGCGTCCGTCCTTGCAACCACGTCCATGGCGATTGCAATGCCAGTCGGAGATCGGCTCAACGCCTTCGAGCGTTCACGAGTAGCTCTTCATCAGGTATGTGAAGCGCACGGCAGGCAAGCGATGCCGATTCGACACATCGCTAGCTGTGTCCGCTGGACGCCGAAGCCTTAACCCCGGTTAGCGGGTTCGGGCGCAGTCCACTCGTCCTCACAGCCTCCCGAGCGCGTCGAGATGCGACTGCAGCTCGGCGTTGATGCGCTCGAGCAGCTCCCGGACATGATCGTCGACCTGCTCTGACAGCGCCACCCGCAGGTGCTCAGCAAGTCGGTCCAGCTGCCCGGCCACGACCCGGCGGACCTCCTCGTCGCCCACCGGACCGTGCCACAGGTCAGGACGCTGCCGACCTGCCACACTCGGCATATAGTCCAGCGCTGACACGCCACGAGCGGTATCCGCCGCCACCAGAAGTTCGGCCCATCTCCGTCCGTCGCTGAACAACCGATCGAGCTCGGCGTGCAGCTCGTGGGTGTCAGGCACCTTGCGATGCGCCTGCCGTAGCGCCATGACCATATCGATCACCTCGCTGAGCACCTCGTTGAGAGCGACCATAGGGTCGTGCTGCGATGCCGACGTCATGACCGGCGCGCCGCCTCTCGGATGCAGCACCACCGACGCACCGTGACGCCAGACCGCGGGCCAGCCTCGTGCCCCGGCGAGGCGGGCGAAACCGGGAAAGTCATGGTTCACTCCGATCACAGCAAATGGCCGACTAGCTACCGTCGGGGAAGAGCCGGGCCTGATGACGAACGATTCCGCTACTGAGCAATGCGTCCCGCCCGCAGTACCGGACGCAGCGCACGCTAATCGCCCAGACGCATACGCGACATTGTTCCCCCACTGTCAGGGCTCCGCACCGAAGAAACGCCGGCGGGAAGTCAGTGCCAGGACGCAGGATATCGGTCCGATATGCCGGATTCTGGCTCCGCTGACGCAGCGATTGCGCCGAGAAGCGACATGGCGTCGGCTGTTGGCCCCCCTGCGTCGGCGTGATAGATGACGAGAGTCTGCCCTTCGGTGCCCGCGACGGCGAGTTTCTCGCGGTGGAGGACGAGGTCGCCGACCTGCGGGTGGTGCAGGATCGCGGGGCCGCCGGCGGGTCGCACAACTTCCTGACGTGCCCAGAGCTGGCGGAATCGCTCGCTCTTGAGTGACAGTTCGCCGATGAGCTCGACCATGCGGGGATCATCGGTCTCAGCGCCCATGGTGGCGCGCAACTGTCCGACGGCGGACGCGGTGGCGTTCTCCCAGTCCTCATGGAGATCGATCTCGGCGGGGTCGAGGAACGCGGCGCGCAGCCGGTTCACTCCGGACCGCATGCTGGGCGAGAGCGCTCGCGCCATGGCATTGGCCGACAGGACGTCGAGGTACCGGTTCTGCACGAACGCAGGCATGGGCAGGGCCTCCAGGAGGCGAACGGTTCCGGCCGACACCCTGTCCTGCCGGACAGGCCGACGTCGACGCGGCTTGGGTCTGGCCAGGCCGTGCAGGTAGGCCAGCTGATCGTCGTCAAGCTGCAGCGCACGGCCGAGAGCTTCGATGACCTGGACTGAGGGAGTACGATCGCGGCCCTGCTCCAGCCGCAGGTAGTAGTCATTGCTGATGCCGGCAAGCATCGCGACTTCCTCGCGCCGCAGGCCAGGGGTCCGCCGGTGTCCCCTGTCAGGCAGCCCGGCATCCCCCGGCCGTAGCTGCTCGCGACGGGCACGCAGGAATTCACCCAGCGGGCTGGCTGGGCCGTGCGCGCTCGGACTCGGCATGCCCTCAACACTAGGGCGGAACCTCAGAGAGTGCCTGTCCCTGATTCTCCCAGGAAGTTCTCGGCACTCCCCCGACTCGGCGCTACGAGCCAGCCTGGTCAGTGAAAGTCGCAAGCGCCTTGGAGAAGGGATCTACCTCTATGAAGCAGGTACAGCTCGGGGGCCTGAGGGTCTCCGCTGAAGGTCTGGGCTGCATGGGCATGAGCTCGGTATACGGTGCCGCTGACTGGGACGAGTCGGTCACCACGATCCGGCGCGCGATCGACCTGGGTGTCACTCATCTGGACACGGCCAACGCCTACGGCGCAGGTCACAACGAGGTCCTGGTCGGCCGCGCTGTCGCAGGGCGCCGCGATGAGGTCACGATCGCTACCAAGGCCGGGATGGACTTCGCCAGCGGGCGCGGCAAGGTCGTCATCCGGAACGACCCTGACTACCTCAAGGCCGCCGCCGACGCCTCTCTCCTGCGGCTAGGCATCGACCATATCGACCTCTACTACCTGCACCGGGTCAACCCGGACGTGCCGCTGGAGGACTCGGTCGGAGCCATGGCCGAACTCGTCACCGAAGGCAAGGTCAGCTACCTCGGGCTCTCAGAGGTAACTGGAGATCAGCTGCGTGCCGCATATGCCGTCCACCCGATCGCCGCGGTCCAGAGCGAGTACTCGCTCTGGACCCGTGACCCCGAGTCAGTCATCGCCGACGCAGCCAGGGATCTGGGAGTCGGGCTCGTGGCCTACTCGCCGCTGGGCCGCGGCTTCCTGACCGGCACCGTCGATGCCACCATGCTGGCTGCGAACGACGGCCGCCGCCGCCTCGCCCGATTCACGGAGGACAACGCCGCCGCGAACCAGGCCATCACCGACGCCGTGAAGGCCGTCGCCGACACCAGAGCAGTCGCCGCGGGCCAGGTCGCCATTGCCTGGGTCGCCGCCCAAGCCGACAAACTCGGCATACCAGTCGTGCCGATCCCCGGCACCAAGCGAGTCAGGTGGCTTGAGCAAAACGCTGCCGCCCTCGACATCGAACTCACCGCCGATGACCTGCACGCCCTCGACATGCTCGCCGCCCGCGTCTGCGGCGCGCGCTACTGAGGCAACCGACCGCCTGTCCCAGTACGTCGGCCCGAAGCCCGGCCTCATGATCCATGGGCGATGATGACGTCATGTGCACAGACCAGAGTCCGGCCGGGCATGTGGCGAGCCAGCAGGTCCTGCATGATGTGGACCTTCCGGTGCAGTTCGACCTAGAGCCGGTCGACTCGGTTACGGTGACCACGCTGATGGACAACGTGACCGACATATTCATGCCAGATCAGGGCCCGGCCCGTCGCGCACCCGTGGACGTCGGCGGCCGCCGCCCAGCTTCGACCATGGAAAGCGGTGACGCGCCCGAAGCGCTCCTGGCCGAGCACGGCTTCTCGGTCCTGGTGACGGTAACCAAGAGCGGCCGACAGCATCGCATCCTTTTCGACACCGGCACCAGCCCAGATGGCGTCGTGCAGAACATGCGCCGCCTTGACGTCGACCCCACGGACATCGAGGTCATCGTCTGCAGCCATGGCCATTTCGATCACACGACCGGCCTGGACGGGCTGATCCGGCGGCTGGGCGGCACGGTGAACCTGCCGGTGCTCATCCATCCGCACTTCTGGCGCCGGCGCCGGGTGAGCCTGCCCGGCAGGGAACCTCTGGACATCCCGACGACGAGCCGCAGCGCGCTGATCAGTGCCGGGTTCGAGATCGTCGAGGAACGCCAGCCCAGCTTCCTGTTCGAGCAGTCTGTGCTGGTCACTGGCGAGGTAGCCCGCGGCACCGGCTACGAGCCCGGGTTCCCGCCGCAGCAGGCCTGGCTCGACGGCAGGTGGCAGCCTGATCCGCTGGTGCTCGACGACCAGGCGCTGGTCGTCGACATCAAGGACAAGGGGCTGCTGGTCATCACCGGATGTGGGCACGCCGGCGTAGTCAACATCTGCCATTACGCCCGCCGGCTTACCAAGGACAGGCCGTTGCACGCGGTTATCGGCGGCTTCCACCTCAACGGGCCGATCTTCGAGCCGCTTATCCCGCGGGTCATCGACGACCTGAGTGCGCTGAACCCGCAAGTCGTCGTTCCGGCGCATTGCACCGGCTGGCGCGCCCAGCACGCCATGGGTGCACGGCTGCCCGGGGCGTTCATCCCGAACACCGTCGGCACCAGGGTGGAACTGTAGCGACTACGGGTGCTGGCCGCTGGTCGCGACCACCTCGCCGGGTTCAGGTCGCTGCGCAGACCCAGTCGTCTGACCACGACCAAGGCAAGTCCTGCGCTAGCGCGGGCGGGTTGCCTTCGATCAGAAGTCGTCGGGACGTCACCGTCGGCTATCCGCCTGGCGGAGCATCGCGTCGAGTTCGGGCCGCCGTTCAGCCCTTGCGAGCGTCACGTGACACTGTTCGCGGAGATCATCGCCGCTGCCACTGGCTGCGAGCAGTGCAACCGCACTCTTCGGCGCACTGGTCAGATGTGCTCGCCGCCGCGTTCAGCGATAGCGGTGTCAACGGCCCGCTCGGAGGTGATCAGCTGGTTGATCATCGCGGCGCAGCCGACAAGTCCCTGCCGTTCGCCGAAGGTGGCGGGCACGATGCGTAGCTGCCGGGTCGACAGCGCGGTCGAGTGCTGGTACACGGTCTCCCGCAGGCCCGCTACGAACGGCTCGTAGACACCTGCGAGGTCTCCGCCGATGACGACGACCTCGGGATTGAGGAGCGTGACGGCCGCAGAGAGGACTTCGCCGACCCGGCGCCCGGCCTCGCGGATCATGCCGAGCGCTTCGGGGTCAGCCGAGAGGGCGAGGGCGACGACGTCCCGTACGTGGTGTACGTCGCGGCCGAGTTCCTGAAGTGCCTTGACCATCGCCCAGCCACCTGCGACCGCCTCGAGGCAGTCGGTCTGGCCGCATCGGCAGCGCACTCCCGTGCTACCGCACAGTGGGATGTGGCCAAGCTCGCCTGAGGCGGAGAGCGAACCGCGCTGAAGCGCGCCGCCGCTGACGATGCCCACGCCGATCCCGGTTGAGGCCTTCACCACAAGCAAATCCCGCGCCTCGCGCAGCGGACCGCACTGCTCGGCGATGGCCATCACGTTGGCGTCCCTGTCCACTAGTACCGGGATGCCGGGAGCGCGGCGGAACAAAGGCGGCAGCGCGATCCCGTCCCAGGATGGGAGGGCGATCGAGCTCACCATGGCGCCCAGGCCGAGGTCCACGCTGCCTGGCACGCTGACGCCCACGCCTCGCACATCTGCCAGGCAGCGCCCGCAGTTGGCGGCCATGTCATACAGCCGGTCGATCAGAGCCGGCAGGCAGTGCTGAGGGCCGCCCGCCGGATCGACCTCGGCCGACTCCTCGGCGAGAAGCGAGCAGCCGAGATCAGCAACCGCCAGCTGAACGCGGCTGCGGCCGATCGACGCCGCCAGCACGACTCCGCCTGCGGCGTTGAAGCTGAGCCGCCCGGCCGGCCTGCCACCCGTCGGCTCGGCCGCCGCATCCTGGACGACCAGCCCATGTGCTGCTAGCTGGTTGATGCGCGTGGTGACCGCGGTGCGTGACAGCCCAGTGAGGCGGCCGATCTCCGACCGGCTATTCGCCTGGTTGGACAGGATCAGCTGGAGAATCTGGCCTGCCGTGGCCGGGTACGCGATCGCTGGCGGAGCCGCTGGCACGACGTGAAGCTCCATTCTGTGCAGTAAACCGCAGCCACTTCCGTATGACAAGGATGGATACCGGGCACCTTTTGCGAATCAAAGTGCTGAACTTGATTGCGTTCACGGCATAACTGGGCCTACCGTAAGTCTTGCTGACACACCCGACCACGGGAGTAACCCATGCCAGCGGCAATGGTCCCGGCGTGTGACTTCGTCGTTTTCGGCGGAACAGGCGATCTCGCGATGCGCAAGTTGCTGCCTGCGCTGTACCTGCGGGACGCCGATGGCCAGCTCCCGCACGGCTTCCGCGTCCTCGCCGTGTCCCGTTCCGGGCTGGGCACCGCTGGGTACCGCGGCAAGGTGGAGGCCGAGCTGCGCAACCACCTGCCGCCGGATGCGCTCGCCGGTGACCGGATCGGGGGCTTCCTGCACCGCCTGCATCACATCAGCGCCGACGCGGACGGCGGCGGCGACTGGGCTGCTCTGGCCGGGCTGCTGGGTGAGGCACCCGGGCGGGTCCGCGTCTTTTACCTGGCCTGCGCCTCGGACCTGTACGGCCCGATCAGCCGCCAGCTCGCGGCCCGCGGGCTGGTCAGCGAGCAGGCGCGGGTGGTCCTGGAAAAGCCGATCGGCACCGGCCTGGCATCGGCGCGCGAGATCAACCAGGAGGTGGGCGGGGTCTTCGGCGAGCCCCAGATCTTCCGGATCGACCATTACCTCGGCAAAGAGGCCGTGCAGAACCTGCTCGTGCTGCGCTTCGCCAACATGGTGCTGGAGCCGCTGTGGAGCGCGGCCACGATCGACCACATCCAGATCAGCGTCTGTGAATCGCTGGGCGTCGGCCAGCGGGCGGGCTACTACGACGGCTCGGGCGCGCTGAGGGACATGATCCAGAACCATCTGCTGCAGCTGCTGTGCCTGGTGGCGATGGAGCCGCCGGCGAGCGTGGCCGATGACGGCGTGCGGGACGAGAAGCTGAAGGTGCTCCGCGCGCTGCAGCCGATCAGCGCCGGCTGGGCCCGCGCGCACACGGTCCGCGCGCAGTACACCGCCGGGCTGATCGGCGGGCAGCCCGTGCCGGGCTACCAGGACGAGCTCGACGCGCCCAGCGACACCGAGACCTTCGCCGCGGTCAAGGCAGAGGTGCACAACATGCGCTGGCGCGGCATGCCGTTCTACCTGCGTACAGGCAAGCGGCTGGAGCGGCACGGATCAGAGATCGTCGTCGTGTTCAGAGCCGTCCCGCACTCCATCTGGCCGGGCCTGGACGGCTCGATGACGGCCAACCGGCTCGTCATCCGGATCCAGCCCGACGACGGGCTGCGGCTGTCCATGCTCGCCAAGGAACCCGGCCCCGGCGGCATCCGGCTCCGCCCGGTGGATCTCGACCTGACGTTTGCCGAGCAGTTCGGCAGCAGGTCACCGGATGCCTACGAACGACTGCTCATGGACGTGGTCCGCGGCCATCCGACCCTGTTCATGCGCCGCGACGAGGTTGAGGCGGCATGGGCATGGACCGAGCCGATCCTTCATCATTGGCAGGCCACCAACGTCCCGCTGCAACGCTATCCGGCGGGAACGGCCGGCCCGGCGGCCGCCGCTGAGCTGATCGAGCGGGACGGCCGTCACTGGCATCAAGGGGCGCTGGCGTGACCGCCCCGCAGCCGGCCGTCCTCCATCCCGTTGTCGAGGCTGTGACGCAGCGGATTGCCTGGCGCAGCGCTGGCAGCCGGGCTGACTACCTCGACCGGATCGCTGCTGCAGCCGAAAAAGGCCCGGCGCGCGGCCGACTGGCCTGCGCTAATTTCGCCCACGGCCTGGCAGCGATGAACCCTCCGGACAAAGAGGCACTGCGCACCTTTGTCAAGCCGAATGTAGCGATCGTGTCCGCCTACAACGACATGCTCTCTGCTCACCAGCCGTTCGAGACCTACCCCGCGGTCCTGAAGGCCGCGCTGCGGGAAGCGGGCGGGATCGGGCAGTTCGCCGGAGGCGTGCCCGCCATGTGCGACGGCATCACCCAGGGCCGCGACGGCATGCAACTATCGCTGTTCAGCCGCGACCTCATCGCGATGGCGACCGCCGTGGCGCTGTCGCATGACATGTTCGACGCCGCGTTGCTGCTGGGAGTCTGCGACAAGATCGTGCCCGGGCTGGTGATCGGCGCGCTCGCGTTCGGTCACCTGCCCGCCATCCTCGTGCCGGCGGGCCCGATGGCATCCGGGCTGCCGAACAAGGA
>Ga0335072_10009945_pt1 | contig 13710 bp, 24 predicted proteins | sample Lox_Sample_21_FD_206725 | JGI IMG/M metagenome (GOLD analysis project Ga0335072, IMG submission 206725) | Soil microbial communities from Loxahatchee National Wildlife Refuge, Florida, United States - Lox_Sample_2.1 | ecosystem: Environmental > Terrestrial > Soil > Wetlands | place: USA...
GGCTGGACACCCGGAGTCGGCTGCCCGGCCGGTGGCGCGTTCAGCGGTGGCGGGTTGAGTCCGCCCTGTCCTGCCATGGTCCCTCCAAGAGCTGCGGCGCCCGCGGCCATCGCGCCGCGCCTAGTGACGACGGCGCCCGCGGCGCCCTGCTGCGCGGCCAGCTGCGCTCGTGCCGCCGCTACCTGCTGCGGAGTGAGCGGAGTCGCCCCGGTCAGCCATTGCTTGATCGTGGCCACTATCCGCCCCGCGCCCGTGCGATGGCCGCCGCGAGCAGCGCCGCACCGATCACGCCCGCGACCGCCGCCCCGCCGACGACGAGCACCACCAGGCCCCCGGCCACCCCGACGCCGATCCCGGCCGCCGCGAGGATACCCGCCAGCGAACTGCCCACGCTCGTCGTCGCGCTCGTGCCACCGGCCCCGCTCGGCGCCGTGCCCGCCCCGTTGACCCTCCGGTAAGCGATCGTGCCCGATGCTGCCCCGCCGATGGCAGAGGCCACCGTCCCGAGCTGGGTATCAAGCGCGCTGATCATCTGACCGGGGCCGATCACGATTCCGATATGCGTATCAGGCAGCCACATCACGAGGTCGCCAGCCTGCGCCGCCTCGCCCTTCCCCAAGGTGGTCGCCCCGCTCCACGCCGCGTAATCCGACACGACGGGGCCGTGCGAGTTGGGGGGGTAGCCGCTGCTGCCGTAGGTTCCGCCACCGGGCAGGGTGAGGCCGAAGTCATGGCCGAGGACGTAGGACACGAACGCCGAGCAGTCCCAGTCACCCGGCCGTGAGGCATTGCCGCCCCAGACGTACCCGAGTCCCTGATATTTCAGCGCGTCCGATGCGATGTCCGTCCCAGAGGGAACCGTGACCGCCTGCCCGCCTGCCTTGTTCGCCATCGGCTACCCGCCCGATTCCCTACCGGATTGGTAGGCCGCGGCTTGCTCGTCGGCGACGAGCGACATGCGCCACAGCGCGATTACCACGCCAACCGCGAGCGCCGCGATGATCCACGCGCCTATCCCGATGCCCTGCCACATGGCCGCGCGCATCTCGGCCGCCTCGATCACGTCGGCCGCCTCCGATTGGACACGCGCACACTGCCCGCATTCCGCCGTTGGCATGTCGGCGAGCTGGGCGAGCTGGGCCGCGTCGTGGGTCTCGTCGCGCTCGTCGCGCTCGTTCATGCTCGCCGCCTCTGTTCCGTTTCGGTGACTCGCCGGTGAGTGGTGCCCGGATGACTGCCCGGCGTCCGTTCCTCGATCCGAGTGCGCTCGTGTACCCGGCCGCGCCCGGCTGGCCGCGTGGTCCTGGTCGTGGTCCTGGTGCCGCCGCTCTCGCTCTCGATCGGTTCGCGGGTGGTGCTCGTCGTGGTCGGCCCGGACTGCTGCCGTTGCGCTCGTGCTGTGCGGCGCCGCGCGAGTGACGAGCTGGCCGACGACGAGCCTCGCCGCGCCGCGCTCCCGGCCGCGCCGACCGCGAGCCCGGCCGGTTCAAGCCCCGGCACGAACGCGAGACCCGCGCCGACTGTCTCCAGGCTCTTGCCTGCTGCCTGCCCGGCTCCGCTGCGTTCCATCGCTTCCACAGCCAGCAGCGCGAACCCGACGAACGCGACGAGCGTGGAACCGCCGATGATGATTCCGGCGATCATGGCCCGCGCCTGAGTCTTAGTCAGCACGCACCCGACCACCGGAATGTTGATCAGGCAGCAGGAGCCGTTGCCCTTGCTGCTGCCGCCGCCCGTGATGGCATTCTTGGCCGCGCCCGCTGCCGTCTTGGCACCGTTGACCGCTGCCTTTACCGGCGCGGTAGGGCTTGAAGGATTGTTAGCGATGGTCGGCGAGATGTCCCGAGCATTGTTGTAGTCATCAATCGCCGCGTTGACGACGACTTTCTGAAAGAAGTTCACGCTATTGGGGTTGGCCTGCGCCTGCTGCTGCGTCGCGTAACCGTGCATCCCGAGCGCGTTAAGTTCCGCCCCGTCGAATGCGCTCGCGCTGATTGCCTGCCCGTTGTTGTACCCCTTGAACGCATACCAGGCCATGTCAGTACCACCCCGCGCTGTTTTCGTGGGCGAGAGCCTTAGACGGTGATCCGTAGGTGGCCAGGATGTACTCAAGGCCCCACAGGATTTGGTCGGCCGCGTTACCGGCGTTCGCCCCGGCAAGCTGGGTAGCGGTGAGCCCTTCCGACGCCGACGAGTTGAACTCGTTGCCGCCCTGCCCGCCCTTGGAGCCGTGGAGCGACTGAGGGATGCCGTACGCGCCCGAGCTTGGGTTGGTCGCCGACGTAGACCAGCCCGACTCGTCATTCCACAGTTGCACCAGCGCGGACCATTCCGAACCGCTGCCCCATCCGGCGAACGCTGGGTTGGACGCGATGACCTGCTGTGCTACCTGCTGATTCTGCGCCGCAGTGCCACCGGCCCCGGCGTTGCCGGTAGAGGGGTTGGTGGCTTTCTGGGTGCCGCATGTCGTGTCGATCTGGGTAGAGGCCGATGTGCCATCGGGGATGATGACCGTGTTCCCGGCGAGGCCGATACTCGCCCACCCGCCCGCTTTCGAGTTGGCCTTGATTGCCGTGGGCGTACCGGAGCCCGGCAGGATTTGCAGCAGTACCGCGAGATCCAGCGCGCCCGCGAACGCGGTAGCAACGCCCTTGGCTGGCTGGTAGGTGGCGAGCGCGCCGAGAGCCACGAACAAGCCGGATGAGACCAGCAGCGCGCGAGGCGACGGAGGCATGTGCAGCTCTTTGACGCTGCGCCATGTGATCATGCCTTCCCCCGCGAGCCAGAACACGACGAGCAAGCCGCCCATTACTGCGCCTTCAATCCGGTGGTGGAGGTCTGCCCGTTGAGGTTGGTCGGGTACGCGCCGCCCGGCAGCAGGAACTTGGAGTTACCTCCGGTCGGCCCCGATGGGGGAGTGGGCGTGTCGGTCGGGGCGGGGTTGGGGCCGCCCGTCGCGCCCGGCACGTTCGGAGGCCACGTCGAGCTAAAGAGCGTCTTGAGTCCGACGTTCTTCCCGGTGAGCAGGAACGCGCCCCAAAGGTCGCCGACGTACCCGGCGAACACGAGCAGGAACCCGACGCCGATCACCAGGACCCCCGCCCTACGCCCGGCTGGGATACGCGGCTACCTGCGATCGGTGCCCGCACGCGCCGCTGATACTGCGGGTGAGGATTACCGGCCGCCGCGAGCTGATCCCACCGGCCCGGCGCGCTGGCCGCGATGGGCGCACCGTCCGCCGCGTAGATGGGCACGAGGTCCTGATATCCGACCGTCACACACTGCGCTCCCGAGTCAGCGGGGGACGGGTAGACGGTGACCGCCGCGAGCGGCATCGTCATGGGGACGCCACCGGGGGATGCCTGCCCGCCAGTGACCTGCCCGCCGATTGCGACCGTTCCGCCCGGCCCGCGCTGCAATGGCCGGTTGGCTTCCCGTGCCTGCTGCTGGGTGCGTCCGATGGTTCCCACTCGTCTGCGTAGCCTCACTGTTCCGCCTTCCGTGTCTGCCCGGCCGCCGCGTCGAGCGCCGCGAGCGCGCGGGTGATGATCTGCCAGAGTGCAGGCTTTCGCGCCCGTGGTTCGGCGAGTGCTGCCGCGAGCTGACGGCGCCGAAGGTCGTCCAGCAGTGCGCGCGGAACCTGAACCGTTGTGCGCCCGTCCGCCTGGTCTACGTCCGCCATAGGCTCATGGTAACGGTGGTCCGGTCTAACATCGGTGCATGGCAGTCACAGAGGCCGCGCGCCGCGTCCGTGTCGCCCGCCAGCCGCGCGACCTGATCGGGCATTGGGTTGCGCCCGCATCCGAGTCACAGCATCCATGTCCGCACAAATGCTGTCAGTGGAAGCGCCCGCACCCGGACAACCTGCCCGTGCGCCTCGATCGCGCCTACCTCCGGTCGCTGAGCCAAGAAGACCTTGAACGCGAGCTAGACAGTTATCAGCAGTACAGCGACACGCATGAGGCCGGTTTCCTGCAAGTCATCGCGGAGGTACGCCGCCGCGAGACATCTGAGGATCGGGCCATCGCGCGCCGCGAACGCCACCGCGACCGTTACCGGCGACGGCAAGAGGAATGGACCGACGAGGTATACCGTCAATGGCTGAACGCTGAGGCCGCCACAAACGGCTACATGCTGAACAAGTCCGGGCGCACGGCTGGCATCGATGAACGGTCGTTGTTCACGGGTCCAGAGTCGCGGGTACGCAAGTATGCCAGCCCGGAGCTTTTCGAGTACTTCGAGACTCACCCGCGTCCGACTCGCGCGGCATTCCTGGGATCAGCCCGCGAGCGTCGCGAGCATCTGTCAGGACGCCGGATCGGGTGATTGGGAGTGGTCGAGTCGGCATCTCTGTCCGTTTCCCTTGGATCGGTTGCAAGGACGGCACAAGGATTGGAACCCGTCAGGAAAGCCGTTCCTGATCAGCCAACGGTAAACCCGATCGCCTCCGCCTCTCGGATTCCCGAGCTGTGCCCGGTGAGACAGGCCGTCTCCGTTGACATGATCGATAGTCAATTCGCTGGCCGACCCGCAGCATGCACAGGTAGTGCCGTAGTGGCCAAATACCTTGGCGCGGAGGTTTGCCCGGTATTGACGGTTGGTCTGCCGTATCTCATCCCGGTGCTTTTCGGCCCATCGCTGCTTGGCTGCCGCGTCAACTTCGGGATGAGCCAGGCGGTATTGACGACGAGTCTCTTGACCGCGTTCGCGATTCTCGTGATACCAGCGGAGCGCTCGTTCGCGGTTTGCTTCCTGCCGTGTACTGGTCATGCGACTAGCATACTGGTGAACATGACGAGGTTTACCGGCCCCGCCGCGCGTGTCCGCAAGTATGCCTCGCCTGAGCTGAAGGAGTATTTCGAGCAGCACGGCAGGCCAACCGCCGCGAGCTACCGCGCCGGACGCCAGCGACGGGATATCTACCAGTGACGCCGGACGGGCACGAGCACCAGGACCACGAGGCCGACGAGGCCGCGCTAGTGGACGTGCTGTGCTGCCCACTGTCCGAACCAACCGGCTATCGCCCCGCCAGCGATGGCAAGGCCGCCGATCGTGTAGCGGAACTTTTCGAGCGCCCTCAACCGTCCCTCGTGGTCGGCCGGTACGGTGATGGATTCCCGCACCCTCAACCGCGCCTCGTGGTCCTGTATCTGCGTGACCATGCCTTGCAACTGAGCGTCCGACACTTCCAGCCGCGTCAACGCTTTGGCTACGTCGGCCCGCATCGCGCTTACGTCGGTGGCAATGGTCTGCTGTTGCTGAACCATCGACTGAACCGCGAGCGCGAGCCCCGGAGTATCCACGGGGCTAGCTTGCCCGATAGGTGTTACGGCTGGCTGGGTCATGGGACATCGCGGGGGGTGTCTTCCGTAAGGTGCTGCATACGCCGTTTCTCCTATTCCGGTAGGGGTTCGGCCAGGCCCCGCCCTGCGTCCGTGCGCCGGGCGGGGCCGTCTGTCCCTAGTGTGCCTCACGAGAAAGGGTGAGCCGATGGCAAGCAACGACGAACCGTGCTGCGGGCATGACCACGTTGGAGGCGATGAATTGTGGCTGACGACAGACGAGCTAATAGACCTGATCGTTGACGCCGCCGCGTATGCCGCCGTGAGCGCGGTTGACGTGCTGGCCGAGCTGCCGCGCGATGCGACCGCGCACGAGCGCCGCGCCGCAGTGATGGGACGCCGCGACGCGATACGCGCGAAGGTGGCCGAGCAGCGCGCCGAGGTCGCCGACGAGCACGAGCCGCCGCGCGAGCTGTCCCGCGCTGAGCGTCACGACGAGCGCGCCCGCCGACGTTGGGGCGTGGCGTAACTGGCCGCTACCGTCGCCACTGTCCCGAGTAGCCGACCGGGCCGCGTGCCAGCCGACGAGCGGCCAGCCAGATAGCGAACGCGACCGCGCCGAGGAATACGACGCCGCCGACCGGGTGCGCCGCTATCAGTTGCACGCCTACCACCGCGCCGACCATAACGACTGCCATTCGATCGGTTGTGAGGCCAGCAGGACCGCCGCCTCTTGCTCAATCGGCCACATAGGCCAGCCGGGCGGAACAGACATCCGTACCGCGATCGTGCCCGATCCGTACCACCTATCGCCCGGATAATCGACCATGACATCTAGGCCGTGGCTGCTGGCATAGTCACGCCCTGCCCGGTCAAGAGTCTTGGCGTAAGGATGGGTTAGCAGGAATGCGCCACCGCATGAACGGTCGCCGGAAACCCATAGGTTCGGGTGGTCGTGGAATCGTAGCCGCGAGCATTGCGCGGGACATGACTCCATCATGTAGAGGCCGTGCGCGCATCGCGGCAATCCGTCGCACAGTAGGTATCGGCCGTTGATTGCCCATTGTCGCGCTGCCTCTGTGGTGTCGGCCCCGCCGTAGACGCTGAATTGTTCGGCGTCGGGGGGGATGAGGGTTAGCTGTGGTCGTACTGAGTTGACCGCTAGTTCTTTCGTCGTTGTCATCGGATTACCGTCTTTCGTGTCTCCTGCCGGTATCGGGTCATGTCTTCGGCCGCGCCCGCCCACGGGTCATCAGGGGGAGGCACGCTACGCCACTCGTCGCCGTCTCCGGTCGCCTCGTCGGCCCCGGAAACTGTCAGCAAATAACTGTCAGCAGGGGGGGTTGCTGACAGTTTTTCGCCTGTCTTCAGGTCCACCGTAACGCTCTGACCTGCGATTTGTGTGGTGGCGACCCTATCAGCGGGCAGGGAGAAAACTGTCAGCGCTGACAGTTTTTCGTCTGCCCGCTGGGGGGTCGCCGCGACTCTGCGGGGTGCCCAGACAACCGCATCGGCGGGGCCGCGCTTCGGGGGATCGGGGTGCTCTGCACGCTGCGCCAGCCTCGCCCGTGGATACTTCACCCGGCCCGATTCGGAGTAGACCGTCACGCATCCCGGCAATTCCTCGCAGTAGGCGCGCAATAGGTCGTCTATCTGCTGGGGTGTGCGCGCCCCGCCGACCATCGCGCGCTGAATTTCCCGCCGCGTCATGTAGCGCCGCCCGCATTCCGGCATAGGACGAGATTCGATTTGCCGCCTTAGCTCGTCTACGCCCCGGCTCAGAATCTCATCGCGCCGCGAAAACGCCATGACCTGATCTGAGCCGAGAGCAAGCCAGCATCCAAGCGCGTACTCTACGCGCGCTATGCCGTACTGGATCGCCCACAATGGAATGTCGCCGCCCGCGCCCGGTGCGGCTATCTCCGCGACGATAAGTGCTATCCGCAAGCATTGCTCGTCGGCTTTCGCCAATGCCGTACGGACCACCTTCGGGTCGGTGCCATTCTGCTTGCGGACCAGCCACCGCGCGGTTGCTTCCCTGATCGCCTCGCGCGCCTCGCCGACGAGATGCCATTCACGGGATTGAGCGCACGAGTGAAGCGCCCGCAGCGCCTTGCACCACGCTTCGGGCAGCGCCTCGCCGTCAAGGTTTGGGATCACCACCGACGAGGCCAGCACGGGCAGGATGCGCGCCCGCAGCCCGTCGCCGTCGCTGCCGAGTAGGTGCAGGTTGTCAGTGACGAGCCCGCCGATGACTGATAGGCGCGGTTCGGGCACGTCGATAACTACGCCGTTCTTGGCCCCGCCATCGCCTACCCGTAGCTGGTAGATCGCTTCACAGCTCCAGATGTCCATGGCGTCATATCGGTCTGAGCCGCCGCCGCCTTTGTACTGGCCGAACGATTTGAGCCATGAGGCTAGCTCGCCGTTGGTCACGAGGCCGCCGCCGCCCGTCTGCATAAGCCAGCGTGCTTGCGCCTCGATCGTCGTTGACGTGACCGCTAGCGGCTGAGGCCGTGGCGGTAGCACAGGATCACGCCCGGCATTCTTGGCGTCTTCGCGTTCGCGCTCACACTCCGCTTGCCAGTTCGCGACCCTGCCCGCCTGCACCTGATCGGTGATCTTTTTGGCATGCCTGATTGGGGGATTCTTGGCCGCGCCAGAGTCGCCGATCAGCGCTTGCCACAGCACCGGGTAGATACGCCGCTCTGCGCCTAGCCTGATCGTCGCGCCGCGCCCGCCGTCGAGTGTCCTTGCTGCCGCCGCGCCCGCGATGGTCTCGGCTGCCGCCGCGACGTAGGACACAGGTAGGCCGTCTTCGGCTGCCCAGTTGAGCAATTCGAGCAACGGGCCGCGCGCCAACTCGTGAGGGAATGGCGGGGTGTCCGGTAGTTCCGCCTCGTCCTCGTCCTCGTCGGCCGTGTCGGCGATGATGACCAGCTCGCTTAGCGACTTGCCCGCCGACAGATGATCGCTGGCATCCTTGCCCGATGCTGGCTTGGTCAGCCGTACCTGCGCGGCGCCCGCCGACAGCAGATCGAACCATGCCCGAGCGTGAGCTAGTCCCGGCTCGTCGTCGTCGGCGACCACCACCACATCGGCGCCGCGCAGAGGCTCGGCGTACTCTGCCCGCACTTTGGGTCGCTGCCCTTTCTTGGCCGCGCCGTCGAAGTTGCATGTTGCCGTCTCGCCCGTGGCGCGTACCGCGTCCGCGTCTTTTTCCCCCTCGCACACGTACACCGTCCGGCCGGACTTGACCGCCGCGAGCACATCGGGCAGACGGTAGAGCGGTCTGGGGCCGGTACCGATTCCGCCGCGACCCCACCGGCTGCCGTCCCACGGCTGTAGAGAGAAGCGCTTAGGCTCGAAACGCAGCTTGCGGAATACCGGCTGGCCTGCCGCATCGTGGTAGACGTAGGCGCGTATCGCGCCCGGTGGAAGGTCACCGCGGATTTCGGTTCGCTCGTCGTCGCGCGGCACGCACAGCGCCCCGAGGTCGAGCCCGATCGCGTTGGCAACGTCCTGCGGATCGCACCCGGCGTGGCACTTCAGGATTACCGGCTGGCGATCACCGCGCCGCACGGACAGGGATGGTTGCCTGTCTTCGTGGGCTGGACAACGGGCCATCCAGTAGCCGCCCTGCTGCCGTACTCCGTCGAGTCGGTCTAGAACGGCCTGGAGGATGTCTTCTGCGTCGCGCCCGCTCATTGCCCGGCCCCGTCCGCGAGGCGCGCGCAGGTCTCGGCGAGCAATGCCCGCGCACAGTCGGGGGGGAGAATAGCGATCAGGTCGGCGATGACGGCCGGTATCTCGTCGGCCGCGAGCCATACCCAGCGGGTGACCCGCTGACGTGCCGCCATGATGGCCGCGCCATCGTGGCGCGCTTCCACCGTAACGCCCGGTTGAGGGTGTGGTTTGGTACCCTGGCTAGTGCCAGTAGATGACATCAGAGCCTCCAAGCGTCTGTCATCTTGTGAAGCGCCCCGGACGTGCCGACCGGGGCGCTTTGCTGTCTGGAGTTTGGTCGAATCCTAGACCCTTAGCCGCGCTAACGATCTTCCCTGATCCTACCGCGCCGCGCCCCAATGTGCGGTCTGCTGACACACTGCCGATACCGGCCGGATTAGGTACTATGGACACAGTACCGAATCGGACGGAAGGACAGCAGCAGTGACCAGCCCAGACCCGACCGGCCGCCAGCCGGAATCACTGCCCATGACGGCAGTGCGAGACAGGATCGGCGACATATGCAACCGCGTCCATTTCAGCGGGCAACCGATCGTGCTCACTTGGCATGATGACCCGCGTGTTGTGCTCGTGCCCTACTCGTGGTGGCAGCAGCAGACCGCCGACGAGCACGAGCACCAGGACCACGAGCCCGCCAGCGAGGCCACGCCATGAGCAACTGCGAACGCTTCCCGCAGCCCGTAAGGTCAGCCGATTGCGACGACCCCAACTGTCCGCACGATTGGGCAGACTGCCCCGCGTCCGATCCCGAGACGTGCCCGCACTTTCACCGCGAACCAACCGTCAGTGAGGCCACGCCATGACCGTTGACCCCGCCGACCACGGCATGAGGCTGGTACGCCAAGCCCTACGCGGCAACCTCACCACCGACGCGCTGTTGAAGTCGGCACTCGCCGACGCCGCCGCATACCGGCGTTCATGGCGCGACATGATCCCAGCTTGCCCCGACTGCGCCCACGACGACGACGGGCACCTAGTCATGGCGTGCGCGCCGCATGGCGCCGAGGATGCCCGCGCCGAGCAGTACGCCCGCGCGCTAGCCATCCTCCGGGGTGACCGCACGCTACGCCCCGCCGACGAGCCCGGCCCGCCCGGCGTCGCGCCCACCGTCGCCGACTCCCTAGCCACCAACCGCTGTCAAGACTCTGGCGGTAGCGGCCCCGGCCTAGACCGCCTCCCCCTGCCTGCACCGCCCACCGGAGGCCAGTTGTGATCCTCGTCGCGCTCGTCGCGCTCGTGCTGCTCGTCGTCCTAGTCCGCGCGCTGCTCGTGCTCGTCGGCCCGTGGCTATTCGTCGCCGTCGTGGTGCTCGTCGCCGCGTTCGCCTACCTGCTCGCCCGCCGCGCCATCGGCATCCATCAGAGCCGGGGTCCGCGATGACGCCGCCCGTCGTGATCATCTCGTGCGGCGCACTGAAGCTCCCGCACCCGGCCCCGGCCGCCGAACTGTACGTGGGGCAGCACTTCCGCGCCCAGCTCACCGCCGCGCGGGCACTCACCCCCGACGCCCGCGTGTTCATCCTCTCGGCCCGCTACGGACTCGTACGCCTCGCCGATGTCATCGCACCCTATGACCTGACCATCGGGCAGCCCGGAGCGATCTGCGCCGCGCACATCACCGAACAGGCCCGCCACATGCGCCTAGACCACGAACGCCGCGTCATCGTGCTCGCACCCGCCCGGTACGCCGCGTTGTGCCGCCGCACGTGGCCCGCGCTCGAAACCCCGCTCGCGGGACTCGGCATCGGATACCAGCGGGCAGCGCTCGCCCGGATACGCCGCGACGGATTGCCCGCACCAGCCGCAGCACTCCAAACCGTCACACCGGAAAGGTAGAGAGCCATGACCGCCACCACTGAAAGCAACGGTCACAGCCCGACGACGAGCCTAAACGACCTAGACGAGTTCGGCGCGTGCATGCCGTTCGGCGACCGTCACACGCAGGTCATACACCCGTCCGTCGCCGCCGCGATCCTCCGCATGCTGAAGGAGCGCCAACCGGCCACCTTCGGCGCGTACCTCGTGGAAGCGCAGACCGGCTACCGCGCCGAGACGCGCAAGCGGAAGCCACGCCCGGCCCGCGTCGCCGACGAGCACCAGCGCGACGACGAGCACGACGCCGACGAGCACGAGACGGCCGAAGGAGCATAGCCACCGTGGGCATGCATAACAGCCCCACCTACAGCCAGGGGGTCACGGACGGCATGAACGACCGGCACCGCGTATCCGATGGCAAAGACCCAATCGGCCCGCTCCCGCCCTACCCCGATCACCCCATCATGTACCTGCGCGGGTACCGCGCCGGATTCGGCCCCGGCCCGGCTATCCCCGTCCCCGCCGACGAGCCCGGCGACGCCGCCGCGTACGACGTGGACATGAACCCGATCACCACCTAGACCAGCCCCCATCCCCGGCCCCGCCCGTGACACCCGGTACGGTCGGGGCCGGTTCACGTCCGCGCCCGCCCCGAGATGCCACCATGGGAACCATGAGCGATCTGCGCGTGATCTACGACATGACCGGCGCCAACCTTGGCAGCGTGACGATACCGCCCGGAGTCGGCGTCGCCCTCTACACGACCGGCAGCGCAGGAGTGCCCGCGAGCCCGGCCCAGATCGCCGCCCACCCCGGCGCGGTACTCATCGACCAAGCGCCCGTCAACACCGCCGCTGACGAGCTGGCCGACGCCGCCGACTTCGAGAATGGCGCGCTCACTCTCGCGGACCTGCCCGGCTGGTACCGAGGCGCGAAAGCCAACTACGACACCGCGAAACGCCCCGGCCAGCGATGGCCCGCCATCTACGCCGACTCATCCAACCTGACGCCCGTAGCCAACGAACTTGTCTCGGCAGGCATCACCAGCGGCCCGCGTCTCTGGGTTGCCCACTGGGACCTGCCCATCGCTGACGCTATCGACATGCTCACCGGGTCGGGTGGACCGTTCCCGGTGATTGGCGTTCAGGTCCACAATGCCGGAACCCATGACGTGTCGCTGTTCCTGGCTTCCTGGCTGGATGCTGTGAGCCGCGCGCCTGCACCGCCGCCACCCGCCCCCATCACCGCGCTACTCGTCACCGCCTCCCGCACCGTCACCAGCACGGACGGAGGACACACCTACCACTGACCCCGGCCCGCGACGGCGACCGCGGCCTACCTTCCCCACCGCGAAACTAGGAATTCTCGAGGATCGCTCCCGGCCGACACGCACGGACCACGACGACGGGCAACCAACCGCGCGACGCCGACGACGACGAGCACCAGGACCACGACGACGAGCACGGGCACGAGGCACACCAGCTCGCCGACGACGAGCACCACCCGCGCGGCCCGCACAGCGACGCTAAGCGTCCCCGCACCCGACGACACGCGCCAACCGGCGCACGCCCGGCAGCGTCGCTCTCCGCGCCGCCACGGGGCAAAATCCGGGGCCACCGGCCACCCGCTCGCCAGCCACCACGGGGCGCACCCGACCGTCCCCTCGCCGACGAGGCGCGGAGAGCGCTTCTAAGCCTCCCGACCGTCCGCCCGACCGATCACACGCACCAGACCGCCGCAGCGCTCCTACGGCTCTCCGCTACAGCGCCACGGGGCAAAATCTCGGCAACGGGGAAACGGGGAACTGTCCGCGTGGCGGATCCCCTCGACTGCCCGCTCGACCGGCCGTAGTCCTGGTGCGCCTCGCCGACGACGACGAGCGCGACGAGCACCACCGGCCCGCCCACTGTCACATCGGCTGTCACATCGGCTCCCCGCGTCGCCGACCGGCCACCGTCGCCGACGAGCACCAACCGGCGCCGAGTAGGAACACTGAGACTACCGGCCGGCAAAACCAGCCACCCGCCACGTGTAAACACCTGTTATACGCCTCTAGCTGGCACAACGCGCGAGTGTTTACACTGGACACATGACCACCAAAACCCAGACGGTAGCCGCGCGACTCACCGACGACGAGCGCGACCAGCTCACCCGCACCGGCCTAAGCGTCCGCGAGATCATCTCGATTGGCCTAGCCGCGTACCGCCGACAGACCGCACCCCAACCGGCCGGTCAGGCCAATCCGCGGCCTACTCTCCCGACTGGCGAACTAGGAAATGACGCCAGCGTGCGCGCCGAACTAGACCAGCTACGCGGCCAGCTCGACGGCCTCCGCGCACAGCTCGCCGACCTGCGCGGCGCGATCGACCGCGACGAGGCGCACACCGAACCCGAAACACCCGCCGACACAGAGCACCGCCAAGCCGACCGGCTCCGCGAACGCGCCTCCATCTGGCACGCCGCACTGCTCGACCACATCACCCCCGACGAGGCAGGGGAGCGCATCGCCACCACCAGCGACGCCGTACCCGCGCTGCGAGTGTCCAGCATCGCCACCGCACGTGACCGGCTAATGCTGCTGACCGGGTACGGACTCGCCGAGGAACTACCCCGCGCCGAGGATGCGCCCCGGACCACTCCGCGACGGTGGAAGATCACCCCCCGATAGCGGATTGGTACCGCCCAATAGCGTGTAAACACCCGCCCCATACACGCCAAAACGCGGTAACTGTGACGCCATTTGACCACCGAAACGCGCGATACGTGCAGCTCACAAGCCATATCGGGGGAGTGCCAACGGTAGTCACGCGCCATATCAGCGACGCGGGTGTAAACACTCGATACCAGGCACGCGAACGACCCCGGAA
>Ga0335072_10009946_pt1 | contig 13709 bp, 13 predicted proteins | sample Lox_Sample_21_FD_206725 | JGI IMG/M metagenome (GOLD analysis project Ga0335072, IMG submission 206725) | Soil microbial communities from Loxahatchee National Wildlife Refuge, Florida, United States - Lox_Sample_2.1 | ecosystem: Environmental > Terrestrial > Soil > Wetlands | place: USA...
CTCTGGAGTTTGCAGGGAGAACCGAAAGATATTCACAAAAGCAAACAAAAATCCCCGCCGCGGCGAGGATTTTGCACATCGGCTGTTCTGTCCTCACACGAAGTGATCGCCGTCAGCGGCAGCATGCGCTTCGCGCTCGCGCCCCCGCATCACGCCAATGCCCGCGCGCAGACCATTCAGTACCGCGCTTACCTGCCGCCACGGCCCGGCCACGGCGCGCTGCCAGGTCGCAGTGGCATGAGCGATGGTGTCGAGCGTGCCCGTCACCATTTCGTCCACGCGTTCCGCCTGGGCCTCGGTCTTCTGCAGAATATCGTTCAGCGTTTCGCTCACGTGCACGGACTGTTCGCGCACGGTCTCAGAAACCGCCACCAGATTCTGGCTCGCATCGGACGCTTTCTGGCTGATCACCGAAACATGCTCGCTGATCTCGATCGCCTTCTGGGTGAGGGTTACGCTGTTCTCGGCCGCAGACTTTACCTTTGGCCCAACCTCATCCAGCAGCCGCTTCGCGGTGGCCATGGCCGGCACCACGTGCAGTTCCGCCGTCATCGAGATTTCTTTCACCTGCTTCACAACGCCCCGGATCGCAATCATGATCCCAAGCATCGCGATCGCCTGCAGGCCAACTCCGCAGGCGGTCACGATGAAAAAAGCGATGTAAAGCCATTCCGGTATCGAATTTGTCACGCGTTCCTGCCCTCAGCGCGCAGCCGCCCATCCGCGCGGCTCCGCGCAACGTTCTTTTTGGCGCTTCCGCCGCTTAGGCCGATTCGCCGTTGCTGCTGGTGCTCTGGTAGGCCTGCTTGCCGGCTTCGACGGCGGCGGAGACTTTGCCCGTCTGCTCGTTCACAAACTGGCGTCCCTGGTTCACAAACTCGTCCCACTGCGCGCGGCCGCGCTCCATGACTTCCTTGCCGCGGTCGACGTAATCGTTGACCTGCGTCTTGCCGCGATCGACCAGATCGCCTACCTGGTCGACGGCTTCTCGCCCGCGCTGCTTGAGATATTCCGTGCCCTCGCGCGCGCTGCTCAGCAGCTCTTCCCGGGTTTCCTTGCCGGCTTTGGGAGCATAGAGAACTCCGATCAGCGCCCCGATGCCCAGACCGGCCAGAAACCAGCTAAATCCGCTCGACTGCTTCTCTTCCGACATCGTAATTCTCTCCCGTATGAAATGAGTCCTTCAGACTCCCCATGGTAGTCGCAACAGGAGCCGGCGTAAATGACCATCCGCAGACTCCGGACTGATTTGTTCGAATGATGCAAGTTACTTCGGGAATTCTGGCGCCGCTCTCACTCCATCGGATGCCCCGCGGATGAGGTAGGGTGCCAGTCGCGCCCCACCGTTCGCGTTATCCGCCGAGATCCACCAGTTCCACGTGGTCGATCGTCCTTGAGAGAAAGCGGCTGCCCAGCGCACGAAACTTGCCCACGGAATCCGTGGCGAAAAAACGTGCGCGCGGATGCGCCTCGCCCGAAACTCCAACGCCCCAGGCCTGCGCGGCCTGTTCCGCCGTCACCGCGGCCGAATCGATCACGCGCATGTCCTGCGGCACGGCATGTTCAATCTGCGCTCGCAGCAATGGATAGTGCGTGCAGCCGAGCACCAGCGTGTCGGGATGCCGGCCTTCGATGCGCGCCTGCTCCATCAATTCCGAAAGGTAGATTCGCAGCACATCGGCCGTCACGGGATGCTCAATCCATCCCTCCTCCACCAGGGGCACGAGCAGCGGGCAAGCCTTCTCGATGGCCTGGAGGCCGCGTTCGGCGCAGGCCGTGGCATAGGCATGGCTTTCGACGGTCGCTGCGGTGGCGATCACCAGCACGTCGCGCGTGTGCGACGAAGCCTGCGCGGCGTTCGCGCCCGTCTCCACTACGCCGAGCACCGGCACAGGCACAGTCTCGCGAATTGCATCCAGGGCGAGCGCGCTGGCGGTGTTGCAGGCGATCACCAGATACTCTGCGCCTTCGGCCACGAGTAAACGCGCGCTCGAGACCGCATAGCGCGCGACCGTGGCTCGCGATTTTGCGCCGTAGGGGAGACGAGCGGTATCGCCAAGGTAGAGGTATTCGGCCGCGGGGATGCGCTCGAGCAGTGCACGCAGGACCGTCAGGCCCCCGAAGCCGGAATCGAAGACGCCGATCTTCATTGCGTCCCCGCCCCGGCCGGAATCGGCTCGGGATTCGCCTCGGAGGCAAGGTAGGTGCGGGTAAGGTCCGCGTGACCGGCGAGCGTGTCACGGGGCTGGCCATCCACCAGAAAGTGAACCTGCGTCACTTCCGGCAGATTCGCGTGGAGCGTGGCCATCATGGCCAGCAGCGTCAGGGTCTCCGGCTCGATGCCTGAGGGCTGAGCCGCGGCGAGCGCCCCGTTCAGGTCGACCACGGCCATTTGTCCCTCGCCACCGTTGTGGCCCGGCGTCGGCGGAACGGGCACGAAGTACACCTCGTTGATCCCCGAAGCCACGCCGATGGGGTGCGTCGATCCCTGTGCGTGAAAGGCCTCGATGAGGCTCTCCAACAGCACGCGCGCCTCGGAGTTCTTGTCCGCGGGCATAGGCATGCTTCGTTCGACCGAGGCCAGCGATCCGTCGAGATCGTTCGGAATGTAGAGCGTAACGGTGCGCGGCGGATTCCCCGTCTCCTGTGGAATGGCCGCCGGCGCTCCGGCGGCCTGATCCTGCAGCCGATCCTGGGCGCGGTTGCGGAGGCGAATGAGCACCGTGGCCATGATGACGCAGGCCAGCAGCATCACGAGGAAGAGGATTTTGTGGGCGCGCGAGATCATCAGTGCTTCCAGTCGCTCTGCCACGATTCAATCGCAGCGCTGAGAGCATCGACGACGGATTTCTGATATGCGGAGTCGCCAATATCGCGCGGTTTGGTCACGTGGCCGCCCACCAGCGGAGCCAGTTCGATGGCTACGGCCGGACATGCAAGGCTATCGATGGGCTGTACCGACGCGCGTCCCAGGGTGAGGGGAATCTGCGCATGCGCCAGGGCCGCATTGATTTCGGATTCCAGCTTCACGCTCTGCGTCACATAGGCAGACTGCGCGGATTGCCACGGCAGCGGCCGCGTCATGGGCCCCGGGGCCAGCGATGACGTGTACAGGTGCACGCCGCTGCCGGTAGCCGTGGCGTGGATCACCAGACAAGCCGCCGCCTGAGCGCGGTTCGCGCTCTCGGCGCGCGCGACCGGCGGGATGAGAACGTCGGCAGTGCGAGTGGTCACGACCGCGATCCCGCGCGCCAGCAATTCCGAGCGCAATCGGTCGGAAAGGGCCAGCGTGACTTCTTTCTCTTCGAGGTTGTTGCCAAGGTGCGCGCCGGTGTCGGATCCTCCGTGCGCCGGATCGAGCACTACGACGAACGCTGCCTGCAACGGCTTTGCCGCGGGCGCAGGCAACTGGAGCGCCGATGCTGGAGCCTGAGGTAAAGCCGGCGCCGGCGGGGCGCTCTGAGGCGTAGTTGCCGGCGAGGCCCGCTGCTGGGGCGCCTGCCCCAGGGCGCTCGCTGTCATCGCGATGAACAGGAGTGCGAGGGGCTCAGTCCAGGGCATAGATGGCCAGACCGCTCAGCAGCTTCGGATAGAAGTCGGTGGACTTCTGCGGCATCACCTCGCCCGCAAACGCGACCTCGCGCAACTGATCCATGGTGACGGGATTCATGAGGAACGTGACGTTGGCATCGCCGCGCGTGGCCTGTGCTACCGCCTCGCCCGCATCGCGCAGATAGCGCAGGCGCTTCTGATCCTGGATCGCCTCTGCCGAGATGCCGAGAAGCTTCTCCAATACCAGGCTGTGGAGTTGCACAACATCGAGTTGCCGCTGCCGTTGCGGAATTTCGTGGAGCGCAGCCGCCACGACGTCCGGCTTAGCGGTTAACAGATGCCAGCCGTCACCGGTTACGGCGACAAACGCGGTTTTCGGGCCGACGGCGGTCAGCCGCGCTATCGCTGCAGCGGCATCGTGTGCCGCGAGGCGTTCGATCTCAAAGTACGGCCGCGCGGCATCCAGCATCCGGGCCGGCGAAAAGCCTGTGAGCCCGAAGATTACGCGATGGGTGGGTAGTATGACCAGACCTTCGGAATCCATATTGATGAAGGTCATCATCGCCGCCGCTTCGGGATACGGCGGCTGCTGCAGCCCTCCGCCCTGGCGTTCGCAGCCCTCGGCCTGCCGCTCGCCCGCGCGCTCTTTCGCGTAATTTAGCGCAGTTTCGTAGCGATGGTGGCCGTCAGCGATGATCAGCTTCTTGTCTTCGAGCGATGTGGTCAGCAGGTTGATTTTGGCCGGATCGCTGACCTTCCAGACACGGTGCAGCACGCCGTACTCATCGGTCACTTCGATCTCGGGTAACACTTCGCCGGCTGCGCCATTGCCAAACAGCAACTCCTCGGCAGAGTGGGCGGGGTCGGAATAGAGCATGAAGATCTGGCCGAAGTGCGCCCGCGTGGCGCGCAGCAGGTTCAGACGGTCCGTTTTCGGCTGCGAGAGGGTATGCTCGTGCCGGAAGACGACGCCCTGGCGGTAATCGTATAGCTCGCCGAGGGCGATGAAGCCGCGGCGCTCGCGCACGACGTCCGGCTGTCCGGGCACCGCAAAGCGCTGAGAATAGGCAAAGATGCAGGGCTGGCGCTCCTGGGCGAGGACGCCCGCTTTGCGCCAGGAGGCGAAGTCGCGGGCGGCGCCGGCATAAACATCGTTCTCGCCATCGAACAGCTCGGGCAAGCGCAGGATGATACGCACCAGATTGTAGACGCTTCGCTGGTAGTAGGCCTGCTGCATGGCCGGTGTGATCTTGTCATAAGGCTGGGTGACCACATCCTGGGCCGCTACCTGGGCGAGGTTATAGCGCAGTGCGCGAAAGGGATAAATGCGTGCCATGCAGGTCTTTCCCAGTTTAGCGCAGCGTTTGCGGAGGCCCCGGGGGCGCGACGGCTTCCCGAGTTGCTTCGCGCCATCAAATCTCTCTTACACACCCCATGGTCCCCGCATCGTAACAACTGGCAGCACGGTGCGGGAGCGGCTTTCGATCCTGGTTCCAGGAACCAGCTGTTCCGGAATTGGCTATTGCAGAACTCTCCGGCTCGTGCCAGGATTTCCACACACGAGGTACGGCCATGGCGTCCCCGATCGGGCGCGAACTCGTTGCCGCCGGCCGGACGGTATCACCAGGGCGCAAGCCATCGGCGCGCCGGAATTTTTTACCGCCGTCCCGCTCGACATCCGTTTTCGCCCGTCTGTTCCTGCTGCTCGTTCCGCTGTTTGCCCTTGCGGCCCTGGGTCAGGAAAGTCCGCTCGATCAGGTCCACGTGAATCCCCCGGTCCCGGCAACAACGGCCCGGGCGACCGACTCTTCCATACCCCTGACAGCCGGCGCTTCCCTGCGCTCCGGCATTCAGTTCCGAGTCGATACCAACCTGGTCCTTGTACCGCTCACCGTCACCGATCCCATGGATCGTCTGGTTACGGGCCTGGAGAAGCAGAATTTCACCATCCTTGAAGACAATCACCTCGAAAACATCCGTACTTTTGCCTGCGACGACGCCCCAGTTTCCATCGGCGTCATCCTCGACCTGAGTGGCAGCATGAGCAACAAGGTGGTCCGGGCGCGCGGTGCCATCCTGCAGTTTATGAAGACGTCGAACCCGCAGGACGAGTTCTTCGTGATCGGGTTCAACGACCGGCCCCAGCTCATCACAGACTTTACGTCCTCGGTCGACGACGTGGAAGCCCGGCTGGCCACGGTGGAAGCCGGCAAGCGCACGGCCCTGCTGGATGCGATCTACTTCGGCCTCGACAAAATGAAGCAGGCCAAATATCAACGCAAGGCTCTGCTCGTCGTCTCCGACGGCGGCGACAACAACAGCCGCTACACCGAAAATGAAGTGCGCGCTGCCGTGAAAGAGGCGGACGTCCAGATCTATTCGATTGGCATTTTCGACCCTGAGGCGGCCACCACAGAGGAGCGCAACGGGCCGATGCTGCTGAACGAGATCAGCGGCGATACCGGCGGGCGCCTGTTCCGCGTGGACGATCTCTCTGAAATGGGCGACATCGCCACGCGCATCAGCGCAGAACTGCGCAACGAGTACGTCCTGGGCTACAAGACCGACGATACAAAGATGGATGGCAAGTGGCGTAAGGTGAAAGTGAAGCTGGCGCCCCCTCCGGGACTTCCCCAGCTCACGGTTCACGCTCGGACCGGATACTATGCGCCTTTGCAGTAGGGGCTGCATCTCCCTTACTCTCGTTCTGTTCGTCGGCGCTTTCGGCCTTAAAGCCCAGTCGACTTCGTCTGCAAACGCGATCCAACCGCAAAGCCTTGCTGCAACGCCGGCCGCCGATTCGCGCGTCGTGTTCCTTCCAGTGCTTGTTGTCGACGAGTCGGGCCGCGCGGTTACTTCCCTGACCAGGGAGAACCTTTCGGTCGCCGAGGACGGCCGTCCCCAGGTCATCCGGAGTTTTACACACGATGACCCGCCCTACTCGATTGGGATTCTACTCGACCTCAGCGGCAGCATGGCGAGAAGACTGCCGCTGGAGCGAGCTGCCGTCCTGCAGTTCCTTCGCTTCTCGAATCCTCAGGACGAGTTTTTCCTGATGGGTTTCAGCGATCACCCGGAATTGCTCGTGAATTTCACCTCATCGCGGGAGACCATCGCGGCAGGGTTCGATCATCTCCACGTCGGTTTCCAAACCGCGCTCTACGACGCAATCTCCTCCGGTCTCAACAAGATGAAGGATGCTCGGTATCCGCGCCGGGCTCTGTTGCTCATTTCGGACGGAGGCGACAACGCCAGCCATCTCTCCGATTCCGAAATCCATCATGCCCTTCGCCAAAGCTCCGTGCAGGTGGAGACCGTCGGCATCTTCGACTTTCGTGCAGTCACGCTCGGGGAGCGCGACGGTCCTGACAACCTGAGTCGCATCAGCAGCAATTCCGGCGGACGTCTGCTGCCGGTCGAGGAGCCTGCTCAGGCGGGCCCGGCAGGCGCAGCCCTTAGCGCAGCCCTGCGCCTCAGTTACCTGCTCAGCTATACCTCCGACAATCCGACCGCCGCCGGTGAATGGCGTAAAGTGAAGGTAAAGTTGTCTCCCCCAAAGGGGATGTCTCATCTTACGGTTCACGCACGTGCCGGATATTATGCGCCTTCGCGGTAAACTCCGTTTGCTCACGGTTCTGTTTCTCGTCACAGCCTCGGCCGCCCTTCGCGCACAAACTGCGCAGGCAGCGCCGACTCCCGCTGCTCCCACACAGCCGGCACAGATGTCGCCGCAGCAGCCGGAGGCGCAGCCGTCCCTCGAGGTCGATCGCGATCCCATCGTCTCACCGGACGCTGCCGACAACCAGCCGGTAAGCCCCGGCCATCCGAACGGCGGCCAGACCGCCGAGCGCGAACACGGCGTGTTTACGCTGCGCCGCAATGTCGACGAAGTGGTCCTCAGCTGCACCGTGGTCGACAGCGACGGCCGACTCGTGCAGGACCTGACCCGGGACGATTTTCATGTCTTTGAGGACAATGTTCCGCAGTCCATCGTCTCGTTCCAGCACTCCGACATCCCGGTCTCGATGGGCATCCTCGTCGACAACTCGGGCTCGATGCGCGACAAGCGCGAGGCCGTGAACGAGGCTGCACTCGATCTGGTGCGCGCTTCCAATCCCAGCGATGAAGCCTTCATCGTGAACTTCTCCGACGAGGCCTTCCTCGACCAGGACTTCACTTCCGACATCAACAAGCTACGCGAAGGTCTCGCCCACATCGAGTCGCGCGGAGGCACGGCCCTCTACGATGCCGTGGTCGCCTCGGCCGATCAGCTTTCGCAGGGGGCGCGCCGGCCCAAGCAGGTGTTGCTCATCATCACCGACGGCGAAGACAACGCCTCGACCATGAACCTGGAAGAGACTATCCGGCGAATCCAGGATCTGCAGGGGCCTGTGGTGTACTCCATCGGCCTGCTTTTTGGCGACGATGCCAAAGGCGCTGAGGCGCGCCGCGCCAAACGCGCGCTGCAACTGCTTTCGGAGGAAACCGGCGGCATCGCGTTCTTCCCGCATGCGCTCTCCGATGTGGATTCAATCGCCGCCGAGGTGGCACGCGATATCCGCAACCAGTACACCATCGGCTACCACTCCACGAAGCCGATGAGCCAGGGCGGCTACCGTGTGGTTCACGTCGACGCCCGCGCACCCAACCATGGCAAGCTGATCGTGCGCACCAAGGCCGGTTATTATCCAAAGCCGGAGAAGCCTGCACAGCAGAAGGCCGCGGTCTCGCAGCCCAGTCAGCCGCAGCAATAGCGGCGCACTCACCGATCGGAATTGCCGCTCACGCGGCTATGCGCGGATGGTTGCATCCGCAACGACCACGCGATTGCGGCCCTTGTGCTTGGCCGCGTACATGGCGTGATCGGCACTGCGCAGCAGTTCATCAGCATCGTTGGAATTGTCGGGGAACATCGCCACGCCAATCGAGATCGTCACCTGGCGGAGAGGCTGTCCGTGATAGCGGAGGGCCAGATCGTTCACGAGGCGTCGCAGCAATTCCGCGCGCTCGATGGCGGCATTGGTCGAGATCTCGGGCATGATGACGATGAACTCCTCGCCTCCGTATCGACAAACGATGTCCTCTCCGCGGACGCCCAGCCGCATGGTTTCGGCTACTTCACGCAGCACCATGTCCCCGGCTTCATGGCCGAAGCTGTCGTTGAACGTCTTGAAATGATCGATGTCGATCATCATTACGGCGACTTGTTTGCCCTGGCGCGTTCCCCTGCTCATTTCGCGCTCCAGAGCCACTTCCATGAAGGTCCGGTTGAAGAGCCCCGTCAATCCATCGCGAATCGACTGGCTCTCGAGCTTGTGCCGGAGGCGGAGACCGGCGATCGCCATCGCCGCCATCTCGCCCAGCGACGACAGCGTGCTCTCGCGCAACTCCGCCTGCACAGCCACATCCTGGGCGGGGCACTCGACGGTAACGACGCCCAGAGTTTCGCCATGCGCCGTCAGCGGAAGACAAACATAGCATTCCGGCGGCTTGCCGGCGAAGTGGGTGCAATGCACCTCCGACCGCTCCGGCCGGCGCCAGCGCAGCCGTCCCGAGCGCACCGCGCAGCAACCCTCCGGCGCAAATCCGTCGAACGTGACCTTGTCGACGCCGCCCCACGTGGCCACGCTCTCCAGCGCCTGACGCGAGTTGTTGACGATGCTGACATTGCCGCCCGTCCCCGGCAGCAACTGCTCAAGATACCGCACCGTCACCTCTTCGGCCTGCTGCACGTCCAGGCAGAGCGAGACCTCGTCGCGCGCGGCGATCAGCAGGCGGGATTCCCAGGCCTGCTCCTCCAGGCGCTGCACCGTCAGGCGAAGCCGCTCGTTGGCGTCGGAAATCTGATCTTCGAAGCGTCCGCGCCGCACCACGTCACGAACCAGGAACCCGAACAGAACCAGGATCAGCACCGTTCCACTCACGATGACCGCAATGCGCCGAACCAGAACAAAAACATCCCGGCGCTGCTGGTCGACTTGCCTTCGCGTCAGAAGGGTATGCTCCTCGTCCTGCATCAGGGCAAGGGTGCGCCGGCACTCGACGACCTCGTCGCGCAGTGAGCCGCTTCTTGTGCCCAGCCGATCCACAGCGGCGGTCAGCTTGCCTTCCGCGGCGATCAGTTGCTTTGCGCGCTGCGCTTCCACAGGGTTGTCGCTAACCAGAGACTCCAGCCTCTGCAGCAGCGTATTCAGCGAGTTGGTGGCCAGTTGTGCCGCGCGCAGATGGTCCTCGTCGCCGGAGAACTTGTAGAGGCGCGCATCCAACTCGATCCGGTCAATCTGCTGGGACACGCCGGCCAGATTCAGCAGCACGTCCTGGGTGTGCTGCACGGTGTCATTCGGCTGCACGGAGTTGCGGGCGTCGGCGTAGATCACCCAGGCGATGACCGATCCAATGCCGATCAGAATTAAGACCACCGCCATGAGCACGCTTGCAACGCGGCGGTCGCCTGGCACCGAATTGGGCTTGGAGATGGGCACGAAGGTTTTCAGGTGGAAAAATCGGTGGGCCGCACGTCGCCGCCATTTTAGCAAAATCCCCCTTCATGAAGAAAAGAAAGCGGATAGGCCTTCGTTCCGGACCTGAATCTCACCTGGACCCCGCGCGATTCGACGAACATTTGAGTCGATGCGCGTCCCCAATTTCATCTCTGCGCTGATATAGACTAGGGAGTCCTTATGACGCTAACCGGCTCTGTGAGTCACCTTCGCGTTGCCTCCGATGTCACGGAGCTGATCGGCAACACCCCCCTGCTCCGCCTCCGCCGCATCGTTCCGGCTGATGCCGCTGAGATCTACGCCAAACTGGAATTTCTCAACCCCGGAGGCAGCGTGAAGGACCGCGCCGCGCTGGGAATGATTCTGGAAGCCGAGCGCCGCGGGCTGCTGCACAAGCGATCCGTGATTGTGGAAGCCACGGCCGGCAACACCGGCGTGGGCCTTGCCCTCGTTGGCGTTAACCGCGGCTATCGGGTTGTCCTGTTCGTGCCTGAGGGCTTCGCGGAGGAGAAGTGCATCCTGATGCGTGGCTTCGGCGCGGAAGTGCACCGCACGCCAGAAACTGAGGGTATGTCAGGGGCCATCCGGCGCGTGCTCGAACTGGCCAAGTCTGACCCGAACGTGTGGCCGGCGCTGCAATTCGACAACGCCGCCAATCCGCAGTTCCATCACGACACGACAGCGCGGGAGCTCTGGGAGCAGATGGAAGGACGCATCGACGCGTTTGTGGCCGGCGTGGGCACGGGCGGCACGTTTTCCGGCATCGCTCGCTTTCTCAAGGAGCAGAATCCGCACATCCATTGCGTCGCAGTCGAAACCCAGGGGTCGATCCTGCAAGGCGGCGAACCTGGACCGCACAAGGTTGAAGGCATTGGCGTTTCGTTTGTTCCCAAAACGCTCGATCGCGAAGTAGCGGACGAGATCGTGATGGTCCACGATGCGGAGGCATTTGCGATGCTGCGAGCGCTGGCGGCGCATGAGGGCGTGCTTGCCGGTTCCAGCACGGGAGCCATGGTCCACGCAGCGGTGCAGGTGGCGCGGCGCCTCGGGGCGGGTAAGCGGGTGGCTACACTCGTCCCCGATTCGGCGGAACGGTATTTGTCCAAACGGGTATTCGACGAGGACTTGTGATCGCCGCTCTCGTCGTGGCTGCTCCTGATCACACCTCAGACTTCAGTTTTACGAACCGATAATTTCAGGAATTGCCTCGCTCCGGTATTCGAAGATCCTTTCCACCGAGCGACGCACCCACAATCGATGCGCAAGCGCGCCCAGCGGCCCCATGCCTAAGGCATACTCCACTCTGTCGCGCATCAGCGTGCCTCCGAGTGCATCCTCGAAGGTGTGCCGATGCACCCACCGCTGGTAAGGGCCCTTCAGCTGGGAATCAACAAAAGAGCGGGGCGGATCGAACTCCTCGATGCGCGTTTGCCACCGGAAGCGCACGCCGTAAAGCTGCAGCTGATATTCGATGAGTGTCCCGGCGCGCATGACAATCGGAGATGGTGTGAGAATGCGAAATCCCAGAAATGGAGGGGTAATTCGCTCGAGATTGAAGGCATCTGCGAAGAACGCGCAGACTTCTTCGCGGGACTTCGGAATTAGCTGAGCTCGCTCGAGGATGTAGGTCACATCAGGACTCCCGGAAGGCACCTGCAGCCAGGATGCGCCGCAAATGCACTCCGATGAAATCGGCTTTCTCTTCGTATATCAGGTTCGCCGTTCGATTGAGCGATCAGCGCATCTTTTCCGGGCTTCATTCAGGCAAACAGCCCTCTCACGCCGGCGGACGCGCGGACGCGGCGTTCAAAATGCTGACCCGATAAGATGGTTTTGACATGAGTTCTGCTCGCACTGGCTTTGCCACTCGCGCCATCCACGACGGCCAGGAACCCGATCCACGTACCGGCGCCGTCAATGTTCCCCTCTATCTCTCGTCGACCTATCAACTGGAAGGCATCGAGAAGCATCGCGGGTGGGAGTACTCGCGCGTGTCGAACCCGACGCGAGACGCGCTGGAGACTTGTCTGGCGTCGCTGGAAGGCGGCGCGAGCGGGCACGTTTTTGCGAGCGGCATGGCGGCAATCGCAGCGCTGGTGACGATGCTGCAAACCGGCGACCATGTGGTCTGCGGCGAGAACGTGTATGGAGGCACGACGCGGCTGTTCAGCGAGGTGATCGTGCGCCACGGCATCGAGTTCAGCTACGTCGACACCAGCGATCCCGAAAACGTCCTTCAGGCGATCAGGCCAAACACGAAGCTGGTGCACATTGAGACACCGACGAATCCGCTCATGATGCTGACGGATATCCGCGCCGTCGCCGATATCTGCCACAAGAACGGCATCGACATGAGCGTCGACAACACGTTTATGTCGCCGTATTTTCAGCGGCCGATCGAACTGGGCGCGGATATCGTAATGCACTCCACGACAAAGTTTCTGAACGGGCACAGCGACGGGCTGGGCGGCGCGCTGGTGGCGACGAAACCGAAGCATGCGGAGGATTTCCGCTTCGTGCAGAAATGCACAGGCGGGATTCTGTCGCCATTCGAGAGCTGGCTCATCTTGCGTGGCGTGAAGACGCTGGCGGTGCGTATGCGGCAGCACGACGCGAACGGACGCGCGGTTGCCGCGTTCCTGGCCGAGCATCCGAAGGTGAGCCGCGTATCGTACCCAGGACTGGAGAGCCATCCGCAGCATGAACTGGCGAAACGACAGATGTCAGGTTTTGGATCGATGATGTCATTTGAAGTAGGTTCGCGCGAGAAGGCCGACAAGCTGCTGCAGGCTGTGCGTGTGTGCACCAATGGCGAATCGCTGGGAGGAGTGGAGACGCTGATCTCACACTCGGCGACGACGACGCACGCATCGCTGACGAACGAAGAGCGCGAGCGCATCGGGATCACCCAGAGCCTTGTGCGGATCTCCGTGGGCATTGAAGACATCGACGATATTCTGCGCGACCTCAACCAGGCGTTGGCGCAGCTATGAGACCTCTGGGTCTGGCGCTGCTGCTGGCGGTTAGCCTCGGCGGCGCTCAGGCACCGAATCCCGGCGCGACGGGGAACCGTTATTTTCGCGTGGGAGCGGCGCAGGATGTCCGTGTGCAGCCGCACCCCGGATACGCGCTGATGGGCGGCGGGACGGATCAGGAAGAGGCCTTCAGCTGGCTTTGCGATCACGCGGCGGCGGGCGATTTCCTGGTGCTGCGGGCGGCAGGGACGGATGCTTACAATCCGTGGCTTGCGAAACTGTGCAAACTGAACTCGGTTGCGACGCTGATTGTTCCCAGCCGTGAGGCAGCGAGCGAGCCGTTTGTCGGAAAGACGATTGCCGGAGCCTCGGCAATTTTTATCGCCGGGGGCGATCAGGCGCGGTACATCAGCTTCTGGGCGAGATCGCCGGTGGAGACGGCGCTGCGGGATGCCGTGAAGCGCGGGATTCCCATCGGTGGCACGAGCGCGGGACTGGCGGTGATGGGGCAATACATATACTCTGCGCAGAACGATCCGCCCGACGGGCCCGATCTGACCTCGGAGGTGGCCCTCGCCGATCCATATGCGAAGCAGGTGGTCATCGCGCCGGATTTGCTGGGGATCCCGCTGCTCCAGGGCGTGATCACCGACTCGCACTTCGATACGCGCCACCGCGAGGG
>Ga0335072_10009947_pt1 | contig 13708 bp, 12 predicted proteins | sample Lox_Sample_21_FD_206725 | JGI IMG/M metagenome (GOLD analysis project Ga0335072, IMG submission 206725) | Soil microbial communities from Loxahatchee National Wildlife Refuge, Florida, United States - Lox_Sample_2.1 | ecosystem: Environmental > Terrestrial > Soil > Wetlands | place: USA...
CTGCGCGGGGCAGTTCGCGCCCTGGCACTGGCATCATGACAATTGGGAGAAGCTCTCCGTGCCGCATACGCTGGCGCTCGGCATTTTTCCGCAATTCAAGTTTTCCGCCACTGAATTCCCCTGCTTGCCGGGCGAAAAATGGCTTCTCTTCAGCGACGGCATCAACGAAGGGCGCAGTCCCGCCGGCGAGGAATATGGCATGGACCGGCTGTGCTCGAGTTTAGGGGCCGGATCAAGCGCGGATGTGCTAGACCGGGCATGGAATCATTGGGAACAATTTGTCGACAGCGACCGGCAACACGACGACGCCTGTCTCGCTCTGATTTCGACCAAACCCGTGGCGACCCTTGAGATCGACTCGGCGGCGCGCAATTGCAAGCTGGCGCGTCGGTTTATTGAGCAGTGGGCGCAGACAGCGGGCTTTCCCGACCTCGAACGGGGACGCATCGTTTTGGCCGTTGATGAAGCCATCACCAATGTCATGCGCCATACTTACGGCGGTTGCGAGAGTCAGCGGATTATGGTCTCAGCCTCCATCACCGGCGAACATCTTCGCTTCCACTTGCGCGATTACGGTCCGCCGGTTGATCCAGCCGTTTTGAAGGGTCGGGCGCTGGAGGACATCAAGCCGGGCGGACTGGGACTTCATCTTCTGAAAAGCGTCTTCAACGAAGTTGAGCATCAACCGCTTGCGGATGGCAATGAATGGCGCCTGGCCAAGCGGCTGGCCTGATCCCCATTTTGGGTTGACCCGCCTTATTCCCCGATGGACATCGGATTTCCATTCGCGTCGGGAGGAGCATGGATGACCGGATCGGTTGAAGGAGGCAAAGTTGCCAACTGAGGGCGATAGATAAAAACGCCATTATTTTCAGCTCCGCCGTCCCGGTAATCGCAATATTCATAGGCGGGGGCCAATTGGGTTTTAAGCTGTTCCAATGTGCTATCCGGAATATTGTCTCCGGGCCAGATAACCAGGGCGGCGATATTACGGAGCCGCAGGAAGCGGAGAGGATCGGCAAGCTTCCCATCATAGAGAGCATTGACGGTGAGACTTCTCCGTGCTTCTTCATCATAGGTAGGGTCACACCAGACGATTATCCGCGTACTCCAGGCAATATAATTTCGGTTGCCGGTGAAAAGGCTCAAGCAAGGGGATTCGTCGTAATCTCCATGGGGACGTCCGGTGATGATGATTTGATTGTGGAATTGATCGAGCGTATGACAGACCTCGGCCTTCCGTTGGTCCCAACGCAGCGGACCTTCTCCATCCAGACGTAAAATATCGTGTCCCCAGGAGGCGTTTCTCCAGGCGTGAGTGATCCAGTAAGGCAAAGAAAGCAGCGTGATGACAATGACCAGGCCGGTGATCATGCGGTAGGGCCACCAACGGCGCATGGCTACTATCGGCAGAAAAGAGACGTAAGCTGAAGTATAGATCGCGCCCCATAATTTCTCGGTCACGACGGGCCGGAGATAAAATTCCACAACTTCAAAGAAAAGAAACAGAAACGGCAGAATTACCATGAGGCAGCGCACGGATACGGGAAGACGTCGCCAGAGAAAAAACAGGCTCAGCCAGAGAAGCGTCACGGGCCACCATTCGAGAATAAATTCACCCAATTGAATTTTTTGCTGAGGCGTGGTCCAATTATGATCGATGACGTCGTCGCTAACGCCTAAAAAATCTGTCAACGTGGGCATAAATAAAAGAAGAGCCATGCCAACGGAGAAAAGAACAAAGCGTGGATTCCGGGGCAGGAGCTTGTACCACCAAACACTCACCGCTCCCGCGGCAAAGATCAAACCCGTAATGGGCAGCACCCACGTACAGATATCGAGAGTAAAAAACGGCAAAAGAGCCAGCGAGATCCACGGCCAGTTGGAAACTTTTCGCCGCAGCAGTTCCGTTAAGCACCAAACGCCGTAAAGGACAAGAAATTGTCCTCCGCCGCCATCATGGTAGGCGCCGACCCAACTCCAAAAACCGGGGACGATCAGATTACGGCGATCCCAAAAGCCGACGGGGGATAGGAAATGGGTGATGAAATTATGATAGTCGGGATTGTCAAAGACATTCGCGACATCGCTCATGAGAAAAGGATCGTAATCTCCCTTGGTGGTCAGCCAAACATAGAAAGAACATCCCGTGGCCGTCGATTCGATGAGCAGAGGCATGAGCAGAGTCAGCCAAAGCTTGCCGCGCGAGAGCTGATAGGTAACGGCCGCCGCGAGATAACAGAGAAGCCCGGACAGCACCGTGGAGGCTAGATTATAACCGGTGCCAATATCCAAATGAAACATCCGGATCAGTACGGAAGCCGCATAGTGCATCAGGGTATAATAATGGAGCGATTTGTAGGGAGGCATCCAGCTTTCGGTGACAGGAAGTGTTTCGCCGAAAAGAAAATTCGCGATGAGATTACAATCGGACAAGCCATCTATATCGCCGATGATCGTGGGGCGCAGGCATCGGATACCAAGGGTAAAGGCAAACGAACCGAGAAAAATGACCGTGGGCAACCAGAGGCCGCGCCAGGAAAAACCGGGCCGGAGAATAAGCCAAAGCGATCCAAGGCTTGTCACCGGCACAAGCCACATTAATGATACGATGGGGACAAAATGTTCAACGAAATTGCAGACCAGGCAGAAAGTTATAAACGGGATGATATAACCAAACCAAGGTGATTCTCTGGGAGCAAGGCGCCGGAATAAAACGGCTCCTCCAACGAAATGAAGCGATACAAATGCCCAGAGAAGAACAACCCGCAAAAGCGCAAACATTACACTCGTCTATATGGCCGATGCATGTCAAAAGGCAAGCCTCGATCGGGAAGTGAAACGGTCATTCGAAGAAACCTTGCTTAACCCGCCTCTTGGGCTAAAAGGAAATTTATGATGAATGACCGGTTCGTGGAAGCCGAACCATCTCTCATCGTCCCGGCGCAACGCCGGCAGCCATTTGTTATTTCCCGCGCCCAACGCGAGTGTTGGCTATGGAGAGGCCTGACGTTGCTCTTTATAAGCGCCCTGGTGATTCGCTTCTATCATTTGGCCAGCCATCATTGGATTGAATATATGCATGATAGCGCCTCTCATGCCGCTTATGTGGAATATCTGCGGCTTCATTATCGTCTGCCGCCGGTGGATGAGGGCCATCTGGAATATCCGCAACAGCCTCTTTATTACCTGCTCGCCATGCCGTTTTATCAAACGGACAAAAATTGGGATCAAAACCTGGATAATCTTGCTCCTTTGGGGTTTTGTCTATCGACGGCGGCGCTTTCCTTCGTTTTTTTCTCTTTGCGTTATCTATCATCGTGGCCGCTGCGCTATGGCGTATTTGTTTTTTTCGCGTTTACACCCGCGTTTGTCCTGGCTTCGTCTTGTGTCGGCAACGATGTCTTGGGAGTCTTTTGGGGCGCCTTTTATTTTTTCTGTATTCTGCGATTCAATCGCAATCCCCGGGCCATTCGTTATTTTATTCTTACCATTGGGACACTGGTGGCAGCGCTTTTGACCAAGCTCAATGGAGTTATTTTGTTTGTCGCCCTGCCCTGGCTTTTATGGCGCAGAGCGCAGCATGACATCTCATGGAAACAAACCGCCACCCGGTTCGCCGTCATCACCTTAATGATGGCGCTCCTGGGCGGCGGAATTTTGTATCGCGCCTGGAGCCCGGCCCACCGTCAATTCATTTTTGCTCATTCCTGGATTTGGGATTATATGGCCATCCACGAAAATTCGTGGGTTTATGCGCTGAGATTCGATCTTTCCGGCTTGATCTCAGCTGGCCAAACGACAACCACCAACGTAACGCCCGACGAAGTCCGGTTTTCCTTTCCCAGTTGGGAATACGGAAACATGTTGTTGGGTGAGTATGAATACAATAATGATCCGGTTTTGCTTTTTTATTCGAGACAGCTAATTGTTGCAGGAACCTCCTTGCTATTCGGGTTGGTGCTTTTTACCATCGGCGCCTTCTTATCGCGTCCCGTGTGGCCGTGGCAAGAAATCATTAGTTTAAACCGAACCGCGTTACTTTTAATTGTTGGGTCGAGCTGCCTGATTCTGGCCTTTGTTCATTGGGCGCCGGTCATGTGCAGCGCCGATTACAGATACCAATGTTCTACCTTTCCGTGGATGGGATATGCCATGGCCCGGGGACTGTGCGCTTTTCCAAAATCCATTTTTTGGAGAAATACGATTATGGGTTTTCTCGGTTTTTATACCTATGCCTGCATCTCTTTCCTGATCGCTTTATATATACAACGTCCATAGGATCAGAGCTTGTAGCCGGCGGCTTGGGCGTCGCTATAAAACATCTTCACCGTATCGAGGGAAAGATCGCCTAGATTCATGCCGGCAAGCTTTTGCGCTTTGGCGAGGACATCGTGCGTGACGGTGACGATATGGGCGCCACTTTCCGCCGCCTGAAAAATGTTGAGCACTTCGCGAACACTGGCCCAGAGGAGCTCGGCCTCTGGCAAGGAACGAAGGATTTCCAGGCTTTGCTTCATGGCCGGCATGGGATCGACGCCCGTATCAGCAATGCGCCCCGCGAAAACAGAGACCACGGCGGGAACCTTGGGGTCAAGGTGAGCGGCAACACCCCGTACCTGGTCGAGCGTGAGGATGGCAGTGACGTTAATGCGAACGCCGCTTCCGGCGAGCTGTTTGATCAGGGGAAGGGAACTTTCGCCCTTGGTATTGGTGATGGGAATTTTGACGTAAACATTATCCTGCCATTTGCTGATCTTGAGAGCCTGGCGGCGCATATCCTCGAAATCATCGGAAAAGACCTCAAACGAAATAGGCTTGTTTTTGACTACTTCGAGAATTTCACGCGCGAATTTTTCATAGTCGCCGATGCCCGCCTTGCGCATGAGAGTCGGATTGGTGGTCATGCCCTGAATCAACGGATTCTGGTTAAGCTTGATAATGCCCTCCTTATCGGCGCCATCGGCGAAGATTTTGATGGAGAGATCGGCGAGCGTTTTCATGGGAGGCTTGCGGTTGGCGCGGGCGGCGCGGGTTGGGATTTTTCAAGGGAAAGAATCAGGCGGCCGGCTTCCAGCAGACCGGCGGCATAATGGTGGGGCAGCCGGCGCAATTTTTCGTTGTAATTGCGTTCAATAAAAATAGTGGTGCAGCCGGCGGCATGACCGCAATCGATGTCACGCCAGCGGTCGCCAATCATATAGCTGCGCTCAAGATCGAGGCTTAAAGTCTTCGCCGCGTCAAAAAGCATGCCCGGCGCCGGCTTGCGGCGTTCGGCATCCGGCGATTGATCATTCGCGGCCGTGCAAATTTCAATGTGATCGATGGAAACTTTTTGCGTGAGAATCGCGTGCATCCGCTCGACCGTTTCCAGACTTTGTGTCCCGCGGCCCACGTCGGGCTGGTTGGTGACGACGACCAGAAGAAAACCGGCTTTGCGCAGAAGGGCGCAAGCTTCCGGCGCTTCAGGATAGACCTGAAATTCCTCGATGGTCCGCGGGGGGTAGGGGAACCCGTCGCGCATGACCGGCGCATTGAGCACGCCGTCGCGGTCAAGAAAAACAGCCCGCGACATAGACATAGGATGCTAAATGGAACTTTCCCACTTGGTTTGGACTTTTTTCAGGTCGGGATGCGAAACCAGCAGATGCCAGACGACGCCTTGAAAGGCCTCGGAATGAGGCGTGATATTACCCGGATTGACGGTCGGAATGACAACAACGGCATCGCCAACTTGGGCCGTATACCCGCCGCTGCGGCCAACGATACCAAGCACGATGGCGCCTCGCGATTTGGCCAACTTGACGGCTTCGACCAAATTGGGGCTGATGTTTTTTTCGGCATCCCCCCCCCCAACGGAAAGAATGAAGAGAGCGTCGTTTTCGTTAAAGCGGCTCGTTTCCAGCCAAGCTGAGAAAACGGTGGCCCAGCCTTCGTCATTGGTGCGCGCAGTGAGTTCGGAAACATTATCGGTTGGCGCGTAGCACTCGATGCCGGTAATCTTGCGAAAATCATTCACCGCATGCGAGGCATTCGCGGCGCTGCCGCCCACGCCGAGCAAAAAAAGGCGGCCTCCGCGCGCGCGCAACTCGACCAACTTTCGCACCTGGCGCTCAATAATCGCGGCATCGAGCTTATCGGCAATTTCACGCACTTCATCGAGATATTGGCGTATCGGATTCATGGAGTTGAAGTAATCGGCTTGGACTTGAGATGGCATTCTAAGGCCTGGAGACCGCGAGGCGAGCCAATTTCAAAGTAAGGCGTGGTCACTTCATAGCCGGCCAGCCGGCCCTCGCGGGCGAGGAGACTTTGCAGGTCGGAAAGATCGCGAAGAGGGGCGATATCTTGAAATGCCTCCGCCCGAAACAGACTCAAGCCATAATCGATATGCTTCATTTCCGGCGTCTGGTTTTTTTTGCCATAGGCCCGGACGGCGCCATTTTCCAACCAGGCGTTGGGCGGCTCGCTGCCCAGCGAATCGCGGATAACGGTCATCAGCGCGGGCTGGCCGCAAGTGTCGAAAGCGGCGCAAACAGGCCGGTAATCGATCTCAAGATAAGAATCGCCATATAGGGTAAGAAAAGAGGAACCAAGCTTGGGTAATGCCTGCCGGAGCGCGCCGGCCGTGCCGGCCAAGTTTGCGCCATCGCGTGAATACTCAAGGACAACTCCCTGGGCGTGGCCGTTTCCGAAAGCGGCCTCGATTTGCTCTCCAAGATGGCCAATGCAAAGCACAACCCGGGAGAAACCTTGCCGCGAGAGCAATTCCAATTGATGGGCGAGGAAAGGACGTCCGGCAACGGGAACAAGAGCTTTGGGAATCGTCTCGGTGATGGGACGCAGACGGGTGGCGAGGCCGCCCGCCAGGATGGCCACGGTGGGAAGGGACGCAGTCATTGGAGAGAAGTCTACTCGTTAATGACGAGCGAGGTTCCCTCGAAATCGAAGTGGAAACGGACTTCGCTCAGGCCCCTGCTGCGCATCGCCCGCAACAGGCGGGGCCTGTCGCTGGCGTAAAAAAGCAGAAATCCTCCTCCGCCCGCGCCGATGAGTTTGCCGCCGAGCGCGCCGTTAGCCAGGGCAAGATCATAAAACTCGTTGATGGCGGCATTGCTCATTCCTTTGGAACGGGCCTTCTTGTGCTGCCAATGCTCGTTCATGATTGCGCCGAACTCTTCGAGCGCTCCGCTTTCGAGCGCCTTTTTGCTGCGCAGGCCAAGCTCCTTGATGTAATGGAGATTGCGGGTCATCTCCGCGTCCTGCGCTTTGCTGCGCTGGTCCTGTTCCTTCAGAATTGAGGAGGCGGAGCGGGAATAGCCGGTGAAAAACAGAACGAGATGGTCTTCGAGTTCCTCTCGCGTTTCCGTGCTGACTGCCAGCGGCCAGGCTTTGACTGTATCATCCGGCAAAAATTCGAAACAAGTCAGACCGCCAAAGGCGGCGATATATTGATCCTGTTTCCCGATCGGTTCTCCCAGGCGCTCGATTTCGATATGGCACGCCTCGGCGGCGATCTGTTCGGGATGAACGAGATGATGCTGCCAGGCATGGAGAGCCTTAAGAAGTCCGGTGGTGAAACTGCCCGAGGAACCGAGGCCGGTTCCGGCGGGAATGTCCGCCATGGAGGTGATTTCGAGATAGCGTCCGTCCATCCCGGTCAAGGCAAGCGCTTCGCGAATGATCGGGTGTTCGACTTCGGTGGCGCGGGAAACCCTCTCAAGCTTTGAGTATTTGACGATCAGTTCATCATTAAAGGTGCGGTGGAGCGTGATATAGACGTACTTGTTAATCGCGCCGGCCACGAGAAAACCGCCGTGCTCGCGATAATAAGAGGGCAGGTCGGTGCCGCCGCCACCAAGGGAAATGCGCAAGGGAGATCGGGCTATAAGCATGGGCTTCTTCTCTAATGCTAAGAGAGTGGGATTCGGTTTGTCAGCGATTAAATTAAGGGCGTGAAACGCCGTTTTGGAGATAAATTTTGTCTACGATTTCCAGTGCGGCCAGGGCCTCTTTCAGACCGGGCGATGGAGGTCTATTCCCGGCAATGTCATCCTCGAAGGCTTCCATTTCACGTTTCCATGAAAGATCGGCACCGGAAAATTCGCGTGTCTCTGTGTCAGGCGGGCCCATCTCGGGTTTCATCCGGTAGTGAATGAGACGTTCAGGACCATAGCTGCCGCCCAGTCCATCGATCTGCAATTTCCCGGTCCGGCCATAGATTTCGAGCGAGAATAGATTTTTCCATTCGCTGCAACTGGCGTGCAGCCAGGCGATCTGGCCGGAACCGGTTTTGAGTTCGAAGAAAGCGTTGTCATCGACCGGCATGTTCCAAAAAAAAGTGGCCGTAACGCCGTGAACATGGGGAAATTCGCCGAGAAACCAGCGGGCTAGATCGATCAAGTGAACGCCTTGGTCGATCAATTCGCCCCCGCCGGAAATAGCGGGCTGGGCGCGCCACTCCTTTTCATAGCCGATGCGTCCACCGTGGCCGTAACGGCCTCGCAGAAACATGAGCGGTCCAAGCGCGCCTGAGTCGACGATGCGGCGCGCTTCAAACAAAGCCGGATGAAAGCGATGATTGTAGCCGACACGGACCCGAACGCCGCTCGCGCGTTCCGCCTCGAGCAGCGGAGCAAGTTCCGCGGCGCTGCGGGCGGCCGGTTTTTCAACCAGAACATGCTTCCCGGCGCGGATGGCCTCCAGCGCAAAAGATGCCAGCGAATCGTGGCGCGTCGAGACGATAACCGCTTCAGTTTGAGGATCGCGTAGCACCTCATCAGGACTTGCCGCTATACGCCCATGTTTGACCTGAGTGACAAGACTCTCCGCTTGGGCCGGATTTATATCGTAGACCAGGGAAACCTGTCCGGGAAGAAGACAAGCCGCCCGTTTCTTGCCGATCAATCCGGCGCCGATGATGCCGTAGCGAATCATTCCAGACTTTCCCATTTTTTACCCCGGTCTTCGGGAACAATGCGCCGGAGAGTATAGATATCGGTGGCGGCAAGCTCCGCGCGATGAGCGGCCAGATTTCGCCACGGATCCCAGGGCGCGCTGATCAATTTCCCGGTAATGCCCTCGCTCTCCGGCCCGGCGAGAAAAAGACACAATTCGGCGGCGAGTTCCGGCGGGCGGTCTCCTCCTTGCGTGATACGCAGCATCTCGACGTAGGCTTTGGGGCCGATTTTTTCCGGGCCGGCGGCGACAGCCTCGGCCACGAGGCGCGTGTTGACCGGCCCAGGGGCGACGGCATTGACTTGGATATGATGAGAACGGAGTTCCTCCGCCAAAGTCTCCGTGACGCGCACCACCGCCGCCTTGGCCGCGGCGTAGGCGCTGAAAAAGGGACGGGGGCCAGTGGCGCCGCCACCGGACAAATTGATAATTCTCCCGCAGCCCGCTTTCTTCATGTGGGGAATGAAGCAGCGGCACGGCAGAATGACACCAAAAAGATCGATTTCAATCGTCCGGCGCCATTCTTCCCAGGAAACTTCCTCGAGCGGCCCCTTGGCGCCGTGGATGCCGGCGTTATTGATGAGAACGTCGCAACCGCCCAATTCAGCCAGCGCAAGCGAGGAGAGCGCTTTCACCTGGCCTTCGTCGCTGACATCGCAGGCCTTCCAGAGAATCTTCCGATCCGGACCGGCGATTTTTCGCAATTCCAACGCGGCTTCTTCGAGCGGCCCGGGCGTGCGGGCGCATAGGAGGAGATGAGCGCCGTTCCGGGCGAAAGCCTCCGCGATGGCGCGGCCAAGCCCCAGGCTGGCGCCGGTGATGACGACGTTCATCGGCACGACAGAAACCAGGGATTGGCCTTAAGCCAGGCGACGGTGGCCTCAACGCCCTCCCGGATCGTCAAGCGTGGTTTCCAGCCCAGGCTGCGGATTTTTTTTGTATCGAGAAAGATAAAAGGATTGTCGCCGATCCAACCGCGGTCGCCGCCAGTGTAATGGACTTCGGGTTTGAGGCCGAGAGCGGCGCAAATCCACTGCACCGAATCGCTGACTTTGCAATAATCATCGGTGCCGAGATTATAGATTTGGGTAAAACCTCCAGTTCGGCTCTCTTCTTTTTTCGGAGGATGCGCGAAGACCGTCAGCATCGCCTCGACGCAATCCTCAACCGCGAGGTACGACTTGCGCGCGGTGCCGTCGCCGAGGACCTGAAGAATCTCGGGATTTTGGCCGAGCTTGCGGCAAAAATCGAAAACATGGCCGTGGGTGTAGCGAGGGCCGAGAATGGAAACGAAGCGAAAAATACGGGCGCGGAATCCAAAACCCTCGGCATAGGCCGCAATCAGGGCTTCGCCCGCCAGCTTGGAAGCTCCATACAGGGAAGTCTGCACGGGCATCGGCGCATCCTCGGGCGTCGGAATAATCGTGGCCTCGCCATAGATCGAACCGGTCGAAGCAAAACCCAAATCGCGGATGCCACAGGCCCGCATGGCTTCAAGAACCTGAAAAGTTCCGAGGGTATTTTGCTCGAGATCGCGCCTCGGATGTTCCAGCCCGAAACGAACGTCGGCATTGGCGGCGAGATGGATCACCCGGTTGCATCCCTTCATCGCGGCGGTGAGGGCCTTCTCATCCAGGACATCTCCCCGCACCAGCCGGAAATCGGGCTGGCGGCTTGCGGAAGCGAGAAACTCCTCGCGCCCGGTGGAAAAATTATCGTAACCGACTACGGCGTCGCCGGCGGCCAAAAGCCGGTCAGCGAGATTGCTGCCGATAAAGCCGGCTGCACCGCTAATAAAAGTCGTCCCTTTCATGGCTCAAATCCGACCGCCCGGTCGACAATGAACTTCGGGCGTTGTTTCACTTCCTCATAAATGCGTCCGATATATTCGCCCAAAATGCCGGCACTGATGAGCTGCACGCCACCCATAAAGAGAATGAGAATGACAATGGTCGGATTGCCAATGGGAAACGGCGCTCCGGCCAATTTCATGATGAAATAGATCAGGGCGAAAAGAAAGCTCAGCCCGGCGATCAAAAACCCAGCCTGGGTACAAAGCGAAAGCGCGTAAGTGGAGAAACAGAAAATGCCGTTAAAGCCGATGCGCAAAGAGCCCAAAAAGCGGTTGTAATTGGTGTCGCCGGCAAAGCGGGCGGGGCGGTCAAACTGCACGAGAGTTTGCCGGAAGCCGACCAGGGCCACCAGGCCGCGCAGAAAGCCGTGACATTCCTTCAGGCGGTTAATCTCATCAATGACGCGGCGATTTAGCAGGCGAAAGTCCCCGGTATTGGGTGGAATCTCGACACTGGCGATTCGATTGATGACGCGATAGCCCACGCTGGCCATGACCCGTTTGATCCACGGTTCGCCGGTGCGAGTGCGCCGCTGGGCGATGACCACGTCGTAACCTTCCTTCCATTTCGCGACCATCTCCGTGACCAGTTCGGGAGGGTCCTGCATATCGACATCCATGACGACGGCGGCATCGCCCCGGCAATATTGCAATCCGCCCAGCGTGGCCATCGGCTGGCCGAAACGGCGGGAAAAAGCCAGCAGTTTGATCGAGGGATCGGTCTTGCGCGCTTCAAGGATGATTTCCTGGGTGCGGTCCGGCGACGGGTCGAGACAGAAAATGATTTCAAAATCGGCGACACAGCTCTTCAGAATGGGCCGGACGCGCCGGAGAAACTCCGGCACATTGCCTTCCTCTTTGTAGACGGGGATGATAACGGAAAGTTCCATGAATTTGCCAGGGAGCGCCGGAGCTTCCCCATCAGCATGACGGCCTTCCGCGTCTCGTGACAAGTGCAAAGAGGAGGAGAGAAGGCCGCATTCTAAAGCCCAAACTGCGCAATTATGGTGCATCCGCGTGCCGGTACGGGTAAGCTTGTCCACTTGATGACTCGCCATGGAATCAAGGAGACGCTTTTAACCGGAGCGCTGTCGGCTTTTGCTTTGGGTGCTTGGACGCAAAATGGTACCGTTCCACCCGCCTCTCCGCCGTCTCTTTCCCCGGTGATCCTGGCCGAAAATCCGGATGTGGTGGAACGCGGCTTTGACGTCGACTCTGAAGCCGTCCGGCAGATGGTGAATAATTGCCTGCTCAAATTGACCAGCGCATCCGATATTGGTACAGCCTGGACCCGGCTCGGTATCACGCCGCAGGACGTCGTCGGCATCAAAATCACCACCATGGGAGTTCCAACCCACCGTCCCATTGTTCAGGCGATTTGCGACGGTCTGCAGGCTGCGGGAGTGCCTGTTTCCCATATTATTGTCTGGGACAAAATGGCCGATGACATGATCCGGGCCGGCTATCCGCCCCGTGCTTCGGATGATCTTCATGTCGGACTTGCCGCGATTTTTCCCGGCACCGGTTATGATCCAAGTGTGGTCTACAAAAACGAGATGCTCGGCACGTTGATTTGGGGCGATTACGACTTTATCCGCAATAATACGAACGATGACCTGGCCGAAGCGGCGCGCGAAGCGGTTAAGAACAAGGCCTTTGGCGGTGACGAAGCAAACTTGGATCCTTTCGATATGGGAGCCGATGCTCCACAGACCAGCAATCGCTCGTATTACGCGCGACTGGTGACCCAAATCTGCACCAAGATCATCAACGTCCCCGTTCTCTGCGACAACTCTTACATCGGAATTGACGGTTGTCTCGGCAGCCTGGCCTTGGCCAGCGTCGATAACAACCGTCGTTTTCAGGGAGATCCCACCTATGGTGATCCGGCCATTTGTCAAATTCTCGACCGGAATTTCATGCGCCACAAGGTGGTCGTCCATATTCTCGATGCGCTCGTGTCGCAGTACGCGGGCGGGCCCCGGTTCGATCCCCAATTTACCAAATCGATTGGCGCCATCTACGTCAGCCGTGATCCCGTGGCGATCGACGCCTTGGTCCTGCCACGGCTCGAAAGATGGCGGAGATCGGACCGGGAAGGCCGGATCGATCCCATCGGCCATACCGCCAGCCATGTGCACAGCGCCGCCTCTTATAACCTGGGAACCGACGATCCGAATCGCATTCAATTGGTGAGGTTGCCATGAGCGAGACCTCTCCCGGCGCGCAAGCCATGGAACGGCTCCTCGGTTTGATGGCTCGCCTGCGTGGGCCGGACGGCTGCCCGTGGGACCGTGAACAGACTCCGGCGACACTCAAGCCGCAGTTGCTGGAAGAATGTTACGAAGTGCTGGAGGCGATCGACAGCGGTTCCGCTCCTCATTTGGTTGAGGAATTGGGCGATCTTTTGCTGCACATCGTCTTTCAGGCGCAGGTCGCGCGGGAAGCCGGACAATTTACTTTCACCGACGTGGCTAATGGCATCGCGCAGAAGCTGATTCGGCGTCATCCTCATGTTTTCGGTGAGGAAAAAGTCGCCGATGCGGCCGGCGTGGTCGATCTCTGGCATCAATTGAAAAAGCTAGAAAAGCCGGAACGGGAGAGCGTTCTGGACGGTGTTCCCCGCGCCCTGCCGGCATTGATGCGTGCCGAAGCTTTGCAGAAAAGAGCCAGGCAAGTCGGCTTTGATTGGCCCGACCCAAATGGCGCGCTGGCGAAGGTCCGGGAAGAAGTGGCCGAAATCACCCAGGAAATTGAGTCGGACCTCGCCTTTTCCGCCGCGAACGAATCGAAATTTTCGGTCACCCGGGAATTGGCCGAAGAAATCGGCGATCTCCTTTTTGCCATCGTCAATCTGACGCGCCATCTCAAGCTCAATGCCGAAGAACTTTTGACCGG
>Ga0335072_10009949_pt1 | contig 13704 bp, 10 predicted proteins | sample Lox_Sample_21_FD_206725 | JGI IMG/M metagenome (GOLD analysis project Ga0335072, IMG submission 206725) | Soil microbial communities from Loxahatchee National Wildlife Refuge, Florida, United States - Lox_Sample_2.1 | ecosystem: Environmental > Terrestrial > Soil > Wetlands | place: USA...
TCGAGCCGCGCCAAGAACGCCCGGGCCCAGCGGGCACGGGCCAGCACGGCCAGGAGCGGTAACGCGGCGGGCCGCGCCACCGGCAACGGCACCGCCGCCAAGACCGGCACCGCCGCCAAGACCGGCACCGCCGCCAAGACCGGCGCGGCGGTCAAGGACGGTGCCCCAGTCAAGGCGGGCACGGCGGTCAAGGCGGGCGACCAGTCGCGGACCGTGGCGGCGCGCGGCGGCGCGGTGGATCGCCGCGGTTCGCGCGGGACGGGGCTCACGCAGGAGGCTGCCGCCGAGGCGCCCAGCACCACGGCGACCCCGCTGTGGTTCCAGTTCGTCACCTTCGGCTTGGCCCTGGCCGGGCTGGGCGTATCGATCTACCTGACCATCGCGCACTTCACCGAGTCGGCGCTCCTCGGCTGCTCGGAAAGCGGGGCGATCGACTGCACCAAGGTGACGACCAGCCCGCAGTCGTACGTGCTCGGGATCCCGGTGGCCGTGCTCGGGCTGGCCTTCTACCTGGCCGCGGTGGCGCTGATGAGCCCGTGGGCCTGGCAGGCGGCCCGGTACCGGCGCGAGATCTACCTGATCCGGCTGGCCTCGCTGGTGGTCGGCATCGGCTTCGTGCTCTACCTGGTGTACGCCGAACTGTTCATCATCGGGGCCATCTGCCTGTACTGCACCAGCGTGCACGTGATCACGTTCTTGCTGTTCGGGCTGACCGTGTTCGCCGCCGCAGCCTGGGGCCTGCCCAAGGCTGAGCGCGGCTAGCTCGCCGCGGTTCCCCTGGACCGGGTGAATGGACCGTCGTACCTGCTCTAGCCGTAGGTTGCTGGTCCCATGCTGTCGGGTTCACCGTCGGCGAGGGGCGGGCGGGGCTGGTGTGGACGGTGTGAGCTGGGGACGGGTGACCGGATGCCGTGGATCGGGGCATGTGTGCCACCGCCCCCGCCTATCGGGGCATGTGTGCCACAAGCCCCGTATGACCGCGCCGGGGGCCGGGCGCGCCGGGGCGGGTCACGTCGTGACCGTGGCCTCGGTCGCCAGACGGCGCGCTGAACTGGCCGGACAGCTGGGGCATTCAGCCAGGACCGCACTTGCTGGTACAACGGCCCATCGACCCATGCCGGGAAGGCCGATTACATCTTCCTCATGTTCGGGTCCGGCTGGGCTCGGGCGGGCCCGGGCCGATTACGCTAAAGCCACACTGGGCCTGGCGCCACGTGATCCTGTCACGCCCGAAGGGCGGAAGGACGCGCAGCCAATCGAGAGGAGCGGTTTCTCGTGCCCGGCATGAACTCAGGCCTGAATCCGGCCGACCCGACGCTGGTCGCGGCGTTCAGGTCCGCGCTACTGCACCAGGGCGCGATCGCGCTGCTCATCCTGGCGTTCCTGTGGCTGCTGTGGGCGACGGCCCGGACCTGGCGGCTCACCGCGTCAGGCGCGAAACCGGCGGCCAGCGAGGCGGCCGGGAGCAGCGAGACCGCCGAGATCAAGGAGGCCAGTGAGGCCGCCGGAACCGGGGAAGCGGGCGGGGCCGGAACGACGGGCGGGGCCGGGGAAGCGGGCGGGGCCGGAACGACGGGCGGGGTCCGGGCGGCGCGCGGTACCTGGGCTATAGGCGGGATCTCGGCGGGGCGCGGCGGGGCTCGGGAGGCGCGGGGGCGGGGGCTGCTGCGGGTCGGGTTCGGGCTGATCTGGATCCTGGACGGGATCTTGCAGGCGCAGCCCAAGATGGCGGGCGGACTGGCTGCGCAGGTCATCCAGCCGACGGCGGCCGCTTCGCCGGCCTGGGTGCAGCACGTGGTCAACTGGGGCGGGACCGTCTGGTCCTTCCACCCGATCCAGGCCGGGGCGGCCTCGGTCTGGATCCAGGTCGGGATCGGCCTCTGGCTGCTGATCGCGGCGCACGGGCCGTGGTCCAGGCTGGCCGGGCTGGCCGCCGTGGCCTGGGGCCTGGTGGTATGGGTGTTCGGGGAGTCGTTCGGCGGGATCTTCGCGCCGGGGCTGAGCTGGCTGACCGGGGCGCCCGGCGCCGTCCTGATCTACGTGGTCGCCGGGGCGCTGATCGCGCTGCCCGAGGACGCCTGGCGGAGCCCTCGGCTCGGGCGGCTGCTGCTGGGCGGGATCGGGCTGTTCTTCATCGGCATGGCGGTCCTGCAGGCCTGGCCCGGCCGTGGCTACTGGCAGGGCGTCAGCCACGGGCAGCCGGGCACGCTGGCCGGCATGGTGCAGCAGATGTCCGGGACCCCGCAGCCGCACGTCCTGTCCGCCCTGCTGGCCCGGTTCGGCTCGTTCGCGGCCAGCAACGGCTTTGCGGTGAACCTGGTGGTGGTGATCGCGCTCGCGGCCATGGGCGCGATCTTCCTGACCGGCCGGCCGCGGCTGGTCCGGTGGGCCGTGTGGTTCGGCATCGTGTTCTGCCTGGCGACCTGGGTACTGGTCCAGGACCTCGGCTTCCTGGGCGGACTCGGCACCGACCCGAACAGCATGATCCCCTGGATCCTGCTGTTCTCGGCGGGATACCTGGCGCTGACGCCCGCGCCGCAGCCGGAAATGAGCACTGCACCGGCCGCGGCGGGGGCCGGAGATGAGCAGGGCCACGGGTCGCGGGGGCGGCTGCGGCGGCCGACGCCGAAAATGCTGGGGACCGCGCTGGCGACGTCCAGCGTCCGGTCGGTCGGGGCGATGGCCGCGCTGGCCATCATCCTGATCGGAGCCGCGCCGATGGCGGCGGCGGCGGCGAACCGCACCGCGGACCCGATCCTGGCCCTGGCCATCGAGGGCGACAGCTCGCCGGAGAACTACCCGGCGCCCGCCTTCCAGCTCACCGACCAGAACGGCCAGCCGGTCTCGCTGGCCAGCCTGCGCGGCAAGGTCGTGCTGATGACGTTCCTTGACCCGGTATGCACCTCCGACTGCCCGATCATCGGCGCGGAGTTCAAGGAGGCGGGGGTGCTGCTCGGGCCGGCAGACAAGGACGTGGAACTGGTCGCCGTCGTGGCCAACCCGACGTACCGGTCGAGCGCGTTCACCCAGGCCTTCGACCGCGAGGAGGGGCTGAACACCGTCCCGAACTGGCTGTACCTGACCGGATCGCTAAGCCAGCTCCGCCAGGTCTGGCAGCACTATGGTGTCGACGTGGAGAACCTGCCCGCGGGCGCGATGGTCGGGCACAGCGAGCTGGTCCTGGTCATCGACCGGAGCGGGCACATCCGGCAGGAAACGAGCGCGGACCCCGGGCCCGGCACCACCGCCACCCAGTCCTCCTTCTCGGTGATGCTGACCCAGTACGCCCGCCAGGCATTGAGGGACTCGTGAGGATCAGGCTGGCCCCGCTGGTCCGCGCGATGGCGTGCGCGGGCCTGGCCCCCATCGTCGTGCTGGCCGCGGGCTGCGGCTCCCAGGTCGCCCCGGCTGCGACCCCCAGCCTGCGGGTGCAGACCGCGCCGCTGTCGACCTCCCTGGTCACCCCGCAGGGGGCCTGGGCGGTTACGGTCATGGGCGGGTCGGCCGCCTCGGAGAACAACTTCTGGCAGCTGTTCGTCCGGCCCGCGGGAGCCAGCCGCTGGTCCCTGGTCACCCCGGAGGGCGTGGCCGACAACGGCGGGCTGGTCGCGGCGAGCGGCGCGGACGGCACCTCGCTCCTGATCGGGTTCCGGCCCAGCCAGGAACTCGCCTTCTCCCCCCTGGCCAGCAGCAGCGACACCGGCAAGACCTGGACGCCGGGCCTGCTCGACGCCGACCTGGCCAACGTCCCGGACGCCATAGCCGTCGCCCCGTCCGGACGCACGCTGGCGCTGCTGCACGATGGCGCCATCGAGGCCGCGGCGACCGCCGGGGCGGCCGCCGCCGGGCAGTGGTCGCGGCTGACCACGCTGTCCGCCCTGGCCGCGACGGCGCCGGGGCGCGAGTGCGGACTGGTGGCGGTGAACGCCGTTTCGTTCGGCCCAAATAATGTCCCGATGGCGGCGGGAAGCTGTGCGCAGCGGGGTCTGGCCGGGGTTTTCGCTGATACCGGCGGTACGTGGCAGGCGGCCGGGCCGCAGGTGCCCGCTGGGTTCGGCGGGGATCAGGTGCAGGTGCTGGGGCTGGCGCGCACCGCAGACGGCAACGCGGCGCTGCTACTGGCCGGTTCGGACCTGCTGGCGGCCTGGTCGGACGGCGGGCACTGGACGGTCTCGGACCCGGTCGCGGTGGCCGGAGATGGGCAGGGCGTGAGCGCGTCGGGGTTCGGGGCGGACGGGAGCGTGTGGGTGCTGCTCGGCGGGGGCCGCGCGGAGACCATCAGCGGGCCGGGAGCGTCCTGGCAGGCGCTGCCTTCGGTGCCGGCCGGGACGGCGACGCTGGCCCCCGGTTCCGGCGCCGGGGTGTACGAAGCGCTGGCGGTATCGGGCTCGAAGCTCACCGTCTGGCAGGCGGCGGGGACGGCCTGGGCCAAGGTCCAGGTGATCAACGTGCCGATCCAGTACGGTTCCTCCAGCTAAGGGCGCCATGAACTACATCACGCAGCACTGGTCGTACGATCCCTTCCTCATCCTGGCCGTGGTGATCGCGGCGTGGCACGAGGTCGGGCTGTGGCGGCTGGCCCGGCGGTCCCGGCCGGAGCGGACCCGCGAGCGGCGGCTGCGCTCGCTGTGGTTCTACGCCGGGCTGGTGGTGCTGCTGCTCGCGGTGGAGTCGCCGATCGACTACTGGGCCTACGGCTACTTCCTGGTGCACATGATCCAGCACCTGCTGCTGATGTTTGCCGCGCCGTCGCTGGTCGTGGCGGGCGCGCCGTGGCAGCCGCTGCTGGCCGCACTGCCCGGGCACTCCGGGCGCAGCGTGACCCGGGACGTGCTGGCCGGCGGCTGGTCCCGGCCGCTGCGCGCGGTCGGCGGGTTCTTCCTGCGGCCCTGGGTGGCGGTGGGGCTGTTCAACGCGGCGATGATCCTCTGGCACCTGCCGGGTCCGTTCGACCTGGCCGAGAACAACCGGGCCGTGCACATCTGGCTGATGCACGGCAGTTTCTTCGTGGCCGGGGTGCTGTTCTGGCTGCAGTTCATCCCGTCGCCCCCGTTCATCCGGCGGATGCCGCTGGCGTCCCGGGCGGCCGCGCTGCTGGTGACCAACGTGATCATGATCGGCATCGCGATGGCGCTGAGCATCTTCGTCAACGCCTCGGTCTACCCGGTCTACGACCACGTGCCCGGCGTCACCCTGCCCCCGTTCGCCGACCAGCAGATCGGCGCGGCGATCCTGTGGGTGTGCGGCGACTTCTGGGCGCTGCCCACGATGATCGTGATCGTGCGGCAGCTGATTCTGGCCGATGGGAGCATCACCGCGGCGCTGGACAAGGTGCTGAACCGCGGCACGCCGCAGAACACCTGGACCGCGTGGGGTCGGCCGAACGCGGGCGCGCTGGGCGGCCCGGCGGGCAGCCGCGCGGGCGGGCCCGCTCAGCGGCCATCGCCGCCGGACGGGGAGTCGTAGACCTGGCGCCGGTGGGTGGGCCGGGAGAACCTCCGCGCGACCGGACCGTCGCGGGGCACCCCGTTCACCGGGGTAGCGGCCGATTCCTCGGGGGACGCGCGGCGCCGTGAGCGGTGGCGGGGCGGATGGCTGTCCGGGGGTCGGTCGCCCCCGGCCTCAGGCCCGGGCCGGATCACGTCGGTGATCTTCCGCAGCCCGCTGAAGGCCGACGAGCGCGCCACCGCGACCACCCCGACGATCAGCGCCGCGATCCCGCCGGCCTCGATGGCCAGCATGCCCGGCGTGATCTGGACCCGGTCGCCGAACACGAGGATGCCGAGGGCGATCCCGGCCAGCGGCTCGCCGGCCGCGATGGCGGGCAGCGAGGCGTGCAGCGGGGCCGCGCTGAACGCGTTCTGCATCAGCCAGATGCCGACGATGCCCGCGCCGACCAGGGCGTAGGCCGACCAGGTGGTGAACAGCACGGTCCACGAGTTGCCCTGCAGGCCGGTCAGGGTCTGCCGGGTCAGCGCGTCCTGGATGCCGAACACCAGGCCGGCGGCGAGGCCGGTGAGGGTGGCCCGGACCTGCCCCTGCCGCCGGTGCCCGATCACCACCGCGACGAACGCGACGCCCGCGATGATCGCCGCCGCATACCAGTGCGAGAGCGAGCCGAAGTCCAGGCCGATGGGCGTGATCGACCGGGACGCCGACACCAGGCCGACGCCGGCGATCAGGATGAGGGCGCCGATCACCTCGGCCGGCTTGACCGACTGGCGGGACATCGGGACGGCCAGCACCAGGGCCCAGATCAGGTAGGTGGTCAGCAAAGGCTCGACCACCGTCAGCTCGAGATGGTCGATCGACCAGGCCACCAGCAGGTAGCCCGCGATCATGCAGCCGATGCCGAGCAGCCACCGGGGCTTGCGCAGCAGGTCGGTCAGGATGCCCAGGTGCAGGTACCGCGACTCGGGCTCCTGCTCGGCGGAGTACTGCTGCAGGACGAACCCGACCCCGAGCAACAGGGCAGCCACCAGGGTGGTCGCGTAGTTGAGATCCAGGTCCACAGTGCTCTGTCTTCACTCGGGGCAAAGTGTGCAGTTATCAAGCACAACGTGCACTACTGACGGCTAGTTTCGGCTCGGCCGCAGTGACCTGGGCGCTGATGACGCTTCGATCGTACGCTAGCCCCCTGTAGTGCTCCTGCCGCCGCGCCGCCGGGCCGTTCGTGCCGCTGGGCTGGACATGATAGCGGCCCGCCCGATGTTATTGGCATCAATCTGCTGCCCGCGGCCCGGGCCGCGGGCCTGGCCTGGCGGCGGGCGGCCAGGGCCCGCCGTACAATCATGAGGTCGTCGGCAGGCGTGATTGCCATGGGAGAGGGTGCTGACATGGGGGACCATAAGAAGGCTTCCAGGAAACGGGCCGTCGGGACCCGCGAGCACGTCGTGGCGTACCTCGCCCACACCCATGAGCTCTTCGACCCGGCCGGGATGGCGAGCGGGCGGCTGGCCGCGGCGATCGGCTATCCCGGCTCCAGCGTGGCCTTCGCGCAGCTTCTGTCCGGCATGGAACGTTCCGGGCTAATCGAGCGCGAGGTACGCGGCAAGCGGACGTACCGGATCACGCTGGGTTCGGCTGCGGCTGCGGCTGCGGCTGCGGCTGCGGCCGGGGCCGGGGTCACGGGGCTGGCGGGGGGGCTCGGTCCGGATCACGGGCCAGGCGCGGGAGCGGGTCCGGCCGGGTTCGACTACGACGAGCTGGCCCGGCGGCTGCTGGCCCAGGTCGTTCGGCGGCTGGCGGGTACGGGGCCGGCCGGGACGGGGCCGGCCGGGACGGACGCGGAGCCCTCGGAGCTGGCCGCGTCGCGGGAGACGGTGGCCGGCCTGGAATACGAGCTGGCCGACGCGTGGACCAGGCACGGCAAACTGGCCGAGGAGAACGTCCGGCTGCGCGAGCAGCTCCGGGCCGCGGAGCGCTCGCTGGCACTGGCCCGGGAGAGCCTGCGCCGGCTGCCCGTGGCCGCCGACCTGGACCGCGCCGAGGTTCAGCTACTGCAGCAGCTGCTGGCCACGCCCGGCGACGCCGCGAGCGAGGCTGCGGCCCTGGATGCTGCGGTCCGGCCGGTGGGAGCCTAGGGCTCGCGAACGTTCGGCGTGTCGCGGACCGACCGTTCCCGCAGGTCGGGCAGGTGGCGGGGGCGCTCGCGGAGGGGGTACGGGGCCGGTGGGACGGTGAGGGTGGGGTAGAGGCGGGCGGCGTTGCCGGCCAGGACGGCGGCCAGGGTGGCGCCGGGGAGGCCGAGGGCGGCGACGGCGCGGACGTTCCGGGCCGTGCCGGGGACGCCGGGCCAGTCGGTGCCGAAGATCCACTTGCGGGCGAGCGCCGGGAGGTCGAAGCCGGCGTAGTAGTCCGGCAGCCGCTTGGGCGGCAGCCCGGCCAGGTCGAGCCAGACGTTGTCCCGGGCCAGCGCCATGCGGGCCGCGTCGGCGTACCAGTGGCCGCGGCCGCCGTGGGCCAGCACGAACTGGACGCCGGGGTAGGCGGCGGCGATCGCGTCCATCAGCTTGGGGTCCCCGGCCTCGGCCTGCGAGCCGGGGAAGATGCTCGGGCCGGTGTGCACGATCACCGGCACGCCGCGCTCGGCGCACAGGTCGTAGACCGGGTACATGTCGTCGCGGTCCACCCGGAAGGCGCCGTGCACCGGGTGCACCTTGACCGCGACGGCGCCCAGGCCCAGCTGGCGTTCGGCCTCGGCGGCGGGCGAGGCGTGCAGCCGCGGGTTCACGTTGGCCACCAGGCGGTACCGCCGCGGGTTGTGCGCGATGACCGGCAGCAGGTCCTCGACCGGCTGGATGCCAGTGGCTCCCGGGCTGTACTCGGCGAACAGCAGCGCGGCGTCGACGCCCTCGGCGTCGAGCAGCGCGTCCAGCCGGGCCGGGTCCGGGTCGCCGCCGACGTCGAACACGTCGCGCCACCCCGAATCCTGGCCGAACTTGACCGCCCAGTCCATCCACGCGGACGACACGGTGCTCAGCCTCGGTACGTGCATGTGGGCGTCCACCACCGCCAGGCCGTCGATCATCGCGCCCGCGTCCGGATCACCGGTTCTTGGGCTCCAGGAGCCGCAGCTCAGCGCGGTACCGGCGGGCGGAGGAGACGTACTGGTTGACCGCGCCGTCCACCCAGTCGCCGGACACGCCGGTCCTCTTGATCGTGGCCGGGACGCCGGCCGCCAGGGCACCGGGCGGGACCTCGAAGCCCTCGGGGATCAGGGCGGCGGCGGCCACGATCGCGCCGGTCCCGACCCGGGCCCGGTTCAAGGTGACGGACCCGGACCCGATCAGGCACCGGTCCTCCACCACGCAGCCTTCCAGGTGCGCGAGGTGCCCGATCACGCACTCGGCCCCGATCAGCGTGGGCCAGTCATGCGTGCAGTGCACGACCGTCCCGTCCTGCACCGAGGTACGCGCCCCGATCTCGATCCGGCCGTGATCCCCGCGCAGCACCGCGCCCGGCCACACCGAGGCCTCCGGGCCGATCCGCACCTGTCCGATGACGACCGCGTCGGGGTGGACGAAGGCGGCCGCGTCGATGTCCGGCTCGTACTCACCCAGGGCGTAGATCGGCACCAGCAAACCCTACCGTGCGGCTTCGGCGGCCAGATCGATGGCACCGAAGCGGTGCTGGTCCCACAGGTGCAGCGACGCCTGTTCGGGGTAGCTGGCGATGTCCGCCGGGTCGTCGAAGATACGGGTCAGCCGGCGGCCGGGGGCATAGAGCGGCCAGCCGGGGTCGCCGCTGGCGGCGAACGCGGCCCACTGCCGGCGCATCAGGTCGCCGAGGGCCACCGCGGCGGCGGGCGGCTCGGGGCCGAACAGCATCTGCCCGAGGGCCTGGAAGTTGCCGAATACCAGCGGCACGTCGATGGCGTGACAGGCGCCGAGGCCGCCCACGGCGGCCGGATAGCAGAACTCGTACAAGAACGTGCGGCCGCCCGCCGCGGCGTGCGCCTGGGCCAGGTGCAGGCTGGGCATCCGGAACAGCCAGTCGGAATGGACCAGCTCGAACAGCGTCTCCGGATCCGCGTCCGGGTAGGCGGCCCGGTAGGCCCCCTCGGCGTCGGTCGGCCCGCCTCCCTCGGGCCCGAGCCCGGCGAGCGCGTCGCTGGCCAGCTCGGCGGTGACCTGGCCGCGGAGCCCGTAGACCTGCATGAACAGCCGGTACTCGTCGCGGGTGTGCCCGGCGATCAGGTCGACGCCGCGGGCCGCCCCGGTGGCTACGGCCCGCCACGGCGCCACGGGCAGCACGTCCCCGTCGACCACCGGCGAGAACGGCGTGGGGGTGTAGGCGACCGGTCCCCAGCGCCCGACGTGCTCGCCGGGCCGCACCGCGTCGGCAGCGGCGGTGAGCCGGGCCGGGTCGGCGGCGGCAAAGGCCTCCGCGGTGGCGGGCAGCCCGGCCTGGACGGCGATCGCCGCGGTGATGTCGGCGGCCAGCCCGGGCGAGAAGAACGTGCTGGGCACGCTCTGCGCGATGGCCCGGCGGAACAGGCCGGCCGCGTCCGGCATGACCAGCAGGGCGGCGATCGCGCCGGCTCCGGCCGACTCGCCGAAGACGGTCACCCGGTCCGGGTCACCGCCGAACGCGGCGATGTTCTCCCGGACCCAGCGCAGCGCCGCGATCTGGTCCAGCAGCCCCCGGTTGGCCGGGACGCCGGGCAGGTGGGCGTAGCCCTCCACGCCGACCCGGTGGTTGAAGGTGACCAGGACCACGTGCTGGCGGGCCAGCGGCGTCCCGTCGTACCCGGGCAGGCTGGCCGAGCCCGCGCGGTACGCGCCGCCGTAGATCCACACCATGACCGGCAGCCCGGCCGCGCCCGGGTCGGGCGTGAACACGTTGACGGTCAGCCAGTCGTCCGGGTCGGCGCCCGGCGGGGCCGGCGGAGCCGGCGTCACCGCGTAGGCGGACTGCGGCGGCGGCGGACCGAACTCCGCCGCGTCCCGCACCCCTGCCCAGGGCCGCGCCGGGCGCGGCGGCGCGAACCGCAGGCCGCCGACGGGGGGCTGGGCGAACGGGATCCCGCGGAAGGCGGCGATGCCTGCCGCGTCGCGCCGGCCGCGGACCGGGCCGCTGGCGGTACGGACGACGGGCTGGGTCACGTCCATGGGCGCACCTTAGTCCTCTGCCTCCGGCTGGTCCGGCTGGTCCGGTACCGCCAGGTACAGTCAACCGCATGGCAGCCGACCGGCTCATCACATTCGAGGGCGATCTGGAGCCGGGCGAGGACTACGAGGGCGTGCGTTTCGCCGGCGCCACGTTCGACGACGCGGCCGCGGGCGGCTGCCACTTCCTGGATTGCCAGTTCGCAGGCGTGTCGTTCGGCGGGAGCCGGCTGCGGAAGAGCCGGTTCACCGACGTCCTGATGCGGGAGGTCCGGTTCTTGGCCACCGATCTGGCCGAAACCGGCTGGCAGGACACCACGCTGGCCGGCTGCGCGCTGGCCGGCGTGCAGGCCTTCTCGGCCGCGCTGCGCCGCGTGGTGTTCCGCGACGGCAAGCTGGACTCGGTGAACTTCCGCAGCTCCGTGCTCACCGACGTGACCTTCGAGGACTGCGTGCTGCGCGACGCGGACTTCGGCGGCGCCACCCTGCTGCGGGTCAGCTTCGCCGGCTGCACGCTGACCGGCGCGGACTTCACCAAGGCGGCCTGCACCGAGGTCGACCTGCGGGGCGCCCGGCTGGGCATCACCGCCGGGTACGAGTCGCTGCGCGGCGTCACCATCGACAGCGTCCAGCTCGTCGCCCTGGCCCCGTACCTGGCCCGCCACCTCGGCATCACGGTGGCCGACTGAAGGGACCGTCGCGGAGCGCCTTTGTCTTGCACCCGCCCATGCTCCGGCCGCAGGAGAAGAGTCGTCACGGCCTGCTCGGGGGCGCGGTGGGCGCCGCGCTCGGCGCGGGCACCGAGCCCGGGTGAAGACGACGGTGCCTGGCAGCGCTCAGGAGATCAGGCGCACCGCGTGGGCGAAGGCCTCGCTGCGGTCGCGGTAGTCACGGAACCGCCCGAAGCTCGGCGCGGCCGGGGACAGCAGCACCACCCCGTCCGGCCGGGCCCAGGCGAAGCCCGCCGCCACCGCCTCGTCCAGGCCGGGGCAGTCGGTCACGCTGATGCCCGCGGCGGCCCGTTCGATCTCGGCGCGGATGCGGGGCCCGCTGTCCGGCAGGGTCAGGACGCACGTCGGCGCGTCGCGGACGGCCAGGCCCGCAGCCAGCGGCGCGTAGTCGATGCCCCGGTCGTGGCCGCCCACGATCAGCGCGATCCTGCGGTCACCGAACGCGTCCAGCGCGGCCAGGGTGGGCAGCACGTTGGTGGACAGGCTGTCGTCGACGAACGTGACCCCGGCGATCGTCCCGATCGGCGCGAGCCGGCTGGGCAGCCCTTCGTAGCCTCGGGCGGCCGCGCGCAGCGCTGTGTCGTGCCCGGCCCCGGGCACGCCGAGGGCGGCCAGGCAACGGCGGGCGATCAGCGCGTTGCGCCGGTTGTGCCGGCCGAGCAGGCCGAGGGGCGCCATCCAGTCCGCGCCCGGGTCATCGTCCCGCGACACCCATTCCACCCGCGGCCCGAGCAGTCGTCCGCGCTGCCGCAGCGGCTCGCTGTCGCCGTTGGCCACGGTCAGGTCGGCCCCCGGCTGGGTGCACATGGACAGCTTGTCCCGGTAGTACTGCTCTACTCCCCCGTGCCAGTCCAGGTGATCCGGGTGCAGCGAGGTGACCGCGGTCACCGGCGGCGTGCACGGCAGGTCGGTGGCCTGGTAGCTGGACACCTCGATGACCCAGTAGTCGAAGTCGGTGTTCTCGGCCGGGTCATAGGGCACGACGCCGATGTTGCCTCCGACCAGGCACTGATAGCCCAGCCCGGTGAGCAGGTGCCCGGTGAGGGACGCGGTGGTGCTCTTGCCCTTGGTGCCGGTCACGCACAGGACCCGGTGCAGGTCCTGTTCGGCGAGCCAGAGGCCCAGGCCGCCGACCACCGGGATGCCGAGCCCTTCCAGCCGGGCCACCTCGGGCCGGTACCGGCTCAGGCCAGGGGTCTTGACCACCGCGTCGCAGCGTTCCAGGGCGGCCAGGCCGCCGTCGGCGGTGGCGAGCACGTCCGGATCGGCCGGGCGATCGTCCACCAGGACGGGCTCGATCCCCAGGGCGCGCAGCTTGCGCAGGTTGGCCTGGCCCTCACGGCCCAGGCCCCAGACGCCGACCCGGGCGCCGGGCAGGTCGGACCAGGAGAGTTTGGGCCGGGGATCGGTCATCGGTACCCGGCCGGGATGAAGTTCTCGCCGACAGGCTGCAGCATGGCGGCGGCGTCCGCGTCGGTGGGCGCGTCGGGCCAGCTGGCCACCTCGGCGGCCAGGTCTTGCAGCAGGCGGCAGCCGGCCCGGTCGTCCCGCCGCGCGGCCAGCAGGACCGCGGCCCGGCACTCGTTGACCTCGCCGACGCACTCGAACGGCTTGGCGCCCGCGCCGAGCAGCCCGCGGAACTTGCCCGCCAGGTCCGGGTTATCCAGCGGCTCGCCGGCCGGGGTGAAGATCCGCTCGAGGGTGGCGGCCGGCAGGAACGGCGCCAGGATCAGGTCGATGAAGCAGCACTTGTCGCACTGCCCGCACCAGTGATCGAGCCGCCGGGCCGGGTCGGTGTAAAAGGCCTTGTTGCAGCTGCGGAACGACCCGTGGTACGGCTCGAGGGCCGCGAACTCGCGTCCGACCCACAGCTCGGTCCGGTCCCGCAGCCAGGAGAAGTACTCGGGGCTTGCGGCGTTTTGCGCGAGCACGCCGCGGAAGGCGGCTTCGAAGTCGGCGCTCTTGGAGTACTGGTGGTTCACCGGGCGGCCCTGGTACTGCAGCGTCGGGATGGACGCCGACCACTCGTTGGACATGGCGACGGCGTCCCGGTTTTCCAGGACGGCGGCCAGCACCGCGATCGCGGACAGGATCCCGGTCACCGGCACGTGCCCGTTCAGGAAGCCGAGTTCGGCCGAGCGCAGCAGCTGCGGATCGATCTCCCGCCCGGCCCGCACCACCGGCAGCCCGGTGACCGCGGCCGGCTCCTCGATGGCCGCGAACCGGTCACCCGGCCTGCTCACCACGAACAGCGCGGCGTCGGCCAGCCGCCGGACCCGCTCGACGGTCACGATCGAGTCGATCCCGCCGCCGAACGGAATGAGCGCCCGCCCGGTAGCGGACGAGGGGCCGGGAGCCTGGGG
>Ga0335072_10009950_pt1 | contig 13704 bp, 11 predicted proteins | sample Lox_Sample_21_FD_206725 | JGI IMG/M metagenome (GOLD analysis project Ga0335072, IMG submission 206725) | Soil microbial communities from Loxahatchee National Wildlife Refuge, Florida, United States - Lox_Sample_2.1 | ecosystem: Environmental > Terrestrial > Soil > Wetlands | place: USA...
CAACCGGTATCTGGTACTGGCCGCGGAGCCAGTGCCCGACGTGGTCTGCCGCCGCCCTGGCGATCGACGCCGAGTCCGCGGCGGCCGCCAGTTCCCCGCGCCGCAGCGCGAGCTCGCCTGCCAGCTGGCGCAGCCCGGCCCGGTTGGTGTTCCGGGTCGGGGACAGCGCGAGCGCGTGCTCGAGAACCTCGCCAGCCTCGTCCCAGCGGCCGAGCGCAACCAGCGGCTCGGCCACGTTGATGGCCAGGAACGTGCCCGACGACCGGGCGAGGCCGTAGTCCTCGGCGCTGGAGATCCCGGCCCGCGCGACCTCCGCGGCGCGCTCGTGCTGACCCATCCCCTCGAGCACGTGGGATTCGTTGATCGCCGCCGCCAGCAGCGGCTCGTACGCACCGACGCGCCCGGCGATCGCGGTCGCCCGGCGGAGCATCTCCAGCGCGGCGTGATCGTCGCCCTCCCGCCACCGGAACACCGCAACGTCGCACAGCACCCTCGCCTCGATGGCGGCGTCCCCGGCCTGCTGCGCCAGCCGGAGCGCCTCCTCGACGGCCGAGACCGTCTCCGGGGCGTAGGGCGGGAGGACGTGCCTGGCCATGCTGATCAGCACCCGGGCACGCGCGGCGTCGGCCAGCCCGGGCGGCACGAGGTCGAGCGCCTTCTGAAGGTCGGCGCGCACGTGGGCGTCGGCGCCGCCGCCGTACTGCCGCGCCAGCGCCCTGGTGTCGAGCAACAGCGCCGCGCGGGCCGGCTCGGCGGCTGGGTCGATCTCATCGAGCGCGGCCGAGGCAAACGCCGCGCTCCGGTCGTTCTCGCCCGCCGTCGTGGCAACCCGGGCGGAAAGCTCGAGCACGCCCAGGTGACTCGCGCCGATTCGCTGCTGTGCGTCCGGCACCTTGTCCCACAGCTCCAGGACCCGGCCGAGCAGCGTGAGCTGCTCCGCATAAGCCAGTGCGCAGCCCGCCTGCTCCGCGGCGCGCCAGCTGCTGACCAGCGCCTCGATGGTGTCATGCGCCGCATACCAGTGGTGCGCCTGCTCGATCACGGCCCGGCCCGGCGGGACCAGGCCGGGATCGTCCCGCAGCGCGGCGGCGAACCTCGTGTGCAGCCGGGTGTGCTCGCCCGGCAGCAGATCGTCGACCATCGCCTCCTGGATCAGGCCGTGCCGGAACGCGTACCCGTCCGCGTCGGCGATCAGCACGTTCGCGGCGACCGCGGGCCGCAGCGCGCGGGACAGCGCGTCGTCGTCCAGCCCGGTGGCCGCGGCGAGCAGGCCGTGGCCGACGCGCTGCCCGCCCGCGCTGGCCGTCCTCAGCACCTCCTGGGTGTCCTCGGGCAGCCGCCGCGCCGCCACCAGCAGCAGCTCGCGAAGGGACTCCGGCAGCACTGAGAGCGTGCCGCCGGCGCAGTCGCACAGCAGTTCCTCGACGAACAGAGGGTTGCCGTCGGCGCGCGAATACACCCGGTCGGCGAGTGAGGGCTCCGGCTCGTGGCCGATGATGCGGGCCACCAGCTCGTCGGCGTGCAGCCGGTCCAGCCGGGGCAGGTCCATCCGCTCCACCCAGGCCAGCCGGGCGAGCTCGGCCAGCAGCGGCCGCAGCGGGTGGGTGCGGTGCATCTCGTCGGAGCGGTACGTGACGACGATCAGCACGCCGTCCAGCACCTGCTGCCGGCCGACGAGGAAGGCCAGCAGGTCCCTGGTCGAGCGGTCGGCCCAGTGCGCGTCCTCGATCAGCAGGACCACGGGCCCGTCATCGGCCAGGCGCTCGAGCAGCGCGAGCACCTGCTCGAACAGCCGGGCCCTGGCCACGATGTCGCCGGCGTCGCCCTCCGCCGCGCCGAACTCGGGCAGCAGCCGGGCAAAGTCACGGGTAACCCCGCCGGGCAGCAGCTCGGCCACCCCGTCGGGGCCAAGGTCGCGGACGAGATCACGCAGCACCGCGGTGAACGGCGCGAACGGCAGGCCGTCGGTGCCCAGCTCCACGCAGCCGCCGGTTAGCACCCGTGCCCCGGCCGCGCGTGCCCGCGCGGTGAACTCGCGCATCAGGCGGGACTTGCCGACGCCCGCCTCGCCGCCGATGAGCACGACCGACGGGCCACCGTGGCGGGACGGGCCGAGGGCGGCATCGAGCACCGCAAGCTGATCGGCGCGCCCGACGAGGACGGGGCTGGTTGTGCGCGGGGCCACGTCCTCAGGATGCCAGGAAACGCCGTTGCCCCGGGACGACGGGGATCCGCCGCCCGGGGCAATGGCCAGGCTGTCTCCGGATGTTGCGGTTTTCATGTCATGAGGCCCGGCCGCCAACCCGCTCGCGGGGCTTGGCACCGGCCCGCTCGGCGGCTCCCGCCGTGGACAGTGCCGAAGCCCACTGGTCTGGTGTGGCGTCGGCCGGGACCCGCTGCGCCGGCCCGGCGGCCGCCCGCCGCCTGGTCCACCACCGGGACCCGCCGGCCCTGGCCGCCCTGGCCCGGCGCCGCGGCCCGGCCTGCGCCGCCTCGCGGCTGGCCCGGCGGGCCTCGATCACCAGCTGGTCCGTGGCCGCCTGCTCGTGCCATTCCCGTATCCGGTCGGCACCTACAGCCGTGATGATCGAATACATCTTGCCCTCCTCGGTATCCGGGCCTTCCCTGACCCGGCACTATCGAGGTTCGCCGTAAGGCCCGGACCCGGGCATCGGGCAACTTCCCTATCTGCATCCCTAGGTTTGGCCTCAGCCAGGCCATCCCTGCCTTAGACACCGGCCGGCTCCTTAGGCAGCAGCTGCACCAGCCCGGCGAGGACGAGTTCGACGGCGATCAGGAAGATAAGGCAGCCGCGGAACGCGTGCGGCACACCCCCGCCGAGCGCCCCGTAGAACACGATCCCGATGAGCGCCACACCCAGGGCGTTGCCGACCTGCTGCACGGTGGACAGCACGCCGGAGGCGGGGCCCGCGTGCTGCGCGGAGACCCGGCGCTGATAGGCGGCGAACCGGGTGGAAGCGGCGCTCGGCCGGCTCGAGACCCTCGCCGAAGGCCCGGCGCGGCACCACGTCTCGGTCATGCGCAGTGCCCCCGACCTCGTCGAGGCCGCCGTCAGGATCGGCCAGCCGGGCCGGGCCGCCGTGCCGCTGGAACGGTTCGAGCGGTGGGCCGGACGGGCCCGCCAGCCGTGGACCGACGCGCTGGCCCTTCGCTGCCGGGCGCTGCTGGCACCCGACCCGGAGGCCGAGAGCCTGTACGTCGCGGCGCAGCTGTTCCTCAGCCCGCGGACGTGGGCTACCACCTGTACAAGGCGTACCCGAAGCTCGGCGTCGCGGCCCGGTCCGAGCTGCCGGACCTGCTCTACGATGAGCGCTAGGACCCTTTCCCTGCCCACATCGCGGCATGCGGCCGCCGGGCCGGGAAGCGCCCGATGGAGGCGCGATGGTAATCGAGATCACCGTTCCTGACGACTGGCCGCCCGCGTTAGCACTGGCCATCCGCTCGCTGTTCCAGCAGGCCGTGAACGGCGGGTACCCGCTGGTGACGTGGGCAAGGCCGGACGCCGACCCCGAGGCCGTCAAGGATGCGCTCGCCCGGATCCGGGCCATGATGGAGGAGTCCGGCCTAGCGGCGTAGCGGGTTCACCCCAGGCGAGCCGAGCCATTCATGGGGGCGGGGCCACCGAGGCGCGCTGGCGCAGGGTCATCGGCTCGCGGACCATCACGTCACCGGCCGGGTTTCCCTCGATGCGCGCGATCAGCGCGTCCACCGCCGCGGCCCCGAGCTCGGGCAGCGGCATGCACACGCTGCTGACCGGGACCTCGAGGAACGCCAGGCACTGGTCCTCGTCGAAGCTGACCACGGACATGTCTCCCGGCACCTCGACGCCCGCTGCCCGCAGCGCCGCCATGACCCCGAACAGCTGGGTGAGGTGCCCCACGCCGCACGCGGTCGGCCGCGGGCCGCGGCGCAGCATCTTCGTCGCCGCGTCCCAGCCGCCGTCCTCGTCCGGGGCCGCGTGCCGGACGGTGAGGTCGTGGCCTGCCGCCGCGCAGAGCCGGCGCGCGGCGGTGGCCCTGCGGTGCACCGTGTCCACCGTCGGCGGGCCGTCGATGAGCGCGAAGCTCCGGTGGCCGAGCCCGGCGGTGTGATCAAGGAACATCTGCACCGAGGCGGGCTCATCCATCACCACGTCGTTGCCGCGGTCGGGGCCGCGGCGGTTCACGTAGACGTGCGGCACCCCGGTCATCCCGTCCGCGTGTTCCGGGATGCGCAGCGGCGTGGCCAGCAGCAGGCCGTCGGCGCGGCTCTCCTCGACCAGGTAGCGGTAGTCGTCGGGCGGCTTCGGGTCCTCGGTCGGCTCCTCCGTGACCATGACGACGTAGCCGCGCTCGCTGGCCCGGCGCAGCGCGCCGCCCAGCAGCCGGGCCCAGCTCGGGTTGCGCTCCAGCGGCAGCACGAACGTGAGCGCCCCGGTGCGCTGCCGCTTCAGCGCCCGGGCCAGCGCGTTCGGGCGGTAGCCCTGCTCGCGCGCCGTGGCCAGGATCCGCTCGTAGACCTCCGGGCGGATGGACTGCGCCGGGTCGCCGTTGAGCACCCGGGACACGGTCGACACGTGCACGCCGACCGCCTCGGCGATGTCGACCAGGCGGGACGCGCGCCGCTGCCCGGCTGGCGGAGCCTCCGCGGGCGCGCTGGCCTGCCTGCCGGTGCCGTCCCCGGCACCGGCTGCGTCAGCGACCCGCGCCTTGCTCATGTGACGTCAGCGACCGTCCGGGTGAGCAGGATTGCGGCGCAGAACGAGCGGTACGTGGCCAGCGCGTTCTCGCCGTGGATGCGCAGCTCGCGCGGGCCGGTGCGGTCCACGCCGCGCGCCCAGCTGGCGGCCTCGGCGATGTCGGTGGTGCGCACCGACACCTCCAGCGTGGCCGACGCCAGCGGCGGCGGCGCAGCGCTGGCCGCGGCGGCGACCGCCTTCTCGGCGGTATCCCTGATCAGCGCGCAGGCCCGGGACGGATGCAGGCTGTGCGCGGCGGTCCGGCTGACCGGCTCCTTGACCACGGCCCCGTGCACCCCGGGGATCAGCTCGGCCGTCTCCTCGCAGGCGCACCGGTCCCCGGTCACGAGCACCACCGGCACCCCGTAGTGCGCGGCCACGAGCGCGTTGATCCCCGCCTCCCCGGTCACCACGCCGTCAAGCCGCGCCTCGACGACCACGCGCGGGCTGTAGGTGTGCGACAGCCCGGCCGGTGCGCCGACCGAACCGTGGTACGACACGAACAGCACCGCGTCGAAGCTGTCATCCAGGCCCTGCATCATGTACAGCGGCTTGTGGCTCCCGGAGATGTAGGAGGCCTCGCCCGCCAGCGCGCCCGGCGGCAGGTTGCGCATCGTGGAGTGGGAGTCGTTGACCACGACCTCGGTGGCGCCGCCGGCGACCGCGCCCTCGATGGCCGCGTTGACCTCGTCGAGCAGCAGCTTGCGCCCGGCCGCCGCCTGCGGGCCGTCCCCGACGCACTGCTCCCAGTCGACGACTCCGGCGGTGCCCTCCATGTCGCTGGATATGAAGATCTTCAAACCTGCCTCCGCTCCTCGGTGTGGAACGTCTCGTCGTCGGCCGTCATGACGCTGTAGGTGGAACCGGGCCTGGTCGACGCGCCGCCGTGGCGGCCGTCCGGCGTCAGGCACAGGGCCTGCAGCGGGGAGCGGAACTCGTCGGGCAGGTCGAGCGTCTGGCCGAGGGCCTCGGCACAGGCCTTCGCCGGGTCGCCGTCGGCCGCGAGCGCGTGAAGCACCGCTCGGGCGGTGACGCCGCGGATGGCCAGCTCGCCGCGGCCGGTGCAGGCGGCTCCGCCGATGGCGTTGTCGCAGTAGTTGCCCGCGCCGATGATCGCCGAGTCGCCAACGCGACCCGGGTACTTCCACGGGTACCCGCTGGTGCTCACGCCGACCGCCAGGTTACCCGCGGCGTCGAGGGCGAGCACGTTGACGGTGTCCCACGGCGGGTCGGGCAGCCCCAGCGCGGCGAGCCGCTCCAGCACCTGCTCGCGGTAGGCGCGCTCACCGGGGCCCGATCTGGCCGTCGCGGCCTCGATCCCGGCGGCGGACAGCCCGTCGCGCCATCTCTGCCGCGCCGCATCGGTCAGGGTGGGCCCGCGCTCGATGCCGACCTCGTCGGCGAACCGCTCCGCACCCGCGCCGACGAGCAGCAGGTGCTGCGGCAGCCGTTCGCAGACGGCCCGCGCGATCGAGATCGGGTGCGGGAACCCGGTGACCGCGGCCACCGCACCCGCCTGCCGGGTCGCCCCGTCCATCACCGAGGCGTCCAGCTCCACGTCGCCGAGCAGGTTCGGCAGTCCGCCGACACCGACGGTGTGGTTGTCCTCATCGGATTCCACGAGGCGGATGGCGGCCTCGATCGCGTACATGGCACTCATACCAGCTCGTAGCAGACTTACGCCCGCAGCCAGGCCAACCTCGCCCCGCTCGCTGGCAATCATGATTGGCGTGATGGCCGGTCCTCCTGATCCGTCTCGGGGTGCTATCGGTCAGCCTAGGGATCCCGTCGGCCCGAGCGCGATATCTGGCGCCTGATTGCCGACGAAACAAACCTTTGTCCTAGCTTAAGGGGCGGCGAGGCTGTAACGTCGCGCCCATGCGTTATGTGGTGCTTGGCTGCGGCGCGATCGGCGGCACCGTGGCCGCCGGGCTCGTGCGCGACGGCCACGACGTGCTGGTCAGCGACGCCGACCCGGCCGTGGTCGCGGCGATCAACGAAAACGGCCTGCGGATCGAGGGGCCGATCGAGAACTTCACCGTACAGGTGCCGGCGGTGCTGCCGGCCGACCTGCCGGAGCGGCTGGACTGCCCGGTCCTGGTCGCGTGCAAGTCGCAGCACACGGCGGCCGCAGCGGCCAGCCTGGCGGGCCGGGTGCACGGAGACGGGTTCGTGGTCTCGATGCAGAACGGGCTGAACGCCGACCAGCTCGCCGCCGTGGTCGGGGCGGAGCGGGTGGTCGAAGCGTTCGTGAACTTCGGCGCGGACGTGACCGCGCCCGGGGTCGTGCTGCGCGGCAGCCGCGAGACGTTCGTGATCGGCGAGGTCGACGGGACGATCTCGGACCGGGTGCGCGCGGTGGCCGCCGACATCGCCGACGCCAAGCCGACCGAAGACATCATGGGCTACCTGTGGGGCAAGGAGGCGTACGGGGCGATGCTGGCCGCGATCGCGGTCAGCGATTTGTCGATCGCGGACGGGCTCGAGGACCCCGCCTACACGCCGTTGCTGGTGGCCGTGGCCAGAGAGGTCCTCGACCAGGCGCCCGTCCCGCCGAAGGGCTTCGACGGGTTCGACCCGGAGGACCTGGAAGGATCGCTCGCGCCGCTGGTCGTGTTCAACCGGCGCTCGGCCAAGACCCACTCCGGGATCTACCGTGACCTGATGGTGCGGCACCGGCCGACCGAGGTGCCGGCGCACCTCGGCGGGCTGAAGGGCCCGATGCTGCGCCGGGTGGTCGAGCTGATCGGCGAGATCGAGCAGGGCAGGCGGACGTGCGAGCGGTCCAACCTCGACCTGCTGGCCACCTACGAGCGCCTGGAGCGGCTCGGCCGCCCGCTGAACGCGGTCGCGTCGGTGATCGGCGCGCCGCGGCGCGCGGCCGACGGGCCGCTGGCCGGACGGCCGGTGGGCATCAAGGACATCATCGCGGTGGAGGGCACGGCGACCCGCTGCGGCAGCCCGGCGAGCGATCCCGAGCCGGCCGCCGAGGACGCGGAACTGGTGCGCCGGCTGCGCACCGCCGGGGCCGAGGTGTTCGCCACCACCCAATGCCTCGAGTTCGCGGCTGGCCATGCCAACCCGGAGATTGGCGACACCCGCAACCCCCACGACCTGTCCCGCACCTCGGGGGGTTCCTCGGGCGGCTCGGCGGCCCTCGTCGCCGCGGGCGTATGCGACCTCACGATCGGCTCCGACACCGGCGGGTCGATCCGGATCCCGGCGGCGTACTGCGGCGTGGTGGGGCTCAAGCCGACCTACGGCCTGGTGCCGGTCGGCGGGGTGTTCCCGCTCTCGCACTCGTGCGACCACGTTGGCACGCTGACCGCCACGGTGGCCGGGGCCAGGGAACTGCTCGCGGTGACGGCCGACCGGGCCGACCTGATCGGCCTGGCCCAGCCGGAGGACCTGGTCGGCCCCGTGGACGTCGGGCACCTGGCCGACCTGGCGAGCCTGGCAGACCCCGCCGACGTGGCCGACCTGGACGATCCGTCGGGCGCGGCCGGGCCGCCGGAGACCTACACCGTCGGCGTGCTGACCGCCCAGCTCGCCGACCCCTCGGTCACCCCCGAGGTGCGCGACGCGGTCCGTGGCGCGCTCGCACGGCTGGAAGCCGCGGGCTGGGAGCTGCGCGAGCTGACCGCACCCTGGCTTGACGAGCTCCCCACCTGGGAAGAAGTGATTTCGGTGATCGTCGCCAGGGAGGCATCGCTGGTGCACTCGGCACGGGATCAGAGCCGGTACGCCGAGGGCACCCGGGCGCTGCTCAGCTACGGCGCCTCGATCGGCGAGGACCGGTACGCCGAGGCGTCCCGGCGGCGCGACGAGCTGATCGACGCAGTCGAGGAGAGCCTGGACGGCGTCGACGTGCTCGCGGGGCCGACCGTCGGCTACCAGGCGCCCGAGGAGGACCCGCCGTTCGGCACCGGCGACGACGATAGCGCCGAGGGCCGGTTCACCGGGCCGTACAACCTCACCGGCCACCCGGCGATCTCGATACCCGTGCCCATCTCCGGCCTGCCGGCCGGCCTTCAGCTCGCCGGCCGGCGCGGCCAGGACCTCGCGCTGCTCCGCGTCGCCGCCGCCGCCGAGGCTGTGCTTGCCCCAACGATGCTCGCCCCCTCAACGACGAAGGAGAGCTGAACCCATGCCCACGACGGTGACCCGGCGCACGATCGACCTCGCCGGCCTCGACGTCCCGCTGGTCGAGGCGGCCGGCAGCGAAGACGGCCCGCTGCTCACGGTGATCTCGGGCGTGCACGGCTGCGAGTACGCGTCGATGGAGGGCGTCCGCCGGTGGACCCGCAGCCTGGAAGGCCGCGAGCTGCGCGGCCGGGTCCGGGCGGTGCCGGTGCTCAACCTGCCCGCGTTCCACGCCCGCACCCCGTTCGTCGTTCCCGACGACGGCAAGAACCTCAACCGGTGCTTCCCCGGCGACCCGGCCGGCACGCTGGCCGACCGGCTTGCCTACGCCGCGTTCACTCAACTCATCACCGGTTCCGACGCGTACATCGACGCGCACTGCGGTGACATGGTCGAGGCGCTGGAACCGTTCGCGATGTACCACGCGGGACCCATCGAGGACCAGGCGCGGCAGATGGCCGTGGCGTACCGGATGCCCTACGTGATCAGGGAGGAGCCGCGGCCGGACCCGAGGCTCGGCGGTCTGTCGAGCGGGGCGGCGACCGAGATCGGCGTGCCCGCGATCACCGCGGAGTCCGGCGAGTGCGGCCTGGTCCAGGAGGAGGCCGTCGCCCGGCACGTCCGCGGGCTCAACGGCGTGCTCGCGCTGCTCGGCATCGCCGACCTGCCCGAAGGCACCCCCGACCCCTCGCCCACCCAGCTCAACCGCTTCGACTGGATGCGCACCGAGCGCGGCGGGTGGTGGGCGCCGGCGGTCACCACGGGCGAGTCGGTCTCCGAGGGCCAGGTGATCGGGACGGTCAGCACGCTGGACGGCTCGCAGGTGCTGGAGACGATCACCGCGCCAGCGGACGGCGTGCCGATCTTCATCACCAGCTCCCCCGCCGTCGCCGACGACGGCCTGCTGCTCGGCCTCGGCATCGCGTAGCCGCGGCTAGGTCGCCAGCGACTCCAGGAAGGACGGGAGCAGCCCGCCGGGATCCTCGACGGCCGCCGAGCCCGCCGTCATCAGCTCGCTGGCGGTCCTGCGCCGGTAGATGAGTTCACGCCAGGCGCGGACGGTCCCGACGAAACGCACGTCCCAGTCCTCGGGCTCGCCCGGCTCCATGGCCAGCGACGCGCCATCGGCGCTGACCGTCCAGTGCCGCGGCTCGGCGTCGGTGACCTCGACCGACACCACCACCGCCGAGCCCGTGGCGCGGGGCGCGTAGGCGTCCTTCAGCGCGCCAGCCAGCCAGCCGAGTACCTGCGACGGGTCGAAGCGCTCCTCCAGCGTGTCGTAGTCGATCTCTGCCGTGCCCGCCTGCCGCCGGGCTGGCGAGACCCTCGCAAAGTCGCCCCGGCCCCGGAACGTGACCAGACCCGACTGGTCCACGCGGCCCTCCAGGCTCACCATCACCGCGCGCTCGGTGACGGAGTCGGCCCGCGCCCGGATCGTGATCGCCGTCAGCGTCGGCGTCGGCGCGAGGTAGTCCACCGTCAGCTGGCGCGTAACCGCCGGCCTGCCCTTCTGCTGCGCGGCCACGAAACCCATGACGTGATCTGCTAACGCGGCGAGAAACCCGCCGTGAGCAATCGCCGGAGCGGCCTGGGCGGCGCCGGGCACCTCGAGGCGCACAACGGCCTGCCCGTCCTCCCAGTCGATCTGGACGTCCAGCACGCCGGAACCGGGCCCGTTCGCCGCGATCCAGCCAATCGAGTTGTTGTAGCGCATGCACACCTTCTCCGGCTCCGGCCCGCCCGATGTCAACCCCAAAAACCAACAAATCCGGGGTGCAGGGCTGAGGACAACTTAGGCGTTCTGTCCCCAATAGCGCTGATAGCGTCCTGAACCGGAGGCGCTGCGGCTCGAGCCGCCGGGGGCAAGCAAGGAGAGCTCCCCGGATGCACCCACCGGCTCGGAAGGCCAATGCGACCCTCGCGGTCTGCGCGCTTGTCGCGGGGTTCTGCGTCACGCTCGGTGTGCTGACCGTGGTGCGGAGCGGGCTCGCCACTGCCACCCGCGGCAGGGGCGCGATCGTCGTGCCGGGAACGGCTACGCCCGCGGGGAGGATGGCCGCTGGCCAGCCCTCGGCCGCGGCGCTCGACGCCCAGTGGCTCGCCTACTCCGACCGTTCCACCTGCGCCGACTGGGCGGGGGGCGACGGGGTCTCGGCGATCAGGCTGAGTTCCTCGCAGGTGGCCTGGTTCTTCGCCGACACCTACCTGGGACCTGCGGGCCCGACCATCGGCTTCTCCCACCTGAGCGGGTTCGTGCACAACTCGGTGGTGGTCCAGACCGCGGCCGGCCGCCGGTCAACGCTGGTGACGCTGACCGGCGGCGGTGCCTGCGGCAGCCCCGGCGACCCCGGGCCCGGGGCCCAGTCCGTGGTGCAGCCGACCGGCGCCGCGGCGGGCGACCGGGACTGGGACGCCGACGGGATCCGGGTCGGCGCCGTGGTGCTGAAGTTCTACACGGCCTACCGGCGGGGGACGATCCCGTTCATCCCGGTCGACACGACCATCGCCAGCTTCCCGGTCAGCCAGCTCAGCGCGGCCGGGGACGGCCCCGCGTACGGCGAGGTGCTCCGCCCGGCGCTGACGCAGCTTCCGTCGTACACGCCGCCCGGTGGCGGAACGCCGATCGTGTGGGGATCCGCGCTGCTGCAGGACGGTGGCACCGTGTTCGTTTACGGCTGGCAGAGCCCCGACCCGGACAGCGCGCTGCGCGAGCTGTACCTGGCCAGGGTGGCCACCGCCCGGCTGGCCGATTTCGGGGCGTGGCAGTTCTACAGCTCCGGCCAGTGGGTCGGCGCACAGGACCTCGCCGAGCCCATCGAGCCCTCCAGCCAGGGCCTCGACGTTCCGTCGGGCTTCAGCGTGCTGCGGATTTCCGGGCGGTACTGGCTGATCCAGGCGGCGGGCGCCGGGGACCCCGACATCGACGCCTACCCCGCGGCCAGGCCGTGGGGGCCGTTCAACTGGAACCGGGGCATCGTGCTGTACCGGGCGCCCGGCATCGGGCTCAGCGCGGCCGACGACTACCGGATCATGTACGAGGCCAGGGCGGAGCCCGCCCTGTCCACCAGCAAGTCCCTGGTGATCAGCTACAACGTGAACTCCGAGGCGGTGACCGGCGCCTGCCTGGCGATGGCGAAGTTCACCAACGCGATGAGCCAGCCGCGGTTCATCACGGTGCCCATGTCCGCCTTTGGCGGGGCTGGCCACCGCGCGCGCGGAGGGCTGGGGACCGGCGCCCCGCCGCACTATCCGGCGATCACCCAGCAGGACCCGTCGGAGTGGTTCAGCTCCTGGTCCTTCCCTGACGGCTGCCCGCCGGTGCCGGCGGTGTCCGGCGTCACCGCGCAGGCCGCCCACGGCGAGGCCCGGCTGAGCTGGCCGTCCGCCGGGATCGGCATGCGGTACCGCGTGTACCGCCAGACCGCGTCGGGATGGGTCAGGGTGAGCACGGTCTGGCCGGCCCAGATCACGGTCACCGGGCTGGCCAGCGGCAGCTCGCAGGAGTTCGAGATCGTGCCGGTGAACGTCTATGCGAATACCGGGCAGGCCGGGTACATCACGGTGCGCGTCCCCTGACCGCCCGGGACGGCGGCCTCTGGCGCGCCGGGCGCCGTCGCTGCCGTGCGGCAGCGCAGATCCTGGCACTGTTATTACCAGTAAAAGTCTGCCCGGTTTACTAGTTCCTGCTCGTGGCAGGATGGGCTCGTGAGGACTGCCAAACCAGCCACCAGCGCCGTGCGGCTCCGGGTCAACGGCGAGACCCACGCGCTGACCTTGGATAACAGGACAACTCTCCTCGATGCGCTGCGCGAAACCATCGGCCTGACCGGATCGAAGAAGGGCTGTGATCACGGCCAGTGCGGGGCGTGCACGGTCCTGCTCGACGGCCGCCGGGCCAACAGCTGCCTGCTGCTCGCGGTCGCCGTCCAGGACGCGGAGATCACGACCGTCGAGGGGCTCGCCAGCCCGGACGGCACGCTGCATCCGCTGCAGCGGGCGTTCGTCGAGCGGGACGCCCTGCAGTGCGGCTACTGCACCCCGGGCCAGATCTGCTCGGCGGCGGGCGTGCTCGCCGAGGCGGCCGCCGGCTGGCCGAGCGCGGTCTCGGCCGCGCGCGACGGAGAGCCGGCCGGCCTGGACGCGGCCGAGGTGCGGGAGCGGATGAGCGGCAACCTGTGCCGCTGCGGCGCGTACGTCAACATCGTGGCCGCGATCCTGGACGCCGCGGCCGCCACGACCGACGGGGGGACCAGATAGTGCAGCCGTTCGAGTATCAGCAGCCGTCCGACGCGGCGGGCGCGGTCGCGACCGTGGCCGGGACCGAGGGTGCGGTGTTCCTCGGCGGCGGCACCAACCTCGTCGACCTGATGAAGCTCGGCGTGGAAACTCCTGATCTGCTCGTCGACGTCACCCGCCTGCCCATGGACGGGATCCAGCGGACCGGCGAGGGCGGCCTGCGCATCGGCGCCGGGGTGCGCAACAGCGACCTGGCCGTCGATCCGCGCGTTCGTGCCGAGTACCCCGTGCTGTCGCAGGCGCTGCTGGCCGGCGCCTCCGGCCAGCTCCGGAACATGGCCACGGTCGGCGGGAACCTGCTGCAGCGCACCCGGTGCCTGTACTTCCAGGACGTCACCAAGCCGTGCAACAAGCGGCGGCCGGGCAGCGGCTGCCCGGCCCGGACCGGCGACCACAGGAACCTCGCCATCCTCGGCGGCTCGGAGCACTGCATCGCCACGCACCCCTCGGACATGGCGGTCGCCCTCGCCGCGCTCGGCGCGATCGTGCACATCCAGGGCGCCGCGGGAGCGCGAGCCGTGGGCCTG
>Ga0335072_10009951_pt1:0-10000 | contig 13702 bp, 8 predicted proteins | sample Lox_Sample_21_FD_206725 | JGI IMG/M metagenome (GOLD analysis project Ga0335072, IMG submission 206725) | Soil microbial communities from Loxahatchee National Wildlife Refuge, Florida, United States - Lox_Sample_2.1 | ecosystem: Environmental > Terrestrial > Soil > Wetlands | place: USA...
TTGCTCGAGGACTCCGTGCCCGCACCCGCGCGGCCCGTGGCGGTGATCCCGATCGGCCAAGAGGCGGAGGCGGCGGCGCAACGCATCGCGCGCGATCTGCGTTACGCGGGGGTGGCGGTCGAGCTCGGCTTCCGCGGTAATCTGAAGCGGCGCCTGCAACGCGCGGACAAGCTCGGCGCGCGCGCGGCGATCCTCTTGGGCGAGGACGAGCTTAAGCGCGGCAGCGCCACGCTGCGCGATCTCGACAGCGGCGCGCAGACCGAGGTGCCGCTCGGCGCCCTCGTCGATCGCCTGGCACGGGAGCGATAGCGAACCATGGCCGGCGGCGCATCTGCGCCGGCCCAATACGTCGTGGTCGGCGCCAATCATCGGTCGAGCAGCGTCACCCTCCGCGATGCCATCTTCGTCGAGGATGGGGCGGCGCCCGCGTTGCTGCGCGCCCTCATGGGCGCCGGCTTCGAGGAGGCGCTCCTGCTTTCGACCTGCGACCGGGTCGAGATCCAGGGACGGACGCGCGATCCCGAGACCGCGCGCGCGGCCGTGGCCCGGGCGCTTGGCGCGCATGGCGGGGTCGAGCCCCAGTCGCTCGCGGCGTCGCTTTATCTCGAGACGGGCGCCGCGGCACTCAAGCACATGTTCGCGGTGGCCGCGTCCCTCGACAGCGCGGTTTTGGGCGAGCCCCAGGTCCTGGGCCAGGTCAAGGCCGCGCATCGCCTCGCGCGCGACGCGGGCACGGTCGCGAGCGCGCTCGAGGCCGCGATCCAGGCCGCCTTTGGGGCGGCGAAGCGCGTACGCAGCGAGACCGCGATCGCCCAGGGCCCGGTCTCGATCGTCGCTTCGGCGGTCGAGCTCGCGCGCGAGGTTCATGGCGATTTGGCGCCGCTTGCGGCCTTGCTGATCGGCACCGGCGACATGGGCCAGCTCATGGCCGAGGAGCTTCAACGCGCGGGCCTCGGCCAGGTCCTGGTCGCCGCCCCCAAGCTCGCGCGCGCGGCCGAGCTCGCGCGCCAGCTCGGCGGCCATTTCGCCGATTTCGAGACGCTCGCGGCCCGGCTCACCGACGCCGACATCGTGATCGCCTGCGCGGGCTCGGGGCGCTATCTGGTGACCCAGGAGATGATGGAGCAGGCGTTGAAGCGGCGCCGGCGCCGGCCGGTCTATCTCATCGACCTCGGCGTGCCGAGCGACGTCGAGCCGGGGGTGAACCGGGTCGACGACGCCTATCTCTACGATCTCGCCGATCTCGAGCGCTCGGCGCTCGCGGGCCAGGCGGGGCGCGCGCAGGCGTCGGACGCCGCCTGGCGCATCCTCGACGAGGAGCTCGCGTCCTTCCAGCGCCACCGCGCCGAGCGCGAGGCCGTGCCGGCGCTCGTCGCCTTGCGGCGCCATTTCGAATCCCAGCGCGAGCAGGTGCTGGCGCAGGCAGCGGGGCTGGATGCGGCCGAGGCGACGCGGCTCCTGGTCAACCGGCTCCTCCACGAGCCGTCCGAGGCGTTGCGCGCGCTCGCGGCCGAGCTGGGCGACAGGCGCGCGCGCGCCGAGGCGGAGGCGCTGCTGCGGCGCCTGTTCCGGCTGCCGCCCGATCCGTCCGGCTCGAGCCCCGACAAGGAGTGACGCGACCGTGAGTTTCGATCAAAAGCTCGATACCATCGTGAGCCGCTACCGCGAGATCGCGGCGAGCCTTTCGGGCGGCGGGCTCGACACGCCGTCGCTCACGCGCCTCTCGAAAGAATATGCCGACCTGACCCCCGTGGTCGCGAGCATCGACGCGCTCAAGAAGATGACCCGCGAGCTCGCCGATCTCGATTCGCTGATCGCCGACCCGAAGGCCGATGCCGAGATGCGCTCCCTCGCCGAGGCCGAGCAGCGCGAGCTCAAGGCGCGCTTGCCCGATCTCGAGAAGACGCTCCAGCGCATGCTGCTGCCCAAGGACGCGGCCGACGAAAAAAGCGCCATCCTCGAAATTCGCGCCGGCACCGGCGGCGAGGAAGCGGCGCTGTTCGCGGCCGATCTGTTCCGGATGTATCAGCGTTACGCCGACCTCCATGGCTGGAAGGTCGAGATGCTCGACCTCAGCGACACCGGCATCGGCGGCTACAAGGAGGTGATCGCGTCGATCTCGGGACGCGGCGTGTTCGCGCGCCTCAAGTTCGAATCGGGCGTCCATCGCGTGCAGCGCGTGCCCGCGACCGAGGCGAGCGGGCGCATCCACACTTCGGCGGCGACGGTCGCGGTGCTGCCCGAGGCCGAGGAGGTCGACGTCCATATCGACGACAAGGATCTGCGCATCGACGTGTTCCGCTCGAGCGGCCCGGGCGGCCAGTCGGTCAACACGACCGATAGTGCCGTACGCATCACCCATTTGCCGACCGGCATCGTCGTGCAGCAGCAGGACGAGAAATCGCAGCACAAGAACAAGGCCAAGGCGCTCAAGATCCTGCGCGCGCGCCTCTACGAGGCCGAGCGCGAGAAGCGCGAGGCGGAGCGTGCCGCCGCGCGCAAGAGCCAGGTCGGCACCGGCGACCGCTCGGAGCGTATCCGCACCTACAATTTCCCCCAAGGCCGGGTCACCGATCACCGCATCAATCTGACGCTTTACGATCTCGACCGGGTGCTCGCGGGCGATTCCCTCGACAAGCTGATCGACGCCCTCATCGCCGAGGACGAGGCCGCACGGCTTGCAGAGCTGCCATGAATAAAATGCAAACCGATGGCTCGGCCGTTGCCGCGCGCGCGTTGAGCCTCGCCGACGCGATCGAGAGCGCTACGGGTCGCTTGGCCGCGGCGGGCATTCCGCGCGCGCGCTTCGAGGCGATGCTGCTGATGGAAAGCGCCATCGGGCTCGGGCGCGAGTGCTTGCTCGCCGAGCCCGCGCGGGCCCTCACGCAAGAGGAAACGGCGCGCCTCGAGGCCTTGGTCGAACGCCGCGCGCAACGCGAGCCGATGGCGCAGATCAGGGGAATGCGCGAATTCTGGAGCCTCGATTTCGCGGTCTCGCGCGCGACGCTGATCCCGCGGCCCGAGAGCGAAACCCTGATCGAGGGGGCGCTCGAGCGCGTCGCGGACCGAAATGCCGCCCTGCGCATCCTCGATCTCGGCACCGGAAGCGGGTGCCTCCTTTTGGCACTGCTCGCCGAATTGCCGCGCGCAAGCGGCCTCGGCATCGACAAGAGCGAGGCGGCATGCGGGATTGCGCGCGACAATGCGCGCCGTCTCGGGCTCGAGGCGCGCGCCCGGTTCCAAACCGCCGATTGGACGGCGCCCGGATTCGGGGATGAAATCCGCGCCGCCGCATCCCATATGAAGAACGAGGCCGAAACGCACGCGGGCGCCGTGGTGCGCTTCGACCTCGCGATCTCCAATCCGCCCTATGTCGCCGACGCCGAGATCGAGGCGCTCGAGCCCGAGGTGCGGGATTACGAGCCGCGCGCGGCGCTCGCGGGCGGAAGCGACGGGCTCGATGCGTATCGGGCGCTGGCACCGCTCGTTCCCGCACTCCTTGCGCCCAAGGCCGTGGCGCTCTTCGAGATCGGCGCGGGCCAGGGACGCGAGGTCGAGGCGATCATGAGGGCTTCCGGGCTCGGTTCCACCGGCGTTTGGCGCGACCTTGCCGGGATCGAGCGCTGCCTTGGCTTCGCAAGCCCTTGACAAACCTGTCGGGGACGCTAGGGAGCGCGTCCGGGAGGCCGCAAAATGGGTAGCGTGGGGGACGGCTTTCTGCTATGAGGGATTCGGCGCGTTTGGAAGCGCGCAACCAAATCAGACAACAAGCCCGGTCGAGGTCGCGTCGTGAGGACACTGAGGGGTGTCCGCGAGCGGGCTCCGCAGACAAACTGCGAGTATCGAAGAACGAGCGCAACGGAACCGTAATTTCAACATCGATGTGATGGTGCGATGAGACCAGGTCCCAACGCAAAAAGATCGCGCGGGCGCGGCAATGGCGGCCCGGGCGGAAACATGGGCGGCAACAACATGGGCGGCGGACGGCGCCAGAACGTGCCGCTTCGCCTCCAGACGATGGACTCGAGCGGGCCGACCGGAAAGCTGCGCGGCAACGCCTACCAGCTCCACGAGAAGTATCTCGGCCTCGCGCGCGACGCCCACTCCTCGGGCGACCGCGTCGCCGCCGAGAACTACTTCCAGCATGCGGAGCACTACTACCGCATCATCAACGCCTCGGGCGGGCAGACCTCGCGCCACGATTTCGACGCCTTCGAGAACAGCGACGGCGAGCAGCCCGAGATCCCGCAGAACTATCAGCCGAACGGCGGTCAGCCGCAGCCCTACAACCAGCCCTACAATCAGCCCAACGCGCCGATGCACGGCCAGCCGCAACCGCAGCCGCAAACGCACGGCCAGCCTCACGGCCAGCCGCAATATCACGGCAACAATCACGGCCAGGGCGGCCAGGGCAACGGGCCGGCACACGGGCCGGGCCCGAACGGCGGCCAGCCCTCGGGCGGCAATCAGCCGCAGCCTTCGGGCAACCCGAACGACCGCAACGACCGCCAGCCTTACTGATCGAATTTTAGTATCGAGCTTGAACTCGTCGCGCGCGTGAGCGCGCCGGCGTAGCGGTCGAGCGCGCGTCTCAGCCCGCGCGTTCGAGCCGTGCCGCGGGCCGCATCGCGACCTCGGTCCGGAACGCCTCGAGCCAGCGCCCCGCCGCGGCGCGTCCCGCCTCCGCCAAATGCCGCATCAGCGCCGCGTCCGGCTGGAGCCGGCTCGATTGATCGAGCCGCGCCATGGTCGCGTCGTCGGCCACGGTGTGGAGGCGGAGGCGTCGCAGGCGGCGGCCGAGCGCATCGGGCGCGTCGCTCTCGCCGCTCATGGCGCCGAGACGCTCGACGATCTCGAGCTCGCGCTTCAGCGGCGATTCGAAGGCGATCCGGCTCAGCCGCGTGCGGATCGCCTGCGGGTCGGTCGGCACACCCTCCTCGCGCGTCGGGTTGACGCGCACCAGCACGAGATCGTCCGCGAGCCCGAGCTCGACCAAGGGCAGGATCGGCGGATTGGCGGTGAAGCCGCCGTCCCAGTAATAGCCGTCCCCGAGCTTGACCGCCTGGTTGAGCGTCGGGAGACACGCCGAGGCGAGCAGCACGTCGGGCGAAAGCTCCTCGTTCGCGAAAATGCGCCCGGCGCTGGTCTCGACGTTGGTCGCGGCGATCAGGAGGCGCAACGCCTTCCGGCCGCGCAGGCGCTCGAAGTCGACGAGATCGACCAGCACGTCGCGCAGCGGGTTCAAGCCGAGCGGATTGAACTGATAGGGCGAGGCGAAGCGCATCAGGAGATCGAGCGCCGAGTTCGGGAACGCCCATTCGGCGTTCCAGGACGGCGCCACATGCTCGAACGGATCGGGCCGGCGCGGGATGAGCCGCGCAAGCGCGCTCACCCGATGCCAAAGCGCGCTCAACTTGGCGCGCGCGGCGTCCGGCCCACCCTCGACCAGGCCCGAGGCGAGGACGGCGGCGTTGAGCGCCCCGGCCGAGGCGCCGCTCGCGGCCACGAGGCGCAGCCCCGGCTCGGCGAGGAGACGGTCGAGCACGCCCCAGGTGAAGGCGCCATGGGCGCCCCCGCCCTGGAGCGCCAAGGCAATGGGCGGCAGCGGCGTCGCGCGCGTGGAGAAGCGCGCCACGTTGGCCGCCGCCGTGCCCGTGGCGGGCACCTTGGGGGCCTTCGAGCGGCGGGCCATTTCGCTCAGGCCCCGAACCCGGCTTTGCAGCGCGCGAAACATGCGCGCGAGGGGCAAGGCGACCCGGACAAGACTGTTTTGCATTGCGTCATACTCTCACTAACCCATTGGCTAAGACAAATGAATTTATTGTGCAATGCGATATAAGCCGGGTTTGGAGCGATTCCAAGGGCCGATCCGCGACCTTTTCGGCACCCCCGCCGGCCCTTGAGGAATGACCTCCCCGCCGCCATATAGCCAGAGCGGGCGCCCATCAGGGGCCCGCCCATCCGGCCGCCCGACGACGGGGGCCCGAAGAAGGGGATGCCGATCCATGGATCTCGAGAAATACACCGAGCGCGCGCGCGGTCTCATTCAGGCCGCGCAGACCTTGGCTCTCCGCACCGGACATCAGCGCCTTTCGCCCGAGCACCTGCTCAAGGTCCTGCTCGAGGACAAGGAGGGGCTGGCGGCCAATCTCATTCGCGCCGCGGGCGGCGACCCCGCCGCGACCCTCGAGCGGATCGAGCGCGAGCTCGAGAAGCAGCCGAGAGTCGAGGGCAGCGGTGCCGGCCAGGTCTATCTCTCGCCCGAACTCGCGCGTGTGTTCGACCAGGCCGAGAAGGTTGCGGACAAGGCGGGCGACAGCTACGTCACCGTCGAGCGTCTGTTGCTGGCACTCGCGCTTGCGACCGGGACGCCGGCGGCGGCGCTCAAGGCCGCGGGTGTGACACCCCAATCCCTCAATCAGGCGATCGAGCAGGTGCGCAAGGGCCGCAGCGCCGACAGCGCCAATGCCGAGGGTGCGTACGACGCGCTCAAGAAATACGCGCGCGACCTCACGCAGGACGCGCGCGGCGGCAAGCTCGATCCCGTGATCGGGCGCGACGAGGAAATTCGGCGCACCATCCAGGTGCTCGCGCGCCGCACCAAGAACAACCCGGTCCTGATCGGCGAGCCCGGCGTGGGCAAGACCGCGATCGTCGAAGGCCTGGCGCAGCGCATCGTCAAAGGCGACGTGCCGGAGGGCCTTAAGGATAAGCGCCTCATGGCGCTCGATTTGGGCGCGCTCGTCGCGGGCGCCAAGTTCCGCGGCGAGTTCGAGGAGCGCTTGAAGGCCGTGCTCGCGGAGATCGGCGCCGCCGAGGGCGAGATCGTCTTGTTCATCGACGAGCTGCACACGCTCGTGGGCGCGGGCAAGGCCGAGGGGGCGATGGACGCCTCCAACATGCTGAAGCCGGCCCTCGCGCGCGGCGAGCTCCATTGCGTGGGGGCCACGACCCTCGACGAGTATCGGAAGCACATCGAGAAGGACGCGGCGCTCGCGCGCCGGTTCCAGCCGGTGTTCGTCAACGAGCCCAATGTGGAGGATACGATCTCGATCCTGCGCGGCCTGAAGGAGCGTTACGAGCTCCATCACGGCGTGCGCATCACCGACGGCGCCATCGTCGCGGCGGCGACGTTGTCCAACCGCTACATCACCGAGCGCTTCTTCCCCGACAAGGCGATCGACCTCATCGACGAGGCGGCGAGCCGGCTCAGGATGGAGGTCGATTCGAAGCCCGAGGAGATCGACGAGATCGACCGGCGCGTGATCCAACTCAAGATCGAGCGCGAGGCACTCAAGAAGGAGAGCGATCCCGCGTCCCAGGACCGGCTCAAGAAGCTCGAGGGCGAGCTGAAGTCGCTCGAGGCCCAGTCGGACGAGCTCACCGCGCGCTGGCGCGCCGAAAAGGAGAAGCTCTCGAGCGCCCAGGACTTGAAGGGCAAGCTCGACCAGCTGCGCGTCGAGCTCGAGCGCGCCCAGCGCCAGGGCGAGTTCCAGCGCGCGGGCGAGCTGCTTTACGCCAAGATCCCCGAGCTCGAGAAGAAGCTCAAGGCGGCCGAGGGGGCGTCGGCCCAGGCGATGCTCAAGGAAGAGGTGACGGCCGAGGACATCGCGGGCGTCGTCTCGCGCTGGACCGGGGTCCCGGTCGACAAGATGCTCGAGGGCGAGCGCGCGAAGCTCCTCCACATGGAGGACAATCTGAGGAAGCGCGTGGTGGGCCAGGAGGACGCGCTCGTCGCGGTCGCGAACGCGGTCAGGCGCGCGCGCGCGGGGCTCCAGGATCCGAACCGGCCCTTGGGCTCGTTCCTGTTCCTCGGGCCCACGGGCGTGGGGAAGACCGAGCTCACCAAGGCGCTCGCCGAGTTCCTGTTCGACGACGAGCAGGCCATGGTGCGCATCGACATGTCCGAATACATGGAGAAGCACGCGGTCTCGCGCCTCATCGGCGCACCCCCCGGCTATGTCGGCTACGACGAGGGCGGAGCGCTCACCGAGGCGGTGCGGCGCCGGCCCTACCAGGTCGTGCTGTTCGACGAGGTCGAGAAGGCGCACCCGGACGTGTTCAACGTGCTGCTCCAGGTGCTCGACGACGGACGCCTCACCGACGGCCAGGGCCGCACGGTCGACTTCCGCAACACGCTCATCGTCATGACCTCGAACCTGGGCAGCGAAATCCTCGCGCACCAGCCGGCCGACGAGCATGTCGAGATCGTGCGCAACGCGGTCATGGAGCTGGTGCGCGCCCATTTCCGGCCCGAGTTCCTCAACCGGCTCGACGAAATCCTGCTGTTCCAGCGCCTGACCCGCGCCGAGATGGCGGCGATCGTCGAGATTCAGCTCGGGCGGCTCCGGAAGCTCTTGGCCGAGCGCAAGATCGCGCTCGAGCTCGACGCGCGCGCGACCGAATGGCTCGCCGAGGCGGGCTACGATCCGGTCTACGGCGCCCGGCCGCTGAAGCGCGTGATCCAGAAGAGCCTCCAGAACCCGCTCGCCTCCCTCATCCTCGAGGGCAAGATCGCGGACGGCGAGACCGTGCGGGTGAGCGTCAAGAACCGGCAGCTCGCGTTCAACGGCAAGGTCGCGACCGAACAGGCGGCGTAAGTCGCGACGCGCGCGATAGCGTCCGCCGAGATTCGACCGTCATGCCCGGGCCGACCGAAGGTCGCGTCCCGGGCATCTACGGCTTCGCCCTCTACGCAAAAAGACGTGGATGCGCGGGTCGAGCCCGCGCATGACGGCGTTTCGCAATCGGAGGATCGGAAGCCGGCCGCCCGCTAGAAATTCGCGCGCGCGGTCTTGGTCGCGGCCGAGGGCAGCGAGGCGAGCTCCCGATCGACCTCGATCTTGTCGCGGTCGAACGTTTTGAGCTCGGTGCCCGCGAGCTTGACGCCGGTCGGAAGGCGCACGCTCAGGGGATTGATCTGCTTGCCGTCGACCAGCACCTCGTAATAGAGGTGCGGGCCCGTCGCGAGCCCGGTCTGGCCCACATAGCCGATCACCTCGCCCTGGCGCACGCGGGTACCGACATGGATGCCGGCGGCGATGCGGCTCATATGGGCGTAGGCGGTGCTGTATTCGCTGTTGTGCTTGACGCGGATATAGATGCCGTAATTGCCGCTGAGCCCCGCCATCTGGACCACGCCGGCACCCGCCGCCATGATCGGCGTGCCGGTGGGCGCGCCGAAATCGACGCCCTTGTGCATCACCGTATAGCCGAGGATCGGATGGAGGCGCATGCCGTAGCCGGACGTGATGCGCGCGCCGTCGATCGGCGTACGCAGGAGCGCCTTCCGCACGCTCTCGCCCTTGGCGTTGAAGTAGTCGGCGACGCCGCCCTTGGGCTGGAATCGATAGACGCTGAGCCGGCGCCCCGCGAGCACGAGGCTCGCATAGACCAGCGGTCCGCTCTTCGCGACGCGGCCCTGGCCGTCAACGTAACGCGTGAAGGCGGCCTCGAACCGGTCGCCCGGCTTGATCTCGCGCTGGAAGTCGACGTCGTAGCTGAAGGCGTGGATCATCTCGGAGAGGATCGGTGCCGGGATGCCGGCGGCGATGCCGTCCTCGTAGAGGCTCGAGCGGATGGTTCCCTGGGCGCGCACCAGCTCATGCGCCAACGGCTGCGCGACGTTGCTGGCGTCGAAGCCGTCGGTCGCGTCGCGCCGCACCTCGACGGTGCGGGTCGAATCGAGCGGCAGGCTCACCTTGATGAGCTTGGGCGGCGTCGCGGAATCGCTGTCGTCGGGACCGAAGGTCACGGTGAGCGCGTTCCCGGGCCGAATGCTGCGCGGATCGAACACGGCGCGGATCGCATCGATCGCGTCCTGGGCGTCGGCGCTGGTGACGCCCGCGCGGCGCAGAAGATCCATGAGCGTGTCGCCCGGGCTCACCACGAGGGTGCGTTGGACCGGCGCGGGCGGCGGCGGCGTGTCGGGGAGCGATGCGGTCGCGAGCGGCTGAGGCGAAGGTGCGGGCTCGGCCGTCCACCATTGCGGATTGGCCGC